>CEPH01029197.1_pt1 | contig 45322 bp, 39 predicted proteins | sample 530571 | NCBI WGS metagenome assembly CEPH01 (sample SAMEA2620413, study PRJEB7988) | marine metagenome | biome: marine biome (ENVO:00000447); feature: surface water layer (ENVO:00002042); material: "saline water (ENVO:00002010), including plankton (ENVO:xxxxxxxx)" | depth 5 m | reverse complement strand
ATTGCACCAGTTAAATTATTCCAGTAACCAGTATTGACACTAGCAGTAGTGTAATTTGAGTAGACATAATATATTCCCCCAACTTCAGCATAAGAGTCGCCTGAGTTGGCTCCGTCAGAATCAACCTGAAATCTAACACTGTTTATTTGTATGAATTCATTATCAACAGCACCCGCAAGTCTTCGAGTTGCAGTTGCGCCAGCAGCCATTTGACTGGTTATCGCAAAGGTGTTTCCTGTCTCCGATATGTTTGGTGGAACTGTTTTGGACATTTTGTTTATATTCACAGTTGTTATGTTGGTTGATCCTGTTTGACCAGTTGTAAATCCAGTGCTAGCTTCTATTACGTCCCTAACATGCTGCCTGAAGTTATCCTGTTCTCTAAGTTCAAATATACCATCTTGAACCAAGAGTCCATTTCCTGTACTTTGACCTCCGACGTCCAACATATTTCTACCGATCTCTGGTTTGAATCTGCTTGTTCCCGGCGCTACATAACTACCAGAATTAGTTCCGTCTAATGTCCACCAGTCCCATATGCTAGATGCAGATACATGACTTCTGAGATCGCACCACGATCCTGAGTTATACGCTTCACGAACAGCATCTTGTGTAAGCGCAGTGTTCCATATACAGAGGTCAGATAAAGAGGATTCAAAAGGCGACGTTCCGTCAAATGACGTTCCAATGTGTAATTCATTTATTGGAGATAATCCACCTCCAAGAGCCTCCCAATTGGTTACTGATTTTTCTTCTCCGTTAATATAAAATTGTGGTGTTGTCTCATGGTCTGTATATAAAACAAGCCCAAAGTGAAAAAAGTCACCCACAGCAACGGCTGGGGAAGAAAATACGTTGTTTACATTGGAGGTGTCTGTAAGATTTCCAGAACCACTGTTCTCTGATAATGTGAACAAAATAAAATCGTCGTTGCTGTACCGAAGATTAGCAATAGCCGATCCCCCACTGGATTTGAGAGAAAAGACGAATTTTTGATCGCTATCGTTAGGAAGTCTTCGGGCCCATGCGGTCATGGTTATAGCGTTGTTTTTATAGTCTGGACCTCTGTAGTCTGACGAGGATAGGTAATATTGCGTATCGGGTTCAAAGTATATAGCAGGTCTTCTGGTATATGTTGTGAGTGCAGTTGACTCACCAACAGAAGCAGAGTTGTGATAAAGAGTGTGTTGAATATTGTCAATCGTTATCGAGCTGCTGTTCTCTAATGTTGATCCTGTGACAGCGTTGTAGCCCCTTGTTCCTGCGGCTGTTAGAAGACCAGCGTTCGTCGAGTTATCAACAGCGGTAAAAACATATTTTCTTTTTTGTTTAGATTGAAAATTTATTTGAAAACTTCCATTATTAACTAGATGTCTAGATCCCGACACATAATAAGATGTCCAGTTTCCGAACTTTGAGTTAAAAGATGAAGTAATGAACCTACAAATATCATCCGAATCCCTATACCCAACACCCTTTGTAAACCTAAAGTTTTGATCTTCCGCATGTCCTACAAGTAGTTTGTTTGCATCTGTTCCAAAGCTTGAACTGAAGAATCTATCGTCGTTTCCTCCAATATCATCTAGTGTTCCACTTAGTTGGTAACCTAATTCATACCAATCTCTCTCTTCTCCAAGTTTAAACCAACTTACAACGTTGCTGGAAAATGCTGCTGTGGATGGATCAAAATTTGAACCGCCATTATATACGGACACTGCTTCTTCACTAGTTAGTATTCTATTGTACAAAATTATGTCTTGAAAAGCAGCACCATCATCTATTTTTAGAATCATTTTATCAACGTTTCGACTAGAGCCACCCAAAGTCTGTGCTCCTTGAGACGCTGTTAGAAAAACTCCGTCAACGTACATAAAAGGTACAGAACTAGAGCCAGCAGTAATCGGCATGGTAACAACATAGTGGTGCCACGATCCACTCTTTGCAGTTGCTGTGTTGGCATCAAAATCAACATTTTTAAAAGTTGCACTACTTCTTATGGTTACTCGAATATCATCATCTGGATAAATTGCATGAATCATACTTCCGCTGTCGGCAAACTGTATCATATTGGATGAGTTGATATCTGCCATCTTATTGTTAAACCAGAACGAAACCGTAAAATCATTGTCATTTAGCCCAGTAAATGGATCAGCGGTAGCCAGTGCAATGAGCTGACCTGTTGCCTCAACTGCTCTTCTAAATCCGGGTACTACTAGATCTCTATCTCCAGTGTTGGGGTTGTTTCCGTCTTTGTCTAGAAATACTCTAAATATTTCAGAGCCGGTGTCAGACGATGCTGATACTGTGAAGTTTTCTAGAGCGACAGTGTTTGCATCCCATGTAGAAGCGTGACCACTAAGGTTGTAGTCAAAATAAGCAGACTTTCCTGTTCTTGGCACTGTGCCCATTGTAAACGAAGCTGAGTAAGGTCTTTCAATAATGGTCGATCCAGTAGCAGTAAAAGTTACAGTTGAATGGGTTCCTGCTTTTGGAATGGGCTGAATTGTAAACGATCCAGTGTAGTTCGTTCTAAACTGTGCAGCACCTGTAACGACAAAAGATCCAGACGCAAAAGACCCAGACTTGAACGCTAGATTGTCTGCTAAAGCAAAGTCTCTTACTGCGTTGATTCTACCAGACTCACCTGTTCCAAAAACATTACCTTGCCTACTGTTGTAATTAACCCTTAAAAGATTTAGTGGATTTGTTGTTTGTGGCAAGATGCTCAATATATCACCCGGCAAGAATGACGTAGTGCTTCCCAAGAACTTGAATAGAGAGTTGTTCTCTTTTCTACCAACAGTGTTTACTATCTCATATGAGTTTTGATAGTTTCCTATATTTTTTGATCCAGTTCCATATTGTATGTTAGCAACATTCAAAGGACGCTTTGCACGACCATCACGGTAGTGAATAGCAAAAGGCCTAGTTTCATCTGGGTATGGTCCGCCATAGTCTGGCCCTGTAAATCCAAGCGCTCCGTCTTTGATAGATTCATCCGGATGTTCGCCAAAAAGTAAGCGCCATTCCTCTGCTCGATTGGTTGGGCCATCTATTTTATTAAGAGATGAGAATGTGCTGTTGTGTCTGTTTAGTCCGACATGTCTAGATTGTCTACCACCAACCCACTGCTCTGTAAAAGGCCCTTGCATGGGAATCTCGTTTGTAGCATCGGTAGTATCTGAATGCAGGTTAGTAATTATGGCGTTGTCTTCATAATTGTTAAAAACAGTCTCATTGTATCCAGTGCTCTCAGATCCCGATACCAAGTTGAATGGAAATACTTTGTCACCCTTTATGTTATAAACAAAGTTTGATGTAGTGACCGTTGCGAGGTTAGAACTGCTAATTGGCGAGCTGCCATCTAAATCAGAGAATCTGCCGACAATAGCAGTCGTGCCGTATTTTGGTTTATTAAGTGGGTGGTTTCTATCGTCTTGACAGGAGTCCACACCCACTATGCCCTTACCTTCACCAACACCTAGAACCACAACGTTTAAGGGAACACCGATGTTTGATTTGGGGCCATGAATGTATATCAAAGGTTTGATAAAATCTCTATCTTTGCCTCTTGCATAGTTTGTTCCACCGTGTATTGTAACCTGCTCAGTGCCTTCAAAGTTGTATGGCTTCGAGAATCTTTTCAAGGCATATGACGACCCTCCGTAGATATCTCTGTTGTTGTCGCCAAATGATGGCACGGTTCCAGTTGTGTGCGTTATTATTGCGGATCTAAGCTTATGCCTGTCAGATCCCAGTTCTTTTCTTTCTTTTTGCCATAGGCAATTTGTGTTATTCTTGTCTTCACCACCGGAGAACCCTGACACTGTACCTATACCGTAAGCTGCCCAAGTCGTAGATCCATCGACATAGGTTACTTGTGCCACAATGTCAACGTTTCCTGATTCTCCTCCAGTTTCTTGTTTTAGCTCTAGCACACCGGCACTAGGACTCGTTGCAATTATGCTGCCTCGATGACCGTTTTGTGACTCAATGGCTGCAATTAACTGATTGACGGCTGTTTGATATGTCAAACCTTGTATTCCTACCACGATATGACTAACAGTGCCTGAGCCCGGATCAAGATCCTCAAGGGTTCCTGTGTCGGAGGTTGCAGTGTTCTTTAAAATATATCTTTTCAATACACCGGCGGTATCAGTAAGTCTTATCACAGTGTTGTAAAAATTACCAATCCCAACGTTATTTAAAGTTACGGTTCCTGTAGCAGCCGGTAGTAAAGGAGCGTGTCCAACTCTCCAGTTATAGCGAAGCTCATTTGTGCCTTTTACAATACCCTCTGGTAACTCGTCTCTTTTTGTCAGGGTTGGAAGAAGATGTTGATATTTTGGTCTCTCTAATATGTGAGACTCTACAGTGTCGTTTATGCCAGCGAGAAACTTAGCGTTTCCGGGGTGCAATTGTTCTATGAACTTGTATATCGATGCGTCAATCCACTTGAAGTAATTTGTAAATCTATCCAGATCCATCGAGCCACTAACTCTTTCAAAGAACAACCTTCGGATATGGGCTAGCTTTTTGTAGTCCTTTTTGTATCGATCTATGGGTTTAGCGAACAGATTAGAATACTCATGAATACTGGTAAACATGTCCAACATCTTTTGAGAAATTGCTTGATACATGCTTTTTTCAAAAATAAAAATATTGTCATTGATATCCTCATCTTCAAAAAGATAGATATCCTTATCTGTCATGATCTTTGTGGTATCAGAGTCAAAAGATATTTCTGGTAGGTTCTTTTTACTAGCGAATATAAATTCATTGGAGATTACTTTTGTTGATGACACGGGAAAACCAACCCCTGCTCCTTGATGCTTGGCGTTGATAATGTTCTCAAGCCAGTTGTACCTGCCGACAGAAGATCCACTAGAATAGTCTTCAACTGTGAATGTACCTGCTGAGTCGGATGAAGTTACTGCTTGAAAGTCCCAATGCAGTGCCAAGCTGTGTTGTGCTGGTATGTGTCTGTCTGTTATGTCAGTGGCAAATACCGTAGGGTTTCCAAATACTTTATTGTGACCATAATTGGATGGATCTTTGTTATGGGCCTTTATAGAAGCATCATCAAGCTTGTCAAAATACAGTGATGCAGCGGCAATCTTTACGTCGCTCTTTTGCAGCACAGATCCTGTCCAGTTACTACGTCTCGCACCAACATACAACTTTTTGTTGGAAGATAGTAGTGATCTTGCATTTTCACCTGATATCGAAGAGGTGAGCTTGAACTCGTGCAATACCTCGTCCATATTGTGTGAAACACCGTAAAACTCAACTGTATAGTCGGGATCGTCAGACGTAGAGAAAGATCCAGCAAACGGATATCCTAGTGGGTATACTTTTACTGCGATGTTCCACCTTTGATTGTTATAGATATCTGCGTACATGTCTGTTGTCAGAAGGGAAACAGTAGTTGAGTCAGAGTGCCTTATTTGCTTGAGCATCCACTTGGCACGATTTGGGTCTAGTGGGCTTGTAACCAGATAAACTTGGAAGTTATCATAGAAGGCCGATGAGCTGTATTGTACACCATCTCGATCTACCGAGTCTAGACCAAATACAGAAGATGTGTAAAATGGAGTGTTAAAAAAGAAAGAATCAGTCTGCTCAGGTTTCTTAGGTACCATTACCTCAACTTCAGCAGTTATGGCCAAATTCTTCTCTAATTGGGCTCCCATTGAGCCAGAAATGGTATTTTGCTGGTATACACTTGCTCCAAACCTATCTGGGTTGTTAAAGTTTATGTGTTTTGTTTTTTCAGATGTATGTGAATTTTTGTCCAGCAAGTATTGTGTGGCATTATCAACGTATAAGTTTAGCTTAACAAGTTCGTCATCTACACCAAAACACCTTATAAGATTCCTGTATGACTTGTACGTTCCTTTTGATTTTAGAATGAAGTCAATGTTAGCGTATATATTGTTGTATATTAGGTTTTTTAGTTCCTCTAGATCTCTTTCGTATATAACTCCGTTTTCATCTCGTTCGGAGAAGAAGTTTAAAACAGTCTTATTTATGAGAATCTCTGGTGCTACGATTCCTTGGTTTTCAAGGAGTTGTCTGGAGAATGGTAGCGGCTTGTCTGTCGTTTGAAAGTATCTTTTAGATTTAAGATCTACAATTGATTCAATCTGCGAAAATAACGTATCAAAGTAAGACCCTATTATTTGAACTAGCTTTTTCAATTCAGAGTTGCTGGCCTCGTCGTCCTCTCTAATCCATGCTGGTACTAAATCGTACAGAGACATAGAGTTACTTGAGTCATATTGTGATCCGCTTGTTTCAAGTCTGGTGTTTAAACCGACCACCTCTGGGTGGTTAGATCTGACTATGAAATCGCCAACCTCGTTCGGGACACCAGATTCAGTAGATCTGTTAGCGGCGACATAATTGTTCCAATATCCATTAGCAATTCGACCGGAATAGTCAAGAACTATTCTATCTACTGATGCGGTGTTCGTTATACCCTCGTTGAACTTGTAGTACACACCCAGTTCTTTTCTGTAGTCGTCTGTACTAGCGCCACCGTCAACACCTGTTTTGTAATAGTAATATATCTTCTCAGAACTTTGCTTTTTGTTCCAAAACCTAAAGTCATCAACAGACGCAGAAAGCAAACCGTATGATCCGGAACCCAAGAAGCCAGTAATCATGTCTGTTATATTGGTTATGTCAGTGTGGTTTGTGATTCTGTTATTTGATACACCATCAATGTAAAAATTACTTACTATTGAAGATGCTGATCTGAAAAGAGTGAGCGCATAGTGGTGGAATGTCCCATCACCTACCGATGCTGTGGTGATCGTGGACGATGCCAAAGATGTTAATGGTATCTCAGTAGAAGATGAAGCGTAAAATCTTACTGGTCCTGTGCCATCATCTGATCCAGACAACATAATTTTTAGAAAACCTTGAGATGATGAAGCCTCAAAAAGTGTCTCCGATGCATTAGTCCATCCACCTTTTCGCATCCACCATTCAAAAGTAAAACCATCATCGAAATTAAAAAAGAAAGTTTGCTTTCTTCTTTTCGAAGTATCATGTGGAACATTTTTATTTCTAAATAAGTTTGAAAGTGATTGTGTGAAATCTGTTGTCGCCTCTTGGAATCCTCTATTAATTACAACGTGCGAATCGTAGCCAAATCGAGCCGATCCTTTTGATTTTGGATACAACTGATTTAGGACGTATCTGTCCAGAAATGAAGATGATAGTTCAAATACGAGCTTCTCTTTAGCAGATCCATCGTATGGGTAGTTTGTGTATATTCGTTTTATACTTTCAGCATAATATTCTTTGGCTGATCCAAATCTTACAAAGTTAGAGGCGCTTGAAAAATCTATTGGGGGTACGAACGTCTCCCTTTCTTGCATTTTTCTTGTTATTAAGTTAGGTGACTCTATCTTCACAGAAGCCGAATTGGCTGATTTAAAAATTGCTGGTCTTTTAATACTCATCTTCTCTCACTTTAAATTTAAACTCATAGGGTTGACATTGCCACGATGATCTTATATCATCATAAAATGCAAATTTTATGCCATACGAATACCCACCCTCTAGCATCGATAGATCTAGATCAAAATAGTTTCCACTAACGTCATAAGATAATCCTGTATGTAGATCTGAACCAGTTCCAAATGGTATAACTTTTAAACCGTCGGTTATTCTTTTAATCTCGAATGCGCCAGATGGTATGATTGTTGTCTCTGGTACACTTGAGGCGACAGTATATATCGTAGGTGACCAATTTTTTGGTCTTGTATAGAGTCTAAATCTAGCAACTTCTGATGTTTGATAGTACTCTTTTATGTTGCTAATTGACAAAACATATTTTGTGTTTGGATTGTAATCTTCCGCTTCAAATGTTTTTATGTATATTGTGCCAGTGTGGTATTGTGTTCCTGCGCCGTTGTGCCAAACATCATGCAAAATTGAAGCAGTGGTACTTATGCAAACTGACGCAGAGTAAATCCCTGTTGAATGTATACCGCCAGTTGCAGGCGTATTTATACACAAGCTTCTAGCCTCATGTGATGACCCAGTCGCATCATAAAGATCCACATACACTGCACCATCGCCAACGGCAGGAATATTCCTAAGTCTGCCTCTTATTACGTTGTATAGGTATATTGTGTTTATATTGTCATCTGGGGGTGCTAAGGACGAGGATGCATAAAAATATCCTCTGTCGTCTTTTATCGCATTATTGAACCTAGCCTCTAGAACCGGTCTTTTGTAAAAGAACTCGCTTGTTCGAGAAAAGAATTTTTTTGTATAAAAAGACTTTTGCATAGCCTCTGATGCATCTGTAAGTTTTACACCAAAGCCATAGTTGCTTTTAGTTCCTGCTATCCACTCCTCAACCAAGGATGTAACATTTAACTCCATATCTTCACGACCGTTCTGAAATTTGGCTTCGAAAGTTGGGGATGCATGATAGTCACCACCAGCCGACTCCCAAGCAGCTGAGCCCGATCTTTTGACCCAGTTAGATCCAGTGATACTAAAAGTCTTATCTGTGTAGTTTTCCATGTCTAGACCGGAACCCTCTTGCCAAGATTGTGACACAGCCGAAACTGTTAGCCTAAAATCTCTTGGTGTGGTTCTTGTATGTTCGGCGTTATACATCTTTAAGAAAAAGCTGACCTTGCCGGACGCAGGAATTTTTCCATTAGTTCTGTCTGTTGAAATATCATCCACATTGAACTGTAATAACACTCTTGAAAGCTCTGCGGAGGACGTAGTTGCTTGACCATATATTGAAAAAACCTCTAATATATCTGCTGCTCCCATATTTGAGCCAGTACCTCGCAGTGTCAAGTTTTCTTGAAATGCGTTTGTAATTGTATTGTCCGCTTCTGCGAAGTATCTTTTTATTGTCATTTAGCGATTCCTTTTATATCTCTTTCTGGGAATTTTAGCTCCATCACCACATTCTTAGGTGTTTTGTAGTAAGTTCCATCTTTTGATCGTATTTTCTCAAAGTCTAGTGGAATTGTGGAATATGATCCACCATATTTATTAAATACATCAACTTTTTTAATATCTATTACGCCCTTAGTTTTTGCTAGAACATTGTAAATGTCGGTTATGTATACTGGCTCGCCCATGTAGAGCTTGTTATTATAGAACTTCTTTAAGTTGTTTATTGATTCATTTAGGATGTTATCGTTGCTAAACCTTCTGTCAACTGCTATTTCAAAGTCAATTCCAAAGTTTACCACCTTTCCATCAAAGATCTCAATGTGATCGTTTATACCCTTGTATCTAGACAACCAAGTTTTAAGATTCTGTTTCACTCTGTCGTTTGATCTAACAAGATTACCATCATTATCTGATCCTAGTACATACATTGCAAGCTTTCTGTTTGTTGACATCGGGTCATTAATAACGTTAACTCTTTTTATTTGTCCAAATTTGGTTGGCATATTGTATGCTATGGCCTCAAAGTCTTGTTTAGTCACTGCTCGGTTTTGAGCAGCGTATGTATTTTTTGCAAATATTTTTATTTCCTCAGCATTTTGATCGACAACTTGACCTACGATTGGATCTTCATTTGTTACCTCTAGGGAGCCGACAACAATTGATTTGATATTACTATTCAAAACATCTGGGTCATTAAACGTCAGAGTTGCATTGTTAACTTTGTCAAGCTTTCTAGCACCGACGTTTACGTTACTTGAGTCGTTGACTCTGTATATTGCCTTTAGGATAACACCGGTTGGAGATACTCCTAGCTTATCAGTGCCCAAGAGCTTGTTGGGGTCGATAGATTTATCGCTGATGTAATCTCTTGCGTGTAGGTTTATTGCCACTTGGGACGGGTCTGCTAATCCAGAGTCATCATCACTCTCAGATCCAAAACCAAACTGTAAGTATGTTCCGCTTGGATCTTGCTCTAGCACAAATCGTCGAGCAGTTACGAAAGGCTTCATGATGCTTCTAACACCGTCTGCTCTTGCATTTGGATTAGTTGTATCCATCAACACTGTTTCTTGACTAAGATAGTCAACTTGAAAATATTCATTTCCGCTATCATCGACAACTTTTATTATCTCTGATATATCAGAATTACCTATTCTAACTCTTCTAAACTTTTTAAATGACGAATTAGATAAGTCAACCTCAACCATTTGAAGCTTTCCAGATGAAACTTGACCATGTGCTCGAATCGCATAATAAGTTGGACCGCCTGTTGTAGAATTGTACTTTGCCTCAACCACATCGTTTTTGGAATCTGAGAAGTCAACATCTTCAAGTAAAACAAAGCTCACACCATTTGAAGACTTAAACGTCGAGTTCTTTTTTAAAGTCGGTATATATGTTGTGTCTGGGGCCAAACCATCAGCGTTTGCCGGAACCATTATGTAAAACGACGCTACACCAAAAGATACAGGGCTACCATAGTAAGTATAACCTAGACTTTTAGAATGTTTCCGGACGTTTGCTGGTTCTATTGCGGTTTCTAAAAATGACTCATTAACTTGGTAATCTAAGTAAAAAGATATGTTGTCGCCAACATAAGAAACCAAGTCAAACACCATTGATCCAAATGACGCATCTGTAAAGTCTTGGTATACGTCTGGATAATACCTCTTGGCATATTCAACCAGATCTGTTTTGATAGAATCAAAATCTCTATTCGTGTAATTTATCTTTATATTTTTTCTTTTTGGCATTAAAAGTTCCTCAAGCACAAAATAAATAGTTTTTGTGAATTTTTGTTAAACACTAACCACAACATCTAGAAAATCTTTGATTTCTTTTGGCCCAACCTCAAACGAAACCCTTACTGCAAATCTGTTGTAATCAACTTGCGTAAGGTCTAATGACACGTTGAATTTGGTCAAGTATGGCAAATATTTTCTTATTTGAAACGTGATCTCTCCCTGTAAAGAAGAAAGATCTTCGGTACTTAAGGAGAACAAATATCGTCGTAAGCCAATTCCAAACTGGGGATCTGATATTTTTTCACCGGGGTTTGTTAGTAATATATTTTTTATAGAAAACTTTATAGCATCAACAAAATCTCTTTCTGGAATGCTATCAAACCCTCCATTTTCGTCTTGCTTAAACGGCCATTTTACAGTTACAGTTTTTTCCATGTTCAATCTCCAAACAACATATTTACAATATCTATCTTCGGGTTTCCATTTTTATCAAACGGTCTTCCAACTTTCTTTCTAAGCTGCCACCACTTAACACCTTTGTCAATATTTTGAAGTTGCCTAGGAAATCTTTTTCTTCTAAATCTTTTTTGTGATCGATTACCATCATCAAATTTATCTTTTCTATTCGACATAGATTTTAAATTAGACACAAACATATGGTACAGGTTTCTCTTGGTTCTTTTCAACAATTTCTGTCGCCATCTTCCTCTTGATCCCTCTTCACCTTCTTCTCTCTCGTCGTCTCCTAGACCAACTGACTGGACAAATCCATCGTAACAGTAGATAGCAACCATACTTGCTGCTCTTCTAACTGGTAATACTGATCCGAAGAAAAAATTAAATTTTCTAGACTTTATCAACTCGTCCACATAACAATCTAAATCCTCTAAGTCTAATCTTAGATCTTTCAATTTTACATCCTTTATGTCTCTTTCATATGAAAAGATAGGAAAAGAGTCGCCCATAGAATTATAATATTTCTCAACACCATCGACAATAAAATAACCTCCGGATAATCCGCCCCATAGTTGCTGGATTGGTCCGTCGGCACTCAAAGCCATCTCAGAGGGATTTTGTATGTTACTCAAGTTTCCCATAACAAACGTTCCAGATTCACCACCGCTTGGGAAAAGAGGAAGTCCAGATCCGCCAGATTCACCCGTTTCTGGGTCGAAATTGATTGACTCAAGCAGTGGCTCCACTTCGGGTTGTGGACAGTACATTACTCTTAGGCCCATTCTGATCCCTATAGATCCTGCATAGCCATTTGCTTGTTCTTCTCTACGTCTCTCGCGATCTTCTGCTCGCTCTTCTCTGCGTTCTTTACGCTTTTGTTTGCGCTCGTCACGCTTTTCTTTTTGGCTCTTTGGAGTTGGTTTGCCTGTTTCTTCTTCTTCGTTATTGTTGCGGCGGCGTCCTGATCCAAGCACACTCGCAGTGCCAAATACATCAGACACATAAACATTTTTATCTCCGGTGTATGAATTAACTACATCTTGCAACTCATCTATTCGATTGATGCCATCAAATGGTTTAAAGTAGTCCGGTGTTGTCTGGTTGTTTGTTACAAGGATAGCATATTTTTCTATGTAAAAAGAGCCATTGGCAAGCAAAGAAGAATACTGTCCTTCGGTTATATTTAATCCATCTAAAGGCGGATTGGCGAGGGGTTCGCGAGGAATCACATCTAGAGGCGTCTTGCTAATAAACATATCTCCCAAAAGTTCTTCTTGCAGATTATCTATCCTAGATGGGAATGGCATGTTTTCATTAAATTTATCTGCGTAAAATTGTAATTCTTTTTTGATATAATATTTTAAAACTTTTCTACAGAGTGCCATCCTATTTCTTACATCATATTCTCGTACGGCTTTTCTCAAAAACTTAACGGTCATATATTTTGTAATCATGGGTCTGTATGAAAATGTCCTATCTTGTTTGTTTCCAATATAGTCTTCATAATATTCGCCTTTTGAGTAATACAACAAAGCATTTAATATGTGAACAATTCTACGTTCTTGTCTATCAGAAACCTGTAAGCCGTCTCTAAAAAAAGCACGAGCAACTCTGTTTAAAAAACTACTTTTATCCCAGCTCTCAACCAATAGCAAAAGCTTTCTATCTTCGTCATTAGGTATCATAAAACCATTAGTCGTATCTATGCCCTCCTGTAACAGCTCTATTAGTTCAGCATCTGGTTCTAGAATTTCATCTTCAACTAAACCATATGCTTGTTGTACTGCTTGTTCACAAAACAATAACCAATACTTGTCTTCCTTAATTCTTCCGAACCCATCCTGTTCTCTCATACCTTGTTCCATTTTAGCAGCTATAAACGATAAAATGCCATCGTCAAAGTTACTATCAAAATCAAGCTTTAGGTTTTGTATAACTGGATAACATCTGAGCATAAATTCCATACAATATGCGCGTACTGTCATTCTTACTATACCTTCTAAATAAGCAGAAGATGACGGAGTCAATACTTTGTTAAACGCCCCTTCAACCCTGTATTCTGGATCTAGTCTGAGTCTGTCATCAACGTTCGGACTAAGCTGTTTATCGCTTATGCGTTTGGAAATATCGCTAACAAACAAGAAATCTTCACTTTTTGGCTCATGACCGTCTGGTTCTGGCATTAGTGTCTGCATAAAGCCCATCCAACCCACGTGTTGAGTTGGTTCAATATAAATTTTTGGTCTAACATAAGATCCACCATGAATAGCAGGATCTAGGAACTTGACCCTATCATGTGCAACGGCTGCTTTGCCTAATATTTTATCCTCTTCATCTTCTTCATACTTCCAAGTGTTTTTATTACTTGTTGCGTTTGGACCTACATATAGTAAATTTTCATATTTAATCCTGTCGTCGACATATCCAAAGACAAAACCTTTTCTTGGAAAAGTACCGTCGTTAGGAAATATTGCGTTTATAACATCTGAAAAAATATTTCTCGACATACTTTCGTATTGTTGTGCTGCTTGGTCAATAGAAATATTAGAAACGCCAAGAGAATCTAAGTTTCCCGCAAAAAAGTTTTTAAATAAATGCACAATGTATGGTTGCACAAGCTCTGACTCTTCTACGTCTATCTCTTCTATGATGTCAGAAAATTTTTCTAATCCATAACTAGCTTGAACCTTAACATCCTTGAAGTTTCCACCTTGCGGCAATTTATCTATTTTTGCTAGTTCATATAGTCCATCTTTAGTAAATGTCTGGTTTGGGTACGTAAAATCTCTATACAATATGTCGTTACCAAATTCAAAATCTCTTGGAGGGTCTTCATCAAACACTTTGTCTCTAAATTCTAATCTGAAGTCGGCTTTTTTTGCCTTACCTTTGGGATTCATTTCGGTTCTAAGCTCAAAATTGTCTTGCCCAAGGTCACTCAAAGTCGCATGCAATTGATTTTTCATGTGTATTCCAACCGTCAAGGGAAAGAGGTTACTAGGGTCGCCTTGGGCGGGGTCTTCTTCACCTTTGTCCATAATCCGGGTTTTCTCCATAACTCTTTTTAGGATCTTACCAGCACCATCGAATTTTTCTGCGTGTTGTTCCTCGGTATCAGCGGCATTTGGGAATGGATATCTAAGACGTACCCTAGTTTCATGGTCAAATAAGCCGGCTGTAAGCTTTGTGCCTCTCCTGTCTGCTAACACGTTTTCAAAAAATGAATTTCGTCTACCTATGAGATCATTTGAGAAGGCAAAATTTAACATTCTAAAGACATCCCTGTTCATATTTTTAAATAAGTTTTTCATATCAGTTGGTATTGTTATACTATTGTTACCAGTTTGACCTGTCAGTTCAAAAAATACGTCGAAACAGATATCTTTGTCATCCAAGTCTCCTAGGTTGTCTTCGTCATAATCATCTGCTTTCTGTAGCCTTTGAGGTTCACCAATATCATTTTTACCAGATACTGCGTTGTCTAGTGCTGCGTCCAGAGCGTCACCTAAAATATTATCAGGAGCGTTAAATAAGGCATCAACCACATCTGCAAGGTCTTGATCAGACTTATCATTAAGTCTATCTAAGAAATCGTTTGCCTCGTCATCATTAAAACCAAGATCTTTAAATGCATCAAGCCTTTGATCATTCCACATGCACCTTTCTTCTTTTGTAAGACATATTGATTTGTTAATGGGCATGTCGTCTTCAGGTGTAATACTGTTTAATATTCTGGCTTTTTGATCTGGTGTTAGATATGAATTTATATTTGCAAACATTGCTTGAACATCTTCAGGGCTTGAAAGAACACCGGGAACTTCAAATCCAGTGCCTCTAATGGCAGTATAGACAGCAGCAATTGCAGCACCATTTTGGTTTTCCGGACTCGCTGCCATGGCGGCTTTTAATTCTTTTGCTGTTAAGGTGTTGGATATTGCTTTTATCAATCTATCTCTAGATCTGGCTGGAACACCACTTATCTCTAAAAATTTTCCTGCTGCGGTGTCTCCCAATTCTGGTGGTCCAAAGAACACATCTGATAATGCTGTACCAAAATTAACATCATTCAAGTCTCTCATTAAATTAGAAGGATCTAATCTCCCTGATGGCGGCAGATTTGGCAAATCAGGAAAATTACTTATAGGTGGGATGTCTGATATGTCTGGGACGTCTGGGAGCTGTGGCAAATCTGGTAGTGGCGGAAATGATGAAACTGCTTTGTCTATAAACTTTATAACTATAGATAATAAAACGTTTATCAGAAGTTTGATAAGTAGCTTTTTAAATTCTTTAATTAACACATCCAGCAAAAATTTGAAACTAAGCTCTTTCATTTTTGGAAGTTGTGGTAGGCCCTTTTTTATAAACCTTCCATCATCACATAAGCCAACTCCCCCAACACCGACAATCTTTTCTATCCCTGCATTTATATTGGGTGTAAACGGGACTTCGTCCGATAACACTGCTAGCTTGTATATGTCGGCACCGGGAATCATATCGAAAAACTCAGAAAGCTTGTCTATGTTTGATTTTTCTATTATCTTTTCAACCATCAAGCGTTTGACTTGTGCGTCTATTTCTTCATCTAAACTTTCTTCAAGTTGGTCCAATATCTTTTGCCTATCTAGAATAGATCTTTCTAATTCAACTTCCTGTATTACATCCCATGGGTAAGCAAATGAATCTATTTGAAGTTCTGATCTGATTTCCTGTTCGATTTCTTGTGTTACGTCCTGTGCTAACTCACCGTATATTTTACGTAGCACGAGAGGAGACGCTGAAAGCAGGGCTGTTCTTATTATTATTCTGGTTGCTTGTTCCAGAGTTTTATCAGATAGTTTACTCTTTAGTGTCTCCTCAAGAACCTCTTTCCATTTACAAGGTGTTAGAAAGTCCAAAAGCTGAGATCTTTCGAAGTCAAAATCACCAAATGGCTTAAGAACTTTTGGAGCCTTAAATTTGTCAATTGGTCCAAACCTATTGTAGAGTTCCATAAGTGCTCCACGATCTAACTTTGGAATATTGAATTCATCAAATATGTTTTCTATTTGTTTCAGGTTGATGTCTGGTAACTGTGAGAAATCTAGGTCAGGTGGTAACACAGACAAACCTTGCCTTAGCAAGCTGTACTTTGTTTTATTGAAATCTATTGATTTTATTTTTGGTATTTCCAAGGAATACATCATTATATCAGGAAACTTAAAGCTACCTAATGCAAGATCTCTAAACTTCAGGCTAAAGTCTAAGTCTCCAAAGTCTATGTCTAGGTCATCAAAAGATCCATAATCAATCTGTATCCTTGGGTATGTTATCTCTAGCATGATATCGATCCAAGACGTATCTACAGTCAGCCTATCAAATATAGAATCTATATCGATAAAGTATTTCATAAGCGTGGGGTCTTGCAGAACTGGATCAAAATCAATCTTTGGCACATCAAAGAACTTTCCAGCCCTGTCTAGGATGGTAAACCTTTCAACCTTAAAAGGATTGAGTGGGTCGAATTTATCAAACTCGAAGCTAATTTTTTCAATTATATCTGGATCGAAATCTATACCTTCACGATCAAAAAAATCTTCAATCAATATTTCAAACTTATCAATTAACAGTTCAAACTTTTTTAAGTAAAATTTTCTTCTTCCTGTTTCAAAGCCGGGATCTGGTACGTCTTGTATAAATGATATACCACTACTGGATTTAAGTATAACTTGCAATTGTGCAAATTTTTTAAATAGCAGCTTGAGTTTCCTCAACTTTTTTAGATCGCCAAAGCTGAAATCTAGCCTTGTGATATCAGAAAAGTCAATATCTGGATCGAAAGAGGGTAAGTCTATTTCGGGTCTAGGTATCTCTATGACAATGTCCGGACACTCCGGTCTGTCGTCTTTGGGTGCTAATGCTTCATCTATTTCACATATATCGACCTGTAAATCTTTAAATTCAGACATGTTATTTTCCTACGTTGTAAATACGTTTCTGCTTAATATATAATCGGCGTCATTGGGAATTTGTGTAGAATTGAGTTCTCTAACTTTGTCAATATATTTATCGACTATTCCCTTAACCACATTTTGGATATTTTGAGGTATTTCTATTATCGCACTAACTGCTAAATCAGGGGAGGGCAGGGTTACCACGGTAAAGGGGTCACCATGAATGTGTAAGGCCAATTTGGTGTTTAATTTTGCATTTTTATAATGTAAATTTGTGACCTCTCCTCTAAGGTATTGTATTTCTTCTTGCATTTCTTTTAGTAACTTGACAAGTTTAAACCCAAGAACTAGGGGTTCTAGGTCTTTGTTTCCACCAATCAACTCTATTCTAGAATCCGTAATCTTTTGACCTTGTGAGTCCTTTTCTTTACCAATATTCAGTCTTGAAGGGCCGGCCTTGATTTTGACATTTCTTCTGCCAATAACTGCCACACAATCTGCTTTGATCGCAGCGCCAGAAACACCTTCATTTCCAAAGTCTGAATACTGTGTGCCCTCTTCTATGGCGAAGTATTTATCTATGTCACACCTCTGGCTTATGTAAACTCTTGCGGCATCGGTAAAAAAGTTTTTTCCTATCTCATCAGTTGGCCCTAGTTTCTTATCTAGTGGCATGTAAGAGGAAGCCAAACCAACTACAATATCTACAGCGTTTGATGCTGCGTATCCTAGTCCTCCAAAGCCAGTCTTATAATCACCAAACCTATCCTTACCCAGTATTATATGCGAGTTCTTATTTGAATATACTATTTCATTTTCTGCTATCTCGTAAGTAGGATTGAGCTCATCTTCTTTGATAGTGTTATAAAGACCATTTGTGTAAGTTCCAAGTTCAATTAGAGACTTAACATCCTCTGGTGTTTTGTTTAAATAATTTATCTGTTTATATCTCATTATAAATTCTCATATTCAGGAGCGTTAGTAATCCTGCCGTTGCTTGACGCATTTTTAAATGGGTAAGATGCAATATTTATATCATTACTATTGATCAATGTATAATCATATAGTTTTCTACCAAGAGCATTAACAACGGCCATCATGTGCTTAAAATTTTGCCACCATTGTATAACTTGGCAACCCTCTGACCAATTATAAACGTTTGAATACGGAGAGCTGTTAAGTCTGGTTGAGTGTATGTTTAGTCCAACTAGTTTATTTTCATTCAAAACTGACGGTGGAGAACTTATGTCCAGTATACCATCACCATTAACGTCTCTAAAGAAGTCTGGGTATCTTTTTCCATCTCTGTTCACAAGTGCTGTGTATTTGCTTGCATGTAGTCCGACTCCATAAGCGTCAATATATTGTCCTTCTTTCATTACTGCTCTGCCTTGTGTACCATAGAATATTGTCTGACCTCTATCGTAGCCGGGAACTGTCGTCATGATCATCCTGTATACTCGACTAACTCCATTTTGAACGAATGACACAATCATGTAGTCGGTAAACTTATTATTTGTCTGTGGGAAGCTTCTTACGCCGACTAGGTTAAACTCAGGATCCCAAACATAGCCTTTTTGTGTAAATAGATTTTGTAGATCTTGTATGACTATTTCAGGGTTTGCTAGCTCAATAGCCTCTGCTGCTTCAAAGTTAATGCCGGGTAAGTCTCCAGACAAAGTAGGAGTTGCGGAGTCAAATGAACTTTGCGCCGGTCCTGTTGGCACGGCGCTGAGATTCGCGGTACTTCTGTCAATAGGGAGATTTTTTATTCTTAGATTATCTCTAAGTTTCTTACCAAACCTCCAGCCATTACCTTCTCTGAAAACCTCAACAACATCACCCTGCACCGGAGGTGGTGCTTGTTGGTCGTCTCCTCCAACCTCACCAACAGAGTATGCCATGGGATGCATGGTGATACTGTTGAGTATCTCCCCGTTAGTAAACCCTCTTTCTGCTAAATCTGCTGGATCGGGAATCATAAAATCAGTGCTTCCTTCTATTCTTATTCTTGCTGCTTGGTATTGCTTCGGACCACCCTCAGCATTTATCGCTTCACCGGTGCTTCCGGGTGCGTCTACAATAGTAGCGTATATTCTTTCAGGCTCTGTTCTACTAAAAAACTCTTCTGTCATTTGTTGAATATTGTCTAGCGTTCTACTCCAACGAGACTGTGAATTGCCACCAACCATCTCGTTTTCATTAGAAAACACATTGAATATTGATTTTATCCTACTCATCTGGATCATCCTTTATAGCGGAATAAATTTGTTCCATGTCTTCTTGTGTAAGACCGTCTGACTTTGATTCTTGTTTGGCCACAAGAGAAGTAATCTTAACAAGCTGCTCATTGGATCTCTGTAGTGTTTCCACATACTTGGCCAATGTTATGCCTATGTCTCGATGTCTAGATTCGTCTTTTGACAGATACCCAATGGCATCATTAAGCAGATCTTTGGTGACCTCCCTATCTTTACGAATGTTATCAATCGCTTCCTCTATGAATTTATCTAATTTTTTACTCATACCATAAATAGACAAATTTAAATTTTACCATTGTCCCAGTTGCGTTTAAAACTTCTGTACCTCTTTCTCATCTTGTTAAGCTGTGATACTATTTGTTTTGTATTGAGTCCAGTAATCTCTCTCATATACAGATACACAGCCTTCTTATTTAGCATATCAAGATCGTCCACAGAGGCAAACAACTCACGTATTGCGTTGTAAACTAAAAGTTCATTTTCTGACATCTTTGATGAGTCCCACGATCCAAGCTCATCGTAAAATGATATCCAAAACTCTTTTTGTAATATATTTTCCATGACAGGGTCATTTGATATATTCTGTGCGCTGTTGAGTTCCTTACCTACTTTTTCGTATTCAACCTCTCGACTAGCTCTTTTTGCGGTCTTTTTAACCTGATGTATAAACCAGTTTTTTGTTATGACACTAAAATACGAAAAGGCCTTTGAACCTCGATTAGGATCATACTTGGCCAATATGGTTGTAAGCCAGACCTTACAGTCTTGCCTTAATTCATCAATATTTGGTAAAGATGTAAAGCGATACGTAAATACTATCTTGTCAACCATCTCGTTGAAGGCTGGTTGAATCAGGTGTTCGTAAAGCTCGCACCTTCTGTTATAAGTTGTGCTTGGTTGACAATATTCAATTATTGCGTTTTCGTGTACCTGCGTAAAGTACATGTTTTTCTTGGACTTCTTCCTCGGCATTTTGTTCTTCCTGTTGTTGAGTATCTGATTCATCCTCTACAAATTCTATTGGTTCTGTTATAAAGACTACGTCTTCATAATCCTGTAACACATCCATAAGCGAAGCTGTATGCAGAGCAAGATTTTTTATTTCTTGATCTCCATAGAACTGTTCTAACTTTCGCACGTCTTGCAAATGTGCCCTAAATACACCAATTATTTGCACAAGATCGTTAATATTTTGACTAATCCAATTAAAACGACCCAATAGTGCTCTAATGTACCAAACAGTAAAAATGTTTAATATTATAGATATTCCTAGGGCTAAACTTAATCCAGTGCTAATCGTCATAACTTGTATTCCTCGCTTCTTTATCCATTTCTTTTAGAATATTTTTATTATCCTCAATAGCATCCCGAACTCTCTGTGCCTCTTTAGATAGAGGCTTGAGGGTGGTGGTAAGCTGTGGAATTCTTCGAAGTGTTCCAGCATCAGAAAAACAGACCTCACAATGATCTTGTGTTTCATTCATGCCATGCACAGTTTTAAATTGTGATCCACACTTTGAGCATTCATAAAAGTATCTAGGCATTAATCTTCATCCGGTAAAAGTATTTTAGGCTTTGCTTCTATTTTAGGTGCCTTTACTGGTGGTGGGTTAACCACTATCAAATGATTTGTATCATCTATCTGAACATCAAAGTTTTTGATCACCGGAACTATGTCGGTTTGCTCTAGTAATGATTTTTGTAGCGCCATCATCAATGCGCCAATGGCTTGGTCTGAAAATTTATAATTCATTATGTACTCCTATTTTAGTTATTTTACATGCTGCTTGGCCTGCATTTGCCACATATGCTAGCCATTCATATTCAACATCATATTTTTCAACAAATTCAATAAACGCTTTATATTCATGATCTTTCCAAGCGTCATATCCAGTAAGCTCATCAAAAAGAATAACAGTTCCGGGTACTATTCTTGGTGACAAGTTTTCTAGAATATCCACTGTTGATGAATATATGTCACAATCGATGTGTATAAATGCACATTGACCTTTGTATGATGTTAAAAATTTTGGTATGGTGTCACTAAACCATCCTTTGTGAAAGGTCACTCCGGGAACGGAAGGAACTTTTGTTTTAAACTTACCCTTTGGAGATCCATTTCCAGTCCAATCTTCTGGTAAACCTTCAAATGAATCAAACCCATGAAATCCCTTATCTGATTCGGGGTGCAATTCGTTCTTTATCTTGCTAATATACTTACTACTAGCACCTTTGTAGACACCAAATTCTAACCACAAGCCATCAATCTCAACAGCACTAATACAATATTCATAGTACTGATACTCTCTGGATTGTGGGTGATCATTTGGCCTAGGATGCATTTTATAAAACCTTTTCTTCTCAAAAAGATCAGGAAGCAACTCAGCTACTTCTTTTTGCGCCCTAGGAACATCGCTAATCGTATGCTTTGTTTTGTTTATTATATCTTTACGTTCTTGGTTTATTTTATCATATATTTTCATTATGAAAAAACCTCTCACAATTTATATTTTTATCATCAACAAACAAGTCATATATTGGTTTGCCAAACTTAAGATCATGATACTTTACTCCCCAAGTTTCAAACTGTCTTTCTGTCACTTCTCTCCAGTCAATACCAGATCCAGTGCCTCTAGCAGTCCAATATACAATCGTGTTACCAGAATCATAAAGTTGATTGATTTTACTGATGTGGTTTGCTATTGGAACTGCTTGTGAATAATCTCGGTTTGGTGGTGAAACACATATTGTTTCATCTATGTCTACATAAATTATCATTTTTTCCTCTTTTTTTTGTATTCAGAATTTCTTTCTTCTTTCATGTACGGCTCATGCATCGAGTCCCAAGAAGTATCCAAACATATATCGTTTTCATCACATATTTCAACGAACTCTGATATAAACTCTTCGGGTTGAGGCTCTTCTGTTCTATCATTTATGTGCCATTCGATATAGATCTTATCAATGTACCACAATACGTCGCATTTGATAAGGTCTCTAAGGACGCAATATTCAGCACCTTCAATATCCATTTTTAAAATTATATTATCATCAGGGCTAAAGTTGTCGCTTATATAGCTTGATAGTCTTATTGGTCTTAGAACTATCTCCTCCGTATCGCCATACTTTGATTCATCTTTGTTTTTATACCTCTGGTTTTTCTGTTGACTGATTGTGCTCCCTCCTGTAGTGGAATGTACATAAAATGTAACCTCATCTTCGGTATCTAGTACTATGGTGTTGTGAAACACACACCTTTCGTTCACAGGGTGATAGTTGGCCAATAGCGGATTGCCCTCAAAACAGTGATACTGATAATCTGCTTTTTTGTCGTACAGATCAGAGAATTTTCTCACGCTACAGCCGTCGTAACTACCACAGTCAATAAATACTTTTTTCACTTTATCTCCATAAATGATACATGTTTCTTTTATTACCAATATACACAATCTCAATGTTGTGTTTATCAAGGTGAGTTTTTAATTGATATTCAACGTTATCACCAAACTTTTCCCAACACTCTTTATATTTCGGATCATACGGGTATGGATCTTCATTTAAATAGAGAGATGTGAACTTATTCATAACTTCAGGTTTTCCAAAGGCAAACCCATCACAAATAAATTCATCCATAAAAACCATTGGAGGAACACAGTTCCAACCACCAAACATAAAAATTTTATTATCCAAGTTATCGGTGCTTGATACAATTTTCTGTATATCTATCTTTACATTTGGACCAAACTCAAATCTCGATCTAACCACTATGTCATAGTCATTACCACTGTTGTTTACCATCTCATTGCACTGGTACATTTTCCAGAGCTGTCTTTTTCTTAGCCATTTCCATTTTGACATGTCCCAATCATTCAGTGTTTCATATAGATCCTCTTTTTGGACTTTCATGTGAACTATTTGTCTTTCTATTGGTTTTAGTGATTTCACGATGTAATCTGATGGGATCTTATACACTATACCATAAGTGTTGGTGTTTTTTCTCCAACCTTTTCCGGCTATCAGATATTCGTGTACGTCCGATGAAGTCGGCAAGTTAACTATAGTATTGTTTTTCTGTGACACTACGTCTGAAGTGTAAACGTAGATATCCATGTCGTTAGTCAGAAACGAAGCTCTTTGGCTGCGTAATGCTTTATGAAAAGCACCAATTTGACCTGAGTAACACAGTGCTATCTTCATGATAGTTCTCCTATTGATGGTTGACCTAGGCAATTGTAATCGAAGTGTCTCGCTAGGTTGATAACTCTACAGTCGTTTGTAGCGCCGATCTGCTTAACGTATTCCCAAAAAGAAACTACTAATTGTTGTTGAAGGGTTTCTCCCCCTGCGAGACGCCATCGTGGAAGACCCTTGTTATCCTCAAAGGAGTGTCTAACACTGTCCTTGTCTTTGAATAGGTCCATGCCACATAGGTGAACTTCATCAGCTCCCATCAATATCGCAAAGACTGCTTGACGGGTTGAGACACCAATTGCTGATGAATATCTGGTGTGGAACAGAATTATTCTATCTCTATACTTTGGCCAAAACGTATGGATCATAGAGATCTCATGGTTTTTTAAAAAAGCATCCGCTTCAAAGCCAATATAAAAATCTCCAGAATCTAAAAAAGACAGCAACTTTGAATCGCTTAGATCCATGTAAGGTGTAAAGTTTATTATGTATGGTTTATTATCAGGAAACTTTTTGTAATAATTATTACTAGTAATCACGTAGTCGTAGTGTTGTTGCCATTTGAGGTCATTAGACGAAGGTCCGCCACCAACAATCAGTACCTTCTTACCCGCTAGTTTATTATCATGGCGTTTATAGATAACCTCGTTGCTGGTTGTGTAATCATCCACATCGTGTTGAATCCTGTCGTAGAAATCTAAGTAATACGACTCTCCATAGTGTCCACCAAGAAAACTATCTGGGGTGTCCAGAAAACTTGATTTCTTACCGTGCCTACCTTTAATCAAACCAGTTTCAAAAACAGTGTTTGTTTTGGTGTCGATCCATTGATTTTTATTTATTTTTCTACTTCTAAACATCAATCTAATTCATACCTCTTCACGTTTTTACCAGATCTAAAATATTTTGCTACACTAGTATAGTTTGTTATCTTCTTCAGACTCGGTCTTACAAAAAATATTATGACATCTCTTGGGGTGACACCTTCTTTTGGAATCGTTGCTCTGTGTATTATGTTTGGTGTGAAAAGAAAGTTTGTTCCTGATTTACCTACGACGTTGTGTTCTCTATACCCATTCGATAAAAGTCTGCTTATCTCTGCATCCGGTATTCTTGATTTTGGATAAACTGGTGGAGGATCACCTTTTACTGCGTTTGGGTGTGTTCTGAAGGACTTAACTTCCTTGGGTCCGTCCATAGAGTTTAAAATTTGCATACATCCGTTGTCGGTATTAACATCATTCAGGTAAAGTCCAACTTTCATAAATTCTCTAGGACAATCATCATAGTGCCATTTCCATGAAGACTCTTTTGTGGCTGTTGTTTTGTTTCTATAGCAATGTATAAACTCAAATTTACAGTAAGATCCAAAGTACCTACTTTCTATCTGCATTGCTAATTGTTTGCATATTGACTCCAGCTGTGGTATAAACGATATGTTTTCAAGTTTTATCGACCATTGGTCTTCTAGACACCCATTGTTATATGATATCATGCCATCAACTGTGTTTGCCAATGTTCTAACGTCTCCTTTATCAAGGATAAAAGGGTTCATCTCAAACACATAGTCGTACAGGCTAGGTTGATCATGTTTACATTTTTCGTAATGCTCAGAATAAAATATCATTTAGACTCCCATAGTTTTTCACACAGATCAAACTGCCATGGGTGATCGATATCAAATGCCTCACGTTCCTGAATTGGGAAAAGTTTTACTTCATTTTTCATGAAGTCACCCATCCACACACCGTCTTTTATGCTACTCATCTTACCAGCATAAAGGCAATGTGCTGCTTCGTAAGTTTTCTGAACTGTTTTTGTGTTCATAACATCTTCGGTTAATGGTGTTAGAAGATCTGCGTTTTGGTTCCAAAAATAATTCTTCTTTTCCATAACTGCAAACATGCCATCATGGTCTGACAGACAGTATAGCCTAATGAAATCATCTATAGTCTCAGGCTTTAAAAAAGGAACACAGGCATTTATTAGAACACAGTATTTAAAAGGTAGTTTGTTGTGCCACTCATACATAAGAGTCATCGGGGTACCTTCCGAAAAGGCGGATTTCTTTGACCTTTTGAATATGTTGACATCGTGTTTGATCCCAATATCAACTAACTCATCTTCGTAGACAGACAAATAAAAATTAGACATTGGAAAACTTCTACATTTTTTAACTTTCTCTAGAAATATATCTGTTAAAGTTGTCCCTGAAAATGGCTTGATCATTTTTTTAGGTATTCTTTGTGAGTTAAGTCTCGCTTGTATTATTACCGCTATCTCTTCAATTTGTTTCATTTTTTACCTCATTCATGATTCCGGTGTATATGCTGGATTCGTGATTTTCTCCAAGGTTATTAAAATTATCCTTAGTTATACGTAAATCATTCAACATATATTCATAAAATATTTTTGCTTGTTTTCTAAACTTGTCTGGATCGTTAAAGGATGGTGGTTTTTTGCCTTTTTGAAAAAGATGGACCCTCTTCTTGAAACCATCCATACCCACAAAATCAACTTTTGAGGCACCCATACACCTTGCAAGAACACATGCTCTAGCAACATATCCCAACCTTGAAAAGTACCTAGTCAGATAAATAAAGCTTCTAGGATAAGATCTTTTAAAATCTAAGACTTCAAGCATGGTTCTTCTGGCGGAGTGTTCAAATCCTATAATTGGAGAGTGTTTCTCGATATATTTTAGAAAGTGTGGTGATCTCAGACTGACTTCGTCGCCAATCAAGACTAGGTTGACTTTGGTGCCATTCAAAAAATCGTTTTTAAAAAAGTGATTGCATGTAAAAACATAGTCATAGGAATCAAGTAACTCTTGCGTTAACAAGGATGAAGATGGACCTGCTCCTATGACAAGAACACTCCTCTCTTTGACACCAGAAAAGTTTAGGTTATTTGTAATCAAGAGTTCATCTGTTATTGTGTATCCGCCAAAGCTCCTCTCTATAATCGACGAGGTAAAAAAGTAATCTAACATTTTTTCAGCGTAGTTTGACTTCCATTCTTCTTGCGTTGCGTTAAAACTAAACCACCCACCGTGATCTATGTTTTTTCTATATTTGTTCATGATGTTTTCCTTATATAATCAAAAAGCCTTGTTTTGTTAGCACTGATCCTTTCGTAATCATTTTTGTGCATAAACATAAACTTAGACTCTGGTGACCAGTCTTCTGGGTGAACACAAAAATTCAAAGTCACCATTGTTCTGTGTCCTTTATCCATAGTAAGTGCCTTATGCATCCCTACAGTGTTTGCAAATATTACATCGCCAACTGAAGCAGTTAGGTGCTTTATGCGATCTTTACCGTAATAAGTTGTGATTTGTTCGTCACTATATCTATAATTGTCTCTCCAACCAGCAAATCTATCTTTGTGGCTTCCCTTAACATATGTAAATGGCCCGCCATCTATACCTACATCATTCAAGTAGATAAAAGCTTTTATAAACCATAGACTGTTTTTATCTATATGATATAAATGTGTACCTGTTTTTTGTCCTGTGAAGGCGTAGGATCGGTGTATTTTTCCGCCCGTTAAAGCTGGAACGCACCCATAAAATTGACTAACAACATTGAAAATTGTCTCTGATAGGGCAAGATTCAATATTTGTGGGCAGTCAATAAATGGGTGCCTAACAGTTTTATATTTTTCATTATTTGTTTTTAAAAGTCTTGGGTCTAAGAAAATGCTTTCCGTGTTCGTCAATATCTCATTTATGAGATCTACATCGACACAGGATTGAACTATCGCATATCCTTCTTCGTGAACTTTGTCAACAACATGAGAATACTTTAGATCAGCATATGGAAGCTGGTCTCTTCTATTGTTCAAATATAGATTATACATATCTATTGCTTTTGATCCACCCAGTCTCTCTGGGCAGATCCATTGTTCTTGGAACACTAGTAACCTCTAAGTTTCTTTCTTGGTGCAAGCTCGCCGCTTGTAACCCTTTTCACACCGTCTCCAAGTGCTACTTCCAGCTCTCTAATACCCCTCACCATCTTGATCAACCCTTGAGGTTCGACTGAAGATAGGTGGTCAGAACCCCACATTGTTCTATCTAAAGTTATATGTCTCTCGATACAAGTTGCACCTAAATATATTGCTGCTACAGATGTGCCAAGCCTAAACTCATGACCACTATAGCCTACTTCACAGCCATATCTTTTCTTGAGAGTCTGTATGCATTTTAGATTTAAATCTTCTAACGGCGCCGGGTAACTAGAATTACAGTGAAGCATTAAAGTATCAGAGCCATTGAGCCATTCTACTGCTTGGTCTATCTCGTCATAAGTTGACATACCAGTGGAAAAGATAACTTTTTTACCAGTTGCAGCACACGCAGTCATTAATTCCTCGTTGGTTATCATGGCAGATGGTATTTTAAGCCATGGTAAATCATAATTCATCAAAAACTTCAAGCTGTCGAGATCCCATGGGGAAGCAGACCATTCGATACCCTTCTGTTTACAGTATCTATCGATCTCATCATACTCTTCTTTGCCGAACTCCATCTTATATTTATAGTCCAAGTAGGTCATGGTACCCCACGGAGTTTCACGCATGACTGATTTTTGGTGCTCAGGTACACAGACATCGGGATTTCTTTTCTGGAACTTTACTGCATCACATCCTGAGACAGCCGCTACATCAATCAGCTTCTTGGCGATGTCTAACGAACCATTATGGTTTATTCCTATTTCCGCTATAACGTATGTTTTCATTTTAATATTCTCCTAGGTATTGAATTGTGTACATAAGACCCTTCATTTGCTACATATAAATTAATTCCTTTTGTTTTTAACCACTCGTTTAAGTGCTTCGACATGTTTATGTTATTATTTATTTCATCTTTAGGCATATCATCAGCAGGTCTTATTACTGATCTATCCTTGTAAAAATGGTTTGACTTTGTGGATCCGGGCTTTTCTAAGTCCCAACCTATGGTGTATATGTTCTTTACGCCCATGTGTACCGCTAAGTAGAACACCATTTCAGTCATAATACCGGGCCCCCATGGTCTTTCGATTGTGTTTTCATATGTATGCTTTTCAAAGTTCAAACTTTTGCAAATCGACTTGGACATGTCTCTATCATCTGGTATGAAATTAAAAATGTCATACTCTTGGTTGTTGGACCAAATGTGATAGATCATGGCTATCTCACTCTCAGCCGAGCTTGCAAACACTATGGGCCTATCTTCCTTATAGTTATATACTTCAAAGTTGTTTGAGTTAAAAAAGTGAAAATCAACAATATCTGGTGCCTGATTGTATGCTTGCTTAACTGCGAACACTAGTTTATCTGAAAGTGCTTCGTTTAAAAACTCCTCAGAATAGTTGCTAAGAGATGGGCCACATGTTAAGATGTAACAGTCTTGATCTTTGTATTTGTCTTTCAAAAGGTCTAACTTTTTTCTATCAGATGAAAAAGACCTTATCATATCTTTCAAATTATCGCTTCTATAGTTGATTTCTTTTGATATTATGGAAAAAAACTTGTTTCCAATTGATTCATAGTCGTATCCATTAGACAAGATATGTTGCTTCAGATTTTTGCCCATTTGAGCAAGTTTTTCTCTATTCGACTTCCATAGATTATAACATGTTCTTAATTTTTTTCTTATATCAAGTATGTCGGGCTCAAACCAATTCATATCGTAATCATAAGTTGGATCCCCTATGTATGGATGTTTGTAGCCATTAAACAAAAAGGCGTCATCTGGATTTATATAATCCAAATGTCCGCCAGCAGATGACACCACAACAGGTTTCTCATGCATGATAGCTTCCGATATGGTCAAACCGAAGCCCTCACCTCTTGTCGCTAACGCAAAGACATCAGACTTTGAATATAGCCACGATATGTTTTCATATGGAAGAACATTGCAGATCGCTGCTATCTTAGCATTAGATGGTCGACCGTGTTTTAAAACTGTCCTCTTGACTGCGACGATCTCACTTTGCACATGTTCTGCTTGCTTGTTGAACGGAAACTGCTTTGTGTTCATTGCTGTCACGTAAGTTTTTATTATCATGATAGCGTCTGGAACGTTGTCAAACTCCATAGAGAATGCCTTTACTAAAGCATCATAACCCTTTCGATTAATCCACTGTGACATAGAAAACACAGTAAACATGTCGTCTAGATTTATAGGAAACCCATTTATCTCTTTGGGATTTTTCATTGGATCTTCAATCACGTGAGGTAGCAGGTGAGCGGAGATACCTGATGTTTCAAAAATGTCTTTGTTTTGTTGACAAGGGACTATGACTGAGGTTGTTTTATACTTCTTGTGTATTGCAGACCACATATCTGGAACCTTATCAGACTCCCAAACTGTCATGTTCACATTCTTGGTTGAGTTATCCAACAGCTTTTTGAACGCTATCCATTCAGGATCATTACTTTTGTTAGAGTCTCCATACATCACCATTCCTGCTGGTTGGTGCCATATGAGTAGATAATCTTCTTTGATATACTCATCAATTGAATCTAAATCTATCTCGTACTTTGAAATTAATTGTTCATAGTAATCAGAAACAGCACTGTGGTCTTCCACAGAAATTGATAGTATCTTAAAGTCATAATCATAGTTTTCTATAACTGTGTCTATTGACTTTAGATAAGATCTTGCTGCGGATGCATAACCACTACTGTCTCTGAATTGACTAGAAAAAATAACTTTCATTACAGTATGACCACCTGTGTTTCTTCTTCAGGTTGTGCAATCTGTAAGGCATCTATGAAATCAGCGTATAGTTTTTCTTCGCTAAATTTTTGATCAATGATAGTCTTTAACTTCTGTGCTTTTTGTTTAACTTTTCTATAGTCTCTAAGTGTTTTTCTTAAGGTCATCTTGTAGCTGCCTTGATCGGCAAATGCCCACATAGCCTCTTTTTCTAAAACTCCCGGCCACACTGCTTGTGGTTGGATTGGCTGTAAGGTGTAATCAACTGATTGGAAATAGTCATCGCCATCATGGTGTAAAAAGTCTAACTGTCCAGACCAGCCAAGCGTAACAACGGGCATACCTTCTCTTGCTGCTTCAAACAATGGCAAGCCAAAACCTTCACCGTGAGATGCATTAATAAGAGCGTTAATATTTTTATGCTGGTATAGCCAAGTCATCTGTGATGGTTTGAGATCTCCGTGAAGCAAGTAGACCTTACATTTTCTATCTTTATATTTCTCTAGTAAAGTAGAGAGGTGATTTGAGATCGTGCTAAAGTCTGATATTGAATTGTTCTTGAAATTAGTCTTCAATACCAATCCGACTTTTTTATCGATAAACTCTTCTACAAACCAACATATTGAGTTTTCAAGGTTTTTTCGTGGTCCGAGCTGGGATACCATCAGAAAATTCTTGTCATAATCCAACTCAAAACCTTCGATTGCTTCTGGTTCGTGTCTTGGTGTGCATTCTCCAACAACTTTAATATCTGTGTTCAGCTTGTACTCAAACTTTTCACCAGTGTCATTGTTTATTGCCTCTGCTACTGTATTTTTATAACTGTTTTTAGCATGGCTAGAAACAACAATAATTTTGTCCATCTCGTTACCTTTAGGTAACCATTGCGGTGAGCATTTGGTTGCTTCTATACCAGCGGTATACCCAATGTTTACCGGGCATATTTTTTCAAATTCATTTGGTATAGTTATTTGTAACGATACGTCTGCTTTTAGAGATTTGTTATTTATTGCAATTTGTGTTTTTGCTATTCTTTCATCCATCCAAGATCTAAATTCACTATTTTCCCATATCCAGCCTGTTTTTCCCCAGTTGATAGGTAGTATGTATATATCAAATAGATCTTCTCTGCTTCGCAATGCACGTAATGCAAAGCGAGCTTGTTCGCCATAGCCACTTTGTGACAATACAGGGCCTTTTACAAATATGTTGGTTTTCATGCGACCTCCTTAAATCTGATTCCGTTATATCCTGTTCGTGTTTCATGAGATCCACTTTCTAGCACGCTGTCCATAAGATCGATCCACTTAGATTTGAAGTCGATAAAATTGTAGTTTTTCATCACATGATCTCTACCTTGCAATCCCATTTCTCTTCGGGCTGCATGACCCATGGAATAGATCTTGGTCAGTGCAGAATGAAACTGCGCTTTATCTATTCTATCTTCATAGATATACGGAACATCTTGAGATCCAATGACTGATTTTGAAGTAGGGAAGAGACCAACGCCGTACCAATCAGAACCGTTTGTGATTTGCTCCTGAAGACCTCCTGTCATCGTGGCGATAATAGGCGTGCCGCAGGATAGCGATTCAAGAGTGGCCAAACCAAATCCCTCAGCATCTGAAACATTAATTGTACAATCAACAAAATTATACATTGATGCTAGATGCTCAGGTGGTACTTTCTGAGTTGATAGGAGGACTTGGCGTTGGTCCAACCCAAGATGATTAATTATGTGCTCTAGGTCCTGTCCATGAGGGTCTTTAGGTTCAGTGTGCATTATGAGCTGCGCTTTGTCGTGCAAATCTTTTTTATCTAACCACTCTTTGAACCACCATATGAGCGTACCAGATTGTTTTCGACGTGCATTTCTATTGTTCCAGAAGAAAATTACTTTATCACGATCTTGTTCTGGTAACGTTGTATCTCTAATTGATTTAATTTCTTCATCGGTCATCGGTTTAAAGAAGTTTAAATCTACTGCATGTGGTAAATATGTACATTTTACTTCTGGTGCTACATTTCTTACTATATCGTCAGTAACTTTAGAAATAGTGACAATGTGGTCGTTAGACAAATAAGCATTCCTGTTGTAAAAAGGATAAGGGTAGTTGTCCCATACATGGTAATACACCATTGGGCAAAGTGGCCTAATTTCATTTTCAATCTCCCATAGCCAGCCCCAGAATCGTGGATCGGTCATGAACCAAATGACATCTGGTTTTTCGGTTTTTAAAATAGATCGGATCATTTCTTGAGTGCCGTATCCATCTATAGGGATTATCCTCCAGTCATCACCATATTGTTCTAGCTGAACTGGTCTGTAATCCTTATGTTTGATCGCGCCTCCCAAACTAATAATAGAATACCGCCCGGTATCAAGAAGAGCCTCACAAATATATCTTGTTTGGGTTCCGACACCGGACGGCGAGAGAGGATGATCAGATAGTGTTAATATTTTTTTCTTTGACAAGTCGTACCTCGTGTTGTTTAATATATTATAACACGATTAAATTACTTTGTCAAGAAAAAAAATAAAAAAAATTAATTTTATCTTGGACAGTCAGTTGTGTTCTTAAATTCACAGAATGTGCAAGAGTTTCTATTTTTTATTTTAAGGCCACTTTTTATTGATTTAACTGCTCTTGTTAATAAATCAACTGCATTTGTTGTTTTTCTAGGTCCTGATGTCACACGAAATATCTCAACGTTATTTTTCTTGGCAGTTCTTTTTAGTAGTGCAAAATGAGTTTCAACAAGCGATGGATCTATATCATGTTTTTGACAGAAAAACTTTTTATACAGTGTCAATTGGTATGTTATGAGCTTGTCAGACTTCTTTTTAGCATCCCAACCCCAAGAGCATGTTTTCCAATCAATAATGTGATATTTACCGTCTGGTGTTTTGAGAACTAGGTCTATATAGCCTTTGAACTTATGATCTGTCTGAAAGTCTTTAATCTCTTCGTATAACATTTCTTCTACGGAGACTACTTCATAATTATCAAAGTGTTTTACAACCTCTGGTATGATTTGTGGTGACAGGATTTTTGCTTGATCGAGCATGTCATCAACGAGTTTTTGATCAAACTCAGCTCCTCGTACGAGTAGTTTTGCGATTTCTTTTTCAAAGCTGTGTTCGAAAAATTCATCATACTCATCGTCTTGGATCTTATCAACAATCGCATGCTCACAAAGAGTGTGAAGCGCTGATCCAAAGGCTGTAAATTCATTTCCGACAAACTTCTTTATTTTATCAATATAGACAAGCCGGTGCTTCCATGGACACTCTGCCCACATTTTAAGTTCTGAAAAAGATATATGCATTATTCCTCCAATTCTACAAGATCTTGTAACTTAGAATATAACACACTATTAAAATATGTCAACTTTTTTCTGTTTCCAATAAAAAATTCTTCAAAGCCACGAGCAAAATATTCTCTTAAGCTTGTCGCTGCGTAAGGTGAAGGAAATATTCCTACAACGTAATTCCAAAGGGCTGTGTACCCAACTTCTTTGTACAGATAATCATCGATAACTTGATCAAACGACACATTAATTAAAAGTTGCGGAGGTGGCATTAAATTGCTTAATTTCAATATGTCATGTAATTGATTACGCTTTCTTAAAAATTCTGCTTCTAAAGTGCCATCACCATAGATAACATCAAAATAATTGACCTCGACAGCATGTGCTAGCTCATGCACTATATCATCAATCATATCCATTTCGTCATCTTGATCATTTGTTATATATACTGCTCCGTCCTCATACAAGGCGTTCACACCCTTCTCAATAAGATGATCAAATTGTCCAACATATATAATATCAACCCCAGTTATCAAAAACTTTGGTATTCTGGTGGTGATATATTTTATGACAAAGTCTATATCGACGTTGTCAGGTAATGTATCTTTTACTATTATATCTATACTATGCAATGTGTAATGATCCTTTAAGATTTGTGATTCGTTAATTGAATTTGAAATCCACTTCATAATGTCTCCAGCGTTATATTAGTAATATAACACACAACCAATCGGTTGTCAAGTATAAATATATTCTAAAATTTCATTTAGAGGATCTTTGATGCCAAGGTAGCGATTCGCGACCTTTCACCTTTCATAAAGGTAACATGTCCGGCGAGGTCGTGTTCTTTGAACTTTTCAACGGCATAAGTGAGCCCGTTTGAGGTTTCATTTGTATAGATATTGTCTATCTGTTCAATGTCGCCGGTTAGAACAACCTTTGTGTTTTCACCAACTCTAGTGATGATTGTTTTAACTTCATGTGCTGTGAGGTTTTGTGCCTCGTCAATGATCATAAAGGCGTTGTTAATCGATCTACCACGAATATAGGTAAGGGCCTCTATCTCGATCTTTCCTTGTTCTAAAAACTGCTTAAATACGACTTTATCCTGTCCTATTATCATTTCAAGGTTATCTTGGATCGGTGCCAACCATGGCATCATTTTTTCTTTTAGGTCACCGGGTAAGAAGCCAATATCTTTTCCCATGGGTTGTACGGGTCTTGACACTACGAGCTTTCTGTACTTATTACCATGCATTCCTAGTGTTTGCTCCATCCCAGCAGCGATTGCCATGAGAGTTTTTCCAGAGCCTGCTCGACCAATCAAAGAGACAAATGGAATTGTGTCGTCAAACAACAGATCAAACGCAAACGTTTGTTCCTTGTTTCTTGGTAAAATTCCCCAAGATGTCTCATGTTTTCGATCTCTAATCTTGTCAAGGGGGTGTACCATATCTATGTACCTTGCAAGTGCAGTTTTCTTCGGATTAGAGGAAGAAATTAACATAACAAACTGGTTTGCATAGAGCTTGACTTTTTGTGTTTTTAACAACTCTTCGTCGAGTCGTATTTCTTCGTCGTTGTAAAATTGTTCAACCAGTTCGTCGTCAACAACAATCTCTTGATAGCCTGTATAGATCTTGTCAGTGCTTTCAACTGCTTTGACTGTTTGGTATTCCTCTGCTTCAATGCCAATTGCATCAGCTATAACTCTCATGTTTATGTCACGCGACACAACAATTGTCTTTCGTCTAGGATTGGACTCTTTGACGTATAGAGCAGTTGCCAATATTTGATGATCTGGTACTTTCATAGAAAGTCCGTCTGGTAGAGTTATCTGTCCTTCTTCAACTTTGAACACTCCCTTACCTTTTTCAAGTCTTACGCCAGTTGCAAGAGACCCTTTTGCACGAAGTTCATCTAAGATCTTGATTGTTTGACGTGCATGAAAACCAACAGAGTCCTGTCGCTTCTTGTGTTTATCAATTTCTTCTAGAACTTTATAGGCAATGAATAAGTCTGCATTTCCGAACTTGTATATACAACGAGAATCAGATAAAAAGACCGACGTATCGATCACGTAATTTTTTTTAGCCATGTAACATCCTTTCAATAATTGGTTTGAGTTTGTTAATAATTTTTCTTTCTAAGTTTTCATTGGCAGTTCCAGCAGTTGGATCTCTTTCCGCAGCATCTCTCATCTCTACCGCTTTCACAATAAATGTTCTCAAGTCTTGTGCATTGAGGTTGAATTTTCTTTGTTGTTTCTTTGTTCTATCGTCTAAAGGTTCTATCACTTTCTCCATGAATATTCTTCTTCTTTTGGGGTCTGATATTATTTTTGCTACTCCGGTGTAGAAAAAGTATAGATCAGGATTATCTGGGTTTCCATCATCGTCTTTCTTTAGTGCCCTTGCTTTCACAACGTTTTTCAAAAACTTAACCTTGTCAACTGTTAAGCCTAATTTATCAAGTCCGGGCCCAGTTGGTGACCCTATCTTAGGTTCATCCTGTTCTTTGACCACACTTTCAAAATCATTTTTGAGAAAAACATAAAATATGTATGTATACATTGGATCATTTTTCCACGAGCTGTTAGGAGCAAGATCTTTTATAATTCCCATTCTGGTTTTTATAACTGATTTTAAATCTCTGTATGCTGTCAAGGCCTCTTGAGGACTATCAACTTCGTTGAACGCTGCTTTGGATTCATCTTCTTCACCGGCCACAGGATCCTCTGGTGTTGTGGCTTTTCCAGCTTTAATTGCCTTTTCACCAGCAGCCGTAGGGGCAGCATCTGTATCTTTGATTTCTCTCTTTTGAGCGACGACCTTTCCTATCTTTGAGTCTGCTCCGAATGCATCTTGAATCATCTTAGAAGATGTTAATGTCAACTCAATTAATTCTTTCAAGGTGCTTTTATCAAAGTTTTGTTGCTCTTGTAAATTGTCAACTTTTTGATCTGGAACTGTCTGATCGCCTTGTTGGGGCACTCCTCCGCGAGACTGTTGTTTTTCTTTTCTATCAGGATCTTTCTGTCTGACCATTCTATTGAGACGGTCAACGATATCATTAAGTTTTCGACCAAGATTTTTTGCTTGTTTTCTTACTTCTCTTTTTTCTTTGGCGTTCTTAGCCTTGCCAAAAGGAGCCATTGTCGGAAAAAAGTTTCTTATGGTATCAAGTTCGTCTAGGGAGTTCTCAATTAAAGGCCTCATTTGCTTTGTGTAGTCCACTGAGTCTACGCCTCTTAGACCTTCAACAGCGGTGATAAACTCAACTAAGTTAGAAACAACTTGCCTATAAACATTTCTGACCATTTTTATTCGCTCAGCCCTTGGAACTTTGTTTCTACGTTTTCTCTTACCCTTGCCTTTATCGGTAAATGACTCTGGTGTATCTGGTGCTCCTGCTTCCTCTTCTTGTTCTTTCAAAGAATAGAAATCACCTTTTTTAGCACCGAGTCTTGATAGAAGCTCGTTAAGTTCACCTAAATTATTCTGTATTGAATCCATTATTGTGGTTATTTTTTCTTCTATAACCCCACCACCAATGGTTGTAGATCTTTCATCATCCTCACCTGTTGGTTGTGATTTGACAGTTTCAAAATATCTATCGATTAGATCAACAACTTCTTTAACTTGAGGCCTCAACTCTTTTAATATTTCCATAAGTTGCGGTCTAATATTTTCTCCAAGACCAGTGTCTTGTTCATAAAGGTCATCTCTTTTTGCTGGTGCTTGTTGTCTATCTGTTGCTGGTGATTGTTCATCAGCAATATCTGCTGTCGTTAGGTTTGCTTGCCCTGCTTGTTGAGCAGCATTGTCAAACTGTTTTAGCCCGTCATACAGGCCGTTAAAGATTTTTGCAGCTGTTCCTAGGAATGGTGTCTTAAGAAATCTATTTTCAAACATTTCATAGTTTGGCTCCAAGGCATCAAACAGTTTATTGAACTCTTGCACAGGAATAAATATACCTTCGTCTTCCTCTTCTTCTTCGTCTTCTTCGGGCTGAGGATCGGGCTCTGGAGTTGGATCAGGATCGGGATCAGGAGGTGGAGGGTCTGGTAATTTAGGCAACTGTAGTTGTTGCACCTGAGCGATTAATTTTTGCTGTGGAGGATCTTCTTGTCCTGTTAATTTCTTTGTACTACTACTAATAAACCTAGCAAGCAAACCATAAATTTTAACCCAACGCTGTATTCTTTTGTATAGATCTCCGTATATTTTTGTGGCCTTAACAAGTTGCCCATGCTCTTGCGTTGTCAACTCACCTTTCATGAGAACAGCAAGTGGAAAAGACTTTTGTTGAACGGTTAGAGGGGCAGGTTCAGGAGTTGCTTCTTCTGGTTTTTTAGGATCTGGCCATTTGTGTTTTTGAGCCATAGATTTTAAGAAAATTACAATTTGACCAGTCAACTGTGGCGCTATTTGGTTATCAGGTATAGCACCAGCATCTACTAATGCTTTCATTAAATCATTTTTATCTAAGTACTCTTTTAAAAGTGTTCCGTACCCTATTCCAACATCTGCTAGTTCTTTCTTAAGAACTTGCAATATTTTACCTAGGTTGGCTCCGGGAAACTTATCTTTTATGTTTTTCTTATACCAATCTTTAAATTCTTTTGGTTTCAAAAAAGCACCAGAGCCTCTCTCTTCTGTTACGGCAACAGCAGTTTCTTCCTGTGTGGCTTTCATGATCTCTTGGACTTCTTTATTTATTTCTGCTTTCAGATCGTTCAGTGCTTTTGCTATTCTCTTGATAGATTCTGTTGCGTCATCCGTGATGAGCTTTTCAATATCTTCATCTTGCTCGGTCAACATGTTTTCTTTTAAAACAGGAACCAACTCCTTAACAGCCTCTATTGAATAAAGTCCCTCAGCATTGTCGGCGTACTTTTTTAATACTGCTTCGAAAGCATCGTAGACAGATTTTAACTGTTCTTGGAATTTTTTAGCAGATATGACTTCTTCTTTTGTTGCATCAATGTCTTCTTGTCCTGCTGCGGGCTTATCTTCTGTTTCTTTACCCGGCTCTGCTTGTAAATCTATTTTTTGAGATCCTTGAAAAGACTGGATTTGTTGATCAGAGTATCCAGCGGCTTTAAGTGCTTTTACAGTCAATTCATCTTTTAGCATGCTAGGGTCTTTACCGCTAATAATGTTGTTCAAATTAGTTGCTTGTTTAAATGCAACCTCTGCTTCTGGGTCGTCTTTATTTCTATCAGGATGATATTTTTTTGCTAAATCTCTGTAGGCTTTTGTGGCACCTTTTTTGGGATCTTCTTTTGCTGCATTTAAAAAAGCGTTTACCTCTTCGGCAGAAAGCTCTTCAGCAACTATCCTTATAACTTCGCTGGTGGTAAACATGCGAGACTCTAACAGCCTCTTGACAATGGGGTGCTTCAATACACTAGCCCCGATCAATCTTCTATTCATAATAAAAAAACCTCGTTCACTATAAATAGAGAAACGAGGCAGATTAGTCCTAATATGTTAATGAAATGTATCGTTTGGATTAAATTTCGTCATGTTGAAAAGATATTGATACATTTGCTTTAGTTCAGGATTTTGTGATACTTGATGGCCGACAATAACTAACATTTGTAGGTGTTGTACCGTTATTCCTTTTTCGGCCATTTTTCTAGAAAGTTCAAATATTTGCGCAAACATTACTTGAGTTTCTGGATCACTGTCTTGTAGAAGCTTTGAGAGCTCCATTAGGTTGTCTGATATGCTGTCCATTAGTTCTCCTTGTTGTCTAACATTTTTGCTGCTGGTGAATCCACTGGGACTTTTGAAGAAAAAGCCTCTTTTAGTGAAAAGTTATCCATGAACGATTTTAATTCGTTAAATGCTCTCTTATAGTCTGGTACCATTTCAATCTCGGTTTTACCATCATGAGAGTGGATTGCTCTAACCTCACCAATATTATCATAAATTGTGACTGACGGGTGTTCTGAAAGCCATGTCAGAGCAACCTTGCCGTTGTCAAATATAAAACCCTGAGCTACACGACCGGTACCTGATATACCGGATTCATCTTCAAGGCGATTTAAGTAAAATACTTTCATAGCTTTTCTATAAGAAGTCGAAGTTTGGGATCTGCTTGGGCTCAACTTCTTTCTCCTGCTGTTGTTCTTCTTGTACGTCATTAAATTTCTTTTTCTGTAGCATGATAAACTCTACTACTTTTATAAATGCTCTGTAATATCCCTTTTCTGTGAGTGGAAGAAAATAGATCCCATCATTTGTGATATCTACACAAAGGAGGGGATCAAAGTAACTAGTCTCAACCATTATTGTCATGGTATCATGATCATAAAAAGCCGCATAATAAGGCGTTTCTGCTATAAATGCAACTAGATCAGCCCTGTAAGTGTCTTTTTGTTGGTCTGTGATTTTTTCATCAAATGCTAGTCCGTTTTTTATAATACTTGCTAGCTTCATTATCATATCGTCTGACGATACTGGTTTGTTGTCATCTTTCATTTTTTAGTCCTTTGTATTGCGAAAAGCATATACAACACCTCGAAATGCTTTCCTCTTAATATAAAGAGATACTCCATCACAATTTTCATCAATTCTTATGATATCTTTTCTACATCTATTTGCTATTTTTGCTATATTGTGGTTGCAGCCCCACACTGAGACGTAGCCTTCTTTTCTGTCGGCATTGTTGTCAATTAGTATGCACTCGGCTTCATCGTCTCCACCTTTACCTTTAAATTTAGCAATAATCCTATCTATTTGTTCATCTAACATAATTCCTCCATTGTATAAAATATTATAACATTATTATTCTTCTTTGTCAAGCTCTAAATTATATTTTTTTATTAAATTTTTAAATTCTCTTTGATTTATACCTAAAAAAGAAGCAGAGTCCGAGTATGACCTACATGCTGAAAGGGCGTACTTTAACACTGCTTCTTTGATAATATTATTTAGAGATGACCAGATGGGAAAGTTATAAAGCCTATTGTTTATATATCTGGAGGATAGCTCCAATTTCATCGCAATTATTTCTTCAAGCGTAAGTGTAGAAAGTATAACTTCAAACTCACTAGTAATTCTTTTACGTTTCTTAAGTTTATTAATAAAAGAATAGTGATAAGACTTTCCCTTATACTCTTGATTTTTCTTTTGCCACATTAGGCACCTTCAGGAGAATCAATCTCAGGCTTTTCTAAATCAGGCTTAATTTCTTCTTCAAATGATTTTAGCAAAAGATCCATGTTGTATAAACACCAGTCTTTAAACATTTGCTTATCTGTTGGATCTGCAAGATCTAAGTAAGCATCAGAAAAATATGATTGTGTCAATCTGAACGCGTCAAATGCCTGATTTCTACCGGTGGTTTCACCTTCTAATCCAGCGGCAAACTCTTCGCGCTCAGCATCTTGGTCTTGTTTTTTAGCCACATCTTTTTCAACTTGACTTTTTGGTTTAGCAGCTTCTTCTTCGTCTGTTACAATATCGATACCAACCTGTTCGAGAAGATCTTTTACTTCATCTTCAATATCTTCTGCTGCGCCAGCATCTGGTGCTGCTAAGTCACCTCCAGCGGCTAAGTCTGCTGCGTCTTGATCGGCAGCATCTGCTGCTTCTTCAGGTGTTGCTCCTGAAGCATTCATAGCATCCAGTTGATCAAACAAGCGAACAAAAGCAGCTAACAAGTGAGATACAAATGAAGTTCGTTGATCTTCTGAAGTAGTCAACTGCTGAAACTGAGATTTGATTGTTGGTTTTGCTTTTCTAAAAGCATCACGTAACTTGTTGATCCCCGTGTTGGGGTGAGGATTGGCTACTTCTTTTGCTTCTTTAAGATACTTTCTTATCAGTGCTCGAAGTTGTTTCTCTTTCAAATACTCTTGTTTTTTAAATTGTTTGATTTTGTTTCTTATATGAGATCTCAGTAACGCCTCGGTTTGAGTCGTTTCTTTTTTAGCAGGTGCTCCTTCTATTCCGGCCCCCCCAGCAGACATACCAGATAATTCCATTAATTCTTCTAGTGAGGTTATAGTTACTTTCTTTTTCATATTACTTTCTCTTTTGTGCTGCCATACGACGCAAGGCTTCTTTTGCTGCTTTTCTGATTTTCTTTTCCATCATGGGTGGCATTTCAGCAGGAGGCATATCGGCTGAGGGTTGTTCCATTCCCATTGCGGCACGAATCTTTGCAGCCAACTCTTCAATATCAATCTGTGGTGCTTGAGAGCCAACAACGTCTTGCAAAAGAGCCATCAAGTTGTCAGGGTGCTGTTGAGCAGCCATATCCATGGTTCCCATGGGTTTCATGTCACTCATTTTCATACCAGCACCTTTATCTTCGCCAGTGGCTACAATACGCATTTCTTCAAGATCTTTTGACTCGTTCAATTTATTAAGGTTCATCGAGAAACCCCAGCTTTCGTAAAGGTTTTCATTTTCTTCTTCTTCGTCATCATCTTTATCATCGTGATCCTCAAGACCGGTTATATCAATAATGTCCCCGTCTCGGTGTTTTTCCATCTTGTCTGATTTTTCGATTTCTCTACGGATCTGATCTTTTGATGCATCGAGTTCTTTCTCTAGTGCTTCCATACCAGCGGCTCCACCTTCTGCTTCTAGTACACCTAAGATTTCTGCTTCAAGGTCTGACGTTTCATCGTCGTTGTTTTCTTTTTTATCACTTTCTTCTTCGTCGTTATCATCTGCTTTTTTACCTTGTGCTTTTGCAAGTTGTGGAGGCTGTGGGTTTCCAGATTTCTTTGGCTTTTTAACATCACCTTTGTCTAGGAAGGCGGGAACCATCTCATCTGTGTCACCATCTTCATCGACATCATCAGTATCTTTTTTCATTGGCATCTTTTGCTCATTGAGCATTCCGAGATCCATGGAGAATCCCCAACGTTCATTCAAGAGTCCGTTAAGCTCTTTATTTTTCCATTTTTTTGTAGACATTTTGTGTATTCTCCTTTCGTAAAAAATATCTTTGTGTCGAGACTTGTATCCATCTTCCCAATCTCTAAACAATAAGTTTCCTCTTAAATAGGCATCAGCTTCCATTTTTCTCATATGAGGATCTTTTTGTGCATAGCCAGCATAGGTTTGAGTATGCATGTCAAATTGATTGTTCAAATTCTGCACATGGTGGATAAGTTCATGTGCAATCGATCTCATCATATCTTTTGGATGCCTGTTGTCTGTGAAGATTGTTATCTCCATAGTGCTAGGATCATATTGGCCTGTTTTACCAAGCAAATGATGATTGTTTGTGTCAGAGACAAAATTGATTACTGGTGGTTTTTTAAAACCAAACCTTTTATCACCAAACTTGTACATATCTTGTACTAGAGGTTCAAACTCTTTTATATTGTAATTTGACTTGTTATTTATTTTACAATGCATATACTAATTAGTCTCTATTTTTGTTAAACAAGATAGTACAACGCAAAAGATTTGAGCAGATTTGTTTTCTAAAATTTTAGCATAGTACACAGGTCTTATGTCATCGTCATAATGAACTATCTCTGTAATGATTCCTTGGTATTGACAATAGTGTACCTCTATATTACCGGAAAGTACTCTCCATGTCACATAGTCACCAACATTAAAATTTTTTAAAAATATCTCACCTAGTGACATGATCCTTGTCTTCATTCCTCTAGATCATCAGCAACTTCATAGACGTAAGTCTTTGGTTCCATTTGAGGACTTGGTCCGCACCCTGATTCTGTTGATTTGTGGAGATCCACCTTTGGTTCTGTATATTCTAGGTCCATTTCATACTCTAGGTAGTGTTTTACTTTTGAAATGTAGTCCATAGCCTTTGTTATCTTAGATTGAACCCAAGCTTCTAACTGATCGTCTTCTTCTAGGGCATCATGTAGCATTGCAGAGTACCTTGAGAGCTGATAAAGTTGACTTTTTGCCATTTTTCCCTCTTTATCATGCAATTTATGATGAGAGTGGTCCATTTTTTCCATTTCTTCTTTGATAATTTCTACCATTCTCTGCTTTGAAAACTTCATTATTTGTACCTCATGTTTGCTAATATAAGTAGTAAAATTGTTATGATTGTGCTCTCAAAGCCAATAATCGAACAAAAAATCATGAAAAATATGAATAAAACAGCAAAATAAGTGCATTTTTCAACAAAATTATCCATTTATTCACCTCCACCGCCGTCTCCACCGCCAGAATCACCCGATTCTCCGTCAAATAGGCCATAATCAAAGTAACTTGAGCCAAAATACTTACTTGAGCGCCCAGCTTTGGGCTGATGTCTTGATTTTTTGCTCTTTTTTCGTTTTTTTCGACGTTTTTTCTTCTTTTCATCAAGATTTTCGTCTTTTTTTACGATTTTTACCTTAATTTTTGCTTTTTTTTTATCATCTTCTTCATATAACGCCAAAACGTTCTTAGATGGGCCCATATCTGTCTCTTTGTGACCCTTTCCGCCGCCCTTATGCTTGTTTTTACCGGTTCCAATCAACTTAGTCTTCATTTTTCGCCAGTTTTTGTGTTGCGCAGCAAGATATTTGCCTTCATTAGTCATTTTTTTGCCATCTTTTCTTAATTTTTCCATAACTTCAACAAAAAGTGTGGTACCATTGGCCATATATTGATCCATTTTGTCTATTGGTACCCACTTGTAATCAATATTTTCTCTAAATTCTTGCACTTCAAGGTCAACATCTGGTTCAACAGTGTCCATCTTTGTTAAATAAATATGAACTTGGTTTGTTTTGTCCTCAAAAGTATTACTAAAGTCGTAGTAAAACTCTTCGTTTGGTAAAATTATACCAGTTTCTTCAGCAACTTCCCTTTCTAAACCCTTCTGGAGACCGAATTGACCTCTTTGAAGTTCTATTTCTTTGATGTGGCCACCGGGTAAGTCCCATTTTGTGCCTTTATCACCTCTTTTCAGGATCAAAATTTTATCTGAGTCGTCATATATTACTGATTTACCGACTACATTCGCATCTTTGTAGAAGTCTAAGGGGTTTTTACATGGTATACCGGCTGATCTGCATGCTAAAAGTTCTTCCATGGAGTCATCATAGTGTAAATCAACGTTGAGCTCGCTTAATTTTTCATCTTTTAGACCACCATTCATGTAAAATACCCTGTCGGGCCAGAAATATTCTGTCAAACCAAGCTTATTAAGGTGATAAGGTACATCTTGCTCAGGGTATTCCTGCTCTAGGTGTCGGTATCTGGATGTTACGATGTAAACATCATCACCATTATCAATATGCTCTTTCATAAGAGACACAATTTTGTTATTGTACTCTAAAAATACAGGCTCAGGATCTGAATCTTTTTCAAATTCGACATACGTAATGGCTACTGTATTGTCAAAGTCAAAACTTATAATCTTTTTTTTATCTTTCACTTGCATATCCTCTCAAAATATGTTATATTGTTAGTATGTTGTTAATTGTCATTTTACTTACAACTTAATTATAACATCTGGAGGGTAACATGTCAAGCTTTTTCTTTTATTAATTTTCTTTTTTATTATATTATAACTCATAAACTATTAAGTTCTAGTGTTTAGCTCTCTTATTCTCTGTTCTTTCATCTTATCTAAACCTAGATCCAGCTTATCAAGTGTTTTTTCTAACATAGTATTTTGCTTATCTAGTTTATCTATGATTTTATCCTGTAGTATACGTTCCTCTTCTTTAGCTTCCTTTCTAGTTTGATAGTTCGCATACAGAAGCGAAGCAGTCCACAGGCCCAAAGGCCCATATTGAGCCAAAGATTCCAATAAAATTTCCATTTGTCA
>CEPH01081328.1_pt1 | contig 46187 bp, 40 predicted proteins | sample 530571 | NCBI WGS metagenome assembly CEPH01 (sample SAMEA2620413, study PRJEB7988) | marine metagenome | biome: marine biome (ENVO:00000447); feature: surface water layer (ENVO:00002042); material: "saline water (ENVO:00002010), including plankton (ENVO:xxxxxxxx)" | depth 5 m | reverse complement strand
AGAAGACTTGGACAACTAAGCGCATAGTGACCATTCTCGGCAGTGCCGCTATTCTATACTTAATACTTTACGTTTTTATTTTTAATGATAACTCGGCCAAGCTCAATGTAGAAATTGAGAAGATAAGTGTGGGTGAGGTTATTGAAGGCCCTTTTCAAGAGTTTATACCTATTCCCGGTACGGTTCAACCCAAAACCACTATATATCTCGATGCGAAAGTGGGCGGCAACGTTGAACGAAAGTTTTTAGAAGGTGGAGTAAGAGTAAAAAAGGGAGATACTATTCTTAAGTTGGAGAACCGGCAGCTCGAAATGAATTACATCAGCGAGCAAACTCAAACCAACCGGTTGAGAAACGAGATTGAAAACACTAACAACAGGTTGCAACAACAGCTTTTTACTTCGAAAGCACAGGTTATATCGCTAGACTTTGACATCGATGAGGCCAAGGACCAGTTGATGCGTACTGAGCAACTCTGGAAGAACAAAGTAGCCACTGAGCAGGAGTACTTAAACGCCAAAAGAAGGTATAACCGTTTGTTGGCTACCAGAACAAATACACTCAAGCAAATGGAGTTTGACTCCATCAATAATATTACCCAGCGCGATCAGAATATTGAAAGACTGGTAACCTCTGAAGATGCCCTGAAGTTGGTGCAGCGACAGTTGGAGGACTTGTATGTGACAGCTCCAATAGATGGTCTTCTTTCTACAGTAAATGCAGAGATTGGCCAGCAAATAGGACAGGGAACTACTATTGCTCAAATTGATGATTTGGACGGCTTTAAAGTGTCGGCTTTAGTAGATCAGCACTATTTGCCCAGAATATATGAGGGGCTGGTAGGAACTTATGATTTTGCCGGAAATACCTACAAGCTGGAAATCAGAAAGAAGTTTCCTGAAATCAACAACGGTCAGTTTGTGGTAGAGCTTGTTGGTGAGATTCCTGAAGGAGTCAGACGAGGCCAGGAGCTTTCTGTGCGACTCCAATTGAGTGAGGAAAAAAGAGCTATTCAGATACCTAGAGGTAGCTTCTTTCAAACTACAGGTGGTAACTGGATCTTTGTGTTGAACGAAGATGAAACCGAAGCCGTCAAGAGGAGAATCAAGATTGGAAACCAAACTCCACGTAACTATGAAGTACTGGAAGGTTTAAAACCTGGAGAAAAAGTGATATTTTCATCATACGAAGGGTATGAAGATAAGGACAAGCTTATCATCAAGAAATAAATTAATTCAAACAACTAATTAACTTTTATAATTATGGGAAACAACAAGAGTGTCATCACCACTAAGGGGCTGAAGAAGTTCTATTACACGGATGAAATCGAAACGACCGCGTTGAATAACGTAAATCTTCAGATTGCTGAAGGTGAGTTTGTTGCAATCATGGGACCATCGGGTTGTGGTAAATCTACTTTACTAAACATCATTGGTCTATTGGATAACCCTTCTGAAGGGGAGTTCTATTTTTACGATGAAGAGGTCTCAAAATATTCTGAAAGACAAAGAGCAGAGCTTAGAAAAAGAAACATTGGTTTCGTGTTTCAGAGCTTCAACCTTATTGACGAGCTAACGGTATATGAAAACGTGGAGCTTCCTCTAATCTATCTCAAATATCCATCTTCTGAAAGAAAGCAAAGGGTAGAAGAAGTGTTGGAACATATGCAAATTATGCATAGAAAAGACCACTTTCCACAGCAGTTATCAGGTGGTCAGCAGCAAAGGGTGGCTGTAGCCAGAGCGGTTGTTGCAAAGCCTAACCTAATTCTTGCGGATGAGCCAACGGGTAACCTTGATTCTACCAACGGCCAGGAAGTAATGACACTTCTTAGCGATTTGAATGCAGGAGGTACAACCGTAATTATGGTAACGCACTCTGCTACCGATGCAGAATACGCTCACAGAGTGGTGAACCTGTTCGATGGTCAGATTGTATCTGAGAACATCAATTCTAAAGAGAATTCACTGGTTTAGTTACTCAGTAGAATGCTGAATGTGAGGCGGTCTCAAAAGCTTCAAAACACGTGATTCTAAACTTGTCTACTGACAGGCAGGTTAATTTCAGAATCTATAAGTTCTACAAAGAGCACTATGAAGCCCCTGAAACCTGCTTTTGCCGCAGGCAGGCAAGTTCGGGGTGGCACTTATCTGGCTTTTGAGACAACCTCCTGAAATAACAGGGACATAGGCTTCCCTCAGATCTTTATTGCCTAACGGATAGAAAACATTATTATGAAAAAGATACTTTCAATAGCCCTATTACTGCTAATGGCCATGCCGGGGGTGTTTGCACAAAAAGTGCTTACACTAGAAGAGTGTATCGATATTGCTTTGCAAAACAATATTGCTTTAAAAAGGGCCAGAAACAGTGCTGAAATTGCCAGGGCGCAATATACCCAAAGCAAGTTCAACTTTTTACCTTCTTTGAGTGCCGGGGCTTCCCACAACTGGTTCGAAGGACTTTCTTTTGACCAGACTTCGGGAAATCTGGTAAATACTACTACCCTAAGTGGTGGTGGTTCCATTGGTGCCAGTATGACTCTGTTCGATGGATTTTCGAATTTGCTAGGTATGCAACAAGCCAAGGCTAGTTATGAGGCTGCAGAAGAAAATGTAAAGAGTACTGTTCAGCTAACCCAAGCCAATGTGGTAAACGCTTTTCTTCAGGTGGTAACCACCAAAGAAAGCCTCAAAATTAATGAAGCCCTTAGAGAATTGTTACAAGAACAACTGGAAAGGGAAGAGATTAGAGAACGAGCGGGAGTGGGTAATATGGAGCAAGTGTATAACTTCAGATCTCAAATTGCCCAGCAAGACCTGGTTATAGTAAATAACCGGAATACGCTAGAGTCTTCTAAGTTGCAGCTTATTCAGCTCTTGTTGTTGGATCCTTCGGAAGAATATAGTTTCGAAGGCATAACGCTCAACGATAGTTTGCTGGAACAAGAACTACAAAACTATAATGAGGTACATGAAAAGGCCATGAGTTTTTCTCCGGGCGTACGTTCGGCCGAGTTGAGTTTAGAAGCTTCCAGAAAAGCCATGCAGTCGGCCAAATATTTGTGGATGCCAAACCTATCTATTTCGGCAGGCTACGGAACCAGTTGGTCATCCAACCTGAGAGACCAAACCGATGGTTCTGTAATTGACCTTTCTACCCAGTTCGATAATAACAGAAGAAAGTCTGCCTCTTTAAACCTTAACATTCCATTGTTTAACAACTTTAGGAATAGAACTCAGATGCAGACCAGTAAGATTCAAATGCTTAATTCTGAGCTAGGATTGGAGCAGGCTAAAAATGACCTAACCAATCAGTTGCAGCGGGCATATCTGGATTTGGTAAATGCTAAAACTACCTATGGGGCAGCTAAGCAAAGTCAATTGAATCTAAACCAGTCGTTTGAATTTGCGAAGACCCGCTATGAAAATGGAACGATAGACTTTGTTACATACCTGCAGAGTCTTAATGCTAAGAATAGGGGAGATTTCGAAATGTTGAGATCGAAATACAGCATATATCTGAGAAAGCTGATTTTGGATATTTATATGGGCGAATTAATTTCTCCCACTAATAATTAATGGTATAGTATTCAACAACTTTACCAGACTGAATGATAATCTGATTGTTTTCCATAAATACTGTTTTAAAAGAAGGGTTGGCACGTCCAACCTTTCTTTTTTGCTTAGAGTAGATATCTACCAGCACTATCTGCCCTTCTTCTATGCTTACCAGTGAGTTTTCGCTAAAACTAAAGTAAGCTCCCCCTTTGAGGGGAATTGTGTCCATATAATTGCCCAGATTATCAAAAACGAGTACCCCTGAATTCTTATCACCAACAAAAAGCAGGTTTTGATATTCGCGCATAAAAGTGGGCTGAATGTTTTTTACTGAAAGACTGAGGGATAAAATGTTATCAAGAATGGTTTCTCCATTGTTTAGGTCAACCTTCTTAACGGCCAATGTATTGTTGTCGAACAACCATAGGTTGTTATCTCCGGAGAGGGTGGCCAGACCACTAAAATTACTTATGCTCAGCGACTGTAGAGGATAGCGCTCAGAATCGGTAAGAAAGCGATTTAAGAAAAGGTACTCCTGAAAGTTCTGGTAGTAAGCAAAAACTCTTAAACCCTGCCAGGCTTCTAGCAAGGTGGGGGCTGCCTTGCGCTGTGGCGAAAAGTGGTATAGCATTTTGCCGTTGCTATCGTATTTCTCAATGGTACCGTCTTTACTGGCAAAGTACAAGTAACCCTGGCGATCTATTGAAGCTGCTTCCGGAATAAAATTAATTTCGAATCGGTGTTTGAATACCAATTGCTGAGCAGCGAGTTGGGTACTGCAAAGAAGCACAAGAAGTAAGAAGCTAGCCCTCATAGGTCTTTAGTTCTACTTTACCTTCGGCATATTCAGCATAAGTAAAGGCACCAAGCCATTCACCCAGGTTAATGTATCGGCTGTTGTTTCCCACCTCAAGATCTAGCGGCAGATGACGATGACCGAATATATAATAGTCTCTGTGTTTTTCTTTTTCTAAAGACTTGGCATAAGACCAAAGCCATTCTTCTTCTCCCAGAAATCTTTGCTCAGTGTTGTTGGCCTGAGCCCTGCTTTTTCCGGACCAAAAATTGGCCAGGCCAATACCCACATTGGGGTGTAGCCAGTGAAAGGCCCATTGAAAGAAACGATTGGTAAATACTTTTTTTAGAAACTTATAGCCCTTGTCACCCGGCCCCAGGCCGTCACCATGCCCAACATACAAGCTGGTTTGGTTAATGAATAGGTCAATGGGTTCGGTATATACCTTGGCATTAAATTCTTCCTCAAAGTATCCAAACATCCACAGGTCATGGTTTCCGGTAAAAATATGAAGCTCTATGCCGGAATCAGCTATTTCGGCCAATTTGCCCTGGAAACGCGAAAAACCCTTGGGGATGGTGGTCTTATACTCAAACCAAAAATCGAATAAGTCGCCCACCAGAAAAATGGCATGGGCATCTTTTTGGCACTGACTAAGCCAATCAATTATCTTTTGTTCTCTCTCCCGACTCTTTGCTTTGTTGGGTATGCCCAAATGAAAATCCGATGCGAAGTAAACTTTTTCTGATGCTTTAGGCTTAAGCTCCATGGGTTAAAAAAGGAATTGGCGCAAGTTAGCGGAAAGGGTAAAACAAAAAAAATCAGGCGGTAAGCCTGATTTTTTTATGGATTATGATTCTTCTTTAGGAGGGCTATCGTCAGGGCTGGTTTGCTCTTTCGTTTCAGCCGCTTCTTCTACACTTTCTTTTTCTGCAGCTTCTGCTTCTTTTTTTGCTTTTCCATTGCTGCTGTTGGTGTAAGCCTGGTAAGTGGTTTCCTTCTCAAAAGGACGCTTACCAATAAGGCCTTCTAAATCGGACTGGAAAAGAATTTCTTTGTCAAGAAGTTCTTTGGCCAAAATTTCCAGCTCTTTCTTCTTTTCTAACAGCAACTGTTTGGTGCGCTCATAGGCCTGAGCAACAATCTTCTTAACCTCTTCATCGATGGTTTTGGCCGTATCTTCTGAATAAGGTTTGTTGAAACTGTAGTCGTTTTGCTTGGAGTCATAGAACGAAATATGACCAATCTTGTCGTTCATTCCATAAACCGTTACTATGCTGTAGGCCATTTTGGTTACTCTTTCCAGGTCGCTTAAGGCACCGGTAGATATTTTGCCGAAAATAATCTCTTCGGCAGCCCTGCCACCCAGGGTCATGCACATCTCATCGAGCAATTGCTCAGTTTGGTAAAGGAACTGCTCTTTGGGCAGATACTGTGCATAGCCCAAAGCGGCTACTCCTCTAGGTACGATCGACACTTTAACCAACGGATCGGCATGTTCCAGGAACCAGCCGGCCACGGCATGTCCGGCTTCGTGGTAAGCCACAATCTTTTTCTCTTCAGGAGAAATAATTTTATTCTTTTTCTCAAGCCCTCCAATTACGCGGTCTATAGCGTCCTGAAAATCGGACATATCAACTGCTTTTTTGTCTTTTCTGGCGGCAATAAGGGCGGCCTCATTACACACGTTGGCTATTTCTGCACCAGCAAAGCCGGGAGTTTGGGCCGAAAGCTTCTTAGGGTCTACATCTTTTTCAAGCTTGATTGGCTTGAGGTGTACTTTAAAGATAGCCTCCCTACCCACAATGTCGGGTTTGTCTATGCTTATTTGACGGTCAAATCGTCCCGGTCTAAGTAAGGCATTGTCCAGTACATCGGGACGGTTGGTAGCGGCCAAAATAATTACTCCTGAGTCTGTGGCAAAACCATCCATCTCCACCAGTAGGGAGTTGAGGGTATTTTCGCGTTCATCATTAGACCCCGGCATTTGACCTTTACCTCTCGATCTACCAATGGCATCAATCTCATCTATAAAGACTATACAAGGTGCTTTTTCTTTGGCTTGCTTAAACAAGTCTCTTACTCGGGCAGCACCTACACCCACAAACATTTCGACAAAATCTGATCCGGAAAGGGAAAAGAAGGGTACGCCTGCCTCTCCTGCAACGGCCTTGGCAAGTAAGGTTTTACCGGTACCCGGAGGGCCTACCAATAAAGCACCTTTCGGTATTTTACCACCTAGCTTTGTGAATTTGGAAGGGTTCTTTAAAAAGTCAACAATCTCTTTTACTTCTTCTTTGGCTTCATCGAGTCCTGCCACGTTGTCAAAAGTGATTTTCACTTTGTTTTCCGTATCGAAAAGTGCCGCACGAGATTTTCCAATGTTGAAAATTTGACCTCCGGGACCTGCATTTCCAGTCATTCTGCGCATCATGAGCCAGAAGAAAAGGATAATGAGAATCAGGAAACCCCAGGTGCTCAGGAATTCTAAGATGGTGGTTCGGTTGTCGAACTCAATAGAAACCTTCTGGTTGCTGGGAATATTGTTTTCTCTTACAAACGTATCGTAATAGTCGCGGAAATCTTCAGCAGAAAAGAACTGCTTTTCAATTTTGTAGTGAGGTCCTGTATTGAACCCAAAGGTATTATTCTTCTCAATCTCCGTTTTGTATTTGGCATTCTCTAGAGCTTCGCCTTTGAGAGTGATTTCTACAATGTTCTGATTTTCGATATAAAGTATTTTGCCAACATCATTGCTTTTCAGCATGTTTTCAAACTTGGCTTTGGTAACTGGTATTCCTGAATTGGAATTGGTAAAGAATGAAATGGCGAAAAATAGAATAATCAGTGAGATGAAAACCCATATTTGATTATTCGGTTTTTTACCACCTCCGGGGGCTGGTTTGCCCAGAATATTCTTCTTTCTTGGACTATCTGGCATTATTCAATTATTTGAGTCTTAGATAAATTTTCTTTATAACGCTTTACTGACACAAAGGTTAGCTGGCGTTGGTCACTGAAGTGATCGCGGCATCTCCCCATAGTTCTTCAAGGCCGTAGTAAGACCTCCGATCTTTTCTGAATATATGGGCTACAACGTTCACGTAATCAATAAGAATCCATTCTCTATTGGTGAAGCCTTCTTTTCTCCAGGCTCTTTCTTTGGTTTTTTCTACCTCTTCTTCAACAGATTTAGCAATTGCTTCTATTTGTGTGTCTGAGTTGCCCGAACAAATAACGAAAAAGTCGCAGATTGCCCCTTTAACCTTACGAAGGTCCATGATGACAATGTCTTCGGCCTTTTTCTCCTCCATGCCCTTAACAACCACCTTGCTCAGTTCTTCCGAATTCATTAATGAGTTAGTGAAGTATTTTTGATTTCTTTGCGCGTAAAACTACGAAAACTGTTGTACAAAATTCCTGCTAATACCTTATTTGTCGGTAAGGCGATCTTTTATATGCCATCCTGTCATTCAACCAATGACAGTGCTCGTGAGTTGTTGCAAAACACTGCCACAACCGAAGGGGCAGTAATAGTTACTGATGAACAAACCAAAGGGAAGGGGCAACGGGGTAACGCGTGGCTGACAAACCCCGGTGAGAACCTAACGCTGTCGCTAGTTTTAAAACCATCTTTTCTCAGGCTTGCCCAACAATTCTACCTTAACATGATTAGCTCCCTGGCTGTTAGAGATACAATTTCCGGTTTATTGCCGGGGGCTGTTGTGGTAGTGAAATGGCCAAATGACGTATACCTGAATGGTAAAAAAGTGAGTGGAATACTCATAGAAAATAGTTTGAAGAAGGAAGTGTTGGATAACTCGATTGTTGGTATAGGTCTCAACGTTAATCAACAAAAGTGGAGTCTTGAAGGTGCGGTGTCATTAAGCACTGTGGCAGGTCATCAGTTTGCCCTTTCGTTAGTTTTTGAGAGACTCCTGGAATGTTTGGAGGCATATTATTTGAAGTTGAAGGCCGGTAAATATGAGGAGATAAAGCAACTGTATCTGCAACACCTTCTTGGCTATAGGCAGAGGCGAAAATACAGGTCGGAAGTAGTGTTCGATGGCATAATTGAAGATGTGACTGATGCCGGACTGTTGAAGATGAGAACTTCAGGAGGTACCGAATATTTTGACTTTAAAGCAATAGAATTTATCTGGAATTAACATAAACAATTGATCGGCAGAGGCTAAGGTGTTACCTTTGCGCCTCGAAAAAAGAATATTCAATGCAAGAAACAGGAGTAAAATTCAAGGTTAAGGATATTAACCTGGCAGAATGGGGTAGAAAAGAAATTCAATTGGCTGAGGCAGAAATGCCAGGGCTTATGGCTTTGAGAGAAGAATATGGAGCCAGCAAACCACTCAAAGGAGCAAGAATAGCAGGGTGTCTTCACATGACTATCCAGACGGCTGTGCTTATTGAGACATTGGTAGAACTAGGAGCGGAAGTCACCTGGTCGTCATGCAATATTTTCTCTACTCAAGATCATGCTGCGGCTGCCATTGCCAAAGCGGGTATTCCTGTGTTTGCCTGGAAGGGTATGAACGAAGAGGAGTTTGACTGGTGTATTGAGCAAACACTTTTTGCCTTTGAAGGAGGTAAGCCATTGAATATGATTTTGGACGATGGAGGAGACTTAACGAACATGGTTTTGGATCGTTTCCCTGAGTTGGTGCCTGAAATTAAAGGTCTTTCTGAAGAAACCACTACGGGTGTTCACAGATTGTATGAGCGTATGAAGAAGGGTACACTCCCCATGCCTGCCATCAATGTGAACGATTCAGTAACCAAGTCAAAATTCGATAATAAATACGGTTGTAAGGAATCGCTGGTAGATGCGATCAGAAGAGCTACCGATGTAATGTTGGCCGGTAAAGTTGCCGTTGTGGCAGGCTATGGCGATGTAGGAAAGGGTTCTGCAGCATCTCTCAGAGGCGCAGGTGTGAGGGTTATTGTTACAGAGATTGATCCAATTTGTGCACTTCAGGCTGCCATGGATGGTTACGAAGTGAAGAAGATGGTGGATGCTGTGAAAAGAGCCGATATTGTGGTGACAGCAACAGGAAATAAAGACATTATTACAGGAGAGCACTTCAAGCTCATGAGGGATAAAACCATCGTTTGTAATATTGGTCATTTCGACAATGAGATTGATATGGCCTGGTTGAACAAGAACTATGGCAGTACCAAAGTTGAAATCAAACCTCAGGTGGACTTATACAATATCGAGGGTAATGACATCATAGTGTTGGCAGAAGGAAGACTTGTGAACCTTGGATGTGCTACAGGTCACCCATCGTTTGTAATGTCTAACTCTTTCACCAATCAAACGCTTGCTCAAATAGAGCTTTGGACTAATTCTGGAGCCTACGAAAACGCGGTTTATACGTTGCCTAAGCACTTGGATGAAAAAGTAGCCGCATTGCATCTGGCAAAAATTGGAGTAGAGCTCGATACGCTTACCCAAGATCAGGCAGAGTATATTGGTGTTACGGTAGAAGGCCCATTCAAGCCGGAGCATTATAGATATTAATCTGATTCAGATAAAATAATAGAAAGGCTTCCTGAAAAGGAGGCCTTTTTAGTTTCTATTGATGTAAACTAGGTTCTCCCCACTAATGCTCTTATCGAAAGGGTATTTGGCAATAGCCTTTTCGAAAACTTCTGTACAGCCCGGTCTCATACGTTCGTGAAGCTCTATGATGAGCAGCCTCACTTTAGGCAGCCATTCTTCATAGCCCTCCTGAAAAACACTCATTTCTGCACCTTCAATATCAAGTTTAAGAATGTCTATGCTTTCCCAACCCTGTTTGGCAATGAGGTCGGCAATGGAGACAGCTTTAAATGCTCCGGCATCGGTGGCATTGCATTCTGCTACTTCAAAGGCCCAATGCTCTGTTTTCGGGTTGATGATTTTCAAGAAAGACGAATTACCCCAAATGGCGGTCTGTATGGGAGTGACATTGGGGTAATGGGCGGTGTTTTTCTTTACCTGCTCAAAATTTGAGTTATCAGGTTCAATAGACAAGACTTCAGCATCTGGGTATTTGTGGGCGAAGAACACCGAGGCATAGCCTACGTTTGCTCCACCATCTAGAATGGTTTTAGGACTAAAACCTAAATCCATTTCATAGCGAGTATTCATAAATACCTGCCTTAAGGTAGGCTCATCTGAAGTGCCTCTGCGCAGGTAAAGCTTATGCGGATAGCCTGTAAGAGAAAACGATGTTTCTTCTCCCTGGCGGCTACTATCGAAAAAGTCTTTATAGAGTTCAAGGCCATCTGCTCCCCATTTTCTAACATACTGTTTGGGTCTGTAATAAAGCTTGAGCTTAGTTTTTAAAGGCTCATAGGCATTGTTGGCAAAGTCCTTAATTTTTCTCCTGATGCTCATAGGTGGGGCACTGGTTCAAATATGAAGTTATTACAATAAGCCTTCTTGTTTAGAATCTCTTTTTTCTCGTCCGTTGCTTGATCTCTTTCAGGATCAAACTCTACCAAGGGCCTTAGTTTACCATTCTTGTAGAAACTTCCTTTATAACCGAGATTTGTGAGGAAGTCAAATACATCAAAGACTGTCTGACTATTCAGGTGACGGTTTTCGCACTCAAATAGTAGCTTTGGTTTGTCTTTTCGAAGTAAGTCTTCAGCACCTTTAAAAACTTCTAATTCATGACCCTCTACATCTATTTTAATGAAGGAAACAGGTTGTGTTCTATTAGTTAGCAGTTCATCAATCTTAAAAACTGGAACCTTGATAGTATGTCCTTCCTGCTCGGCTCTCTTTTCAAAAGTTGCTCCTGGTGAGGTTAAACCTTCTGCTTTGGGTACGAAAAGCTCGAGCGAACCAGCCTTTGAAGAAACACCGGCATGATGTAGTTCTACATTTGAAAATTCGAATGATCTAATGCTTTTGGTTAGGTACTCATGTAAAATGGGTTGAGGCTCAAAGGCAATTACTTTGCCTTTAGGGCCTGTAGCTTTTCGAATCCAATGAAGATAACCTCCTTTATGAGCACCGATGTCGAGCACAAAGTCTCCAGGCTTGATGCTTTTCAATAAATAAGCTAGCTCGGCCTTATCATCAACGAATCGGTATTTGTATGCACGATAAAGGAATTCCGCCTTAGAAAATTTTTTGGACATGGTGTTTAGGGTCGATAGACGAGTTGAAAATTAGCAAATTTTGAATAGTCTCCATTTTCAGCCTCAATACAAGCCATGATAAACTTGGCAAACTGAGATTCACTTGGGAAATCATAGATTAGGCCTGACCAGAGCACCTTAAAATCCTTAAGTTGACCAGCGTTTTCTTCTCTGACAAGAGCTAAGGTTTCTCTTGGGTTTTGATTAATCTGCTCAATGGTAGCATCCCTTTCAGCAAATCGTTTCGCATAAAAGGGAATGTTGTGAATAAGTGTGCCTTCAATAAAAATAGGTGTTTCAGAGGCTATATCATTTTGCTCAATGATTTTACCAATCTCATCATAAGGCCTAAACTGCTCCAGTTTAGGCAATAAAGTGGCAAAAGAGATGAGAAAGAGCGAAATGATCCAGAATGGTGCTGCTAAAAGAAGGTGGTTGTTTTTTTCCTTTTTCTTAAAGTGAAAAACAACAAGCAGGCCCAACCCTACACCTGAAGCCAAATAATTCGCCACATGGAGGTTCAGTTTTTCAATAATTAAAACATGGGCCACAAGAATGAGCGCGGTTGGTATCAGAAACATCAAGCTCCAGATACCTTGAGCCAAAAGATTTTTCGGATTGAAATCTAGAAGCAATGGCACCGTCATGAGCAATAGCCCTGGGTGTGCCTGTATCATGTAGGTTGGTATTTTACCCTTAGCAATGGTGAAAATCACAAACATTACCACCACCCAGCAGAGCGGAAAAGCTATTCTTTGCCAATCCTTTCTATTCAATAACCACCAAAAACAGGCATAGAAGAATACCAGAGAATAGGGCAGGATACTCCATGAGATCACTTCCAAATAGAAGAAAGGAGAGCCATTGGGTGTTCTGGATAATGCCCTTCCGAAAGTTTCGCGGTAGTAAACTTCCCAGAAGTCTTGCCCATCTTTCAGGTACATGAAAATTACCCAACTGAGGCCAATGAGTACTACAAGTGGAATGCCTATGGGGAGTTTCAGAAACTTCACATCGCGCCAAATCTCTTTCCAATCGAATGAATTGGTGATCAATGTATATAAACCGATTATCCCTCCAATCACTATAATGTAAGGGAATCCTTTGGTGAGCACTGTAAGCCCAAGGGCTATATAGGACAACCACAGGTATTTGTTCTTTCTGGACATGTAGGCCTTAAGAAAGCCATACATGGTAAGGGTAAAGAAAAAAGTTAATGGTGTTTCTGGAGATGCATACTGTTTTACCGCCAATAGCTGAACACTAAAGGCCATCATCACTAAAGAATATACGCCTCCCTTGTCACCATAAAGGAGCCTTCCAATTTTGTAGGTGTACCAAATGCTGCCGATTGCTAATAGAACGATGGGAAGTCTGATGGCAAATTCTGTCAGTCCGAATATGGCGGACGATAAAGCGATGAGCCAGTAGGTAAGGGGTGGTTTATTGTATCGTGGCTCATAGTTATAGAAAATCTCCAGAAAGTTTCCGCTCTCAAACATTTCCCGGACTGATTCTGCATAAAAGCTTTCATTGGGAGTCCAGATATCATTGACATGAAAGTTGAAGAGATAGATTAATGATACGAATACCATTAAAAAAATCACTTGCTTTCGATGGTTAGCTTGAAGAGAAATATAAGACCAGATGCTGTTCATTAGATCGATTTCCCCTGATTTAAAAGTTTCAGGTACATGTATTTAAGAAAAGTATAATAGGCAGAAGTTTTACAAATAATAAATCCTTCGAAGCCATCTTTAAAGCCTCCTTTTATGAAGTAGTCATTTAGAAACCTAACAGGGGGGCTCACAATCATTTTGAAGTTACTGGTTCTTTTGCCCATCTGCTTCATGGCCATGGCAGCTTGCTTGGCATAAGAGGCAGATATATTTACCAAGTCTTCATAAGAAGTAAATGAGTAGTGAAGTATATCGCCCTTAATCTTGCCAATAGATGCATCCTCGTCCATTTTCACTCTCGGGTGAGGATCCAAGCCACTCCATAGTCCTTTTCGTCTATCGTATAGTCTCAATTTAGCATCCGGGTACCACCCTGAATGATTGATCCATTTGCCACAGAAATTGGTATAGCGGTTAAAGAAATAACCATCATGCTTCCAATCATTCTTCACCCTTAATACCTCAGACTGCAGCTTGTCTGACAACTCTTCATCGGCATCTAGTTGAAGCACATAGTCATGAGAGGCCTTGCTCTGGGCAAAATTTTTCTGATCCAGAAAACCATTCCACTTGTTCTCTATAAATATTGCACCTAGACCCTGCGCTATCTCTTTGGTTCGGTCTGTTGAAAATGAGTCAACTACAACTATTTCATCACACACGGGCTTCAGTGAGTTAATGCACCGCTCGATATTCCTTTCTTCGTTGAAGGTGATAATGACTCCGGATATTTTAACAGCCTTTCCCATTATTGCTTAAACCAAGTGATCAGTTGTTGATGAAGATGTAGTTTCTGTGATTATCTGATTTCGGATATGGAATAGTGTCAAAATCATGAGCATCTACTCTCTGCTCTCCATTAAAGAAAAAGCCCTTGTAACCCAGATTTTCCAGAAACCTGAACACATCTCCCTGAAGAACCTCTTCATGATGGCATTCGAAGAGCAAAGTGGGCTTATACTTCTTTAGGGTTTCTGATCCTCCTTTAAAAACCTCTAGTTCATGCCCTTCTACATCGCATTTAATAAATGATAGCCGGCTAACATTCTTGTCTTTAAGAAAGGAGTCTAGTGCTGTTACTTCTACAGAAATCTTCTCCTTTCCAGTGGGATCGAAAAGTTTATTGTTCTCAGATTCAATCATTGCGCCTCCGTCACCAATATTTCTTCTATAAAGGTTCATCTGTGAAGCTTTCGATGAGAGCCCTTTGTTGACAATCTCAATGTTATTGAGACTGAATGAGCTTTTGATTTCTTTAAGAAAAGCGCCTAGTTCAGGCTGTGGCTCAAATGAGATTACTTTGCCGTTTTTACCTACCGCTTTGGACATCCAATAGGTATAAACCCCTTTATTAGCACCAACATCTATGGTAGTGGTGCCTTTTAAGTCTTGAGCCAATAAATACTTTATTGACTCTTTTTCTGCACGCAATCTGAATTCCCAGAAACGGTAAAGGGTCTTTATTTTTAAGCTAAATTGCATTTGATTTAATATATAAACCTGTATTTCTCTTACTTTCGAGCCTGAACAGGTTTTAAAAAAGTTTCCAAAGATCATGATTTTAGTCGACAATGCCGTAATAAGTGACGACATCAAAGAGCAGTTCTTCGTGTGTGACCTCGAGAAGTGCAAAGGGGCTTGCTGTGTGGAAGGAGACTTGGGGGCTCCATTAGAAGAATTTGAGTTGAAGGAACTGGAAGATGCTTATGAGGCAGTTAAACCCTACCTATCTAAAGAGGGTATAGAAGCCCTGGAGAAAGAAGGGCTTTACATCAAGGATTTTGAGGGGGACTATTCAACAACAACTATTGGTGGAAGAGAATGTGCTTTTGCCATTTATGATGAAAAGGGCATTTTGAAATGCGGCATTGAGCAAGCTTATCGAGACGGTAAAACCACCTTTAAAAAGCCAATATCCTGCGAGCTATACCCAATTAGGATTACCAAATACGATCACTACGAAGCTCTTAATTATGATCGATGGAGTATCTGTTCTGCGGCCTGTACTTTGGGTGAGAAGCTGGGGGTGCCTGTTTATAAGTTTCTCAAAGACGCCCTGATCAGAAAATATGGCGAAGCTTGGTATAATGAGCTTTGTAAAGAAATTGAGGGCGCTTAGTGGCGTGGCTTATAGGCCACACAGAAAGTACTCACTCCAAAGGGAGCATTAAAGGATTTAAGCAATTTGTTTTCAAGACTCAATAGAGCTAACAAGAGTCCATTACCTGTCGGAATACGCTCAATATCACCATGAATGTTTTCAGCCTTGGACTTAGTTAGGTTATTCAACTTTCTTTTCAAATAAAGAGGGAAGAAAAGGGTTACATTCCAATAGCTTGTTCTTTCAATTCGGAAACCTGCTTCAGATAATTTACGGCTTAATTCTTTCTTTGTATATCGCCTGTAATGCATGTTCACTTCATCATGCTGACTCCAAAGAAACATATAGGCCGGAACAAAAACATAAAGCCGTCCACCTGGCTTCAAAGTATTAAACCAGTTTTTAAGTGCCAGTTTGTCGTCTTTCAAATGTTCAAGGTTGTCTGAAGCAACAATGATATCGAACTGTTGATCGAAATCAGGAGAGTGCCCATCCATAACAAAGGCATTTTTTAAGCCATTGCTTTTGCAGTTGCTGATAGCCTCAGGGCTAATATCCAAGCCATAAAGGTGATCCGGATTAAAGCCATTCAATGCCAACTCTTTGAGTAAGATTCCGGAAGAACATCCAATGTCGAGAATTGAAGAATTTCGATCAGTTTCCTTGAAAAGTTTCAGGATGAATTCTCGTCTTGCTTTGAACCAAAAATGATCCGTCTCTATGTCGTGGTATTTTTCCTCGTAGGCTTTTTGCATCTATTGCCAGGTTTATTCTTCTACTTTTTTATTCTTTATTTTTTCCCGAATAACGAACAAAGGCCTTTGCTTCACTTGGAAGAAGATGCGAAGCACATATTCCCCAATGAGACCCAGTGAAAGCATTTGAATGCCTCCAAACAGTACCAACACAAACAATAAGCCCGTAAAACCTTCCGGTACGTTTCCATAAATTAGCTTTTTGGCCAGTACATAGAACAGGTAGCCAAGAGAAGATAGAATGGTGAGCAAACCTAAGTTTGTTATGAGTTTAATAGGAAACTCACTGAAGTTAAATATCCCGTTAAATGCCAGTTGCAGGAGCTTCTTCAAGGAGTATTTCGATTCGCCAGAGATTCTTTTCGCCCGGTCATACTCTACTCCAATTTGCTTAAAGCCAAGCCAGCTTCGCATACCCCTCAGGTATCGGCTCTCTTCCGGCATTTCATTCAATAACTTCGCCATTCTGGCGCTAATCAGAGAAAAGTCTCCGGCATCCAAAGGAATGTGCACAAAGGAAATTTTGTCCATTATACGATAAAAAGTAGCATAGGCCAGCTTCTTCAGAACTCCCTCTTTTCGGTTTTTTCTGATGGCGTAAACCACATCATAACCTTCTTCATAAAGCTTATAAAACTGCTGTAGTAGCTCCGGTGGATCTTGAAGGTCCGCATCAATAATAAAGACCGCTTCGGTGGCTGAAATTTGTCTTAATCCGGCAGAAAGTGCTATCTGGTGTCCAAAGTTTCTGGATAAAATAATCGATTGAAATCGCTCGTCTTTCAGCGCCAGTTCCCTTATTAACAGAGCCGTAGAGTCTGTGCTTCCGTCATCCACAAGTATTACCTCAATCTTTTTGTGGAAGGAGTCAATAAGCTTTGTCAGCCTCTCGATCAGTTCTGTGAAAACATCTTCTTCATTATAGAGTGGAATTACTATACTGACTTCTGGCTTACTCATTTTAATCTTCAGTTGATTTGGAGTCTAACATCGAAGGTTTAACCTGAATATAGGCTATTAGTAGTGCAACTATACCAAATGTCATGACCTTATAGAATTGTGTCTGATCATACAAAGCCTTACCAATTATATTGGACGATGTGAGGTTGGTCAAGACAAAGTAGATAATAATTGGGATGAGTATACTCTTCTTAGTCTTCCAAAACGAGCCTTTTTCCTCTTTTGTATAGTAAAGGTATATACTGAGGTAAAACAGAACTGGAAAAATATAATAGAAAGAGTATTTATTCTGTGCAGGGAATATAAGTGGAAAAGCAAAACTGATGTATCCGAACTCCCAGAAAAGCTGCTTCCAGTCGGTTAGTCTTTTGAAAGGAGTCCACTTGGTAAAATGCAGAGTGAGAAGAACTAATAGCACGCGGACAACATTGGTAATGGTTCCGGCTAATTCATAAGAAATAGACATAATGTTCCTGCTGCCTGAAATTCTATCGTCAGGCATTTCTGTTAAGTAGGCGTAGATAAAGGCCGAAAGGTTATAAATACCGGTTTTAGTCTCCAACGTATATTCACTATTCATTGGGTTGATAATGCCATACCACTCTTTAATGAGGAAATTGTTGTACTCCCAACCTACAAACAGGGCAGGGAGTAAAACCAGAATCACGACCCATAACACTGTGTACATTGGAGTTTTAAGGTTGCCCCTGAATACAAAATAGGCAATGAGCACAAGCGGCATTATCTTGGTTACAATAGCCAAACCGAGCATTAACCCGGCCAGAATGTCTTTGTTTTTCTTTGATAAATACAGCGAATAAAATGAAAGGAATACCAGAATGATGGTGGTTTGACCCAGCTCAAAATTTTGCCCAATCAAACGGATACAGAGGAAGAGCGCGATTCCGGAAACCACAAAAAATGCCTTTGTATCATCTAGCAATTTGGGGAAGAAGTCTTTGAAAAGAACCAGCGTTTTCACTACCAGAAAGGCATTGAAAAACAACCATAGGAAGATATAAAACTGCTTTGGGAGTAACGAGATAGGATAAAGTGCAATTCCGAAAATTGGTGCATATCTATACTGAGCATGCGGAGTCACTATTCCATCAGGCTCTGTTTCTACCATGTCCTCATCAGCATAAGGGTTAGCCCTCTGGTCAATCATTACCCTGCCGGCAGCTATATAGATGCGGTAATCGGCAGCTTGTTGGGTGGTAAATCCAATGGATAGTAGTGTCAGGATTATGTACAGATAAATCCTTTGCCTTTGGTTGAAGAGGTCTTTCATAAAAAACGCCAGTCTGTATAGACTGGCGTAAGTATAAGAATAAAAGATTCTTTTTGTCTTATAATTTCGAGAAATCGAAAGTCTCTAAGTATTTGGTGGTGAAGTTTCCGGATTTAAAACCTTCGTCTTCCATTAGCTTAATATGGAAAGGAATTGTGGTTTTAATTCCTTCAATTACAAACTCCTCCAAAGCACGCTTCATTCTCACAATTACTTCTTCTCTCGATTGGCCACTTACAATAAGCTTGGCAATCATTGAATCGTAGTTGGGCGGAATGGAATAACCTGCGTAAACGTGACTATCTACCCGCACACCGTGACCACCAGGAAGGTGGAGGTTGGTGATTTTTCCGGGAGAAGGTCTGAAGCCATGTGCAGGATCTTCGGCATTGATTCTACATTCCATAGCATAGAGCTTCGGATAATAGTTTTTACCGGATATAGGAATGCCTGCGGCTACTTTGATTTGTTCTTTTATCAGGTCAAAGTCGGTTACTTCTTCGGTAATTGGGTGCTCTACCTGAATACGGGTGTTCATCTCCATGAAATAGAAATCACCGTGTTTGTCGAGCAGAAACTCAATAGTTCCTGCTCCTTCATACCCAATGGCTTCCGCAGCTTTAATAGCTGCAGCTCCCATTTTATCTCTAATCTCCTGAGTAATGGCCGGAGATGGAGTCTCTTCAACGAGTTTTTGATGCCTTCTTTGAATGGAACAATCTCTTTCAGACAGGTGGCAAGCTCTACCTGTGCTGTCGCCTACTACCTGAATTTCTACGTGGCGGGGCTCCTCAACAAACTTTTCCAGGTATAGGCCATCGTTGCCAAAGGCTGCAGCCGATTCCATCTTGGCATCGTCCCAGGCCTTTTGGAATTCTTTGTCGGACTTAACAATCCGCATACCTCGGCCACCGCCTCCGGCAGTTGCTTTAAGTATAACGGGATAGCCCATTTCGTTCGAAAGCTTTATACCTTCTTCCACAGAGCTCAATAGGCCGTCAGAGCCGGGTATGGTAGGTACTCCGGCTGCTTTCATGGTTGCTTTGGCCGTGGCTTTATCGCCCATTTTGTCGATCATGTCGGGGCTGGCTCCAATAAACTTGATGCCGTATTCTGCGCATACTCTTGAAAACTCTGCATTTTCAGAAAGAAACCCATAGCCGGGGTGTATGGCATCGGCATTGGTTATTTCTGCTGCAGAAATAATATGAGGTATTTTAAGATACGACTGATTGGAAGGGGCGGGGCCAATGTTCACGGCCTCATCAGCAAATCGAACGTGCAAACTGTCTTTGTCGGCAGTAGAGTAAACGGCCACAGTTTTAATGCCCATTTCTTTACAGGTACGAATAACCCTGAGGGCTATTTCTCCTCTGTTTGCTATTAATATTTTCTTAAACACGGTTGGTTCTTTTTGGATGAAACTAATGAATAGAACGTATTCTTAGGCAGGGTCTACCAAGAACAACGGTTGGTCGTATTCTACCGGAGAGGCATTTTCGACCAAAACTTTCACAATAGTTCCTGAAACCTCAGACTCAATCTCATTAAAGAGCTTCATGGCTTCTACAATACACACCTTATCACCGGCCGATACTGTATCTCCTACATTTACAAATGCAGGGTCTTCGGGCTTAGGCGATCTGTAGAAGGTACCTATCATTGGTGACTTTATTTCTACATATTTTTTGGTGTCTTCTGCCGGTTTTGCCGGGGTGGCTTCGGCAGGAGCCGGAGCAGCGGCCTGAGCCGGAGCAGCAGCTACCGGAGCGGGGGCAGGAGCCGCAGCTGGAGCTGAAACTACATGAGCTTCGGTATCTCTTTTTACCTTAATTTTGAATTCTTCCGTTTCAATATTCACTTCAGCCAAACCAGATTTGGCAATGAAGTCGATCATGTTCTTAATTTCTTTCGGGTTCATAACGAGTTAAGGTTTATTTTACACGCTCACCATACGAGCGGGTTCTTGTATCAACTTTAATTTTATCGCCTAAGTTAATGAATAATGGCACTTGAATTTCGGCTCCGGTTTCTAAAGTAGCAGGTTTACTGGCATTTGTTGCCGTATCGCCCTTTAAACCAGGCTCTGTGTAGGTTACTTCCAGCTCCACATAGGCAGGCAATTCACAAGTGAGCGGCTGCTCTGTTTCTGCATGGAACAGAATATCTACTTCTTGTCCGTCTTTAATTAGGTCCGATGATTCAATCATGTCTTCAGGAATCATAACCTGTTCAAAGGTACTGCTGTTCATAAAGTGAAAACCGAACTCATCTTTAAATAAAAACTGATGGGTTCTTTTTTCTACACGGGCAGTCTCAATTTTGTGGCCGGCAGAGAACGTATTGTCTACCACCTTACCTGATTTAATGTTTTTAAGACGGGTTCTTACAAAGGCAGGTCCTTTGCCGGGTTTCACATGCTGAAACTCTATTACCATCCAAAGGTCATTGTTCATTACAATACAAAGACCATTCTTAATGTCTGCAGTAGTAGCCATGTATTAATACGAAATTAGTCTGTTACACTTTTGGATCATAAGCCCACTTTATCCAGATAGCCCCCCAGGTAAATCCGCCTCCAAAGGCTGCCAACACAAGGTTGTCGCCCTTTTTCAATTGAGACTCATAGTCCCAAAGACATAGAGGAATTGTTCCGCTGGTGGTATTACCGTATTTCTGAATGTTGAGCATTACTTTTTCTTCTCCCACACCCATGCGCTTGGCCGTTGCATCTATAATACGTTTGTTGGCCTGGTGTGGTACTAAGAACGAAATATCTTCTGCTACCAATTGGTTTTTCTCCATAATTTCTGCAGCTACATCGGCCATGTTGGTTACAGCAAACTTAAACACCGATGAGCCTTCCTGATACACATAATGCTCTTTATTGGCTAGTGTCTCGGCCGAGGCAGGTCTTCGGCTACCCCCGGCTTTCATATGAAGAAAAGGTGCGCCAGAGCCATCCGATCTTAAAATGGAGTCCATTACTCCAACACTTTCGGTGGTAGGTTCCAGCATTATTGCTCCGCCACCATCTCCGAAAATAATGCAGGTGGTCCTGTCTTCATAGTTAATGATAGAAGACATTTTGTCGGCTCCCACCACCACTACTTTTTTGTATTTTCCTGTTTCAATATACTGCGCTCCTGTAGTGAGGGCATATAAAAACCCCGAACAAGCAGCTTGCAGGTCGAAACCGAATGCATTTTTAGCTCCTATGGCGTCACCAATAAGGTTGGCCGTAGCCGGAAACACCATATCTGGCGTGGTGGTAGCACAAATAATTAGATCTATTTCATCGGGAGTGGTATTGGTTTTGGCTAAAAGTCCTTCTACGGCTTTAATACCAATAACCGAGGTGCCCTGATCTTCACCTTTTAATATTCTTCTCTCTTTGATTCCGGTGCGAGTGGTAATCCACTCATCGGTGGTGTCTACCATAGTCTCCAACTCTTTGTTGGTGAGGATGTACTCCGGTACATACCCCTGGACTCCGGTAATCTGAGCTCTGAGCTGAGTCATGCAGTTAAATTTGGTTGGACATGCAGATTTGAGTCATAAACGTCTGCCAATATAAGGGGAAAGGTTTCAGAATCACAACAGAAAATGGACATAAGCCACCCGGCCCCTATAAATGAAAATGCTCCTGAATAAAACAATCCAGGAGCAAGTATCTTTTCAGGACTGACTTAGGCCAATACCTCTTTTTCCATTACTACTTTACCTTTGTAGTAAAGTTTGCCTTCATGCCAGAATGCTCTGTGAGGCATGTGCATTTCGCCAGTTGTAGGACAAACTACCAGGTTTTTGGCGTGTAGTTTTTTATGAGTTCTACCTTTGTCCCTTCTGGTTCTGGAGGTTTTACGTTTAGGATGCGCCATTTCTTATTCTATTTAATGCTTTCGCTATTCTTATTTTTTCAAATTCTTTAAAGCCGCCCATCGTGGGTCGGTAGTGTCTTCTTCTTGTTCAATGTCTTTTTCCGATGCCGAACTGTAAACCATCTGACCTTCCTCCGTGTCCATTTCTTCATCCTCATACCTGGGGTGAAGTTTCTTCATAGGTATTTGTAACCCTATGAATTCAAACAGAATATTAGCCACATTGAGTACCTGAGTGTTTTTGTCTATGACAAATACATCTTCAGAGAGCTCCTTTTCTTCGTCTCCGTACTTGTAAATAATGTTGTGTTCTGTATTTACCGGAAAATCGAAAAGGTCCAGGCTTCGGTCGCAGCTTAGTACTACGGTTCCATCTATTTTATAGTTGACCTGAATCATACTATCTGATTTGTTAAGTGTAACTGCCGCAGCAAGTTTTCCTTCACTTAGCAAATCACCATCGAACATGTCAAAGAACTCATTCCCAATTTCAAAGGTGTAGTCATGAATACCATTTGAAAGCTTGTAGATATGAATATCAAATCTTTTTGCGGCTTTCATGAATCACCATTTAAAATTCAGGAGTGCAAAGGTATGGAATTCATCTGTAATAGTAAAAGCTTCTTGAAACGAAGTTTTACCAAAATGCAAGAGAAAAAATAGAATTGTTGGCCAAAGCCTATGGTGTGTTGACTTAGGGGTATAAAAAGTTGATTGCCCGGAATAGGTGAAGTATTAGACTCAATCGCTATCAATTATTAAGTATGAGATCAGACAAAGAGCGATAAGGCTCTTTTGGCCTTATGAAGACAATTGTTTCACCTATTGCTTTCCGGGCAATTCAACTAAGTGTTATTCACCTGAATATTTATACACTTCTTGCAGCCCCTGGTTAGAGTTAATGGTATAGCCAAGGTCTTTAATGAGACCATCTTTGAGGCTATAAACCCAACCATGAATGTAAGGGAATTCTCCCTGATCCCATTCTTCTTGCAAGAAAGATACTTTAGCCAGGTTTTGTACCTGCTCTTTCACGTTGAGTTCAACAAAACGGTTGAATCGATCGTCCTCATTTTCAATCGCGTCTAACTCTTTGGCGTTGGCTCTGTAGGCATCTTTAATATGCAGTAGCCAGTTGTCTAAAAATCCGAACTTTTGGTTACTCATGGCGGCTTTTACACCTCCGCATCCGTAATGTCCGCAAACCACAATGTGTTTTACTTTCAAAACTTTTACGGCATAGTAAACAACACTTAAGAGGTTAGAGTCGGTGTGAACCACCATGTTGGCAATGTTACGCTGCACAAAGATAGACCCCGGCATGGTGTCTGTAATCTGGGTGGCAGGAACACGTGAGTCAGAACAACCAATCCATAAAAATTCAGGACTTTGCCCTTTGGCCAGTTCATCGAAAAATGTGGGGTCTTTCTCTTTTACAGATTCTACCCATTTGATATTTCCCTGTTTGAGTAGGTTAATAGAATTAGACATGCGTTGTTATAGTTTAGGATTTATACTGTCAATTACTTTTAATTCATTTTCACCGTGCATTTTGGCCTCTTCGGAGGTAACTACCAATTGGCCCAATGACTGATTGAACCCGTTGAGGTCTAAATGATCTAACGGACTTATTTTGAGTTTTATGTTCTTGAATTTGGCACTTTCTTTAAAGTCGCTGATTATTTCCAGCACATCGTGTTCAATGAACACCGTCTTACTCGCATCTATAAACAGCTCGGCCCCATCGGGCACTTTGTTCAGCTCGCGTAAAATCTGGGCCTTATTCAGGAAAGTTACCTGCTCTGAAAGCACAATCTGATAGTGCTCGTCAGTGGCGTCATGGGTAGACTTGAGTACATAAGGATTCTTAAGGTTGGTGAGCAGAATATTGAATACGGCTACGGCCATACCTATGCCTATACCCACGAGCAAGTCGGTAAATACAATGGCAAACACAGTAACTACGAATGGAATAAACTGCAACCACCCTTTTTTATACATCTCTTTGAACAATGCAGGTTTAGCTAGTTTATAACCCACCACCAAAAGAATAGCTGCAAGACTGGCCAGCGGAATCATATTCATGATATTGGGAATGGCCATTGCTGCCAAAAGTATGAGCACCCCGTGAATAAGGGCTGAAAGTCTGGTTTTACCGCCCGACTGGATGTTGGCCGAACTTCTTACAATAACCTGTGTAACGGGCAGCCCGCCAATAAGGCCGGAAACCATGTTACCAATACCTTGAGCTCTAAGTTCCTGATTGGTAGGAGTTACTCTCTTTTGAGGATCTAGTTTGTCTGTGGCTTCTACACACAGCAGTGTTTCCAAACTGGCCACAATGGCTATGGTTATACCCACAACCCACACTTGCGGGTTGGTGATGGTGGAGAAGTCTGGTAAGGTAAACTGACCCAGAAAACCATTGAAGTCTTCAGATACAGGAATGTTCACCATGTGCTCTGAGGTAATCTCATAAGCACCACCGGCAAATAGCTTACCGAAGATAATGCCAAGAACCACTACAACCAATGGCCCCTGCACAATCTGGAATAGTTTGATTTTTTTCATGAACTTCTGCTCCCAAAGTATGAGAAGAAGAAGAGAGGTGAATGCAATAATAATGGCTCCGGGGCTAATGTAATCGACCATGTTCCAAAGCTCAGAGAAGGTGTTTTCCCCATCGGCCTGAACAAAATCCATTTCACCCTCAGGGTCTGCATCATAGCCAAAGGCGTGAGGTATCTGCTTTAGGAAAATGATGATACCAATGGCAGAGAGCATACCCTTAATTACAGAGGTGGGGAAGTAGTAGCCGATAATACCAGCCCTGACTATGCCCAGTACAACTTGTAAGGCTCCCGCAATAACCACTGCCACGAGAAAGGTCTCAAATGAGCCAAGGTCTTCGATAGCAACGAGTACAATTACGGCCAAACCGGCTGCGGGTCCCGAAACCCCCAGACTGGAGCCACTAAAAGAAGTAACCACAATACCACCCACCATTCCGGCTATTATACCTGAGAAAAGCGGTGCTCCGGAGGCTAAGGCAATACCCAGGCACAGTGGAACTGCTACCAGGAATACTACCAGTCCGGCTGGTGCGTCTGATTTAATGTGTTTAAAAAGGTCTTTATTCATAGTTAAGAAAAATTGAAAAATTCAATGAGTAGCCCCTGTGGGCAACCAGATAATTAAAATAGTGTTTAATGTGGAAATTTTAAACCAATGTCCGTTCAGGAGGGGGGAGCAGAACCTTGTTAACGGCCGATGAACCCAGTGGTTGGCTTTGTGTGTAGTAGTTTACTTTGGTAGTTGCAAAGAAAATATAACGCGTTTGAAAACCCGGAAACTCGTCTTTGTGAAGACCTTCTTTGTTTTCCTCTTTTTCGTTTTCAGTTTCTTCTTCCGCATCGGTTATTTCACAGGCCAACTCTACGGCATTGTCTGATGCTTTAATGTACGTATCCATTGCCAGGCACCCTGTAAAGAATAGCAAAAACAGTATGGTGATGGTTTTAGCCAAAATAGTTGATACTATGTCAATGGTACGAGTCAATGGCTTATACGTTGCTACTATCGATAGAAGTCTGAAATTATTCGATAAAAATACGGTTTTCTTACGACTGTTGTGTCATTCGATTGACCCAAATATCTCTGGCCATGTAAATGGCCGCCCTCATACTTTGCTCATTGGCCAGGCCTTTGCCGGCAATGTTGTAGGCTGTTCCATGGTCAGGAGAAGTACGCACAATACTCAGTCCGGCCGTAAAATTAACCCCGTCTTCAAAGGCAAGGGTTTTAAAAGGGATAAGCCCCTGATCGTGATACATAGCCAACACACCATCGAACTTAGTTTGGCTGGCATTGCCAAAGAAACCATCGGCAGGGTAGGGGCCAAATACCAATTCGCCCTTTTCTTTAAAGGCATTAATCACCGGGCGTATAATTTCGTTTTCCTCGGTTCCAAGCAGGCCATCTTCTCCCGCATGCGGGTTTAGCCCCAAAACAGCCACTTTGGGCTTGGTAATGCCAAAATCTTTCTTCAGAGACCTTAGCATAAGCGATGCTTTTTTCTCAATTACTTCCGCAGTAAGTCTCTCTTTGATTTGTGCTACCGAAATATGGCCCGTGGCTACTCCAATTCGCATTTGCTCACTACAGAGAAACATAAGGCTCTCTTCGGCTCCAAAAGTTTCGGTAAAGAATTCCGTGTGGCCGGGAAACTGAAAAGAATCGCTCTGAATATTGTTTTTGTTGATTGGTGCTGTAACTATGGCATCAATCTTTCCCTCTTTCAAATCCTGACTGGCTTGCTTTATGGCTGCCAGTGCCAAAGCCCCCGCCTCTTTGGTCTCTTCGCCCGGGGTCACTTCAATATCCTCTACACAGTTAATTACATTGAGTTTGTTGTATCGAATCTGATCGGCCTTTTGGGTTTGGTTAAACACAAACTTCTCAATGTCTAGCAGGGTTTTGTAGTGGGAAAGCACCTTTCCATGCCCATAAACTACCAGATTTACCTGATTGAAAATTCTGGCATCGAGTGCCGACTTGATAATCACTTCAGGACCAATACCGTTTACATCGCCAATAGTTATACCAAGTGTGGGCAGTTTTCTTTCTTCTCGCTTAGGTTCATGCATGTTTTGGTGCTCTTTCCTTAGGGTTTGAATCGAAGTTCTAATTTTGTGCGCAAATTAAGCTTTTTTAAATAAGTTGTGACAATGTCTAACGTAAGACCAAAGAAACATTTAGGGCAACATTTTCTAAAAGATTTGTCCATAGCAGAGCGCATAGCCAATGGCCTTACAGGGCATGGAAATTACCGAAGCGTGTTGGAAGTAGGCCCCGGTACAGGGGTGCTCACCCAATTTTTATTAAAGGGCGAGCATAATACCTGGGTAATTGATATAGACAAAGAGTCTATTGCCTATTTACACGAGCATTTTCCGGAGCTTCAGCAACACATTATTGACGGAGATTTTCTCAAGTACAACTTTTTAGATAATACCGGAGAACCGCTGGCCATCATAGGTAACTTTCCTTACAATATTTCTTCGCAAATATTTTTCAGAATACTGGAAATGAGAAACCAGGTTCCTGAAGTAGTTTGCATGATTCAAAAGGAAGTGGCCGACCGAATTGCCGAGCCTCCAGGTTCGCGTACTTATGGCATTTTGAGTGTGCTCCTCCAGGCCTACTACGACATTGAGTATTTGTTCACCGTAAAGCCCGGAGTTTTTAACCCCCCACCCAAGGTCAATTCGGGTGTTATCCGATTGAAAAGGAACCAGACAGAGCACTTAAACTGCGATGAAGACCTGTTTAAACGAGTGGTAAAGGCGGGTTTTCAAATGAGACGGAAAACGTTGCGCAACGCATTAAAAGCTATAAATTTGCCGGCAGAGTTGGCAAACGACCCAATCCTTGACCTACGGGCCGAAGCACTTTCAGTTAATCAATTTGTGGATCTAACCAACAAGATAACAGCGTGTCGTCAGAACGAGTGACATTTGAGCTTTCCAAAGAATATCTAGACCTGATGCTTCAGGCCATAGAGCGGAAAGACGATGCCTTTATCCGCGACACCATGGAAGGAGTGAATCCGGCCGATATCTCTGCCTTGCTCGATGAGGTGGAGTCTGAAGAAGCTCGTTATGTGCTCGATGTGCTCAACAATGCTGTGGGAGCAGAGGTAATTGAAGAGCTGGAAGAAGACACCCGAAAGGAATTTCTGGAAGAACTCCAACCCCATGAAATTGCCCAGTATATCGTAGAAATGGAGTCTGATGATGCCGTTGACATCATCAACGATTTGCCTGTAAAAACCAGAGAAGAAGTAATTGCCGCTATAGATGACCCTGAAAGTGCTGCCTACATTCAGGAACTGATGCGCTACGATGAAGACTGTGCCGGTGGTTTGATGGCCAAGGAAATGATTGTGGCCAATATTAACTGGACAGTCATTCAAACCATTGATGAGATTCGCAGGCAGGCCGAAAACGTAGAGAAAATCTACTCGGTATATGTGGTAGATGATAAAGGTAAACTCCAAGGCAAGGTGTCGGTGAAGAAAATCATTCTTTCAAAAGACAAAACCTTTATCAAAGACATTTATGATAGCGACATTATTCATGTAGAAACCTACATGGATGAAGAAGAAGTGGCAGCCATAATGCGCAAGTATGATTTGGATGCCGTACCGGTAGTCAATTTGCAAGGAAGATTGGTTGGACGAATAACCATCGATGATATTGTGGATGTGATTACCGAACAGGCCGAAGAAGAGCGACAGCTAATGTCCGGTATTTCGGGCGATATTGAGGAAGACGATACCATTTGGGCTATCTCCAAAGCAAGACTGCCCTGGCTACTCATAGGTCTGTTGGGGGGAACTCTGGGGGCTTGGGCCATTGGTTTTTTCGAAGGAGATCTGGAAAAAAACGCTGCCCTGGCATTCTTTATTCCGTTGGTTATGGCTACTGGTGGCAATGTGGGTATTCAATCATCGACCCTCATTGTGCAAAGCCTTGCCAACAAATCGGCCTTTGAAGACACTTTCTCCAAGCGAATTGCCCGCATGTTTTTGGTAGCCATACTCACAGGCATAGTACTGGCCCTTATTAGTTTCTTAATTGTATTCCTTTGGAAAGACGATCAGACCCTCGGTTCGGTGGTAGCCATTTCATTGGTTTGCGTGGTAATGCTAGCTTCTTTTATGGGTACTACAACCCCTTTGGTGCTCGATAAGCTAGGCGTAAACCCGGCACTCGCTTCAGGGCCGTTTATCACCACCACCAACGATATCCTCGGAATCATCGTTTATCTGGCAATTGCCAATCTATTATTACCCTAGTCATGAAGAAAAAGTGTCTCATTATTGATGATATGCACGAGAGCATTGTGCCTCTCTTAGAAGAAATTGGTATAGAACCTCATTATGCACCTAAAATTAGCCGAAGCGAAATCCTCGATTGTATCGGTCAGTTTGAAGGGGTTTTGGTAAGAAGCAAAACCACCATAGATAAGGAATTTATAGACAAGGCCACTAAACTCGAGTTCATTGGCAGGGCGGGTGCAGGCCTCGATAAAATTGACATAGCTTATGTAGAAGCTCGCAACATTGAAATACTCAATGCTCCGGAAGGTAATCGTGATGCCCTGGCTGAACATGCCATGGGCATGCTGCTCAATTTGTTGAATAAAATCAATGCAGCCGACCGGGAAGTAAGAAATTGGGTGTGGGACAGAGAAGGCAATAGAGGCGTAGAGCTCTCCGACAAAACAGTAGGAATTGTTGGCTATGGCTATATGGGGCAAGCTTTTGTGCAACGATTAAGAGCTTTTGACTGCCGCATATTAGTGTATGATAAATTTAAAAAGGGTTTTGGTACCAAAAAGGTAGAAGAAGTAAGCTTGGAAAAGCTTTTCCAGAAAACCGATATTCTGAGCCTGCATGTACCATTGACAGAAGAAACTCGTGGGTGGATGAATAAAACCTTTTTTGGGTCGTTCAGAAAGCCCGTTTATCTTCTCAATACTGCCAGGGGCGAAATTGTGCCCATAGCCGATTTGTTGTCTTTGCTCGACTCAGGGAAAATATTAGGAGCCGCTCTCGATGTGCTCGAAAAAGAAAAATTCGAAGCCCTGACCTCCGAAGAAAAGCAAAGGTTTGAGAACTTGTTCGCTCGAAAGAATGTAGTACTATCGCCACATGTTGCCGGGTGGACCTTTGCCTCCTACAAACGAATCAATGAAGTCTTGGTGAGTAAGATTGCCGGTTACTATCGTATCGACTGGAATCGCTAACTTTCCACTTAACTTATTTTTGCTAACTTTGTAGCTATACAATCGCTCAAGGGCGATTTTATTTGTTTAAGGCGGTTTCAGTTTGAGACCGTTGTTTTTTTTTGTGAACACTAAAATATTATAGATATGTCAAGTGTAAGTTATTACACCGAAGAAGGTTTGCAGAAGTTGAAAGATGAACTTCACGAACTAAAAACCAAAGGCAGGGCCGATATGGCAAGGCAAATTGCCGAGGCCCGCGACAAAGGCGACCTGAGTGAGAATGCCGAGTATGATGCCGCTAAAGATGCTCAGGGCCTGATGGAAATGAGAATTGCCGAACTGGAAACGCTGGTTGGCAATGCCAGAATTAGAAAACAGGAAGATGTAGATCTTTCTAAAGTGTCCATTCTTTCGACTGTGAAAATTAAAAACGTAAAGAATGGAATGACCGTAAAATATACCCTGGTTTCTGAAAAAGAGGCCGATCTTAAGTCGGGTAAAATCTCTTATGAGTCGCCAATAGGTAAAGGCTTGCTCAATAAAAAAGTAGGTGAAATTGCAGAGGTGAACGCTCCGGCCGGAAAGTTGGAATTTGAGATTCTGGAAATAACGCTAGACTAAGCTTTTACAATGGCAAGTATCTTCACCAAAATCATTAACAGAGAAATTCCGGGTCACATAGTGGCAGAGAACGATCATGCTATTGCTTTTTTAGACATTAACCCGCTCAATGAGGGACATACATTAGTGGTGCCTAAAAAAGAGATAGACAAGCTGTTCGATTTGGATGAAGATACTTACCTCAAGCTTCAGGCCTTCACTTTTCAGGTGGCAAAAGCCATAGAAAAAGCTATCCCCTGTCTAAGGGTGGGGGTGGCTGTAGTGGGCCTTGAGGTTCCCCATGCACACATACACCTTATTCCTCTGCACGGCATGCACGATATTGACTTTGGCCGGCCAAAGCTGAAGTTGTCTCCCCAGCAATTCGAAGACATTCGCCAGCAGATAGCCTCTCATCTATAGTTTTCTTAGCGCAAAACCTGTTTTCTGCCCCTTTCTTTGACCCAAACAGCTGTATGGCCGGGGTACAGAAAAAAACGGCATCTGTTTCCATAATCGGGTTCGGTAAAAATCTGATTTTGGAATTTTGCCGATTCCTTTATCTTTTCGCTTAAAATTGTGCGAACAAAATCCAATTTTTGGAGAAATCGTACGCACTGTATAAATGAGCGTTACCATAGACTATGTGGCCTATGGTTAAATAAATTCACCTATGAAAACAATGGCAGACAAATTGAAATGGACGGCCGGATTGCTGGTGGTCTTCCTTCTTATTTTAGCGACTAATCTCGTAGACCGGCAGCATTTTAGACGAGTGAAAGAATCGGTTGTTACCATTTATGAAGATCGGCTGGTAGCCAAAGACCTGGTATTTGAGCTTACTTTGCTGGTTGAGGAAAAACGTCTGGCCATTCTGCGCGATGATTTGGCCTTTTTTAATGGTCGGTCTAAAATGGTCAATGACTCCATCGGTCAGTTTGTAGAGCAGTTTTATGGTACCCGCCTCACTCGCGAAGAGAAGGGTTTTCTCGATTCGTTTGCCAGCCATATGAAAGAACTTAGGGTGCTGGAAGCCGATTGGGCCTCAAAAAATAAGAATGCTCAAGAGGCCAAGTCAGTATTCTTAGGGAGAATAGATGCCATGGAAAAAGACCTTTATGCGCTCTCTAAAATACAGTTGGCAGAAGGTAAGAGGCAGTTACAGAAGGCCACTAAATCGGTAGATGCCATGGACTATCTTACTCAGTTGGAAGTTATAGCCCTGGTAATTATTGGTCTCTCTATTCAGATTATTGTCCTATACAAGCCCCGAAACAAAGAAGAAAATACCTGATAAGAAGCTGTTTTTAGTACAGACAAACGTTGCATTGACCTTCGGTCGATTTTAATGAGGGCTTGTGGAGTTCTTTCTTCCTCCTTAAGCGCAGTTTTCATAGATTGGGCTTTCTAAAAAAACTCAATTCATGAAGAAACTCTTTACACTACTTTTTTCCCTGACCCTTCTGGCACTCAATGCCCAGGAAACGCCAAAGTGGATTCGATACCAGTCTATTTCGCCCAACGGTCAGCAAATTGCTTTTACTTATAAAGGCGACTTGTATGTGGTGCCGGTTGGTGGCGGAGAAGCCAGGCAGATAACCTTTCACGAAGCGCATGATTATATGCCCGTTTGGAGCAGTGATGGTCAAAAGATTGCCTTTGCATCTGACCGATACGGCAACTTTGATGTATTTGTGATGAGCGCCAACGGAGGCCCTGCTACAAGACTCACCTATCACTCTAACGATGAGAGCCCCTTTACTTTTTCACATGACGACCAGTCGGTGATTTTTGGAGCCCAACGCATGGATACAAAGGAGCACCGTCAGTACCCCACAGGCTCGCAGCCTGAGCTATACAGTGTGCCGGTAAAAGGAGGAAGAGTAGATCAGATTTTCACCATTCCTGCCGAATATGTGCAAGTGAGTAAGGATGGTAATACCATGATCTACCACGATAAAAAAGGAGGTGAAAACGAGTGGAGAAAGCACCATACCTCTGCCATAACAAGAGATTTGTGGATTTACGACAAAGCTTCAAATACACACAAAATGCTCACCAATAGAGCTGGTGAAGACAGGCAGCCTGTTTTTTCTGCCGATGAGCAGTCAGTTTATTACCTAAGCGAAGCCAGTGGAACTTTCAATGTGCATAAAATGAGCCTGGCTAACCCATCACAAAGCCAGCAGCTAACATCTTTCGATTTACACCCCGTGCGGTTCCTGAGTTTTGGAGGTGGCACTCTAGCCTTTGGCTATGACGGAGAGTTATACACCATGCGTGAAGGCGCGCAGCCTCAGAAAGTGAATGTGACCATACGCACACAGGAGAAAACCAATAAAGACAAGTTTATAAGTATTAATGGCGGTGTTCGTGAAATGGCGGTTTCTCCCAACGGAAAAGAAATTGCCTTTGTGGCCAGGGGCGAAGTGTTTGTAACCTCTGTAGATGGTTCACTCACCAAACGAATTACCGATACGCCCGAAGCAGAGCAGTTTGTTACTTTCAGCCCAGATGGGAAGTCGGTAGTGTATGCCGCAGAGCGCAACGGTAAATGGAGCATTTTTAAGTCAACCCGGATCAGAGAAGCCCAGGAGCCATTCTTTTTTGCTTCTACTCTTTTGAAGGAAGAGCCCATGATTAGCGGAGAGGTAGATGCCTATATGCCTAATTTCTCGCCCGATGGAAAGAAACTGGCCTACATAAAAGACAGAAGAAATTTGGTGGTTAGAGATGTGGCTTCCGGAAACGAAGTGAGCCTGCTTACACAGGACGACCTCTTTCACATGAGAGACGGAGACAAGTATTTTACCTGGAGCCCGGACAGCAAATGGTTGCTGGTAGACTGGAGCAAGCTGCTGAACAATAGCGAAGTGTTGCTTTTGGCTGCCGATGGTTCTCAACGAGTTAACCTTACAGAAAGCGGTTATTACGATTCGTCTCCTAAATGGGTAAATGAAGGCAAGCAAATGATATGGTTTAGCAACCGGGACGGACTCAAAAGTTTGGCTACCAGCGGCAGAAGTCAGAGCGATGTATACACCATGTTCTTTACTCAGGAGGCCTATGACCAATTCAATATGAGCAAAGAAGATTATGAGCTCATGCAGGAGATAGAAAAAGAAACCAAGAAGAAGGAAGAGCCTAAAGAGGAAGATGGTGATAAAAAGAAAAAGAAAGAAGAGCCGAGAAAAGAAGAGAGTAAAGACCTGAAGTTTGATTGGGACGGAATGAAAGAGCGCAAGGCAAGACTTACCATTCATTCCTCTTACCTGGGCGATGCAGTACTTTCTAAAGACGGAGAAAAGCTGTACTACCTGGCCAGCTTTGAGGCCGGACAAAACCTGTGGGTTACTAACCTGAGAACCAGGGAAACAAAGCAGGCCATTCGCTTGAATACCGGTTTTGGTTCAATGACCTGGGATAAAGACATGAAAAATCTCTACCTGTTGAGTGGAGGTAGAATTTCTAAAATTGACCCCGAAAGTGGTAAACAAGAAGGGATTTCCATTCGAGGCGAAATGACTTACGATGAAGTGGCCGAGAGAGCCTATATGTTTGATCATGTGTGGATTCGTACTAAAAACATTTTCTATGAGCCAACCTACCACGGTGTGGACTGGGAGCTCATGCGCAAAGAATACGCAAAGTATTTGCCCTCTATTGGCAATGGCTATGAGTTTTCAGAAATGCTTTCAGAAATGTTAGGCGAGTTGAACGTTTCGCATTCAGGGGCACGCTATGGTAGCAGTATAGAAAACGCAGATGCAACAGCCTCTTTGGGCATCTTCTTCGACTACAAACATCAGGGGAATGGCATACGCATTACTGAAGTAATTGAAGGAGGCCCTCTAGATAAGGCCAAATTCAATGTAGAACCGGGAATGATTATCCAGAAAATTGATGGAGAAACCATTACTCCCGATCGAGACATAGCTGCTTACCTCAACAGAAAGGCCGATAAGTTTACGCTACTGGAAATAACCGATGCGAAGGGTGAAAACAAACAGGAAATCACCATGAAGCCCATTTCTCTGGGAGCCGAAAGAGGATTGCTCTATGAAAGGTTTGTTCGTATCAACGAGGCCGAAGTCAAAGAGAAGTCCAACGGAAAGTTAGGATATGTGCACATTCCGGGCATGAGTGACGGCCCTTACCGTAGCATATTTGAAGATATGCTGGGCAAATACTATGAAACCAAAGGAGTAATTGTAGATACCCGCTTTAATGGCGGAGGCGATTTGGTTGCCGATCTGGCCATGTTCTTTACAGGAGAGCCATTTATAACCTATGCCACGGCTGCCAAAGTAGTAGGGGGAGAGCCAACCTCGCGCTGGACCAAGCCCACGCTGGCTATGTTCAATGAATCGAACTATAGCGATGGTCATTGCTTTGCACAGGGCTATACCGATCTTAAAATTGGTACTACGCTGGGTATGCCCGTACCGGGTACCTGTTCATTTGCCGGTTGGGAAGGTCTGCCTAATGGTGGTCGCTGGGGAGTAGTTCCGGTAAGTGCCAAAGATAAGAGCGGCCGCTGGATGGAAAACCTGCAAACCGAGCCGGATATCAAAATAAAAAATATGCCGGGCCTAATCGATAAAGGTAGAGATGAGCAGCTGGAAAAAGCTATTGAAACGTTGTTGAGAGAAGTAGGAAATTAATCTGTGTGTGGTTATGCGTTTGGCTAGATTGCCAAACGCATAACTACTATTTTTTAGAAAGGCTTTTATGGTACCTTCGGTAGATAGGGGTCAGGTGATTTTTAAGATCACCACCTTTCTTGAGCAAATTGGTTTGTCTGTTCGAGAAGCTATTCTCACCGGTGAAACCTTTGTTCCCGGTATTCGCATCGATCAAGGCATAATTCTCTATGATGAGTCAAAACTTACTTATCCGGGAGACCTTCTCCATGAGGCAGGTCATTTAGCTTTGATGAAACCCGAAGAAAGAGCATGTGCGTCCGGAGACCTGGAGCCGGGGGAGGGAATGAATATTAATAGTCTGGAGCCGGCAGCTATACTTTGGAGTTATGCTGCACTAAGGTATCTTGATTTAGATCCGCATATTGTTTTTCATGAAAACGGATACAAAGACTCTTCAGAATGGTATATAGAAAACTTTGAGGCTGGGAATTACATAGCACTACCACTATTGCAATGGATGGGCCTATGCAGAAGCGAAGAGGAGGTTGCCAAAGGCAGGGCAGGGTTCCCTGTGCTTACGAAGTGGCTCAGAGATTAAGAATCAGATTAAACTCGTTGCTTTCCTATTCGCAGTGCCATTCTATCGGAATTCTGCATTCTTTTAAATAATAATCGCGATAGAAGCTGTTTAAGGAGCGGGTCTGCTCCCAGATGAAAGCAGTGAGCACATGTATAGTTCCCACTTCAATAATGGATTATTCAGGCAATCTCATTCTCAAGTCCATATTTGCTAATGAGCTTCTTAGCCAGATCGGTAGAAGTTTCGCTATTCATGGATAGAAGCGATTTAATCATCTCTATTTTAGCAGACTTGGGCTGGCTATCCATTGGGTCTGGTGCTTCTTCTCCTGTACTGATGATGCCTTCTTTTTCGAATAGAGAAGCTAGCCAGTCATTTACCTTCAGGTCAATTACTAAGTGAATCCGATCGGTTTGGCCGCCATTGTAAACACTATGCAACTCATTAAAATTGGCAAACCAGCATTCGCCCTCTTTCATGGGTAATTTTTCTCCTGCAACAATAAACTCAATTTGCGGATTGGTTTGCAATGGAATATGCAAACGAACGAGCCCGTCAAAAAAGCTTAGGCTGTGGTCTGAATGCTCTTTTATATGGCTCCCGGGAGTCAATTTGAGAATTCTGACTGCCGTTTTTTCGCAGTGGAAGTAGTCCAGTATGGACTGAGTGGAGCTCATTAAGCCGGAATATTCAGTGTCTTGATAAATATCACTTTGTTGATCTCCGGCACTCAAATCGTGCCGGGCATCAACTGGTTTTCTTAAAGAAAGACCGCTCCATTCCCCATCATAGTAGCCGGTATTGAAATGTTTCTGGCACTCAACGGATAAAGATTGAAACTCCTTGAGTATGGGTTTATAGTCGAACCGAAATGAAAAACGATGACTTGGCTTCATACTTCGCTGTGGATTTGGTCTGGCTGGCTATTCATTGACTATTCTGGCATTTTCAAACCAGATTTTGATGTCGTTATAGCACAAAGTAAGTCCAAGAACATTGCCTTTTTTGCCAGCTAACTCCTTGTCAAAGAAAGCAATGGCTTGCCCCCAGTGATTGTCCTTTCTCTCTGGAGCACTAGAGATAGATATGTCATTGGTTAGGTTCAGTTTGAACCAAAAGGCCACACCATGAATATTGTTATTCCGGGTTATTTCAAACTCAAGCTCTACTCTTTGGCTATGATTGCCTGGAATGGTTGGCCAGGGCTTTTCGAAGTTCACATGAAGTAAATCCTTTTCATCAGACATAAACTCATGCTCCGTAGCCGATAGCTTCATAGACAGATAGGCTTCAGCTACGCGAAACTTATTGAAAGGAGACAAATCGAAGCCCGAGATGTCTTTTATGGGATGAATTTGCTTTTGTTTCGGTAGGCTGATTATGCGGCCAACTACATTGGCCGATTGGGGAATGGTTTTGCAACCTGGTGCTCCTAAAGCTTCAATGGCATGTCTAAATGAAAATACGGCATGCTCTCCCAGTAGTCCTGAGTCGAATATTTCGGCCACAATAACATTCGGTTTTTCTTTCAGGTCGTTCGGTGGTATTTGCGTAGAGTATTTTTTAAAGAGCGTAATTTTTTCTGAGTATCCGTTTTTCTTGAAAATGTCTAGTGCAGCTTCGGCTAGTAAACCCGAACTCTCGCAGGTATATACATGTTTTGCACCAGCTCTTGCGGCCATCATGGAGAGAATACCACTCCCTGTACCAATGTCAAGAACCACTGAGTTTTCTTTTACCACCGATTCTATAGCCTTTTGGTATGCCTCGTTGCGCTCAAGGTCTGAGAGCATCTCCATGTGCCAGGGAGGAACGAAACGGGTATATATTTGGCTGCGCTTGTTTTTAATTTCCTCGTTTCCGGGGGCTAAATCCAAAGCTTTGGTATAGGCCTCCAAAGCCTTTTCAAAGTTGCCTAACTCTTCATACAAACCCGCCATTTGAACTTGAACCTGAACATTGTGCTGATAGGTTTTTCCCATTTCATCAAGCAAAGAAGCTCCCTGAGCTCCCTGCCCGTTAGAAATGAGAAACCGGGCATACTCAAAAGTGGTTTCCATGAATTGAGGCCCGAGTTCGAGCGCTTTTTTAAAGGCCTTTTCTGCTTCGGCAGTCCTGCCGGCAAGCGAGTATAACCGGGCAAGGTACAGATGGGACTGATGAACTTGAGGAGCTTTACGTGTGAGCTCATTCAGTAGTGCTTCTGCCTCCTGAAGTTTCCCTTCTTTAGCTTTTAAATCGGCCAGATACAAATAAGCATCGGGTATTACCGGCTCTTCTTGCAACAAGGGTTCCAGTATACTCAGTGCCTGACTTTTCTCACCCAGCATGTCGTGTACCTGGGCAAGCTGTAGGCTAACTTCTTCTCTTTGTGGTTTTAGTCGGCTGGCTTTGAGAAGGTAATCTTTGGCCGATTTAAGATCATTGATTTGTGTATACAGATAGCCCAGGTTGGAGAGACTCTCAAAATGATTAGCATCAACCTTCAGAGCCTGTTTCCAATGATTAATAGCTTTTGCTGCATTGCCTTTGTGAGCAGCAAGAATGCCCAGGTAAAATGAGGCATCTATGTTGTCGGGCTCTTTATGGTAAATTTCATTGAGTAATGACTCAGCTTCTGATAGGTTGCCGGAGTTAAAGTGCTTTAAGGCTTTTTCCAGATCTTCATGCATTGTATTGTGTGCATTCATGTAGTTTCGTTTTTTTAGGATTTCTAAATTAAAAGATAAAAATCTGACTTAAGACTTGAAATCGGATTCTTTTTCCACAGTTTTGTCGGAACCTTAATGCCAAACTATTCAATGAACAAATACATACCGAATGACTGATTTTACCCTTGGTGTACTTCTTCCCAGCTCATCTATTCTTCCTATGGCTAAACGTTTTAAAAGTGGGCTAAAGCGTGCTGCTAAAGAAGTGGGTATAGAACAAATGGAGTTAGAATTTATTGGCAACGGAAACCCTCGATTGGTGGAGGAGGTCATGAGGAAAATGACTGAATTTCATGAGGTCGATGCCATTACCGGTATTGTATCCAACCAAACTCTGGCTTTTTGTTCAAAAGTATTCGAGTCGGCTGGAGTTCCTATTGTGGTGAATAATTTGGGAGGTCATTTGCCAGAGCTAAAAGACTTGCCCAATAATGTATTTATTAACTCAGATCACATCTGGCAGCAAATGTGGAGCTTAGGATATTGGGGCACTGAGAAGTTTGGTTCAAAAGGAATGCTAGTAGGCGGAGTATATGATATGGCCTATAATTTCACCAAAGCAATGGATCTTGGCATGAAAAAGGCCAACCCTGATTCCAAGTGGTCTTTTGCCGTAACAAGACTTCCTCAGGGAGTAGACAATCTTTCAGACCCGTCAGTAGTACTCGATTACATAGAAAAAGATTCTCCCGACTTTCTTATTGCTGCGTTTTGTGGGGAGGAGGCGCGGCTCTTTATGGAAGGCTTTATTAATAGAAAACTCCACCAAAAAGTGCCTTTGCTTGGGCTGCCTTATTTACTTAGAGACCTATCTTTTGAGCCCGAAGAGGCGTTTAAAGTATATTCCACTACACTTACCATGGGAGCTTCGCAGCCGCAAGAGGTAAACTGGTTTAATGGAGATGTTTTTGAAGCCCTTGGTTATGAGTCTGGGGTGTTGTTGGGTGCTAGTCGTGATGGGGGAGGAGTTTTACAGCTTTCGGGTATTGAAATAAATTCTTCCAGAGGAAGTTTTGTTCCGTCCAAAGCTCTGAGAGGAGAAGAAAGTGTGATTCATTTGGTTGAACATTTATATAAGGGTAAAGTAGCTTCCACCCAAAGTACCCTTGGCCGGCAACTAAGAACAGCAGCCCTTCATGAGCTCAATATTCCCCATTCCAATATGGTCGATTCCGGTTGGTTCAACCCATACCTTGGGTTGTAGCTCTGACGCTATGCGCTTTCTCTATTCTTTAGTTCTTGTTCAATTTGGGCAATGACCAGTTCATTGGCGCTGGAATTCATATTTATTAAGAGCTGCTTCATTTCTTGAAGTTCTTCTTTTTGCATTCTCGAATACCCGGTACCAAATGAAGGGGTGTAGTTGGCCTGAGAAAAAATATTGTCCCACCAGGCATTTCTTACACAATCCATTACTATATGTATTCTATCATGGTCACTTTCATTTCTTATCTCATGAGGCATGTCTAAATCCAGATACCAGCATTCTCCTTCCTGCCAGTCCACGGGTTTGTCATTCAATAGAGTAAGCATTCCTTTAGGGTGTGAAACCGGAATATGAATTCGAAAAACACCGTTTTCATAATTTCTGGCTATGTCTCTATGTCTTCTAATTACACCTCCGGACCTGAGTATGTGAATTCGGTACGTTTCCTTATCAGACTTAATGCTGTTATATATTTTGAATAACTCGGGAAACTTAGTTAAAAGCTCATTCGGTATAAACCCTCCACTCTTTAAGTCAGGAGTTACGAGGTGAAGTGAAAAAAGCATGTCACGATCTACGAAAGGGTTGTAAATATCGTGGTAAAGTTCTCGGTCGATTGAATCGACCTCTTGTTTCAGTAGAGATGAGTTGAACCTGAAGGGTAGCTTAATAGATGTCATGTGTGTTTAATTGTTCTGCGTATTGGGTTGGTTAGAATTCCAACGAATATATGGTATGTTGATACCAATAAAAACTAGAGATGGTTGAAAGTCTTCATGCCAATTTAAAGAGCCAGGGAGTTACCTGGTTTACCAAAAGTTATCAACGATAGGGCCAATTAGTATTTATCTGCCGAATCTAACCAATGGCAAAATCATTTTAGGAACTCTTGATTTAATTCGTTTACTTAATCAAAATTTTTTTTCAACAGTAAACATTAAATACTATGGAACCTTTTATAGGTCAAGTTATGCTTTTTGCGGGCAATTTTGCTCCCCGCGGATGGGCTTTTTGTGAGGGGCAGTTAATGGCTATTTCATCCAATACTGCACTTTTTTCAATCTTAGGGACTACCTATGGCGGAGATGGAAGAACCACCTTTGCCTTGCCCGATTTAAGGGGCAGAGTGCCAATTGGCCCTGGGACAGGTCCTGGATTACCAACTTACAGACTAGGGCAAAGAGGCGGCACAGCAAACACTCAGTTAACGGTATTGAATATGCCTTCGCACAACCACTTGGCGAGTATGGATAGTGTTACTGGTATAGTGCCAATTCCTGTAAATGCCAATTCAGGCGATGAAGATGAAAGTGATCCTTCTAAAGGTGTGCTGGCTAACACAGGGAATGATAATTTTTCATCTGCGTCAAGTTCAAATTCTTTCTACAATGGTGGAAGTGTGAGTGTTCAATTTGGGGGGGCGCCAACTGTGGGTTTAACAGGGGGTAGTCAGCCGTTTAGTAATATGCAGCCCTACCTGGCCATCTACTACATCATAGCTTTGTTTGGAACATTTCCTTCAAGAAATTAATCTGATTGAAATACTATCTTAAGGCCTCTGTCTCTTTTGGCAGAGGCCTTGTCTTACTTAAATTGACTTAGGTATGAGATGAGTAATTACCCGCAGGAGGACTAGGTATAATTACTTGATTTAAGTGAGCTTCCTACTTTTTTTGTCATCTCATTTAGGTATTCTTATTAGATTTGGAGGTATGACCACAATCGACTCTAATTACTTCACCAACAACCAAAACACCTTTTATATCCAATGAAAAAACTTCTGGCTATCGTATTTTCGCTCATAGGCTTCAATGCATCCTTTGCCCAAAACAATAATGGAGCAATTGATGCCGCGGGCGATATTGTTTTTGTGGCATATCATGATGACGATGATGGTTTTTCCTTTCTCCTTCTGGATGATTGCCCCAACGGAACTAGCATTCGTTTTGTAGATGAGGAGTGGAACGGTACTGGATTCGCTTCTTCCACGTCTGAAGGGGAAGTCATATGGAGCAATAATACCGGTTCAACTATAGCCAAAGGTACTGTTATAGATATTACTGACGCTGATGATAACGGAGCGGGTATCTCCGCGTCTTTGGGAATAGCCATTGAAGATGATCTTGGTTTTTCTACGGCCAATGGCGACCAACTGTTCGCTATTACCGGCACTCGGGCTACTCCGGGTGTGTTTTTGGCTTTTGTGGGCTGCGACACTGGAAATACTCTAAGTGGGACAGGCCTTACTAATGGTAGTACAGCAGTAATAACCTGTTTCGAAGGATACTATTCGGGAACTACCTCTTTTAGTACGCTGTCTTCTGCGGCTACTACCATAAACACCATAGGCAACTGGACTACTGGCGATTTTTCGTTTCCTTCGGTGGTTCCGGATACATTCACAGGGTCAGCCTTTGTTTCCGCAGCGCCCGAAATCAACGTCCAGGGAAATGGGCAAGATATAACGGATGGAGACAATACACCATCCACAGCAGATCATACGGATTTTGGTTCTACAGGTGCGAGTAGCGGAGCCAATATTGTGAGAACATTTACAATTCAAAACACGGGTACCGGTGATTTGGACCTGACTGGTTCTCCAAATGTAACCATCAGCGGTACACATTCGGCTGATTTTACAGTATCGAGCCAACCGGGTTCAGACCCAATAAGTGCCTCAGGGTCTACCACTTTTCAAGTAACGTTTAACCCGAGTGCAGTGGGCCTGCGTACGGCTGAGATAAGCATTGCGAACGATGATGCAGATGAAAACCCCTATAACTTTACTATTCAGGGAACAGGGCTGGATGATACCGCGCCAGTCTTTGAGAATAGCACACCGAGTGCTTCATCGATAGGAGGCACCAGCTTTACTTTGAATACGGATATAGATGAAGCAGGAGATATTTTCTATGTGGTTCTAGCAGACGGAGCTACCGCACCTACCTCTGCAGAGGTGGTGAGCGGCACCGGAAATGGCGGAGCAGCAGCTGTAACCTCTGGCAATGCTACCGTAAATTCTGGAGGCTTTACTAACGCCTTTAGTGTAACCGGCCTGACGTCAGAGACGGCCTACGATGTGTATGTGGTAGCCAGAGACGATGAGGGCTCACCAAACCTTCAGGCATCACCAACCTTGGTAAACGTAACCACAGCTGATGTAACTGCGCCAAGTGTAAGTAGCATTACTGTAAGCGGTTCGCCAGCTACCAACGCTACTAGTGTTTCTTTTACAGTAAACTTTAGCGAAAATGTTTCTGGCGTTGATGCAACTGATTTTACAGTAGATGGCTCTGGAGTTACGGGTAACATTACGGGAATGAGTGGTAGCGGAGCTACCTATACCGTGTCAGTGGGGTCTATTTCCGGTACAGGAACAATCAGTATAGATCTAAAGTCTAGTGGGACGGGTATTCAAGATGGTTCAGGAAATGTCATTAGTGGTGGGTTTACTTCAGGGGCTACCCACACAGTAGACACAGAAGCACCGACAACACCAGGCGCTCCTGATCTGGTTGCAGCCTTTGACTCGGGAACTTCTAATACAGACAATATAACCTCAGTAACCCAACCGAGATTTAGTGGAATAGGAATAGAATCTGGCGTTACCATTAAAATTACCTCTTCAATTAATGGTTTGGTAGGAACTACCACCACCAATGTGGGGGGGAGTTACAGCTATATCATAACCGGGACTCTCTCTGAGGGTACACATAATATCACGGTTACCGCTACCGATGGAGCAGGCAATGAGAGTTCATCTTCTGCAGCATTATCAGTGGTTGTCGACACCTCTGCACCAACATTGAGTTCAAGCAGCCCAACAGACGATGCTACAGGAGTAAGCCCCGGTGGCAATATTACCCTGACTTTCAATGAGAATATAGCCTTTGGTACAGGTAACATAGAAGTGATTGACGAAACCGATGGTTCTAATTCATTTACTATCGATGCTGCAAACCCTGGTTCTCAGGCCTCAATTAGCGGAAATGTTCTGACCATCAATCCATCTTCAGACTTGGATGAGTTGGAAAATTATTCCGTTAGAATAGCAGCAACGGCCATAGATGATATTGCTGGCAACAGTTACGCAGGTATCACCGATGCTACCACCTTGAATTTCACTACCGCAGATGGCACAGCCCCAATTTTTGAAAACAGCACACCCAATGCTTCATCGGTAGGAGGCACCAGTTTTACTTTGAATACAGATATAGATGAAGCGGGAGATATTTTTTATGTGGTTCTACTAGACGGAGCTACCGCTCCTACCTCTGCAGAGGTGGTTAGCGGCACCGGAAATGGCGGAGCAGCAGCCGTAACTTCGGGTAATGCCACCGTAAACTCGGGAGGCTTTACCAATGCCTTTAGCGTAACAGGTCTAACGTCAGAGACTGCCTACGATGTGTATGTGGTAGCCAGAGACGATGAAGGTACACCAAACCTTCAGGCATCGCCAACTCTCGTAAACGTAACCACAGCCGATGTAACTGCGCCCACTATTCAGAGTAGTTCGCCTGCAAACGGAGCAACCAATGTTAACTTAGGCCAGAACCTCACCATTACATTTGACGACAATATGGTTGTAGGCACTGGTAATATTACAATCGTTGAAACCGGTGTGGGTAACTTTGAGCAGTTGGACGTTACCAATGGTTCATTGGTTAGTGTTTCAGGTGCTACTGTTACTTTAAACCCTTCAGGTACCTTAAAAAAAGGAACAAACTATCATATAGAAATAGATGCATCGGCATTAGATGATGATGCCGGAAATGATTTTGTAGGTATTTCGAGCTCTTCTACCCTTAGGTTTAGCACTGTTAATGTAGTGATTAATGAGGTGGTTACAGATCCTCAGCGAGACTGGAGTTCTACAAACTTTACTTCAACTGCAAGTGGAGTGCCTGGCTCAGACGATGAGTGGGTAGAGTTATATATTAAGAGTACAGGTATTGATTTAACCGGTTGGACTATAGAGCTTATTGATGGTTCGGACATTACGGGTGATTTGACCAGCAACGGAGCCTTTGATGTTTCTAATTACATCTCGTCCGGTTCAGGAACGTTCAACAGCACACAGTTTGGAGACTTCCTGGTATTAGGTAACCCCGATGGTTCCGGCCTTTTGAATAACGATGTTCAGATAATTCTTAAAGATCCTAGCGGGGCCACAGTAGATCAGGTAAAACTGGGAGGAGCAGGAGGCGAAGCCCCTACCGGTAATGCTTCTTCTGTGAGCGATGAGTCGGTGCAAAGAAGCCCTAATGGAACCGATACAGATGATGATACAGCCGACTTTACTCGTGCAGCCGCTACAATTGGAGCGGCCAATGATGCATCAGGCCCGGCCATTACCAGCCTCGGACTTCATAACGAAAACACCTTTATAGAAATATTCGCAACTGAAGGTATGTACAGTACCAATGGCGGAACTGGTGCATTGGAGCCTTCAGATATTCAGCTTTCAATTAGTGGAGGATCCGCGCATACGCCAGTAATAACCAGCCTCAAGCAATTGAACGGTACTTCTGATCTGGTTGGTGGTGAAAGCAATATAAGAGTGAACTTTACAACCACAGGAGTGGCAGATGGTGGAGAGACCATTACAGTTAACTTCGCTGATGGAAGTTCTGTCTTTGACGTACTAGGTAATGCTGCGGCTGCCAGCCAGAGCAACAATACCAGAACGTTGAATGACCTGGTTGACCCATTCATTACCGGAGTAAGTCTGGCAGCAGATAATTCTTACATCGATGTGACCTTCAACGAAGCTGTTTATGAAGACAACTGTGGAGGAGGAGGACTTACACCAGCTGATTTTGACTTGAAAATTTCTGGTGGAACGGCAACCACTCCGGTAATATCCAGTGTGAAGCAAAACGATAGCCCTACAGAAGGTTCAGCTTCGACTTTGACAGGCGGTGAAACTACGGTAAGAATATTCTTCAGTCTTACGGGTACACCTAATGGAGCCGAAACCATTGAGGTAGATCTTCAAGCTAATGAGGTTTTTGATATTAATGGACGTGCAGGTGCTGCCGATCAAACCGCTAACAATACAGCCACTCTTAATGATCAGGCGGCCCCAACAGTAACTTCAATTGTGCGCCAGAGCCCTGCAACTGCCTCTACTAATGCAAGCAGCGTCACATTCCGTGTTACATTCAATGAAGATGTTCAGAACGTAGACGCGACAGACTTTGTCGTAACCGGTGGTGGTTCGGCCTCAGTAACTGGAGTATCGACCGAAACGGCCAACTCAGTCTTTGATGTAACAGTGGGTAATATAGATGCTGAAGGAACAGTAGACCTCGGTTTTGCTGGAGGGCAGAATATTGTTGATAATTCAAGCAATGCTTTTGCCGGTGTCATAGGATCGGAAGAAACTTATACCATAGACCTTACGGCTCCAACCGTTACTAGCGTATCTTCAACCACAGCCGATGGTACCTACAAAGTGGGCGATATTGTGGT
>CEPH01033195.1_pt1 | contig 48846 bp, 49 predicted proteins | sample 530571 | NCBI WGS metagenome assembly CEPH01 (sample SAMEA2620413, study PRJEB7988) | marine metagenome | biome: marine biome (ENVO:00000447); feature: surface water layer (ENVO:00002042); material: "saline water (ENVO:00002010), including plankton (ENVO:xxxxxxxx)" | depth 5 m | reverse complement strand
TTCCCGTACAGCCGTTCGTACTGGTCGCCGAACTGCGCGGCCAGCCGGTCCATCCCCGGCAGATCCGGCACCTCCTCCAGCACCGGTGTGGTCACCTCGGCGAGCTGCATCGTGTAGCGCATATCCACCTCGCGGTTGTGGATCACACTCGCGAACTTGAGCTCCTGGGCCGCGAGCCGGGCGTCCAGTTCACGGTCCAGCTCCTCGAACACCCCGGTGAACTCGTCCGCGGCCGGGGGGAAGTTTGACGGCTGCGACATCTCGGCGGTGAGCGCGATGTCCGACGCCGCCAAGCCGTACGCAGAGAACACGGCCGCTGCAGTCCCGAGAGGGACGACGACCTGCTGCACCTCGAGATCGGCGGCGTAGGCGGCGCAGTGCATAGGGCCCGCGCCGCCGAACGCGTAGAGCACGAAGTCCCGCGGGTCGCGGCCGGAGGTGACGACGACTTTCCGCACCAGGTCGGCGGTCTGCGCGTTCTGGATCGCGTAGACGGCGGCGGCCGCGCTCTCCACCGACATCCCCAGCGGCTCCGCGATCTTCACCCGGATCGCCTCCTCCGCGAGGTGACGGTGCAGCTTCTTCTTGCCGCCCAGGAAGTTGTCGGGGTTGACGATCCCGAGCACGAGGTCCACATCGGTGACGGTCGGCTCTGTGCCGCCCTCGCCATAGCAGGCCGGTCCAGGCCGGGCGCCGGCGCTGCGGGGGCCGACGTGAAGGTTCCCGCCGGCATCGACCCAGGCGATCGCACCCCCACCAGCGCCGATGGTGTGCACATCGACCATGGGCACGTTCACCTGGTACTGGTTCAGGACGGTGCTGGTCGAGGAGACCGGTTCCCCGTCGACCACCAGCCCGGTCAGGAACGTCGTGCCGCCCATGTCGGTAGAAATCACGTTACGGTGACCGAGTTCATCCGCCAGCCGAGTGCAGCCGACGACTCCCCCGGTCAGCACGGAACCGATCGTGGTGATCGCGCGTGCCGGAGCGTCCTCCGCGGTGACACATCCTCCGCTGCCCTGCATCACCAGCAGGCTGCCGCGCAGCCCCCGGTCCCGCAACGACGCCTCGAGCGGCTCCAGGTAGGCGCGCAGTCGCGGCCCGACCTGGGTGTTCATGATCGTCGTGACGCTCCGCGAGAACTCGCGGATGCGCGGGCTGACATCGCTCGAGAGGGCGACGTAGCGGCCCGGGGCCTCCTCCTGGATGATCTCCCGCGCCCGCTGCTCATGGACGGGATTGAGGAAAGACCACAGGAAAGAGACCGCGAAGGCCTCCACGCCCTCTGCCAGCAACGCACGGACCGACTCTCGGGTCGCGGCCTCGTCCAGCCGGACCACGACGGTGCCCTTGTAGTCCACACGTTCGTCGATCTCGTGGATGAGGTGCGGTGGCACCAGCGGCTGCGGCTTGTTGGTGCGGACCATGTCCTGGATCTTGTCCGCGCCCAGGCCCGCGTATCGACCCTCCAGGTTCATGATCGTGATCGAGTCCGCATGACCGGCGGTGGTGAGGAACCCGACCCTGGCGACATCGCCGGTCACGAGCGCGTTGAGAGTCGTGGTTGTGCCGTGCACGATGTAGTCGGTCTGCTCGAGCAGCGACCTCGTGGGGATGCCCAGCGAGTCGGCGAGGTCGTCGACGACCTGGAGGAACCCGTGAGCGAAATCCGGGGGGGTCGACGGGGTCTTGGCTGCGGCGACCCGTCCGCTCTCGTCGGCGACGAAGGCGTCGGTGAATGTGCCACCGATGTCGATTCCGATTACATACGTCATAAGGCCTCCATTGGACTTGCGTCATCGTTGATCGACGGCCCGGGAAGCCATCGGTCAACACTCAACCACGAAGGTGTTTCCTTTGTCCATAGTCATTTTCTGCACAGTAGAGTCGTGATTGGGCGCGTGCCCGGCTAGTGGCGCCTGATGCGGATGCGGAAGGCCCGGTGTACCAGTGGCAGGGTGATCCAGATCACTGCGGCGACGGTGGCGAGTGTCGAGATCGCTGTGGGTAGCGGCCAGGGCAGTGCCGCCAGCCACGGCAGCAGGACAGCACCGGAGAGCAGGGCGAGCGGGAACAGTGCCAGCCACACCATGAGCGCTGTCCGCCACTTGGGAACGATGCGACCGGGCTCCCCCGCAAGTCCCGCCTCGAGTTCTTGCAGGCTGATCGCGACGGGGCGGCCCGCGGTGAGGGGGGAGCCCTCTTCGAGTCGCCGGTGCCGTTGCTCGCTCTTCTCCCACGCGAGCAGGTTCATCGCCGAACGGAACCGCACTCCGACAATGAACGTGGCGCCGTCGGGGTCAGGCGCTGTCCGCACGCTCGAGCCGAGGTAGCCGGTGAACCGGGATGCGTCGGAGCACAGGGCGTCCGCCCACTGCAACAGGTCGTCCTCCCTGCCCGGCAGGGCACGCCGGGAGATGTACACCAGCACGGGCAGCGCGAGCGGTTCCCCCATCGCTGAACGTCTCTAGCTAGATCACGACGGTGGTCGCTTTGACCTCGGTGTAGGAGAGGAGCTCGTCGATGGACTCCTCCCGCCCGACGCCCGACGCCTTCGTCCCCCCGAACGGCAAGCCCCAATAGTGTCGGCTGCCCCCGTTGACGACGACGTACCCCGCCTCCACCCGGTGAGCCACGGTGAGCGCGCGGGTGATGTCCGAGGTCCAGACCGTGGCGGTCAGTCCGTACTCGACGCCATTGGCGATCCGAATCGCTTCTTCCTCGGTGTCGAACACGATCACGGACAGGACCGGGCCGAATATCTCATTCTGTTCGACCAAGGAACCCGGCGTCACTCCTGCCAGCACCGTGGGTGCCAGGTACCACCCGCCGGCAGCAAGCCCTTCAGGGCGGCTTCCGCCTGCGACGATGCGGGCGCCCTCCGCGACGGCGGTGCGGATGGCGTGCTCGGACTTGTCGAGCTGGGCCTCGGACACGAGGGGCCCCATCTCGGTGAGCTCGTCGAGCGGGTGTCCGACGCGGATGGCGGAGACGAGCTCGGCCACGCGGGCGGTGACCGGTTCCGCGATCGATCTGTGCACGAGGAGCCTGCTGGTGGACCCACAACTCTGTCCCGCCGTCCAGGTGAAGTTCATCCCGCTCACCGCGCCCTGGGCCGCCTTCTCCAGGTCGGCGTCAGCAAAGACGATCTGGGCGTTCTTGCCGCCGAGCTCCAGCGAGACGTGCTTGACACCCGTCTCGGATGCGTCCCGCTGGATCGCCTGCCCGGTGGTGGTGGAGCCGATGAACCCGATTCGGCGCACATCGGGGTGCCGAACGATCGCCCGACCCGCTACCGCTCCTCGACCGCTGATCGTGATCAGCAGGTTCGTGGGCAGCACCTCGGTTGCCAGTTCCGCAAGCCGCAGCGAGGACAGCGGAGTCTGGTCCGGGGCCTTCAGGATGACGGCGTTGCCGGCCATCAACGGCGCGGCGATCTTGGATAGGGCGAAGAAGATCGGGTGGTTGAATGCGCCGATCCGCGCCACCACACCGTAGGGTTCGTGTGTGGTGTAGTGCAGGTTCTCGCTCAGCGGTACGGTCCGCCCGCCCAGTTGCAGCGCCATGTCCGCGAAGATGTCGATCAGTTCGAGTCCCGCCTCCACGTCCCGGCGCATCATGGAGAGGGTGAATCCTCCGTCCATCGCGTCCAGGATCGCCAGTTCCTCGGCATGCCGGCGAACGTGGTCGGCGAATGCTCGAAGCGTGGCGGCCCGCTGCCGCGGCGGTGTAGCCGCCCACGCGGGCTGGGCCGCCTGGGCGGCGCGGACTGCCCGGTCGACGTCGGCTTCTGAGCAGTCCGGGACCGTGGTGAGCATCCGGCCGGATGCCGGGTTCTCCACCTGGTACCGCGCGTCGACGGCGAGGTGCTCACCGTCGACGAGGACGTGCCACTCCCGTTGGCTGATGGCGCCCTGGCCGCGGGGATCGGGGTTCATGGGGACTCCTGTCTCACGGGCTCAATCGTGCCTCGTGTTCGAGTGCGGCGAGGTGATACCGCCACACGGCCTCGTCGTTGAATGCCGATCCCAGATCGGGCAAGTCGTCGCGGTCGCCGTCATCGATGTCGGAAGGAACCGCCCCCGTCGACAGGACGCTGAGGTGCATTCGGGCGAGGGCATCGACGTTGAGGGCTCGGATCACGGCCTGTTGGATTGTTGCCCCGGCGGCGGTGAGCCCGTGTCCGGACAGCAGCACCACCGGGGAGTGGCCCATGCTGGCGAGCATCGCGTCCGCCCGCGCACGGGTGCGGATGAGCGCGGAGCTCGGATGCACCGGGATCCCCGCGGTTGCCAACTGCATGGCCGGGATGTTGTAGGCGCCAACGATCGGGCGCAACGGGACGCCCGTGAGCGTCATTGCGACAACCGCAGGCGGATGCGCGTGCACCACGGAACGGGTCTCGGGCGAGGCCGCGATCACGGCAAGATGCAGCGGGAGTTCGTTCGGCACCGACCACCCGTCGGGCAGATCGTGCGAACCATCAAGGCCGACCTCGTGCACATCCTCCGCAGTGGTGAACGCAAGACCGCGTTCCTTGGGCCCGCGGCAGCGCACGAGCACAGCATCCTCGCCGACTCTCACGCTGACGTGCCCAAGCACGTCGGAGACGAGCCCGCGATAGGCGAGCACCCGGCAGGCGTTGGCGACCGCCGTTCGCTCGTCCGTCCAGCTCTGCACACTTCGACGCTAGCAGAATCCATCTCTGTCTGCCAGAATCCAACTTGAGGTTGGATCGGAAACGGTCTACGTTCTCTGCGAGACAGATAGTTCTTCTTTCAACGACGATCTGAGGCGACGGCCCGATGACCACCGAATCCACCATCTTCGACGAAGTGCGGGAAGGGATGATCCCCGCACACATCTACAACGACCGGGACGTGTTCGAGCTCGAGAAGAGGAACCTGTTCAGCCGGGCCTGGCTGTTCGTTGCGCACGAGTCGGAGATTCCGCAGCCCGGTGACTACGTGGTCCGCAAGGTGCTCGACGACTCGTTCATCGTGGTTCGCGACGAGAAGGGTGAGATCAAAGCGCACTTCAACATGTGCCTGCATCGCGGAATGCAAGTCTGCCGGGCCGAGATCGGAAACGCGTCCCACTTCCGGTGCCCGTATCACGGCTGGTCATACCGCAACGATGGACGGATCATCGGGCTCCCTTTCCATCAGGAGGCGTACGGCGGGGAAGAGGGATTCAGCCGCAAAGGCGCCAGGCTCCTGCCTGCTCCGAGCCTGGACAGCTACAACGGGCTGATCTTCATCAGCATGGACCCCGACGCTCCCCCGCTGCGGGAGTATCTGGGCGATTTCACCTTCTACCTCGACTACTACACCCGGCAGTCACCCTCCGGCATCGAGTTGCGCGGACCGCAACGGTGGCGGGTGAACGCGAACTGGAAGATCGGCGCCGAGAACTTCGCCGGCGACATGTACCACACCCCGCAGACGCACACGTCGGTGGTGGAGATCGGGCTGTTCCGCGAGCCGAAGGCCGAGAAACGCAAGGACGGCAACACCTACTGGGCCGGCAACGGCGGGGGCACGACCTACAAGCTGCCCCCGGGCACTCTCGAGGAGAAGCTGCGATACGTCGGCTACCCGCAGGAGATGATCGACCGGATGAAGACCGTCTGGTCGCAGGAGCAGATGGATGTCATCGGCGAGAACGGGTTCATGATCTCTGCGGCCTCCGCGTTCCCGAACATGAGCTTCGTGCACAACTGGCCGAAGGTCGAGGACGGCGACGATGTGCTGCCGTTCATCTCCATCCGGCTGTGGCAGCCGATCAGCGAGAACGAGACCGAGGTGCTCTCCTGGTTCGCCGTCGACGCCGAGGCTCCCGAGGAGTTCAAGGAGCTCAGCTACAAGGCCTACCTGATGTGCTTCGGCTCCACCGGCATGTTCGAGCAGGACGACGTCGAGAACTGGGTGTCCCTCACCAACACCGCGAAAGGCTCCATGGCACGGCGGCTCCTCCTGAACGGACGCATGGGCATGCTCAAGGACGGCACCCCCGTGGTGGAGCCGCTGACCGCCGAAGAATTCGCCGGACCCGGGGAAGCTCACGTCGGCTACGGGGAGTACAACCAGCGCCACCTCCTCAACCGGTGGGCGGACTACCTCGAGGACGAGCCCGCCGAGCCGACCCGCCCGGTCGTCGTCGGTCTCATCCGCAAGACACCGTCCGTGCTCGCCGCTGAGAACGCTCTTGCCGCCGCAGGCGTGCAGAAGGAGGCGTCCGCGTGAGCCTCATCGGAGCCGACCTCTCCTCCCAGTCGGTGCTCGGCGCGCATGCCACCCCGGCACGCAAGGCCGGCGTGTCGCTCGGATTCGGTGACCCCCGGCACCTCGACGCCTCGCGCTGGCTCATCGAAGAGGCCTACACGCTCGACGATCAGAGATACGAGGACTGGCTCGAGACCCTGACTGAGGACATCCACTACCTGATGCCGGTGCGGGTCACGACCGCTCTCGGCGCGGGCTATTCGACCAGTCCGGGGATGGCGCACTGGGACGAGAACAAGTACTCCCTCAGCAGGCGCGTGGCGCGTTTCCTCACAGAGCACGCGTGGACCGAGGATCCCCCTTCGCGTCTGCGTCACTACGTCACGAATATCCGCACCTTCGACACGGATGTCACCGGCGAGTTGATCGCCGATTCGGCCGTGCTGATGTTCCGCAGCCGTGGCGACACCAACCCGGCATCGCTCGTGTCTGCGCAGCGCGAAGACGTGCTCCGCCGCGTCGGAGACACCTACCAGCTGGCCCGCCGGGTGATCCTGGTCGACGAGTCAGTGCTACATACCCAGAATCTGGCGATCTTCCTGTGACCCTCGAATGGGAAGGCGAGGACATCGACCGGGACAACGCCCGGCGCGCCGCCCTCGAACATGATCGGCTGGTCGAACGCACCGTCGGGGTGCCGCTGACGATTGCGAACGAGTTCAGTGAGATCCGCGTCTCACACGTGGAGACCCGCAACGGGTCCCGTCTGCTGATCGAGTCCCCCAAATCGGGCCAGTGGATCGCCGTGGACCCGCTCGAGCTGGAAGCGCTCACCTGGCAGACCACCCAGACCTTCTCGGCGATGATCGCCTCACCGTTCGAACCTATGTTCCCGGACAGCCGGGGCTGACGTCCACCCACAAGACAAGGAGTGCCCGTGCCTGTCGTCAAAGCCGACCTCGGCGCCTGCCAGGGATATGCCAACTGCGTCGTCGGAGCCTCCGACTACTTCGACATCGACGACGACGGGCTCGTCGTGCTGCTACGCGTGGACGTGCCCGAAGACGACCGCAAACGCGTGGAGGAAGCCGCCCGCAGCTGCCCGGTCTCGGCTCTGATGGTCGTGGACGAATGAACCGTGCCCTCATCGTCGGAGCCTCCGTCGGCGGTGTGAAAACCGCCCAGGCGCTGCGCGCGGCCGGGCACACCGGGCAGATCGTGATCGTGGAGGCAGAAGCGGTCGCCCACCCCTACGACCGGCCGCCGCTATCCAAGGGCTACCTGGCTCCCGAAGCGGCACTCGCGCAGATCGCCCTCACCACCGCAGACGAGCTTGCCGCCATAGATGTTCAGGTCCGGTACGGCGCGGCCGCCACCGCCCTCGACCCCACGAGGAAGCTCGTCACCCTCGAGGACGGCGAACAACTCGGCTACGATTCCCTCGTCATCGCCACAGGCGCCCGCGCCCGCCGCTCTCCGTGGGGGGAGGGCCCGGGCATGCACGTGCTGCGGACCAGCGCGGATGCCGAAGCCCTCCGCGCAGAACTTCTCCCCGCCCGCAGACTCCTCATCGTCGGGGCTGGGTTCATCGGCGCCGAGATCGCCGCCACAGCGACGAAGGCCGGCGTGACAGTGACCATGGTCGACCCCCTGCCGGCCCCGATGTCACGCGTGCTGAACGACGACGTCGGACAGATCTTCGGCGACAAACACAACACGGAGGGGGTCGACCTGATCCTCGGACATTCCGTGTCATCCGTGGAGCGGGCCGATGGCGGCGGGTTCCACGTAGCCCTGACAGACGGCACCCGCCTGGACGTCGACGCTGTACTTGTGGGCATCGGGGCCGTCGTCAACACCGAGTGGCTGGAAGGGTCCGGGCTCGTGCTGGACAACGGTGTCCTCTGCACCCCCGGGCTCGCCGCTGTCGGAGTGGATGACATCTACGCAGTCGGAGACGTCTGCCGTTGGACAGACGCAACACGGGGCGAGACCATCCGCCTCGAACATTGGACCAATGCCACCGACCAGGCGCCGATCGTCGCCCACAACATCGTCAACCCCACCGCGCAGCGCGCATACGAGGCGATCGAGTACGTCTGGAGCGATCAATACGACTGGAAAATCCAGGTCGTCGGCCGCACCGGCGCGACCGACCACGAACTCATCGGCGCCCCCGAGGACGGACGCTTCGCGGTGACCTACACAGCCGACGGCCGAAAGCTCACCGGCGCGGTGATCGTCAACTGGCCCCGAGCGCTCGTGACCTGCCGCAGGGCAATCGCCGACGGGACGGACATCGCCTCCGTCCGCGACTCGCTCGCCCGCCTCGCCGCCACATCCGCCGACGCTCGCGCGCGCGCATAAGCCCATGCATCTAGTCGTGGTCCACGTTACCCGGTACGGTTTCTGTTGTGCAGAAACGCAAGAGCCACTCCTCCGATCCAACCAGCCCGCCGCAGTATCCGATCGAATCCGTCGACAACGCCCTGAAACTCATCCTCCTGCTCGGCGAACGTCCCGAGATCAGGTTGACCGACGCAAGCGCGCATCTCGGGGTCGCGTCATCCACCGCTCACCGCATCCTCGCCATGCTCGTCTGGCGCGGGTTCATGCGACAGGATCGCGCGTCCAAGGCCTACCTGCCCGGGCCGGCTCTCACCACGATCGCGTTCTCCGTGTTCAAGAGGATGGACCTTCAGCGCCTCGCGGAGCCCATCCTCAACGAGGTCAGCTCCGCACTCGGCGAGACCAGCCACCTGGGAGTGCTCGAGGGCAGTCGTCTGCGGTTCCTTGCGGTGTCGGAACCGGACATCGCAGTGAGAGTCGCCTCGCGACTGGGCAAAATCATGCCCGCCCACGCCACGTCGACAGGAAAAGCACTGCTGGCAGAGCTGACCACAGACCAACTGCACACCCTCTACCCGAACCAAGAGCTCGAACCCGTCACCTCCCACTCGGTCCGATCCCGCGCCGAACTCGAGGCCCAGCTCGAACAAGTGCGCCAGGCGGGATACGCAGTGAACCGAGAAGAGAGCGAAGATGGCGTCGGCTCCGTCGCAGTCGCCGTCCCGACGGCATCCGGGCTAAAGATCGCGATCAACGCCTCCGCGCCCATTCACCGACTACCGGCACGAAAGACCAAAGACTTCGCCCGCACCCTTCAGACCGCAGCGCAACGGCTCGCCGAGGTGCTCGACTGAACGACCAGGGTGCCCGATTCACCACACAGTTCGGAGCACCCTGATGACCCCCCCACCGATCACCCTGCTGCACGGCGTCGACATCCCGCGGATCGGGCTCGGCACGTGGCCGTTCGTGGGCGAGGAGTGCCAGCAAATCGTACGCACCGCACTCGACCTCGGATACCGCCTCATCGACACGTCACACAAGTACGACAACGAAGATGCCGTGGGGGAGGCCATCCGCCGCTCCGGAATCCCCCGCGATGAGTTGTTCGTGACCAGCAAGTTCAACAAGGAGAACCACAGTGTCGACGGCGTGAGAACCGCCTACGAGGAGAGCCTCAGACGCACCGGCCTGGACTACCTCGACCTGTTCCTCATCCATTGGCCGGTACCAGCGCTCAACCGGTACGTGGACGCATGGGAGGGTCTGGTTGCCCTGCTCGAGGCGGGATCGGTGCGTGCTATCGGGGTGTCGAACTTCAAACCGGCACACCTTGACCGGATCATCGCGGCAACCGGCTACGTCCCCGATGTCAACCAGATCCAGTTGAGCATCGACATCGCCAGAACACTCCCCCGTACTGCCCACGACAACCTGGGAATCACCACCGAAGCGTGGAGCCCCCTCGGACGAGGCGCAACACTCCGCGACAACGAGCAGGTCACCGCGATCGCCCACCACCTGGGCCGCTCACCCGCCCAGGTACTGCTGAGATGGCACGTCCAGATGGGGATCGTGCCCATCCCACGCTCGTCCAATAGTCAACAGCTCGCCCAGAACCTCGACCTCTTCGACTTCGAACTCTCCCCCGCCCAGATGAGCGTTCTCGACACCCTCGACCGCGGAGAAGACGCCGCACGCGACTCCGACGATCCATCCAACGGGCACTGACTCGCCTGAAGTGAAGCCAAGAGAGTCGGTGAGCGGGAGCCCACTCCGTTTCCAAGCTCCGGTTTTTCCAGCGCATCAGTTTCTCGCCAGCCGACGACGCCGACAGCGCGAATTCGCGCCCTCAGCGGTGAGCTCACGGATGCCCTAGCCGACTTCGTCACCGTGCGCGTGAGGCATCTGGCACGAGGGCTACCCGATGTCGACCGCTGAACTCATCGTAGGGACAACCAGTAACGCTCGACCCGGACAAGGTCAGAATCCCACCTCCTAGCGGGACCAACGCGCCTACCGCGAACGGTGCAGACACCGCCCTACGCGGGTGCGAGACTAGTGGGTTCCGCATCGAAGGGGGATGCTGTGTCAGATGATGAGGCCAATGACGACTGGGAGCAGGTCGTCCTGCACATGATCGCGCGGAGCACCGAGTCCGCACCCACCGAGCCCGGCGTCTACCGGATGCCATGCGGGAACTGCTATGTCGACTTCTTCCACGCCTCCGACGGCACCGAACGGTGGCTCGTCCCCGGTGATGAGCGCAGCTACACCCGCGACACCGTCGCCACCGCCCGCCACGGCGATCACCCGTGGGAGCGGATGTACACCCTCGCCCACGCTGCCGCCGAGATTCGCCGCCGCGCGATGAACGGCGGCGCATCCGTTCAGGTGCTGATCGAAGAGTTGGCCGAAATCGCAGATGCGGAGGATGCGGCGGAGGAAATGGAGATCGCCCGCATCGTGCGGGGACGGCCCGCCGACAGTGCAGAGATCCCGCTCGCCGATCTCGCCCGGAAGTTCGGGATAGATCTCGACGAACTCTAGCGATATCTACCGAGGTCTATCGAAACGCTAGACACCGCTAGATTCTGCAATACAACGAGCATCCGAGGGGCAGGTGCGAGGACGTGAGTGAGTATCCGTGGTTCGAGTTCGACCAGGTGGACTTCGTCACCGCGGACACTCACTTCAGCCACGCTCGGATCAGCGGACTCGCCGAACGTCCGTTCACCAGGGTCGACGAGATGAACACTGAACTCATCCGCCGGTGGAACGAAACCGTCGGCCCGTCAGATGTGGTGCTGCATCTCGGGGATGTCGCGCTCGGACCGATCGAAGAATCGATCGCCCTCAGCGCGCAGCTGCACGGTCGCCGGTACCTTGTGCCCGGAAACCATGACCGGGTGTCGCCGGCGACGCAGTCGAAGAAGGCGATCGAACGGTTCGCGCCGCTCTACGAGGCAGCCGGATGGACGATTCTGCCGGAAGTCATAGAAGGCATCCGGCGCGGGTACCGGATCCTTGCCTCCCACTACCCGTACAAGGGCGACTCGCAGGAGTCGGACCGGCACACCACACACCGGCCGCGGTGGGACGACGGGATCCCGCTACTGCACGGCCACACCCACGCCCGCGACCACGGACCCAACGGGCACCAGTTCCACGTCGGCGTCGACGCCCACGGCTACGCGCCCATCCCGTTCACCGTCATCGACGCCTGGATCCGCGGGCTGCCGGACGTCGAACCGTGGCTCGATGTCGCGATCCGTGAAGCCCGCCAGACCATCGCAGAGCTCGACGGCAGCGAAACCTCGAACTCCGACGCACTGTTCTACATGATGGGGTATAACGAACTGCGAATCGCGATGGAAGAACTCCTCGGAGCACTCGACTCCACCTACCCCGACTCACCCCCGAACATCACTTGAATGGGGACCACGGCTGGCATCTTCTCGGCGCCGTGGGTGTGAACAGTTCGCCGCCGGCGGGACCGGATTAGAGAGTCGCGGTTCAGGTCGGAAGCGGATCCAGCCGTCGCGCCGTCAATGCACGATCGTCACGTTCGGCCCCGGCGGTGACGTCCATGCCTCTCTATGCGTCACCTCAGCGTGATCCGCCGGCTATTTCCACGTCGATGGCACCCATGACGGTCTCGACGCCGTTCAGGGCAAGTACGTCGATTGGTCGGGCTCCATCGAGATGGGAGTTGGTGCTGGTCAGCCAGACCTCGATGGCGGGGTCGGTCCAGAGCTCGCGCAGCCTTTCCCGGACGGCGGCGATGTCGTGCGCGATGCTCTTCTCGACGATGTCGCGTCCGAGCCGCGCGGCATCGTCGCCGAACAGGGCGCCTCCGCCTGTGGTGCTCTTCTCGCCGGTCATGCTGCTTTCCTTCCCGGTTCGAGGCGGGCGCTCTCGTCCGGCAGTACTCTTTCGAGCTCGCGGGCCAGGCGCGCGCCGAGGTGTGTGAGAGTCATGGGGCGGCCGCGGGCTCCTGCGGTCAGGAGGGGACCGCCGGCGTCGCGGCTGAGCCGTGCTAGTTGCTTGCTGAGGGTGCTTTGGGTTGTCCCGATTTCGGTGGCCGCGGCCCGGATGCTGGTGTGTCGGGCGGCGATCAGGAAGCGACGGGCACGCTCGATCGGGTACCGGCCGATGATGGTGCGGCGCGGGAGCGGCGATGCTCCCGCGAGCGGGTGCGGGTGCAGGGTCGCGGCTTCGCTCGCGCTCCCGGCGGGGCGGATCGGGACCCCCGCGTCCCGCAGTCGGCGACTGATCGTCGGTGTGGTGCATCCGACGAGGGCGGCGATCTGGCCGATGGTGAGCCGTTGGTCGAGGTACTGGTGGCGCAGCCACCGCTCGTCGATCACATGCATGGGCGGCCTGCCACGACGCGTCGAGGTGGATCGGTCAGCGAGCAGCCGGGAGACAGTCTGTCGGGACACCCCGGCCAGTCCGGCGAGCTCGTAGGTGCTGGAACCGGCCTGGTACCGATCAGCGATGCCGTCCGCGCCGACGCTTTCATCGATCCGAGCGCTCGAAGGTCGGGCGGGAGGCCACGATGCCTCGCCGGGGGTGTCCACGGCTGTGTCGATGTCGAACTGTGCGAGCGGTGGCGTCCATGCGAGCGGTTCGTCGATGCCGTGGGCGGCGAGGAACTCATCGCCAACCCGGGCAAGGTCCACGCGCAGTTCCTCGGGGATGCGGCCCACAAGCCTCGTCTGAGACGCGACCGTGACATCGGTCGCGTCCCAGTCTCCTGGCATTGCTCGCAGCGGGTTCCCGGTGATCTGGCGGAACAGGTACGCACGAGCGTGTCGGTGTCGGCGCCCCGCTCCTGGGTGCACATTGTGCCCGCTGCATAGGTCGCGCCACTGCGCTTCGGGCAGCAGAGGGCTGCAGTCGAGCTCGCGGCGGCGCGCGTAGTCGATCGGTGACCCCTGGCTGTCGAGGTAAGCGACGAGGCGGAGAATCACGCCCAGTGCGAGATGTTCATGCTGTCCGCGCCCGAACTCGCGCATCACGTTCGTGACCTGCCGCACCGGCGCATCCGAGTCCAACAGGGCGAGGGCGGCGGCGTGGGTCAGTCGTGTGCCGGCGAACACGACGGCCGCGGCGAGAGCGGATGCGGCGATCTCCCTGTTCATGCGTCCTGGGGCGAGCATGGCGGTCCACTCGTCCCATAACTGGGCGGGCACCTTTCGTGCCCTCTCTCTCGCATCGACATCGGACAGGCCCGCGGACTGGAGAAACCCGGTGGGGCGGCGGGTGCGACCGAACGACGCCGCGATCAGCGACTGCACCTGCGGGGTGCTGAGAGTGTAGGACGTACTGGCAGCGAGGTGGCCACGCATCAGATCGATCGTGTGACCGGAGTCGGCCAGCGCAGTGATGGCGATCGCCGTCCCCGCCGCCGAGGCGGCCGAGGTCGACGACGAGGACCAGGATGTGTCGATGTCTCCCCTGTGCAGATGGTCGAGCAGCTGCGCGCCGAGCACCGTGTCGTCGACCTGGCCGTCGTTCAGCGCGACGCGGGCGGCGCGGGAGAGAAGGCGGACGTCCTCGAGCACACGAACCGCGGGCTGCGGGGCATCCGCGTAGATCCCGAACCTGCCCTCCCCCGTGGACACGACCCGCATCATCGTCCGCTGGGCGTGCAGGACCGCCTCTGACGCGGGGATCCGTTCCGCGTCGACGGTGAGATCGGCGCGGCAACGGCTGGCGATCGGCCCGATCCCCGCACCGGGCACCCTGTTGTGGCATTGGCCGGGTACGGGGATCACGGCGAGCGGATGCCCTACATGGCGTGGATGCTTACCGCATGCGGGGCAGGCGTCGACGAGGATCCGACGATGCCTGTTGCACGCGAACGCGAATGGGAACTGCCACGACATCCGCCACCGCCCACCCGAGTCAGCCAGACACTCCGGGCAGAACCGGCCTGCCGTCCCCGCGGCAGCGCACCGGACGCTGATCCTCCCGTTGCGTGTGCGGCGGATCGCATGCCGCGCGAACCGCATCCTCGTCATCTCCTGGAACTGCGCCGCCGGGATACCCGTCGCCTGCTCCACCCGACCCGCCTGCGCATCGGTCAGCTCGGTCGCCCACGCGTTCGCCATCCACCACGTCGCCGACACCGCCGTCCCATCACGCTGCTCGATCAGGCCCAGCGCGCACCCGACCTCCGCGATCGTCGCCCTGTTCGCGGCCGCCAACGCCTCCACCCACGAATCGAACGGCTCATCCGGAAGCGGCCGCACCCGAAACGGCAGCACGCGGACCTCGTCGGCGATGTCGCTCATCAGGCGGCCGACTTCTTTCCCGCGTGGGGCTGCTGCTTGGGTGCTTCCTTGGCGCGGCGCCGTGCTCGACGTGCGGCCTCCTGCTTGTCGAGGCGCGCTTCGAGTTCGCCGCGCTCCGTCTCCGCGCCCTCATCGATGCGGATGTCGTCGAGCAATGTTCGGTCGATGCTCTCCTGGCCGGTGCGGATAGCGCGGGACGCTCCCCGGCGGATCAGGTCCATGAGCGAGCCGATGTTGCCGGTGGTGCGGGCGAAGAGGTAGCGGGACATATCGACGAGCATCCCGTCGCACCCTTCGGCGAGAACCAGTGCCTGTTCGATGTGCCAGAGCAGGCTGCACCATTCTTCGCGGGTGTGCTTGGTGCGCAGGCTGTAGGGGTCCAGGCTGAACACCGTCCACCGCCGGAATGTCTGCGCCATTGCAGCCTCCCTTCCCACCGCGCCTTCGCCGACTAGACCACGTTCGCGGAGGGCGACGCCGGCGAATAGGAAGGTGGCGCTGTACTCGTTGGACAGCCACTTCAACTGGTTTGCGACCTCCACGCCGTCTCGGGTCCGCATGCTCAGGAAGTGCAGGTCGTCGATGATCACCAGGCGGGTGTCGTGCCGTTCGATGCAGTCCGCGGCAGCGCGAGCCAGGTCACGGCCGGCCATCGAACGGTGCAGGATGCCCGCCGTCGCAGGGTGCGCATAGAACCCGAGGATCATCATGTGCAGGCCCTTGATGGTCAGCCTGCCGGGCACAGTGATGTGGCACACCGGGAGATGCAGGATGTCCTCGTCGGCGTCGAGTTGTTCGCCGATCTCGGCGATCCGCTGCCGGTGGAAGTCCCGCCCGAATGTGTTCACCACCGTGGACTTGCCGAGCGCCGGCGGGGCGTCCAGGGCGGCCGCGGACTTGACCCTGTCGGAGTCCTGCAGGTTACTGTCGAGGATGTCGGCCAGCTGGGTGTGCACGCCGTGGACCTGGCGGGTGCGCAGAAGGATGTTCGCGTGCCACACCCGCCGGTCCGCGTCGTACCGTGCCCGCGCCTCCGGGTCGAGCGCCTCGACCTGGTCCCGAGCGAGGTGTTCGGGGCGCGCTCGGGGCGGGCGCTCGGCGAAATCCTTCCAGCCCTCGTAGGTCGACAGGCTCCGCTGCCGACGCGTTGAAGCCCCTTCGAAAGCACGGGCGGTGGCGGTCATTGGATCATCTCCATCGGCTCGAAGTGATAGTCGGATCGGATAGTGGGTTCGTCGATGTCGTCCTCGTCGTCGTCATCGCCACCCTCTGGCACCTCGACGCGCCGGCGCGGATCCCGCACGGACCCGGTCAGCTCGTCCGTAAGGTCAGGGGACGGGGTCAGTTCCGCGTCGAGGATCCGCTGGATTGATCGAAGCGACCACACTCCGTCCGGGTCGGGCTCCCGGTCATTGAGTCGCGCGGCCGTCCGTGCGCTCATCCGCCGTTCAGACGGGGTGAGCGCGCGGCCGGCGCCCCAGTCCTCGAGCAGCTGGGCGGCGACGTCCTCAACCTGGGAGGGACGCCCCTGTTTGATGGCGATCTTCTTCGCGTACTCGAGCGCGTCGAGGCTGAATGGGGTGTCGAATGCGCCTTTGTGCTCCCACTCGAGGGTGTGCCACGTGTTGTCCTCGGGGTCTCGGAAGTAGATCTGTGAGAGGTCGTCGGGGTTGATCACGAACGGCCAGTCGGTGCCCTTGTCCCGGTGGATCGATCTGGCGCGGTTGCGGTACTTCGCGACGGACTCGCCCGTGTAGCGGAGCTTGTGGATCTCCACCCCGTAGTGGTTGAACTGGCGTTTGACGACCGGGAGCAGCTCGAGGAGGACGCTGCGGTCGACCGGCATCCGCAGTTGTCCTGCGACGGCGAGGCCCTGGTCGTACCGTTCGGCGGGGCTCAGCTTCACACCGGGAAGCATCGGGTCCTCCAGGGAGCCATGAGGACGAAGGTGGTAGACGGTGGCCGCCCATTCGCGGATGATCTGCTCAAGCTGTGGGACGGTGTAGACCGCGTCGCCCTCGATGTCGTCGCCGCGGCTGGCCACGTCCGCGCCCTTGTACCCCGGCAGCTCCTGGAGGAACGTGTCGAGGGTTCGGAAGAACCGTTCCATGGGACCCTTGTCGGTCGGTTGGTAGACGCGAGCGGGCTGGATCGACATTCCGATGCGGGCGCAGGCGCTCGTGACATGCTCAGACAGGTAGGGCGCGCCGTGGTCGACGATGATCGTTTCCGGGAGAATGCCCGCACGAGTGAATCGGGGCATGCCGATCCGGGAGGGATCGGCGAGCAGCGTGTCAGGCACCCCGTGGTAGGGCCAGCGGGCGCGAGCGTCCCATTCGGTCGGAGTGTCGAACGGCTGGCAAGCCTCCATCAGCACGCCGGCGACATCGATGGACTTCGTCGAGCCTGGGGTGAGGCGCAATCCGAGAATGCAGCGTGAGTAGAGATCCATAGCGACGGTAAGGTCAGCGCACACCCACTTGCCTGTGACCGGTGCGACGGCGAACACGTTCAGAGGGGTCGTGTCCATGAACACGTACTGCCCCGGTCTCGTGGCGTGCAATCGACCGTACGGGGCCGGAGGCCGATTGGCGTTGGAGCGCTTCCGCTTCGTACTGCCCGAGAACGTTGCCCTGCCCCGGGAGAGTTCGTCGAGGATCTTATACGCGGCGCTACGTGACGGCGCAGTGACCGCGCCTGGACCGAACGTGCGCTCCGCGCGGGAGTTGACGCGCGCGATGATGATGCGCTTCGCGACCTTCGACTCGTTCGTCTGCTCGTTGATGATCTCCCGCGCGGCGTCCACCCATCGGTCGTCGAAATTCACCAGCGCCTGACCTGGCTGCGCCAAACGGTTGTCGATCAGGCCGATCTCACCGGCCTCCTTGTATCGTGCGATCCATCGCGCAACGGTACGGTGCCCCTTGCCGAGTTCGGCGGCTTTCGCTGCGATGCGTTCCTCCATCCGCCGCTCCGGATGGAACGCCAGGCGAGGCTCACCCACACGGGCAACCTCCGCACTACCGCTCTTGTACCCGGTGAGCACCTCGCGGACGTGGTCGGCGCGTTCTAGCGACGTGGCTCGGGCCACGTCGGTCGCGTCGTCCCAGATCACACCGAGCGGGATCGCTTCTTCCTCGGCTCGGGTGCGGCCTGGGATGTGTGCGAGGCCGCCTTCGCTGCGCGGTCGGAGCACGTCGAGAAGTCGTAGTCGGCGGAGTCTTCCGTCTCTGGTGCGGGTGATGATCGCGCCGTCGCAGACTTCGATGACGGTGCAGGCTTCACCGTCGTATGCCAGGTCGGCGCCGGCCTTCAGCATCCAAGTGTTAGCCATGTCGCTCTGCCTCGGATGGACGCCGTCAGGCTGCGCGAGGCGGGGTGGTTGGCGAGGCGACGTTGAGGTGCACGATCGCGCGAGGCTTCTGGATCTGTGCGCCGTCCAGGGCGGTTCGTTCGCCGAACAGCTCCCTCAAGTACTCCTCGGCATCCTGGAACACGACAGCTGTCACTGCCGCGTCATCAGTCGCGGCAGGCGCCGCGGTGGGGATGCCGAGCAGCGCACACGCCCGGTCGACGCCAGCCACGGCTACGCGGTCCGGTGACAACTCGGCGGCCGCGTTGAGGTCGCCGCGGCCGGGGTGGGAGGTCTCGATGGTGTTCATATCGGCTCCAGCAGGTTGGTCGTGCTCAATGGGTGGGCGGTGAGGTCGGTGCGCAGCCGCTGCCTCCACAGCAGATGCAGCACGAGAGAACGGGCGAACATGACATCGCCCGCGATCGGAGTCACGGCACGGACCGCTTCTCCGAACGTCTGAGGAATCGACAGCTCCTGAACCGCCGCGGCGACATCGGCGTCAACGAACTGGAATGGCCGCCGATACCCGGCGAGGAACTGCACATTCGCGAACAGGGTCGGATCCGGCTCGGACAGCACCCGGTACTCCCAACCGTGTGCCGTGATCACCTGACGCGACCAGGCGAGCGAGTCACGCACCTTGGGCAGCGACAGCTTCTCCGCGGGTTTCACGTCCACCACGCACACGGACTGATCGGTGCCCGCAATCAGGTAGTCCGGGATATGCCGGCAACGCTTGCCGCGATCATCCCCTTCGAGCAGGAACGGCTGCGAGAGAATCCACTCGACCTGTGGGTCGAAGTCCGCCAGGAGGAGGTTCGCGTATTCGAGGCGCGACTCGTAGCCGACCGGCGCCTCCATCGTCGCCGACCAGTAGCTGCCCGAGAAGTGCGCCTGGTTCTTGTACCAGCGGAACTGACGCCAGGGAACCGCGGCATCGAACATACGCAGGCGCACATCCTCGATCGAAACGACGTCGACCAGACCCTCCGATTTGCGGATCTGAACCTTCGACGCCGCCCGGTTCATCGAGAATCCGCGTCCCAGGTCGCACTCCCGCCCCGACCGATCCCCCGTCGGGAGACCGGTTCCGTAAACGTGCGCATGCAGACATGCTGTTGCCTGACACGCCCCCCGCGGAACCGGTGGATACGACAGAAATCAGCGATCAGCTTTGTTGCAAATCAATAAAAAGCTGTTCACAGTAAATGTCACATTCACTACTCTACAGCTGTTGTCCATGTCACGTACACAACAAGCTTTCCGGGCACGTCTGGGGACTGCCCATCACATATGAGACACTCGGAGCATGACGACGGCGATCGATCCGATTGCCCCCGAAGGGTCCAAGGCGCTCTTCGGGAACAGCTACATGCATACCGTGCTCGTCGAGATCAGCAAGCACGACGGAGAGACCTTCTCGCCCAAGCAGATCATCGACGCGACCGGTTTGCCCGGCGGGCTGGTGCACCCCCTCATCAAGCGGCTTCGCTCGCAGCACTTCATCGAGTACATCGGGCGCGTCCCCGGCGAGAAGACCACGCTGTACATGGCAAACGACAATCCCTACATCCGCGCCGCTCGCGAGTACGCGCGCGCATCAGCGACAAGCGGCTGATTACCTAGCTTCGGCTCGGTCGATGAGTTCCTGTAGCTCTGTGGGGAGTCGTTGTCTGACCCCCACTCGTGTCGAGAGCGCACCGAGATTGCGATACCAGCCGCGTCGCACGTCGCTCGCGTCTTGCCGCGTAAGGCGGGAAACCGTTCGTTCGAGTGCTGCAGTGTCTCCCGGTGTGCGGGCCTGAGTTCGAGATCTCGAAGAAGGGAAGTCTGTCTCTGGAAGCACACGGTCGAGTGGGAGGGCGGTCATCTGCTCATCGGACATTGCCGCGTTGATCGAGAAGAAGCAACCTGCATCAGATGCGCGAACAGCGTCGTCGCGATCGCCGGTGAACCAGTGCAGGATGACGCCAGGGTGCGGGTGTTTCTCAACGAGGTCTACGACCTGCTTAGTACGTCCCGTCGAGTGGATGGAAATCAGCGCCGGCGGGGCGGCGCGCAGGATGGTGGCGAGGATCTCGCTCTGTCGCGTAGCGTCGCCCCGTCGGTCGAGCCCGACTTCACCGATCAGGATGGAGCGCCTCACCGCATCTTGAAAGCGCTGCTCCGACCATTGGGCGAGAGCAGCGGGCACGCCAGGATGCGTACCGATACCCCAGAGCAAGCCAGCCTGGGGGTTCTCGATCGCAGCATCGAATTCGTCGAGGCTGCGTGTCATGGCAAACACCTGCGCGCCGTGCAGTGTGCGAGTCTGCGCTGCCGTCACATCAGGTGCGATGTGGGCGTGGCAGTCAAGGGGCGGGAAGGGGAACACGTCTCAACTCTTCCAATCCCCGATCTACCAACTGCAGAACGGCGTCGAGGTCGGTGTCGGGCGGCCACACGGTCGCACTGAGAATGGCATCCTCGTCGATCCCGTAGGCGATAACGTCGCGAAGGCTGATGACGTCGCGCCAACGTTGCTTGACAAGGCCAGCCAGATTGGCACCGACCAGCAGCTCACAATCGTACGGAGTCGGGTCGTCGATACCGGCGCCAAGAAATGCTGCGCGGCGCACGACGCACGCGACGCAAAGACCGCAGTTGTGGTTGGAGTCGCCGTGGTGAAACTGAGTTCCGCCTTTCGCGCACGAGAACGACGTGGTAGCCGAGTCTCGATACTGGTCGGACATCAACTCCGGGAGCGCCACGGCGACCAGCTCCGCTTTTGTGAGGTTCGCGAAGGGATTGATGACGACGACGTCGATCTGAAGGGCGGTCAGCAGCCTCGACAATAAGTGGAACGTGTATGGGTGCGTGGACCGAGTGGTCAACGCACCTCCCCGGCCGGCGTCGAGCGGGGGGTTGATGCTGGTGAACCCGTTCTCCGGAACCCACAGCTCAGGAGCGGAATGCGCGGCAGCGGTCACTACCCCGAGAGCCATGAACATCAGCGAGCGAGAGCGCGGCCCGTGGTTCTTGCGCCGCTTCGAGTCGCGAATGTAAAGCTCGTAGCGGTCGTACGGGGGACCGACGATCGTGTCGGCGATCGCATTCTGCGCGCGCCGCACCGCCTTGGACGCATCTCGGTGGCCAACGAAACGAACACCGGCCGCACTCCCACGAAGACCGATCACGGCACCGCACAACGAGTCCAGACCCCCGGAGAGCAGCTGCACTCGTGCCGCAGGCTCCGAGACAGCCAACGGCAGTCTCGCGGTGGCCGGCTTCAGACTGATACTCCACGAATCTCCTGTCAGCCAGTGGAGAATGTCAGCGAAGCTGGAGATCGGACTACCACGCCACGACGAGGGGTCCTCTATGTGGACGGTGAGCTCGAAGTTCCGGTGCAGCGAAACCTCTGGCTTCGCGATAGCGGTGTCGGCGAAGTAGGCAGCCGCCGCGATCCGAAACAGGTCGCGTGCAACGACCGGTGCGGCCGCAAACTCGCCCAAGTCCCACGTCATCGTTGAGGCGAGGTCCGCACTCGAAACGTCTTTCGTCGACCACGCGAACGCGAGCCCCGCGCCGGTGGACGATGAACCCGCAGGGAGAACTTCGATCTGGTGCGTCTGCATTAGCCGTCTCCCTTGCCGAACACGCGACACGCTTTCGCGGCAAGCGAAGAGGCGAAGTCCGCCACAGCTTGGGGCGTGGCGTTCACGAGCTGGCCTGCGATCTGTCTGACCTTCCCACCGATGTATGTGCGCACCTTCTGCTCCAGCTGCACCAGGGCACTGCGCACGATTGAGACGCGACGTTCGCTTGCGGAGAGTTGCACGAGGGTGGTCTTCCACGCGAGCTCGGTCACGAAGCGCCCTACTGTGTCCGCGAGGGACGCGTCAGCGCTCTGTTCCGTGGAGCGCATGGTGGCAAGGAGCGCCTGCTGGAGGGCAGCGTCGTCGGGATGCGAGGCCGGGCCCAGCACGAGCGCGATGAGTTCGGTGAACAGCCGGACGCCGCTGAGTCCCTCCAGTGTGGAGAAATCCACGCCGTACTCGACAAGGTGGGGAACGTCGCCTTGCTGGATCGATGCCAGCGCGTCCAGTACCAAGGATCCGCGTGCAGCCTGCCGCGAGAACGTCGCGCCGCCGCTGTCGCGCCCGTCCCCGGAGCTTGAGGATCCGTCACCACGTCGGCCGCGAAGAAGATCCTGAACCCTATAGGACTTGCCCTGTTTGTCGCCGCGAGACAGTGACTTGCCGAGTGCCGACATCACGCCGCCTGCAATCGGTGCTGCGGGCGAGACGTTCAATGCATCTGCGGCGTCGTACAGCGAATCAACCGTGCCCGACCATGCGCCGGACCCACCGAACGCTCCCGACGTTCCCATCAGAGCACAACCCCGTCGGATTCTTCATCGATCGCCGCCAATAGTTCGGGTGTAGCACCGGGCCGCGTACGAAGCGCGGCAACGACCTCTGGGAAGGATGCCGCTAGCCACGGGACGTGCTCTGCATCGAGCGCGTTCAGAACGAACTCGTCCAGTATCACGGCGCTCATGATCGGACGGAGATCGGGCCGCTTGACGCCCAACGCCTGCAACGACTCCAGAGCTGCCGACGAGCGGTCTCCGACGATCGCCGTCGCAAGGTGCCGCGCGACATCCTCGTCTCCGCTGGAGGGCATCGTTGTTAGCCTGCTGATGGCTTCCGTCCTGATAAGGCCACTCGTATCTGTAAGTTGCGCGAGGAGGGAACTCTGCTCGTCGTCCAGCACCGCGGCGGATTGGAGTGTTGCGACCGTGGCTGTGGCGAATGAGACATACCGGTCGACCCATGCCCCGACGTCGGACGCCTTTGGCTCCTCGTTGGCCCATGCTGTGATCTCTGCCGGTGCCTCGATAGCTCCGCTCTCCCACCCGCCGAGAAGCTGCCGCCTCTGTGTTTCGCTCGTTCCGACAAGCTCCCGGAACTGATGGGGGTGATTCTGTTCGAGCAGCCAGAGCTTCATGAGGATCTCGACCGGGAATCCCTCGAACTGGGCTCCCAGCATCTCGGCACGCACGGCGAAGTTGTTTAGGAACCGCTTGAGCTGCCGCGGGGTCTCGCGCCGTGAAGTACTCATTCCGCGAACGATCTGGTTCGCCAGTCGGATGTGCTCTTCTGTCGGGAACGACTCGTGAAGGTTTGCTGCGACATAGGGCACCTCGCCCTTGATGCGTCGGAGGGCAGCCTTCTCCGCAACGGCCGCCGCGCAGTCCCTGCCCGCATCCGCCTGAACAAAGAGCGCTGCGAGGTAGGCGACGGCGTCGGCCGACGACAATCGCGGCAATGTGAAAGGCAGCTGAACAATCTTCTCCGTGTAGCGGTCGGCGAAACGCCCTCGACTTCCTCCACTGCGATCGAGGGCGTCGCGAAGGCTCTCCCGGATAAAGTCGTCGTCCGCAGCAATCACGAAGGACATGCCCTTCACGCTCAGGAATAGCTTGATCGCTTCAAGCGCTCCGAGCACATCGTCGGGGAGCGAGCGGTCGAGATCGTCGATGAGCACGACGACACGCCACCCATCACCCATCCCAGCGAGCAACTTTCCAAAGTCCGCGCGGAAGTCGCGCATCCCCTTCGCGGCCGGTGCTTTGGCTGGCTCAGGCGTGAGAGCGTTGACCAACTCAGCGATGTTCGGCGTCAACGTCACGGCGGATGTGATCGCGACCTGAGCGACCTTGCTCCAGGAGACTCTCTTGCGGAGATCGTTCAGCTTGTCGATCAGATCAGAGGCCACACCCGTGAGTTTCGCCGAACCACCCTGTCGCTTCGCGAGGCGCTCAGCGGTCAGCTCTGCCGCGATACCTTCCAGAACACGATTGATCAGCGTGCCACGCGGATCGCCAGAGTCCACGAACTCCCATGGATCGATAACGACCACGACAACGTCGTCGCGGCGCCGCAGTTCCACTTCGATCAGGTTGAGTGCCGTGCTCTTGCCGCCGCCCCAAGGAGAGTTCAGGCCAACGGTGAGCGTCTCAAAACGGTCATCAACGGCAACATCCGCGACTGCGACCGCCACCGCGTGCAGTCCAGTCAGATCCTGCGTTGCAGGGTTGTCATCGAACAGGTAGTCCGACCTCGTCACCGCCCCTCCTTCCTCTGCGTTGAGCGTGACGTCGTCCACAGCAAATGGCAGAACTGCCAAGTGTCTGCCAACTACCCGTGGAACTGTCATTTCGGCGTGGAACCTACACCTATCCGAAGTCGCCGGGGGCCATGTCGGCGAAGCGCGAGTAATGGCCCTGGAATGCGACGGTGATCGTGTCGGTGGGTCCGTTACGGTGCTTGGCGACGATCAGGTCGGCCTCGCCAGCGCGGGGTGAGTCCTTCTCGTAGGCCGCTTCACGGTGCAGCAGCACGACCATGTCGGCATCCTGCTCGATCGAACCCGATTCACGCAGGTCAGACAGCGCCGGCTTCTTGTCGGCACGCTGCTCGGGACCACGGTTCAGCTGCGACAACGCGATCACGGGAACCCCGAGTTCCTTGGCGAGCAGCTTCAGCGCACGGGAGAATTCCGAGACCTCCTGCTGACGCGACTCGACCCGCTTGCCGCTTGTCATGAGCTGCAGGTAGTCGATGACGACCATCTTCAGGCCGGCGCGCTGCTTGAGTCGGCGGCACTTTGCCCGGATCTCGACGAGGGTCATGTTCGGGCTGTCGTCGATGTAGAGCGGTGCCTCATTGATGCGGCCTCGGGTGGCGGCGATCGTCGTCCAGTCGCGGGAGTCGAGCGTGCCCTTGCGCATGTTCTGCAGCGGCACGGCGCCCTCCGCACTCATGAGGCGCATGGCGATCTCGCTGCGCCCCATTTCGAGTGAGAAGAAGATCGTCGGCATGTTGTTCTTGATCGCCGCGGCTCGCGCGAAGTCGAGGGCGAGCGTCGACTTACCCATCGCGGGACGAGCGGCGATGATGATCATCTGCCCGGGGTGCAACCCGTTCGTGAGCTGATCGAGACCGCTGAAGCCCGTCGGGATGCCGGTCATCTTGCCATCGCGGCCACGCGCGGCCTCGATCTCTTCGAGTGCGGCATCGACCGCGGTCTCGAGCGGCACATAGTCTTCGGCTGCCTCGGCGCCGGTGACCGAGTAGATCTCCGCCTGCGCGGAGTTGACGAGGTCTACGGCTTCGCCCTGCCCGGCGTATCCCATTTGGACGATGCGGGTACCGGCCTCGACGAGACGACGCAGGAGCGCGCGCTCCGCGACGATCGACGCGTAATAGGCGGCGTTGGCGGCGGTAGGGACGATCGAGGTGAGCGTGTGCAGATAGTCGGCGCCGCCGGCGCGCTGCAGTTCACCCGTCTTGATGAGCTCGTCGGTGACCGTGATGACATCGGTCGGCTCACCGTGCGAGTAGAGCGTGAGGATCGCCTCGAAGATCAGTTCGTGCTTGGGGATGTAGAAGTCAGCGCCGCGCAGGGTCTCGATGACATCGGCGACGGCATCCTTCGACAGCAGCATGCCGCCGAGTGCGCTCTGCTCGGCGAGGATGTCGTGCGGCGGAGTGCGCTCGTGCTCACGGGGTCCGCCGAGCCGATCCTCCGAGATGTCCGCAATCGACATGTATCCCCCTTCACTGTGATGACGTCAACCGTCGTGCGTTCACTGCCCGCGACTCGCTGGGGCGAGCGTTCGGGCTGGTTGCCGAGGCCGTACAGCTATCCGGTTTTCGCGCCGAATGCGGATCGCCTCCCCACCGGGCAGGACCACGCTAGGGATGGGGTCCGACACCCGCAACACAGCCTGTGGATAACTTTGTGGAGAAGATGCGGGAAACGCCGTGGAGCTTGTGAGAAGTGCCTGTGGACAAAGCCTGGGGGTCTACGGAAATGGGCATGCGAATATCCACCTGATCTGGGTTTTGTTTTACGCACAGATTGTGGACAAGGTTGTGGTTGAACCTGGGATTGAAGGTTCGCTTCGGGACCGTCCACTGTGTACAAACGGCGGGGATTCTCCTACCAGGGACCCCGCGAACGTGCAAGTAGGACGAGCAAAGGGCGAAACGTCCTGCAGGGGCAAGGGGGATTGTGCTTCACGCGAATCGGCGTCTGATCCCGCGCAAATCGAGCGTTCAATGACCGGCTGTTCGGGGAGCGGAGGCGAACGATGGACACGCATCCTCAGCGGATGACGTCGGCGACTCGGAGACCGGAGGGTCCACGACTCCTGCAGGTCCTGGTGACCCCGGTGACCCCGGTGACCCGGGCAACCCCAGTAACCCTGGTGAACCCGCACCCCGGGCAGCCCTGGCCAACCGGGTAACCCCGGCGGCGGGATCACCGGCGGCGGCCAGTCCGCAGCGCTGAGCGCAACGGGCCTTGCCAGCACCGGCGGCACCGCGCCGCTGTGGGGCATTGCGGCGGCACTGCTCGTCGCGGGCGTCACCGCGACACTGGTCGCCCGACGCCCTGCACGCCGCTGACGCAGAAGGGCGGATGCTGCAGACTGCGTGTCTGCGGCATCCGCCCTTCGGGGCGTCTCGCGATTACTTCGCGGCGACGACCTGCAGCGTGATCACGGCGGTCACGTCGTCGCGCAGACGGATCGTGGCCTCGTGCTCGCCGACCGACTTGATCGGCGACGTGATGTGGATCTTGCGCTTGTCGAGGTCACCAAAACCGGCGGCCTTGACAGCGTCCGCGACATCCGCGGGCTTGACCGAACCGAACAGGCGGCCTTCGGCGCCAGCCTTGATGGCGAGCTTGACCTTGTTCGACTCGAGGTTCTGCTTGAGCGAAACAGCCTCTTCGTGGTCGTGGATCGCACGAGCCTCGCGTGCAGCGCGGATCGAGGCGACCTGCTTCTCGCCACCGCGGCTCCAGGCCACGGCGAATCCCTGCGGGATGAGGTAGTTACGGGCGTACCCGTCCTTGACCTCGACAACGTCACCGGCGCTACCGAGCCCGGCGACCTCGTTCGTGAGAATGAGCTTCGACATGGGGACTCCTTAGCGGCCAGCGCCGGCGTAAGGCAGGAGCGCCATTTCGCGCGCGTTCTTGATCGCGCGGGCGATCAGACGCTGCTCCTGCACCGAAACACCGGTGATACGACGGGCGCGGATCTTGCCGCGCTCCGAGATGAACTTGCGGAGGGTTGCGACATCCTTGTAGTCGATGACGCCGACCCGGATTGCCTTTGCCGGTGCTACCGGCTTGCCGCCCTTGCGCGGCTTGCGGCGATCGCCGCTTGACTTTCCAGCCATGGGATTTCCTTACGTGTGAACGGATGCCGCGGCATCCGTAGTGCTTAGAACGGGGTGTCGTCGCCGTAGCTGCCGGGGGCAGCCCAAGCGTCGGCGTTCGAGGAACCGGGGGTCGACCAGGGCTCGTCGGCAACCTGACCGCGGGACTGGCTACCGCCACCGCCGCCACCGCTGCTCGCGGCGCGCGTGACCTGAGCTGTCGCGTAACGCAGCGACGGGCCGATCTCGTCGACCTCCAGCTCGATGGCGGTGCGGTTGTTGCCTTCGCGGTCCTGGTAGCTGCGCTGCTTGAGGCGCCCGGTCGCGATGACGCGGGAGCCCTTGGTCAGCGAGCCGGCGACGTGCTCGGCGAAGTCACGCCAGACGCTCGCGCGAAGGAACAGCGCTTCGCCGTCCTTCCACTCATTGGCCTGACGGTCGAAAGTGCGCGGCGTCGATGCGATCGTGAAGTTCGCGACCGGAAGCCCGTTCTGCGTGTAGCGCAGCTCGGGATCAGCCGTGAGGTTGCCCACAACGGTGATGACGGTTTCGCCGGCCATGACGATTACGCCTTCGCAGCCCGAGCCGGTGCGGCAGCCTTGCGGGCAGCCTTCTCTTCGGCGCGCTTTGCCTCCGACGCGACCATCGCAATGGCCTCCTCGGCACGAAGCACCTTGGTGCGCATGATCTGCTCGTTCAGCTTGAGCTGACGGTCGAGCTCCTGCGCGGCATCGCTGGTCGAGGTGAAGTTGACGACGGCGTAGATGCCCTCGGTCTTCTTCTGGATCTCGTAAGCCAGGCGACGGCGGCCCCAGACATCGACGTTCTCGATCGAGCCACCATCGTTGGTGATGACTGCGAGGAACTTGTCGAGGGTCGTGGGGACCTGGCGCTCGTCGATCTCAGGGTTGATGATCACCATGAGTTCGTACTGGTGTGTGTGCGTCACTGACCCACCTCCTTCGGACTAGAACGGCTGTCGGGCATTTCCCGACAGCAGGAGGGTGTGTGCACGTGTCCGGACTGATTCCGCATGAGCGGATGCCGGACAACCTTCACAGTGTATCGGATGCGGCATCCGCGGCCCAACCGGCCGTTCTCCGCTGCCGGTGCGGCCCGGGTCTCAGGCGCGGCGTCCGGGCGTCTCGCCCCGCATCCGCATCACCAGTGCGTGCAGTGGGCTGGTCAGGAACAGCAGGAACATCCACCAGTAGTTGAGCGTCGGGACGATGAGCATCATGAGGAGCGCGACGGTGAAGAGCGCCGTGATGATGACACCGACGATCAGCCCTTCCCGGAGCCGCGACGGCTTCTCGCGGTGCAGCTCGGGGTGATGGATGAGGTAGACGCGCGTCAGGGTCAGCACCAGGCTCGTGACGATGAGCGAACCGACGTACAAGAGCTTTTCGATCGGGTCCGGCTCGAATGTGCTGGTGATCGCCGTGGCCACAGGGAGCCACACGATCGTGAACATCCACAGGATGGTCAGCCACAGCAGGGCCTGGTTCACACGCTCGACCTTCGCGAACATGCGGTGGTGGGTGATCCAGAAGTTGGCGATGAGCACGAAGCTCAGCATGAAGGTGAGCAGGCTCGGCCACTCCGCAGCCACCCAAGCTCCCGCCCCCGACTCGGTGGCGTCGGTCACACTGTCCATGAGCGGCAGGATCAGCAGCGTCATGGCGATCGCCACGACGGCATCCGTGAATGCCTTCAGCCGTTCGGCGGATGGCAGCTCGGCATCCGCCGACCGCTGCTCGTCCGCGCGAGACTCGGCATCCGTCATGCCGCCACCGTACTACCCCGCCGCACCGCCGTATCACCGAGCGGGGGTGGGGCGGCGGAGTCAGGCCGTGCGGCCGAGGCCAAAGTACTCGAGTTCGGCGTCGTTGAGCATCCGCGAACGAATGAGGAATCTCTTGCCGGTCGGACTCTCGACGCTGAATCCGGCACCCCGGCCTGGAACCACGTCCACGGTGAGATGCGTGTACTTCCAGTACTCGAACTGCGACTCCGACATGAAGAACTCGATCGGCTCGATCCCGTCGATGTCCAGGGTCCCGAGCTTCACGTCGCTGGGTCCGGTCATGAACATGCCGACCGGGTAGCACATGGGGGCGCTGCCGTCGCAGCATCCGCCCGACTGATGGAACATGAGTGGTCCGTGCTGCCCTGCGAGTTCCCGCAGCAGCGCTGCCGCCTCCTCGGTGACCGCAACGCGTTCGTAGGTTCCAATGCTGACCATGGTGTCTCTCCCTTACGAGCCGGTGCCGAACGCAGGATCACCAGGCGCCGGCTGGGTGATTCGCCGGCCGGACGGCGGTTTGATCCTGCATTCGGCACGCGGGGCGACATCCGTGACGGATGCCGCCCGTGGCGTGTCGGCTTAGAAGAAGCCCATCGGGCCTTCGGCGTAGGAGACCAGGAGGTTCTTGGTCTGCTGGTAATGATCGAGCATCTTCAGGTGGTTCTCGCGACCGATGCCCGACTGCTTGTAGCCACCGAACGCGGCGTGCGCCGGGTACTGGTGGTACGTATTCGTCCACACGCGGCCGGCCTCGATGGCGCGCCCCGCACGGTAGGCGGTGTCACCCGACCGGCTCCACACCCCGGCGCCCAGGCCGTAGAGCGTGTCGTTGGCGATGTGGATCGCGTCGTCGAACCCGTCGAACGAGGTCACCGAGACGACCGGACCGAAGATCTCCTCCTGGAAGATCCGCATGTCGTTCGTGCCCTCGAACACGGTCGGGGCGACGTAGTAGCCGCCGCTGAGGTCACCGCCGAGGTCGACCCGCTCGCCGCCGGCGAGGAGCTTGGCCCCGCCGTCCTTGCCGATCTGGATGTACGAGAGGATCTTCTCGAGCTGGTCGTTGGATGCCTGCGCACCGATCATCGTCGCCGGGTCCAGCGGGTTGCCCTGGACGATCTTGCCCACCCGCTCGAGTCCGTCCCCGAGGAACTGGTCGTAGATCGAACGCTGGATGAGCGCGCGCGACGGGCAGGTGCACACCTCACCCTGGTTGAGCGCGAAGAACGTGAAGCCCTCGAGCGCCTTGTCGTAGTAGTCATCGTGGCGTACGCGCGCGACATCCTCGAAGAAGACGTTCGCGCTCTTGCCTCCGAGTTCGAGGGTCACCGGGATGAGGTTCTGCGACGCGTACTGCATGATCAGGCGCCCGGTGGTGGTCTCACCCGTGAAGGCGACCTTGCGGATGCCCTTGTGCTGCGCGAGCGGCGCCCCTGCCTCGATGCCGAAGCCGTTGACGATGTTGACGACACCGGCCGGCAGCAGGTCGCCGATGAGGTCGAACAGGAACAGGATGGATGCGGGAGTCTGCTCGGCCGGCTTGAGCACGATGCAGTTGCCGGCTGCGAGCGCCGGCGCGAGCTTCCAGGTCGCCATGAGAATCGGGAAGTTCCAGGGGATGATCTGGCCGACCACACCGAGGGGCTCGTTGAAGTGGTAGGCGACGGTGTCTTCGTCGATCTGGCTCAGCGACCCTTCTTGGGCCCGAAGCACGCCCGCGAAATAGCGGAAGTGATCGATCGCGAGCGGGATGTCGGCGGCGAGAGTCTCGCGGACGGGCTTGCCGTTCTCCCATGTCTCGGCGACGGCGATGGCCTCGAGGTTCTGCTCCATCCGGTCGGCGATCTTGTTGAGGATGTTGGCTCGCTCGGCGGGAGTGGTGCGCTTCCAGCTCTGGAACGCCTTCCATGCGACATCCACCGCGCGGTCGATGTCTTCGACGGTGCCTCGCCCGACCTCGCAGAAGGGCTTGCCGGTAACGGGGGTGATGTTCTCGAAGTACTGGCCCTTGATCGGTTCGACGAACTCGCCGCCGATGTAGTGGCCGTATCGGGGACGGTAGGTGGCAACGGACCCGCGCTCGCCCGGCGCGGCGTAGACGCTCGAAACGCCCTCTTCGACGATGGTCATGCTGAGTCTCCTTCGACTGCGTCGCGACGGCCGTCGTCGCGATGGGTCGACGCTAGGTGAGGCAACGTTGCATTCCGTTGCACGGGGCTCACGGCATCCGTTGCACGTGAAACACCCCAGGCGAGTTGCACTTCATTCAGCCGAGTTGTCCCTTATCCAGCCGAGTTGTCCTGACCTGGGCACACCAACTCGGCAAGACGAACACCAACTCGGCGGGGAACGCGTCAGGGGTCGACGCGCTCAAGACGGTCGATGCGCGCGACCAAGCCGGCCCGCTTCGGAGACCTGGCAGGGAGCATGGACAGGCACAGGCGAAGCACCTCGACGTCGTCGGCTCCGGCATCCGTGTCAGCGAAGGCGAGGAGCACATCCAGGCTGGCCTCTGCCAGCATCGCTTCGCGCAGGGTCACCCGGACGGTATCGCGGAACTCCTCGACGCCGGGGGCCGCCGAGTCGGGGAGCACATCGCCGCGATAAGCCGCGAGCGCAACCCGGTGCGCGCCGCGATCAAGGAGCGAAAGCAGCTGATGCGCATCGGTCTCGAGCGGCACCGTGAGCCGGTAGGGCCGGGATTCCGGCGCGAGCGACGGCGCGATCCGCTCGAGAACCTTGCGCAGCCGAACCATCTCGGCCCGCAGCGTCGTTCCCGCATCAGGATCGCCGTACACGAGTTCACCGAGGGATTCGGCCGAGACGCCCTGGCGATGGGTCGCGAGGCACAGCAGGATCTCGGCGTGCCGCGTTGTCAGCTCACTCACCCGCAGGTGTCCGTCTGAGAGGGTCTCGAGCAGGGCGCGGTCTCGGCCGAGCACGCGAAGGGTCGCCACGACGGATGCCGAAGCCGGCCGGGCCCGCCGGGGTTTGGGTGTGTCGACCTCAACCCCGTCCGCGGCAGCGCGCGGGCCGGAAGCCCGCTCCCGCAGACGAGAGAGCAGCAGCTCACCCTCGACGGCACGGGCTGTCGCATCCACCAGCAGCTGCGCTTGGGCCGACGCGGCAGGGTCGCCTCCGGTCACGTCGATGACCCCGAGAAGGCGGCGGGTCTCGGGGTCGTGCACTGGCGCCGCGGTACATGACCAGGGCTGCACGAGCCGGTTGAAGTGCTCGGCGCCGCGGATCTGCACCGAACGATCCAGGGCGAGGGCGGTTCCCGGCGCCGCCGTGCCGACTGCCTTCTCCGACCAGTCGGCTCCGGGCACGAAGCCCATATCGCCGGTGAGGGATCGCAACGTGCGGTCGCCCTCGACCCACAGCAGCCGTCCCGCGGCATCTCCGATCGCGACGATCACCCCCGATTCCTCGGCGGCTCCCGGGATCAGCAGTCCCCGGATCATGTCCATGACAGAACCGAGCGGATGCTGCGCCCGAAGCAGCTCGAGTTCTTCGACGCTCAGGGCGAGCGGGGGAAGACCCTCGACGCCCACACGTCCGTCGCGCGAACGCCGCCAGCTCTCGCGCACGACGCCCCGCACGTCGCCGACCCGCGCATCAGTATCGTTGCCGAGCACGAACTCCTCGCGGGCGCGCTCGATGATCAGCCTCGAGGCGTCGGGGGTGGTACCCGACCCGGGGGACCACGGCGAGGGCATGGGGACTCCGATCGGCACTGATCGTGATGGGCGCGGGCGGCTGTGCGCGCCGGTGCGGTCCAGTGTAGGCGCGGCGGCGGCCGGTGTCGCCGGGTAGCGTGGCTGCGTGCGGATCACGGTACTTTCGGGCGGCGTCGGCGGGGCTCGTTTCGTGAGCGGAGTGCGCGGGTGGGCGCGGCGGGATGCCGCGGCGCAGGGCCTTCCCGACGACGACGCTCACGACATCCGCGTGGTCGTGAACACCGGAGACGACTGGTGGCTAGCGGGCCTGCGGATCGCCCCCGACCATGACTCTCTGCTGTACTCGCTGAGCGGACAGAACGACCAGGATCGGGGATGGGGTCGGCGCGACGAGACGGAGCGCGTCGCGTCAGAACTCCAAACCTGGGGTGTGACGCCAGAGTGGTTCACCCTCGGGGATCTCGACCTCGGTGTGCACATCGCGCGCACCGCCTGGCTTCGGGGCGGAGTGCCGCTCGGAGAGGTCTATCGCCGACTCGGCGCGCGCTGGCAACTCGGGGCGACCCTCGTTCCGGCGACCGAGGATGAAATCGATACCTACGTGCACACTGCCGACGGTCAGCGTATGCATTTTCAGGAATGGTGGACGCGGCACCGCGCGAGCATCCCGGCGGTGAGGTTCGAGAACGCCGACATCGAGAGGGCGCGGCCAGCCGGCGAGGCCCTCGACGCCGTCGCGGATGCCGACGTGATTCTTCTCGCGCCCTCGAACCCCGTCGTCTCGATCGGGCCGATCCTCGGTATCCCGGGGATGCGCGACGCGCTCCGCGCGGCATCCGCTCCCGTCGTCGGGGTCGCACCGGTCATCGGCGGTCGGGTCGTGCGGGGCATGGCTGACGCCTGCCTCACGGCGATCGGAGTCGATACGGATGCCGCCGCCATCGCCCGCCACTATGGCACCCGCCACGCGGGCGGCGTGCTCGATGGGTGGCTTGTCGCCGAAGAAGACGCGGCATCCGTCGCCGGGCTGACCGCGGACGGCATCGCGTCTCGCGCGGTTCCGCTGTGGATGCGGGATGCCGACACCTCGGCCACTCTCGCCGGCGACGCCATCGCGCTCGCGCAGAACCTGCGCTGAGGCTGGCGCCGCACTGCGGGGATCAGCTCACCCGCCCGGTCTTCTCTTGCCGCAACACGCCGTGTTCCTCTCCGAAGGCGCGGCGTGTCGCGACAAGTGTGCGGGGCAAGCGCCGGTCCCGCAGCGATTCACTTGCCCCAAACCGCGCAGTGCGCCAACGCTCCACGGCGTGTTGCGGCAAGCGAAGCCGTTGCGCCGAACCGACGGCGTGAGCCCGGGGGATCAGCCCCGGAACGCCCACCAGTCCCGCAGGCGCTTCTCGGCCTCGGCCTCGCCGAGCACTCCCTCATCCAGCCGCAGGTCAAGCAAGAACCGGTAAGCCTCGCCAACCTCGCGGCCGGGACCGATACCCAGCACCTCCTGGATCCGGTTCCCGTCGAGCTCGGGGCGCATCGCGTCGAGCTCCTCCTGCGCGGCAAGTTCAGCGATCCGTCGCTCGATGTCGTCATACGCGGATGCCAGACGCGCTGCCTTGCGCTTGTTGCGGGTCGTGACATCGGCGCGGGTCAGGATGTGGAGGCGCTCCAGTTCGTCGCCGGCATCCCGCACATATCGCCGCACCGCGGAGTCGGTCCACGCCCCCTCCGCGTACCCGAAGAACCGCAGGTGCAGCTCGATGAGCGTCGTGATCGTGTCGATCGTCGCCGCATCGAACCGCAGCTCCTTCAGGCGCTTACGCGCCATCCGCGCACCCTTGATGTCGTGGTGGTGGAACGTCACACCGCCGCCCGGCTCCAGGCGGCGCGTAGCGGGCTTGCCGATGTCGTGCAGCAGCGCAGCAAGCCGCAGCGGCACGTCGGGCTCGGCATCCGGATGCCGCTCGTGCTCGAGCTCGATCGCCTGACGCACGACCGTCAGCGAGTGCTCGTAGACATCCTTGTGGTGGTGGTGTTCGTCGATCTCGAGCCGCAGCGCCGGAACCTCGGGCAGGAACTGCTCCATCAGCCCCGTCTCGACAAGCAGACGGATGCCGCGCAACGGGTCATCGGTCTGCATGAGACGCACGAGCTCGCCGTGGATCCGCTCAGCGCTGACGATCCGGATGCTCTCGCGCAACCGCTGCATCGCCGAAACCGTCTCGGAATCGACGTCGAACGACAGCTGGGACGCGAACCGGGCGGCGCGCAGCATCCGGAGCGGATCGTCGCCGAAACTCACCGCGGGATCGGCCGGAGTTCGCAGTCGCTGTGCGAGGAGATCCTCGACTCCGCCGGAAGGATCGACGAGCTTTTGCGACGGAACCCGCAGCGCCATGGCGTTGACAGTGAAGTCGCGGCGCACGAGATCACCTTCGAGCGTGTCACCGAATTCGACAGTCGGTTTGCGGGTAACCCCGTCATAACTGTCGGCCCGATAGGTCGTGATCTCGACCTGCTCGGCCCCTCCACCGGGAAGCGCGATCCGCGCCCCGATCGTGCCGAAATCCCGCCCGATGTCCCAGTGCGCCGTGCTCAACGGCGCAACAATTCGCAGGATGTCGTCGGGTCGCGCGTTCGTCGTGAAGTCGAGATCGTGCGTGGTTCGGCCCAGCAGCGCATCGCGCACAGGACCGCCGACGATCGCGAGTTCGAAGCCCGCTTCCTCGAACGCCGCCGCAACTGCAGCGACGACGGGAGAGGTGGCGAGGGCGCCCAGGCGCGCGACACCCTCAGCCATGTTCAGCATGGGACCGAGCCTACCGGTGGGGGTCCGTGGACTCCGCTGCGCGTAAACCCCCCAGCCGAGTTGTCCCTCGTCCAGCCGAGTTGCACTCCATTCAGTCGAGTTGCACCTCCGGAGGAAGACCAACTCGGCGAAACAAAGACCAACTCGACGAAACAAACACCAACTCGGCGAAACAAACACCAACTCGACGAAACAAACACCAACTGCGCGGTCCTGGAATCCGCTCCGCGGGGTGTTTCCGGTCGGATACCTCGCTCGAGCCCGCGCGCCTCTCCGCGGTTCAGGCGACAGCCCCGCTCGGCTCCCGGAAGGGAAACGCCGCGACCTAGGCGACGGGATCGAGGAAGCCGAGGAAGGCGAGTTCGCGGACCCGCGGCAGCAGGTCGGCACGAAGTGCTGCGGCATCCACCTCGAGCAGCTCGGCTATCGCGTCGATGAGCACTCCGACTGGGAGGTCACCGTCGCACGCACCGACGAGCGCCGCGAGACCCGGATCGACCGTGAGCGTGCGGCCGAAACCCCGACCCTGATGCAGCTCGATGACGGTGGGGTCCTCAGCGCCGGGCACGAAATGGCGCGCTTCCGTGACGTCAGGGGCGGTCGTGAAAACGGATGCCGCGAGCCCGACGTCATCGCGGATTCCCAGCACATCGTGCACCGCGAGGGCCCGGGCAAGGTCCGCGCCCAGCCCCTCCTGCGGGGAGGGCGAGCTCACGCGCTCGAAACGCGACAGGGGAGCCGTGCCCGCCCCGGGGCGGCGCAGCAGGACGTAGCCGAAGCCGATGCCGGTCACCCCGCGCTGCTCGAAATCCTGCAGCCACAGGTCGATGAGGGCTGCGTACTCGGGTGAGCCCGGCGGCGTACCGCCATCGCGCACCCACAGCTGGGCATAGTCGAGGGGGCTGAGGATCTCGCGTTCGATGACCCACGCATCCATCGGCACGGATGCCGCGGCCACCCACTCCCGCACACGATCGAGGCCATCGCGTCCGTCGCGGTACTCCCAATTGCCGAGAAACTGCGCGATACCGCCGTCCGCGAGCACATCAGCCACTCCGGTGACGACCTGCCGCACGAGATCATCCCCGACAGCGCCGCCGTCGCGGTATTCGTAGGCGGGAGCCGAGACCCCGTCGGCGGTTGCACCGCGCGGGGTGATGACAAACGGCGGATTCGAGACCACACGGTCGAACCGCTCGCCGGCGACCGGGTCGAAGAGGCTGCCGTGGCGCACATCGATGCCGTCAGCGCCGTTGAGTGCGGCGCTCAGGCGCGCGAACCCCAGTGCACGGCTCGAGATGTCGGTCGCGACGACCTGGTCGGCGTAGAGGCGCGCGCGAAGGGCCTGGATGCCGCATCCGGTGCCGAGGTCCAGCACTCGACCCGCCGGCGTGGGCAGCTGCAGGGCCGCGAGGGTCAGCGACGCCCCACCAACCCCGAGCACATGATCGGTCGGCAACGCTCCCTCGAGGGCCGCTTCGTCGAGATCACTCGCAATCCACCACTCGCCAGCATCGGCATCCGTCTCGCCGCCCCACTCCTGCGGTCTGACCAGGGCGGCCGGCACCACTGTCTCACCGTCGATCATCGCGAGACCGAGCGTGACGAGTCCTGCAGCTCCGGTGCGGGGCAGTGCACCGTCGACGGCGTTCACCGGCTGCTGCATCCCGAGTCCGAGCAGGCGTGCGAGGGTTGCAAGAGCGTCGTCGCGTGGCGCGAGCGCACGGACGGCCGGCCCCCGCAGACCGCGCCCGATCGCGGCATCGCCCACGGAACCCCAGGCGTTCCGCAAGGCCTCGGCCGTGTAGCCGGCGGCTGTCAGGTCAGACGCCAGGGCGGCGCACGTCGTGGAGTCGGGATGAAGGGGCATCGTCACGGATCCATTCAAGCGCGGACGGCCTGCGGGATGCTCCGAGGCGCGGACCGTAGAATTCCGGCGGGATCCGCACGATCAGCGGTCGTCCCGCGATACGACATGACCGCGCCCACCCCGCTCCCCGCATCCGCGCCTCCCGGCCACCCTGTGCCGCGCCGCCGCACCGGTCTCAGCGGACTCGTCCGCCGCCTCTCGGCAACTGTCGCGATCGGGGTGCTCTTTGCAGCCGGCGGGCTCGCGACGGATGCCACGCCAGCCGCTGCCGCAGCAACGCCGACCCCGACGGCAACCGCCGTTGATCCGCAACTCGTAGCGGCTCCCCTCTCTGGCGGTGTTGTTTCACCCGGCGACTCGCTCGCCCTCTCGATCGGCCTCACCGCAGGATCCACGCCGCTAGCCGCGACGCAGGTGACCGTCGCGATCGGCACCGAACCCCTGACCACCAGGACCGACGTCGGTGACTGGCTCGCCTCCCCCCTGACCGAGCGCACCCCGACGATCGTCGGCACCGCGTCGCTCGACCCGGCTGCGGCCGGCGAGCGCACGAGCGCCATCGTGCGCGTCCCCGCAACCGACCCGGTGCTCACCGACCGCACCCCCGGCGTCTACCCCGTGCTCGCGAACGTCACGGTGGCGGGGCGCACCCTGCGGGCTGCGTCAGTCTTCGTCGTGCCCACCGGGGCGGCCTCGGATGTCGCGGTCATCGTGCCGATCACTGCCCCACCGACGGGCCGAGGCCTGCTCAGCGCCGACGACCTGGCATCACTGACCGCTGAGGACGGCGCACTGACCGCGGTGCTCACCGGTGTTCAGGGAACTGACGCGATCCTCGCGGTCGACCCCGCGATCCTTGCCGCGATCCGGGCCCTCGGCACCACCGCCCCGGCGACCGCTCGAGACTGGCTCGCACGCTTCGAGGCGCTCCCCAACGACCGGTTCGCGCTGCAGTTCGGCGACGCCGACCCCTCGGCCCAGGTCGCCGCCGGGGTTGTGCCGCCGCTGGCACCGACCTCGCTTGCCGCCTACATCGACCCGGCCGGCTTCTCGGGCAACGATCCCGAGCCGACCCCCACCGCCACCGCGACGCCTTCCGAATCCGACACGGATGACGAGTCCGGGCTCCCCACGCTCGACGAGCTCCTGGACGTCGGCGCCACAACCGACATCTGGTGGCCCGACGCTGTCACTGCCGAGGTCGTGGCCGCACTCGGCGCAGGCGGGGCACTGACACTCACCGACACGACAGCCATCGCAGCCCCGTCGCCTGCGGCGCATGCTCGCGCCGGCGATGCAGGCCTGCTCGTCGCCGATGCCGACGTGAGCGCCGTGCTCTCGACGGCTGCCGTGAGCGCCGATGCGCTTGACCGCGCGGCAGCCCTCGCCGAGGCATCCGCCCTTGAGGCGCTCCCCGTGACGGGAAGCGCGACGGTGGTTGCCCTCGACCGCAACCCGACGCGCAGTGCCGTCGCGCTGCGTGCTGCCATCGACGCGGCTCAGGCCCTCCCGGGCGCACGGCCGCTGGGACTCGCCGCTCTGATCAGCAGCGAATCGAGGGAGGTGACCATCACCGACCAACCCCTCGCCACGACGCGGATCGAGGTCGTTCCGACGCTGCTGGACGGTGAGCAGCGCATCGAGTCCTTCGCCAGTGTCATCGCGGAGCCGTCACTGCTGACGGGTGCCGAGCGCGCCGAGATCCTGCAGCTCCTGAGTCTCGGCTGGACGGGGCAGGATGCCGCGTGGGCCGACGCCCTCGACGCGCATGCCGAGGCCACGCGGGCTACCCTCTCGTCGGTTGCGATCCTGCCGCCGAGCCCGATCCAGCTGGTCGCCGCCGACGCCGAGATCCCCGTGGGCATCAAGAATGACCTGCCCTATCCCGTGACCGTCACCCTGCACGCCCGCAGCGATGACCTGCGACTCGAGGTCACCGAAAGCAGCGAGGTCGAGATCGGACCGCAACAGAGCACGCGCGCCTCGCTCCCCGTGAAGGCGCGGGTTGGCAGCGGCACCGTCGAGGTGGATCTGTCACTGACCAGCCCCACCGGCGTCCGTATCGGCACCGACCAGTCGCTGGAAGTGAACGTGCGCGCCGACTGGGAGACGATCGGGCTCGTCATCCTGTCGGTCCTTGCGGCGGCGTTCCTCGCTATCGGCGCGATTCGAACCGTCCGTCGCATTCGTCGCCGCCCCGAGAGCGGGGGCCCTGAGACCGCAGCAACCGACACCGCGGGCGCCGACACCGCGACGGATGCCGACAGCACCGCGCCGAAGGAGCAGTCGTGAGTTCGATCGGGCGTGCAAGCACCCTCATCGCCGCCGGCACGCTGGTGTCGCGGCTCACCGGGTTCCTGCGTTCGATGGTGCTCGTCGCGGCCGTCGGCTCCGTGGGGAGCCGCGCCGCTGACGCCTTCACGATCGCGAATCAGCTACCGAACAACCTCTACGCGATCATCTCGACGGGCCTGCTGACCGCGGTCGTCGTGCCGCAGATCGTGCAAGCTGCCGCGCACGCCGACGGCGGCCGCGCCTTCATCTCGAAACTGTTCACCCTCGGCACCGTCGCCCTGGTTGTGACCACCGCCATTGGCACGGTCGCGGCTCCCCTCCTCGTGCAGCTGTATGCGTCGCAGTTCACGCCCTCCCAGTTCGCGCTGGCTACCGCATTCGCGTACTGGTGCATCCCGCAGCTGCTGTTCTACGGGCTCTACGCGCTGCTCGGCGAAATCCTGAACGCCCGGAGGGTGTACGGCCCGTTCACCTGGGCCCCGATCGCCAACAACGTCATCTCGATCGCGGGATTCGGCGCCTTCATCGTGATCTTCGGCGGCCCGGTCACCGAGGTATCCGACTGGACACCGACGATGATTGCGCTGCTCGCCGGAACCGCCACCCTCGGCATCGTCGTGCAGGCAGCAGTGCTCATGGTCTTCTGGGTGCGAGCCGGATTGCATCTGCGCCCCGACTTCGCGTGGCGGGGCGTGGGTCTTCGCAACATCGGTCGCCTCGCCGGCTGGACCTTCCTCATGGTGATCGTCGGGCAGATCGCCGGGATCGTGCAGAGCCAGATCATGTCGGTCGTGTCTGGTGACGCGCCCGCCGCCACCGTCGCCGCGAACGCGTGGCTGCTGTACATGCTGCCCTTCTCGGTGTTCGTCCTGTCGATCGGCACCCCCTACTTCACACAGCTGAGCGAGCATGCCGCCGCTGGCCGAGACGAAGAGGTCCGCACCGACATCGCGCGCAGCATCCGTCTTCTCGGCCTGTTCATGGTGATCTCCACCGCGGTCCTCGCCGCCGCCGCAGTACCGGCCTCCCGAATCTTCACCACCACTCCGGACTACGCCGTGGATGCGTCGTGGGTGCTGCTGGCTTTCCTCGTCGGGCTCATCCCCCAGACCGTCCTGTTCATCATCGGACGCGTCTTCTACGCCTACAACGACACGCGAACCCCGTTCTTCTTCACCCTCGTGCAGGCGAGCATCGTCATGATCACGGCGGTGCTCGCACTGAACCTGCCGACAGCATTCGTCACCGCCGGCATCGCGCTCGGTCAGTCCCTCGCCGTGTGCGTCCAGCTCTCCCTGGCCACCTGGTTTCTGCGTCGGCGTCTGTCTCGCATCGGAATCCGGCGATGGATGCCGTCCCTTGCCCTGTTTGCCGCAGCTGCTGTTCCCGCGGGTCTCGTCGGCTGGGGCGTGTACCTCCTGTCCGGCGCTGAAACCAGCTGGATGCTCGAGAACCAGGTCACCGGCGCACTCGGCTCTGCTCTGATCGGCATCGTCGCCCTGGCGGTCTACGTCGGCATCCTCGCCCTGCTGCGCGTTCCCGAGCTCACGACGGCATGGCAGACCGTCCGGCGGATCATCTCTCGGCGGTGAACGTCGCTCGACTGAGCCGTGAATGACACTGCGGGCAACCAGGCCCGGGGAATGCCGCGCGGATAGCATGTGTTGAAGCATCCGGAACCGCAACGAAGGGTCGCTCATGCGCAATGTCATCATCATCGGGTCCGGTCCTGCCGGGTACACCGCAGCTATCTATGCGGCCCGGGGTGGGCACCAGCCGCTCGTTATCGCCAGCTCGGTGGAAGCCGGTGGCGAGCTCATGAACACCACCGAGGTGGAGAACTTCCCCGGCTTTCCCGACGGCATCATGGGTCCCGACCTGATGGCAAAAATGCAGGCCCAGGCGGAAAAATTCGGCTCCGAGATCGTCTATGACGACGTCGTTTCCGTGTCGCTCGACGGTGCAGTGAAGTCCGTCACCCTTGGGTCGGGCGCGACCCACGACGCTCACGCCGTGATCTTCGCGACAGGTTCCGCCCCGCGCAAGCTCGGCATCGAGGGCGAGAAGACCTTCTCGGGTCGCGGCGTTTCCTACTGCGCCACCTGCGACGGGTTCTTCTTCCGCGAGCGCGTCATCGCGGTCGTGGGCGGGGGCGACTCGGCGATGGAGGAGGCGACGTTCCTGACCAAGTTCGCCTCGAAGGTCTACATCATTCACCGTCGCGACGAGCTTCGTGCGTCCAAGATCATGCAGGATCGTGCGTTCGCCAACGAGAAGATCGAGTTCATCTTGAACAGCGAGATCATCGACATCAGCGGCGGGGACCAGGTGACTGGCGCGACGCTGCGTAACACCGTCTCCGGCGAGACCTCGGAGCTCGCGCTCGACGGGATCTTCGTGGCGATCGGTCACGACCCGCGCACGCACCTCGTTCACGGCGTGCTCGAACTCACCGAGGACGGCACGATCCAGCTCGAAGGTCGGTCGTCGCGCACGTCGGTCCCCGGCGTTTTCGCCGCCGGCGATGTCATCGACCCGACGTACCGACAGGCTGTCACCGCCGCGGGCTCCGGCGCCGTCGCAGCTCTGGATGTGGAGCACTACCTCGCCGCTCTTCTCGAAGACGCCACCGACCCCCTCCCTGACGAGCCCGTCGACGTCCCCTCCGAGGCATTGGCCTGAGCGCCGCGCACGCATCGGAACAATCGCGCCCCCTGACGCGTTTTCATAACTGAACGTTTTGACGAAGGAGAACACATGAGTGCCTCAGCTACGACCTCGGCGACGTGGGACCAGGATGTCCTGCAGGCCGAAGGCCCCGTTCTTGTCGACTTCTGGGCAGCCTGGTGCGGCCCGTGTCGCATGGTCGCCCCGGTGCTGGATGAAATCCAGGCCGAGCACCCCGACAAGATCACGATCCTCAAGCTCAACGTCGACGAGAACCCCGACCTCGCGATGAAGTATCAGATCACCTCGATCCCCGCCATGAAGGTCTTCCAGGGCGGCGAGGTCAAGACGACGATCATTGGTGCAAAGCCCAAGTACGCACTGGAACAGGATCTCGCCGAGTTCATCGGCTGACCCTTCGTTCCCACAGGATGCCGCGGTTCCCTCAGGGTCCGCGGCATCCGTCATTTCTGGGCCTTGCGCGGTGTGCGTCTTCCGCGCGGGGTCGCGCTGACGGATCGCCTCACGGAACGTCGGGAAGCAGGGAATCCCACGTGCGGTGGCGCGCGGAGCCGAGAAGCCGCCACACCGCACGGGTGAGCGGCGGGTAGTCCAGCGCGATCTGCCGGAGCACCCGGTAGTGACGGATGCCGGTTGAGGGCAAGCCGGTGGTGAGGATGTTCTCGGCACGCAGCATCAGAACGACGAGTTCATCCACGGTGGGGAGATCGTCCATGAACTCCCAGGGATCTTCGCCCGCGCGCAACCGCTCCTCGACCAGAACCGACAGTTCATCAGCCGCTTCGGCGCGCAGCAGCTCGACACTCGCCCGACGAGTCGGGGCCGAATTCTCGCGCGTCATTACTCCAGCGTACGTCGCTCTGAGGCTACGTCGCCCGGATGTGAATGATCAGGAACCGAAGCCCTCGACACCGAGCTCGGCAAGAATGCGGTTGAGGTCCTGAATACTTGCGAAGTCTATGCTGATCTGGCCTTTTTTTGCAGCGAGTGTGATCTTCACCCGAGTGTCGAGGCGATCACCGAGCCTCTCAGCCAACTCGTCGAGGTGACCGCGGCGGCCCCCAGCCTGAGGCTTCGCAGGCTTACGGCCAGCGGATGCCGCGCCCTTCGCTGCAGCTTCAGCCTCACGGACCGACAGGTCTTCGTTCACGATCTTGTCAGCGAGACGCGCCATGGCGTCATCTCCCTCGACCGACAAGATGGCGCGCGCGTGTCCGGCGCTGATGACCCCGGCTGCCACGCGCTGCTGCACGGGGATCGGCAGCTTGAGTAGGCGGATCGTGTTGCTGATCTGGGGCCTGGAGCGACCTATGCGTCCCGCGAGCTCCTCCTGCGTGATGCCGAAGTCCTCGAGCAACTGCTGGTAGGCCGACGCCTCTTCCAGCGGATTCAGCTGTGAGCGGTGCAGATTCTCCAGCAGAGCGTCCCGCAGGAGATGCTCGTCTGCAGTGTCGCGGACGATCGCTGGGATCGAGTCGAGTCCCGCCTCCCGGGAAGCCCGAGTGCGTCGCTCGCCCATGATGAGCTCATAGGTCCCGTCACCGCGATCGCGGACCACGACGGGCTGGAGCACACCGAACTCGCGCACACTGTGGACGAGCTCCGCGAGTTCGTCAGGGTCGAAGTTCGTGCGGGGCTGGCGCGGATTGGGAACTATCGTGTTCGGGTCGATGTGGATCAGCCGGGCTCCCGGTACCGTGACGAGATCCTCCGCGGGAGGCGCCTCCGGGAAGAACACGTCTACCGGCCGACTCTCGCCCTGATCGGCGGTAGGGATGAGAGCGCCGATTCCTCGACCGAGTCCCGTTCGCTTGGCCATCACTCGTCCCTTTCCTCAGCGTCGCGATCCGGGGCTGAACCCTCGGCGTCGACATCCGCGCTATCCGCACGGTGATCCCGTCGGACGATCTCCACTGCCGCCTCGCGATAGGCCACCGCCCCGACCGACTGACCATCGTAGGCGATCACAGTCTGCCCGAAGCTCGGGGCCTCGGAGATGCGCACCGAACGGGGGATGACGGTGGTGAGCACCTGGTTCGGGAAGTGCGCGCGGACTTCGTCAGCAACCTGCTGCGAGAGGCGGGTACGCCCGTCGTACATGGTGAGAAGAATCGTCGAGAGCGTCAGTGTGGGATTCAGATGCTTCTGAATCATCGACACCGTCCCCATCAGCTGGCTGAGCCCCTCGAGCGCGTAGTACTCACACTGGATCGGAATGAGTACTTCGTCTGCGGCGGTGAAGGCGTTGATCGTGAGCAGGCCGAGCGAGGGCGGACAGTCGATGAGCACGATGTCGATATCCGCGCCCTTCTTCGACAGGTACTTCTCCAGCGCGGTACGCAGCCGTCGTTCGCGAGCAACGAGCGAAACGAGCTCGATCTCGGCGCCAGCCAGATGGATCGTGCTCGGTGCACAGAACAACCGGGGGGACTCGGGACTCTGCTGGACGACCTGGGACAGCGGTCGCTCCTCGACCAGAACGTCGTACACGCTCGGGGTCTCCGCGTTGTGCGGGATGCTGAGCGCCGTGGATGCATTGCCCTGGGGGTCCAAGTCGACGACCAGCACCCGGGCACCCATGTGCGCGAATGCCGCTGCGAGGTTGACGGTCGACGTTGTCTTACCTACGCCGCCCTTCTGATTCGACACCGTGAAGATCCGTCGTCGACCCGCGTACTCCAGCGGGATCGCGTCAAGGGCCCGACGACGGGCGGTGAGGTCTGCGAGCTCGCGTGCCAAGGGGGTGTCGTAGAACGAGTCCGTCGCGGGATCCTCGTCGTGTTTCACGTGAAACGCTCCGATCGGGTCAAGGGCTTCTCTACTCTACGTGCGGCTTCCGACCCGGCCCGGGGTCGATCCGATGGCTCACCGTTCCACGTGAAACATGCTGCCGCACTCATGACTGCCTCGAGCGGCTCAGCCACCGACGGTAGCGTGAACGACACGGGTTGTCTCGTCGAGAACGCCCTCTCCGAGAGTGAGTACCCCGACGTCGGTGAGTCCGAATCGACGGATCTGCTTCTGGGCGGCTTCGATCTCCGCCTCGGCACCTCGCCCCTTGAAGAGCATGAGCCTTCCTCCGGGACGAACCAGCGGAGCCGTCATGGGAATCAGCGTGCGAAGCGCACTCACAGCACGCGCAGTGACGACATCGACGGATGCCTCGGGCGCCCATTCCTCCGCACGAGCACGAACCACGGTGACGTTGCCGAGACCCAAAGCGTCGGCTTGCTCCGTCAACCAGGCGACGCGCCGCTCCATCGGCTCGACCAACGTCCACGTGACGTCGGGTCGGGCGATAGCCAGGACGATTCCCGGGAGGCCCGCCCCCGAGCCGATGTCAGCAGCGCGCCCATCGAAGAGGGGGGCAGCGATCGCACTATTCAGAATGTGCCGCGTCCACAGTCGCGGAAGCTCCAGGGGACCGATGAGTCCTCGGGTCTCGCCCTGCTCGGCCAAAGCCGCCGTGAACTCACGGGCAAGGTCGATCCGCTCACCGAACAGGGCAGCCGCTGCGGCGGGTTCGGCCTCAAGAGTGGTCATCGATGTTTCACGTGAAACGCGCACTCAGGCGCGGCGGATCACGGTGTGTCGATCGGCGCCCTCGCCGTACGACTCGGAGACAAGGCCACGCTCGGCAACAAGGTCGTGGATGAGCTTGCGCTCGTAGCTCGACATCGGGGGGAGCGAGGCCTGCGACGCACCCTCGTCCAGCCGAGCGACAGCACGATCCACGAGGGCATCGAGCTCTCGCTGACGCGTGTCGCGAGAACCGCCGATGTCCAGGATCAGGCGCGAGAAGCGCCCGGTACGGTTCTGCACAGCAATGCGCGTAAGTTCCTGGAGCGCCTGGACGGTCGTCGGGTCGGCTAGAGCACCCAGATCTGCCGCTCCCTCACCGCCGTCCTGCTCGATAGAGACGTACGCGCGACCGTTGCGAACGTCCAGGGCGAGGTCGCCATCGATGTCCGCGATGTCGAGGAGTCCTTCAAGGAAGTCGGCGGCTACGTCGCCTTCCTGCTCCAGGTCTTCGATCGTCGCCTCTGCGCGAGACGAAGCGGTGCCGGGGGTCGTTGTCATCTCCACCCTCTTGTTCCTACTTGTTCGATTCCGGTGAGGGTGATGGGCCCTCCGCTGCACGGCCCGTGGGGCGCGGATTCTGTGGCCGAGAGGTGGCGCCGCCAGCGGAGCGGTTACCCTGCTTCTTCGCGCGCTGCTTACTCATCGGCTGCTCACGCTTCGGAGCCTGAGCCTTCGCCTTCTCAGCCTCTTCCAGCAGTCGCTGCTGCTCGGCCAAGTACTTGTCCATCGGCACGACCTTGCCGCTGGAGTCGATCGCCTTGCCCTTGCGAGCCAGTCGCTCCTCGCGCTGCTTCGCCGCCTCGGAGCCCGGGGTCGGCATCTCACGGATGACGATGAACTGCTGAACCATCGTCCAGATGTTGCTGGTGAACCAGTAGAGCACGACACCCAGCGGGAAGAAGACACCCGAGAAGACGAACGCGAACGGCAGGACCCACAGCATGATGCGCTGCATCTGGTAGGCCTGGCCGGTCTTGGCCTCGGGGGAGAGGTTCTTGGAGATGATCTGGAGCTGCGTGAAGAACTGCGAGGCGATCATCAGGATGACGAGCACGACGAGGATCATCACGGCAGGCGTGTTGCCGGTGTTCCAGGCGTCGATGAGGGTCTCGTGCAGGGACGCAACTCCGAAGAGGGAGGCGTCGTAGAACTGCTTGGTGAGCTCCGGGCCGAGCACGCCGACACCACCGAGACCGAGTTCGGCGTTGACCTTGACGCTGCTGAGCACGGAGTACAGCGAGAAGAACACCGGCATCTGCACGAGCAGCGGAAGGCACCCGGAAACGGGGCTCGTCCCGTGCTTCTTGTACAACGCCATCGTCTCGCGGCTCATGGCCTCGCGAGAGAGCTGATCCTTCTTGCCGCGGTACTTGTCCTGGATCTTGCGGAGCTCGGGAGCGATCTCCATCATCTTGCGCTGCGACTTGATCTGCTTGACGAACAGCGGGATGAGTGCGGCACGCACGACGACGACGAGGCCGACGATCGCCAAGACCCAGGTGATGCCCTCGGCCGGAGGCAGTCCGATCGCGGTGAAGAGCCAGTGCCACGCGACGAGGATGAGTTCGACTACCCACTTCAGTGGCCACAGGATGATGCCGAACAGATCGAAGCCGCCGCCGGCCGCCGCGGTGGGCGACGGAGAGGGGGTCGCATTGGCGAGGAGATCCAGCAAGGATCAGTCCTTTCTGCGTGGCACGACGAACCCGTGCCGGGTGAGATCGAAGGGGAAGTGCTCGTGGGGTGGAACGTCATCGACGCCACCCTTCGCCCACGGATGGCATCGACTCAGCCGTGCCGCCGCGAGGGCTGCTCCCTTGAGAGCGCCGTGCTGTTGTACAGCGCCGACGGCATAGGCCGAGCACGAGGGATAGTACCGGCACACGTCGCCGTAAAGGTGGGAGATCGTCGCACGGTATCCGTGCAACAGCGCAAGCACGGCGTTGCGAGGAACAAGGGGAACAGCCCGAGCCACGTCGGCGGAATCGAGGTGCGCGTGGCCGAGAGCGTACGAGGGCAGCTGACTCATCGACGCTCTCCCGTGAGACAGCGCTTGAGCTCGCTGGCGAGAACGTCGTACGGTGCGTCAGCCGCGGCGGGCAATGCGCGGATGACGACCTGGGACCCCGGGCGGACCTCATCGACGAGGCCGGCACTGATCGCCTTCAGCCGTCGACGCACAGTGTTGCGCGTGACCGCAGAGCCGACCTGCTTACTGACGATGAAGCCGAACCGAGACGGCCCGGCATCCACCGAAACCGTCGTATAGCTCATGAGGTGCGCAGCCACACACCGCCGACCCCGGCGGACGACGGAACGATAGTCCGCGCCCCGGGTGATCCGGTGGGCGCGCGCAAGCACTGTGAGGTCAGGCCGAGAGTTCGCTGCGACCCTTGGCGCGGCGAGCCGAGAGGATGGCACGGCCGGCGCGGGTGCGCATGCGGGCGCGGAAGCCGTGCTTCTTGGCGCGGCGGCGGTTGTTGGGCTGGAACGTACGCTTGCTCATGAGATCACTTCCGGATGTGGTGTCGCCGGGATGCTCACACCGGGACGATGAATCGGGGACGGCCGCGAGGGCACAAGTCAACCGACTAAGGGTACGTCGCGAAGCTCCCGAACTCAAACCGACGACTTGACTCATGTAAAAGGTCCGGGAACGGTGGCGTTTGCCTC
>CEPH01022097.1_pt1 | contig 54392 bp, 49 predicted proteins | sample 530571 | NCBI WGS metagenome assembly CEPH01 (sample SAMEA2620413, study PRJEB7988) | marine metagenome | biome: marine biome (ENVO:00000447); feature: surface water layer (ENVO:00002042); material: "saline water (ENVO:00002010), including plankton (ENVO:xxxxxxxx)" | depth 5 m | reverse complement strand
GAAAGCGTGAGAGAAGGTCTGGGCCTGCAGTATGTGCGATCAAGACTCACAGAGGTATATAAGCGATTTGAGCTCAAACACGAGTGGAACAATTTTGGATTTTCAACCCGAATAAGCCTGCCCAAATGACGGAAGTACTGATTATAGAAGATGAACACCTGGTCTTTCAGCGGCTGGCACGCTTCGTTCGCCTGGCTTTTTGCGACCGGTTGGTATTGCACCATGCCGACTCGCTTGAAACCGCCCACGAGCTATTGGAAGAACACCCGATTGAACTTACATTTTTAGACCTGAACCTGCATGGAAAAGATGGATTTAAGGTATTGGATTTCTTTTTAGCACAACCTTTTAAAACCATTGTTGTATCGGCCTACACCGACAGGGCCATTGAAGCCTTCGAACATGGTGTGCTCGATTTTGTGGGCAAACCATTTACCCAAGACCGTATTGCCAAGGCGGTAGAGCGGTTTCGCCTATCTAAGGGCACTGATACTCATTTGCAACGGTTGGCGGTAAAACTGAGGGGAGATATCACCCTGGTGCCCATAAGCGACATTCAATTTATTCAGGCTTCAGGTATTTACTCGGAATTACATACTTCTAACAAAACCTATGTCTACGACAAACCGCTCAACCACTTGCTCAAACTGCTTCCCAATCAGTTTATGAGAGTGCATCGGTCGTTTGCAGTAAATTTTTCTCTGGTTACGGATATAGTGCGGGTAAAACATAACCTCTATCATTTGCAGCTAAGTACCGGTAAAACCGTTCCTGTGAGCCGCCAAATGCGGCAACAGATCAGGCAACGGCTAACGGCATAGAACCCTCTGAAAGTAAATAGTACTGACGAGAAAGATAAGCGAATACGCTTCGCAGGAATTAGTCAACTTAAGTCCATGACGCGTATTCAACAATCAATTAATCGTAGAGACTGGCTTGGAACAGCCCTTACAATGGGAGGGAGTCTGTTGCTATCTCCGTACCTCTCCAAAGAATTTTTAAGGCAAAATGATGCGGAAACAGTCATTAAACTTAATGCCAACGAAAACCCCTATGGACCACCGAAAAGCGTCTTAGATTCCATCCGTCATTTTGATGGCGAACTATTTCGTTATCAGGGAATATATGCCAATAATCTGCGTGAGCAACTGGCGTCTTTTCATGGGCTGGAAAGTCAAATGATAATGCTTGGGGCCGGTAGTTCGGTTTTACTGCAACTGCTAGGGCATTATGTGCAGCAGAAAAGCGCTACCCTGCATTATTGCAGCCCAACCTTCAACATCTTGCCTGACACGCTAAAGAAAGCAGGAGGGAAGCTAAACTCCTTACCACTCACTACAGACTATAAGTTCGACCTTGCTGCATTGAAAGAAGCAGATGAAACCCCGGGAGCCATTTATCTGGTGAACCCGAACAACCCCACAGGTACTTTTTATGAACGGACTGAAATGGAGCTTTTTTGTAAAAGCATTAACTCCAAAACCCTGATTATACTCGATGAAGCATACATTGAGTATGCCGGTGACGGGCAGTCTTTGGTGGGGCTTCTCAAGCAAATGCCCAACCTTATTATAGTGAGAACTTTTAGTAAAATCTATGGTATGGCCGGGCTTAGAATGGGGTATTTAATGGCTTCAGCTGCCATTATCAGGCAGTTGCAACAACTTGTTCCCTGGCCCAACCACGACTTGAGTACTCTATCCCTTGTGGCAGCCGGTAATGCACTACAATCTAGCAGCTTTGTACAAACCACGCGAACCACAAATGCCCGGGTTATGCAATCCACCATAAAAGCGCTGGAATCGCTTGGCTACCGTTGTAGCCCTTCGGTAGCCAACTTTGTCTACTTCAATACAAAGGGTAAGAATTTGCGTGCAGCGTTAGAAGGCTATGGGGTGCAAATAGGCCAGCTCGATTATGAAAATCAAACCTTTGCAAGGGTCACGGTTGGTAAAGAACAAGAGATGGAAAGGTTTGTTCAATGTCTCCAAAAGCTCAATTAATAACACTTAATTAAAAATCAAAAATCATGAACATTAGTAAAATTCTGGTTTGCCTTATTGGGCTTACCATCAGTAGCTTATCGACACAGGCTCAATCGCAGAAGCAGGAAGTAGACCAGATTACCACCACGCTTAATTATTACCTGGAAGGTGGCACAAACAACGACTACGCTACTTTGGCCAAAGCTTTTCATCCGGAGGCCATGATGCAATCAGTTGGGGGCAACGGACACCAAAACGTAAATGTGCTGGAGTTCTTTAAGAAAGGCATGAAGCCGGGCCCCAGGCAAGACCGAACAACCCGCATTGTTTCTGTCGATGTGCAAGGCAATGCTGCGCAGGCAAAGCTTACCATTACTTATGAAGGCTTTCGCTTTATCGACTACATGACTTTGTTGAAAGTAGACGGGAAATGGCTGATTGTAAGCAAGGTTTTCTATAAAGAAGATCTATAAACAATACTTACATTCAAGGATAAGAGGTCAAGAGTCAGGTTGATTTTTGGCCAAAAGAGATGGGAAGAAATCCCTTTCACCTAAGGTTAACTACCCACTAAAAGCCTGTGTGGCTGTGCGTTTTTCTGCAAATTCTGTGTAGATTTCAGAAATAATAAACACCATGCCATGATCTCCACATACAAGCTCTTTTGCTTTAAAGCATTAATCAGCACAGCTTTATTAAATAAGTGCAATCTAAAGAACGGTTCCCTGTTTTATGGTGGAACCGTTTTTTTATAGTTGTTTGTCTGTGCTTATGATCTGTTCATTTAGGCAAGGAAGCACGTCTATCAGATCTTATATTGCACATTATAATCAATTGATTTACTGATACTTAAAAACACACACATAAACAAACACCACACACATTATGAGCATTGAAAAATACGAAGTTATTGTAATTGGAGGCGGGGCTATGGGCCTGGCTTCTGCCTATTACCTTGGCAAACGCAAGGTAAAGTCGCTTGTCTTAGAACAGTATGAATTTCTAAACCAGCAAGGAAGTTCGGCTGGAGTATCCCGGCAATTCAGGATTCCATATCCTCAAGAATATATGGTGCAAATGGCTCTGGATTCCATGCCTTATTGGGATGAGCTACAATCACATGCCCAATCGGTATTATTGGATAAGGTAGGAACCCTGTGGTTTGGGGACCCAACCGTACAATCGACCGAGGGCAATATCAACGAAGCGAAAAAGGCGATGGACGCTCTTAACGTACCGTATGAATCGCTTACAAGCAGTCAGATTGAATCGCAATATCAGTTTAAGAACTTGCCTGATTCTTACGAGGGTATATTTCAGGCCGATGGTGCCAGCATAGATTTTAGAGCAACTATCGAAACTTTATTGGATCAGTGCCACAACAACTCATACATAAGCCTGAAACAGCAATCGCCAGTAATTCACATTCAACCGGAGGGAAGCGGCTTTATGGTTTCTACCCCAACGGCTAAGTTTTTGACCGAAAAACTGATACTAACCCCGGGTCCGTTTGTGAACGATGTCATTAACCTGCTCAATTTTAGCATAGAAGCCACTTATTGGAATATGGCCTCGGCCTACTTTAAAAAAACCGAAAACAGTATACAGTATCCTACCTGGTTTGTTTTTCAGAACCCCGAAGGCACTAATGGCAATCAGTTTTACGGGTTTCCGGAAGTATACTGGGATAACCCCGAATACATACGAGTAGCTCCTGATTTTGTAATGCACCCCCTGGACGACCCTTCCCAACGCACATTTATACCCAATCCACAAGAGTTGGCCTATACTTCTCAATGGGTGAAAGACCATATGACCGGACTGGCTCCTGAACCGCTTTTTACTTCTACTTGTCTGGTGGCCCTGAGCAAAATACCGAACAAGGAACTCATTATAGATTTTGCACCAAATTATGTAGATAACTATAAGAATGTGGTGATTTATGCCACAGGCTGGGCCGCAAAGTTTACACCATACTTAGGAAAAGTTCTGGTAGATCTAAGTCTCGATGGTCATACTTCAATCGATTTAAGTCCTTTTAAAATGGGCGACCAATTCTTCAAAGCATTAAAGTAACATACAAAACAACTTTACATTATGAACAAAAACACACCACTCAACTCCGGTTTTAAAGACGGACTTCAGGTTGAAGTTGCCATAGTAGGAGCCGGAACCTCAGGCCTCTACAGTGCCTACCGCCTGTTGGACGAAAAGAAATACAACGGAAGCCAGGTACAAATATTCGACATGAACACCAAGCTGGGAGGAAGGTTGGAGTCGGTTATTATGCCGGGTATGAATTTTTGGGGCGAACTAGGAGGCATGAGATACCTTACTTCGCAAGAAATAGTGACTACGCTCATAGAAGGTTACCCACTCACTGAGCCGGATCTGAACAAACGAACTCCGGTACTTAAGGATAAAATGACACCGGTGCCGTTTCCTATGGGCAATACTTCCAAGCTACTTATGTATTTACGCAAAGAGCATTTTAAGCAAGATGCATGGGAGGTGGCCCAAAAGCAGAATAAAAAACTTACTACCCGTTACTTCCTTAACCAGGACGATATTGGCTACAGTGCCGATCAGCTCTTTAATAAAATCATTTACGATGTATTAATGGCCGACCCGTGGTTCAAAACCAACTATGGAAGTAAAGTAAGTCATGAGGCCGGCAGCTACGACTACACATTTATGCTTACCAGTCGGGATTGGGACGAGGTAAAACCCATGCTCACCTATAACTTCCCGGGCTCGCCTTATCATGCCCGAAAAGTAAACGACATAGGTTTTTGGAACCTCATTAAAGACCAGGTATCACAAGAAGGATATCTGTTTTTGGCCAATGCCGGAGGCTACTATTCCAACACCATCAACTGGAACTCTGCCGAGGCATTTCCCTATATGGTTGGAGATTTTTCGCAAAACCCAACCTATAAAACCATTGAAGAGGGTTACGACAGTATTGCCTACGCCCTGGCCAATCAGTATATGGAATACTCCGGAGCCTGCATTTGGAGCGAAAACCAACTTCTTGACTTTGGTAAAAACGATGAGCAGTCCAAGGGCAGGTACCAGCTGACCTTTCTGAATTTAAAGAGTAATGAAAAATGGCAGGTATATGCCAACTCCATTATTCTGGCTATGCCCAGAAAGTCGTTGGAGCTGCTCAATCAGCAAAACTTCTTCTTTAGCGATGACAGTGTAAACAACAACATGCGATCGGTGATTAAAGAGCCTTCTTTTAAGATTCTGATGGGCTTTGAACGGCCCTGGTGGAAGGAGTTGGGCATCGATTCAGGGCATTCCATTACCGATCTGCCAATGCGACAATGTTACTACTTCGGTACCGATCCCAACAACCAGCACTCTATGCTATTGGGTAGCTATGGCGACATGGAAACCGAAACTTTCTGGAAGGCTCTTTCAGACGATGAGCTGTTGTTTGAAGTAAAACCTACCCAGTCGGTTGGAGCCGAAGAAGTAAAGAGCCTCAACGATGTACAGGCCAGCCAGTTTATGGTGAACGAGCTAATGAATCAGCTGAGAGAGTTGCACGGTGACAGCGTAGAAATTCCCGATCCGTACATTACCTATTTCAAAGACTGGACAGACGATCCCTTCGGGGCGGGCTACCACGCCTGGAAAGCCGGTTTTAAAGTGAACCGTGTAATGCCCTACATGCGCAAACCCATTTCGGGCGAAAACATTCATGTTTGCGGAGAAGCATACTCCGATCAGCAAGGTTGGGTAGAAGGTGCATTTTGCGTGGCCGAAAATATGCTGCAAGAACACTTTGGATTAGGCTGGCCATACTGGCTCGACAAAGACTATTATTTGGGCTGGTAGAACAATCAGACCGGGGTTGCCTGTGCAAATCTTGCCTGTGGGGCAGTTTGCATGGGCGGCCTTCAGTTAAATTATCTTGTATTTTGATGGCAGAATAGGAAATGCCATTAATTAACCCCACCTTTGCCATAAGAAATAGCAGGAGTAGCTTTTCTTTATTTAATCCCACCTGATTCAATAAAAATTTTGCCCCACTTATTTCTTGATTAAAATGCCTGAAAGGGCAAGCCTTGGGTTGTACGTCTAAAACCATTTAGTACAGCTCCGGGAAATAGTAATTCATTAATGTTTAATACAATGCAAAAAGGAACAGTTAAATTTTTCAACTTCTCTAAAGGTTTTGGCTTTATTGTGCCTGCCGATGGAGGAAACGACATTTTCGTTCACCAGTCAGGTCTTACTGAAGACATCCGTGAGAATGACGAGGTAGAATTCGAAACTGAGCGCGGTAAGAAAGGTATCAATGCCGTGAAAGTAAGAGTAGTAGCTTAAGCACTAAACTTTATACCACTCGATGGTGTACCTGTGATGGGCTATCGAGTGGTTTTCAATACTTTATATTCATTTCTAAATTAATTTATGGCCCGATCACAAACCACATTCAACAAAAAAGAAAGAGAAAAAAAGAAACTTCAGAAGAAGAAAGAAAAGCAGGCAAGACGCGAAGAACGCAAAGCCAATTCTTCTGATGGTAGTCTGGATAGCATGATGGCTTATCTGGACGAAAATGGAAACATTACAGACACCCCACCAGATCCGAACGCAAAACCAAACAAGGTAAAGGCTTCGGATATTGAAATAGGTATTCCTAAAAAGGAAAAAGAAGACCTGACTGCCGAACGCAGAGGTCGTGTAGCCTTTTTTAATCATGCCAAAGGCTACGGATTCATCGATCAGGATGGAACCAAAACCCGCTACTTTGTACACATCAATAGCACCAAAGAAACCATTCAGGAAGGCGACAAAGTAAGCTTTGAGGTAGAACAAGGTCCTAAAGGACTGGTAGCCGTTCAGGTGAAAGTACTTCGCTAAACCCTACTGATTTGCCGATACTTGCAGGGTTGGGATTTTTCCGACCCTTTTTTAATGCAATTGGTTTTTGGTTTATAATTCATTGTTCATGGTTTATGACCTTCCCGAAACACAATGGCTTAAGACTTGTTATACCTAAAAAACGTATGACCCGGCAAGAAGCACAATCGGCCATAGATGCCATACCTCTGGGGCTACACTGGAGCTTGTTAAAACCAACGGAGATATTATTCAGGTAAAACTGATGAGTAAGGACCTTAGCGCCATTGAAGCCAAAGACTATGGCGCTGTTACGGTACCCCAATTGCCTCCTGCACTTACCGTTGTAGGTGGTACCCGATTTGGCAAATACAGAATAGAACTATCTGAATTGGTGAGCATTGCCAGGGTTGGCTAAAGCATTTCGCTCAACCTGAGGTCTGAGTTTTTATAGCGCTTTTCTTTAAAAAGCCCTTTATGTAGCTTGTATAAAAGTGCCCCCAGGGAATAACTATCAGCTCAACCAGTATTGCAATCCTCCAGGATAGAAAAAGCTCCTCACCGGCAGGCTTACCACTCGTGTACAAAGGGTAATAAATACCCACTACCCAAATAAGTTTATATAAGAACTGAAGCACCATAAGCGGAAGCAGTTTATATGGATACCTAATGCCAAGCAACATGAGTAGGGCATAAGCAGCCCAAACACTGTATGTAACTCCATAGATCGGATCCCAGGTGCCTTCGGGCATAAGAATTTCCCTCCATGCCTGAAAACCAACACTTACGGCCGTAGCCAGATAAATAAACTGCAGTAAATAGGTTCTGATTTTATTGAGTTTTTGAGAATGCATGCTCTGTCGATGGTTGATGTCAGGATTCGTTGTTTTCAAACGTTTCGAGTTCCTGAAGATGATTAAGTACTTTGTTTAAAGAAAAATTGATAGATAAATCTGTAAGAAATGACTGTTTGGCGAGCTTTTGCCACATGACACCATTGCCCGGTTTGTCATACTTGCTTAGCAACCAATGGGCGAAAGGAAACCAGCTCACCAACAAGAACACATGAGCCCATACCGTGAGAGGACTCTTCTGCCAGGTGTTTACAAGAGCATTGGCAATATCCCATTGAAAAAGGGTGATAATCAACGACCAGAAATAGACTATACAACTGTAGAAAATTAGCCGATTGTGCCGAATTCTTTCCAGCTTTAGCCTTTCAATCTTCTTCTGATACTTTGCTATGGGCAAAGCCACATTTAGGCTATACATACCCTGGAGTTGTTTTATGTTCAGGAACGCAACCCAACCACTAAGCAGCCATAAAAGTACTGCACCCATAACAACCGCTATAACCTGTTTTTGACTCCATAAAACCATGGTTGACCACCCCAGCATTACCAGGTTATAGAACAAAAAGAGCCATGTATTCAACTTGGTTCGGTCGATTACCCGTTCGGCCTTTTGATGCTTTACTTCCTTAAAAATCCTTAGCACCAGGTCATCAGAATTCTGGGCTTTCCATGCACTATGCAATTTATCTTCTATCATAACCCTCTTTCTTCACGTTCAAATTGTTGCTTCAATACCTTCTTTATCCTAGAAATCTTTGTTGCCACATTAGTTTTACTAATGCCCAATGCAGCAGCCATATCGTCATAAGTCTGTTCATCCAAATAGAGTAACATTAATGCCCGATCTAGCGGACGCAGGCGCCCAATGAACCTATAGAGAAGCTTGCGGACTTCCTCAGTCCGGTCCAGTTCTTCAGCTTCAATTAACTCTAATTCAACCTCTTCAATGGCTCTGTACATTTGCACCCGTTTGCTGTGTTTTCGGTAAAAGGAGATGGATACATTAAGAGCAATGGTATATACCCAGGTAGAGGGTTTATACTTTGGGTTATAGTTGGGCCACGATTTCCAAAGGTTATAGCTTACTTCCTGAATGAGGTCGTCTCTATCGTTCTCTGTGTTAGAGTAGGCGTTGGCCACTTTTATAACAATGCCTTTGTGCTGCTCCAAAAGTTGGAAAAACTGTTTTTCGCTATGGTTAAATGCTTTCACTAAAAAATACTCTATTGAAAGTGCCGATTAAACCAGGAAGAAACAATGCTCATGGCTTTTTTGCTGTGGCGTATACCTCCATGTGAAAGCCCTTCTAACACTACTGCCTCACCATTGCTAAATTCTGAAACAGCAACCGGGTAAGCCGAAGCCCGGAATACTTCGTCTTTACCTCCCGCTAAAACCAGCAGAGGTTGGTTTACAGCCCTTAAGCCCTCACGGTAATCATTGGGAGCCATGCTTTCAAATGCCCTGTAGGTATAATGACGAAAGGGGAACTGCTCCGGCAGATTAAAATATAGCACCGGCAAACTATCATATCTATGTTCTTGGAGCAGGTTCAGTATTTTTATTCCCAGAATCCTCCTGGAATGTGCTTTTAGCATTTGAGAACTATCGGGGGTGTCAGAAGATGGCACAGAAGTAGGGGAGTTTTCACCCAACAGAGGGGCAAATAAAACATAGCCGCCTACTTCGGGTACGTTCTTCTTCATGGCATAGCGAAGAGCTATTCCACCGCCCATGGAATGTCCTGCCAGAATAATCTTGCGACTTGGTTTTTGCTTCATTAAAAAGGCCACTACATCGGCCAGGTCGTCCACATACTGCTCCACATAACTCACATCTCCTTTAATACCTTCGGAATTGCCATGGCCTCTAAAATCCAGGGCTATTACCTCAGCACCGGTGGCCTCACGCAACAGGCCTGCCGTTTTGTTGTACAGATAACCCGTAGAGAGAGCCGCATGGAGTAATAGAAAGGTGTAGTTACTTTCTGAGGTATAATGATAGGCCTGCAGCTTGTTTCCATCCCTCATGGTCATTTGAATCAGGTGGTTGGCATATACCTGTTCAAAGCCAATGTCTTCCAACTCTTTTGAGGTTGGGGTAGAACTTTGAAAAGGGAAAAACTCCGGTGCTTCAGAGTGTATCAAACTAAGAGCCTGTTGAACAATGATATCCAAAGCCCCGGCCGTTTGAAGAGAGTCTCTCGCTTGTTGAGCATTGCCATTGCTCGCCAACATCAGCCAAGTGATACAGATTCCAATTAGCCCACGTGCTTTTGTTTTTCTTAACATTTTTCCTGAGTGATTTTTTTCATAACCCTTTACTCAATTATTCGCAGCAAGGGCCTGAAAATCACACCGATAAGTATAAAACGAACAAGCCCACTCAATCAACAATACCTAATTAACTCATAATCAACACTTCAAGTGAAGTGGGGTCGATGTCAAGGTCAGTCCTTTCTTAACATGGGTAAAGCCTTAAATCACGGGAGGTGCTCTATAAATTAAGGCTTTATTGAGCCGCGTACACTTTCCATTCAGAGCCAGCAGTCGACCTCTCGGCCCTTTCGCCATAGTTCAAATAATAGATTTCATTTAATGAGGGGTCTAACTTTACTAGCTCGTTCAAGCAAACACAGACAAAAGACCAATAACCCCGTGGGCAAAAAAGAGATTCCGGATATCCGCTGCGCTACTTCCGGAATGACGTACTGATGGTGAGCTGGGCCACTATTTGATGATGTACAGTTCCTAAATGAATTATCCTACTTCTCGTACTCGATACTCATGATTTTCCAAACAAAATCACCCAACTTGGTCGTAACAATGGCTTCGTCACCTACTTGTTTACCAAGTAATGCTTTGGCCATGGGGGAGTCCATAGAGATATAATTTTTATTGCCAATAAGCTCTTCATAACCTACAATCCGGAAGCGATTACGGAGGCCTTTTGCTTCGTTTTTGATTTCTACCCAGGCGCCAAAATTTACTTTTCCTTCCTGGTTGGGGTGGTAGTTTATGACTTTAAAGTCATCGATACACTTCCTTAAATAACGAAGACGACTATCAATTTCTCTTAGCCGTTTTTTGTTGTAGTGGTAATCGGCATTTTCTGAACGGTCTCCCAGGCTGGCGGCCCACGACACCTTAGCGGTAACGTCCGGGCGTTCCACGCGCCACAAATGATCATGTTCCTCCCTTAGTTTTTCCATGCCTTCGGGAGTAATCATTTGCGAGCGATTGAGTTTGGGTAGCGTTGATTCAGGGATTTTTCGCCTCATGGTCAATGAGCTGATTTTGACTTTTTAGCAAAATAAGCGAATGAACAGCAGTTTGTTGGTGCCAAATACATGAAAATAGAGCGATATTTTGCCTGAGACTTTCGGCAGATATTTGCAGAGTAATCGTGGATCACTCATAATCATCATTCCTTTGACATAAAATCTGACGTTATTGTACTGGAGTCGATAACTGATTTTATGTAAACCACTGCGTGGCCGCAAAACACTATGATTGTTATATAATGTCCTGCGTTATGTTAATGTAGCTTAGGGATTGAGGGGAGGCCCTTTTTCATCCTTTGGAGCAGTCATGAGCACTCTTTTGATCTCTTTGGCGAGAGGGAGGGAAGTGGGAATGGCAAATGTGTGCGGAATATATAAAACAGTTCTGTATTTTTCATTTATGTTCTTAAATTGTAGTTTTTTAATATTTAGATAACCCAAGCATATTAAATGAAGCCATTTTTAAGATGGGCTGGCGGAAAAAATTGGCTAGTAAAACACATTGATTCAATCGTTGGATTAAATGATTACAACAACTACCACGAGTTATTTCTTGGTGGTGGGTCAATCTTTTTCCATCTAAATCATACCAATCAGGTTTTCTTGTCAGATTTAAATGAAGCCTTAATTAATACTTACATACAGATAAGAGACAATGTTGAGGATGTCATTAATCATCTAAATACTTATACAAATAGCGAAGAATTTTACTACCAACTAAGACCTATTCAATTCGATGACCCAATTGAAAAAGCTGCTCAGTTCATTTATCTAAATCAAACATCATTCAACGGGATTTACAGAGTAAATCTTAATGGTATATATAATGTTCCATACGGTCGAAGAACTAAAGATTTCATACAAGCAGAATTGTTGAGAGAGTCTTCAATTAAACTGCAAGGTGTACACTTAGAGGCTGGACCTTTTTATGATTTTTCAAATAATATTCAAGAAGGAGATCTAGTATTCCTAGATCCACCTTATACTATTACACATAATAATAATGGCTTCATAAAATACAATGAACACCTATTTTCGGAAGAAGATCAAAGAGGATTGTCGAGATTCATACAACAGATTATTGAGGTAGGTGCATATTATATCTTGACTAATGCTGCCCATCACGATATACAAGCCATTTTTCATCATAATGCACCTATGACTTTAACAAGGGCAAGTTTGATCGGAGGGCGCATGGCACAAAGAGGTAGATATGAAGAATACTTATTCACCAATATAGAGAATGACTTTATTGAAACAAATAGAAATTGATCAAATAAAAGATAAACTATCTGATGATATTTCACAGCTGGGTAAGATTTACAAAGCCAAGAAAAGTGCATTTATATCCATAAGTGTAGATCATAATCTTGTAGATGGTTACTTAAATGATGGGTGGGAGGTTGAGAAAATTCTCAAGACAAAAACAAGGGTCCGGAAGCCCAAAACCCATCACAAAAAATTTGAGGACGGTGTTTGGTGTCAATTCTATGATCTTGGATATCGATACTTGAACTATGATGATACATTTAAATTGCCGTATGGCAAAGAACCGGAGGATAAGAAACAAATAGATGTAGTCGCTATTGATAAAGAGACAGTAATTCTCATTGAATGTAAATCGAGTGAAAAACCAAAACCTTCCAATTCATTGAAAACAGAATTTGAAGGACTAGAAAAAAGGCTTGATGGGTTTAGAAAAGCAATTGACCAGGCTTTTGGTAAGGGTCTCAAAGTCAAATACATTTATGCTACAAGAAATTTAAGAATAGATCCAGAAAGTATTGAAATTGAGAGATTGCTCAAAACAAAGTCGTTTTACTATAATGACAATACTTATGAGTATATAAACAGCCTTATAAAAAACTATAAAGGAGCCGCGAGATATCAATTTCTTGGATTGATGTTTAAGGATCAACTCATTAATACTAATAAGATCGAAATTCCTGCTGTAGAAGGTTCAATGGGTAATAAAAACTATTATATGTTCTCATTAGAGCCGCATATACTTCTTAAGTTAGGATTTGTATTACATAGAACAAGAGCCAATGAAGCAGAAATGCCAACATATCAAAGACTATTGGTACCTAACAGACTTAAAGGAATACGTAAATTCATAAATGAAGGGGGGTATTTTCCAAATTCCATCATTATCAATTTTGCTCAGAGAAAGCATAAAGTGATCTTTGAAGCATCATCAAGATCTGGTGATTCAAATTCTAGATTTGGGATGTTAAAAATTCCAAATGCATATGCCATAGCATATATAATAGATGGTCAACATAGGGTATACGGGTATTCAGATACCAATTTTACTGAAAGTAATACAATTCCTGTTGTTGCTTTTACTGATCTAGATTCAATTGAGCAATTGAAGATTTTTTTTGATATTAATGAAAACCAAAAAGCAGTAAGTCCTAGTCTGCGAGGAACACTTCAAAGAGATTTATTATGGGATTCTGATAAGGCGGATCAACGATTAAGTGCACTAAGGTCCTCAATCACTATTGAGTTAGCTGAATCTCCAAATGGTCCACTATTCAATAAGATAGAAGTAGGAGAAGACTCTGCAATTCTAAAATTGTCTGCTTTTTTAAGTGGTCTTCAAAATTCAGGTTTGTTACCAAAGGCACGAGGTAATAACTATATACCTGAGAGTACAGCTGGATCTATTTATAATATTCATAATCAAAATCACAAGAAGGAAATGATGCGTACTGAGAAGATCGCAGTACAATTTCTTAATTTGTGCTATGGGCTAGTTGAAGAACAATACCCAGAAGTGTTCGAAAGAGAAAGATCTTTAATAATGTCTAATAGAGGCTCATATGCCTACATTAGTTTGGTAGGAAGTTTAAATACTTGGGAAACGATCAAAGGGAATCTTGACTATAAATCTTCTGGCAAAGAAAGGTTTGAAACTATTTCAAAGTATTTGATTGCCCTATTAGATCAACTGAAGTCCTTAACTACAGAAGAAGAGGAATCGTTACTTTCCAAGTACGGTTCTGGTGCTGAAAAGAAATGGTCTTTAAATTTTCAGCTATTAGTAAATAAAGTCTTTCCAGAATATGAAACTAATGAATTAGTTATCTGGAAAGAAAGACAGGATAAAGACTTATTAGCAAAAGGACGCCATTTTGGAGTAGAGATTGAGAAATTCATGAAGCACCAAGTGCTACGGAAAATTCAAGAGATCTTTGGAGATGATTGGGAATTAGAAATTAATAGCATTAAAAGGAAATGCTTAGAAAGAGCTGAGGAAGAAAAAGAGAAAAACTACAAGGAGGGTCTAGGACGAACTGAGATTGAATGGACAGAAATGTTCACAATCAATGATTACAAATCTATTATAGATAAATACTGGACCAGAAAGCCAGAGGGTAATGGTGATTATGAAACGTTCCAAGATCAATTCTCTATAGATGTTGGAGAAGGGCTTGGAAGTAAGGCAAAAAGTGTAAAATGGATCTCAAGGTTTAATTCATTAAGAAATTCTTGGGCACATGAGGGAACCAAGGAAAAAGGATTGAGTAAGGAAGAGGTGAGGTTTTTAGAAGATATCTATAATCGGTTCTACCCATCATTTAACTGATTAGGTTTACACAACTAGTCTCAACTCCGTCCATTATCCAAACTAGATCAGCTAGCAGAAACTATCATGAAAACGGTCTTTTCTCTCTCTGAAAATCATCATGTTATTCAGAGTTATCTAAATCATAAAAGAGCACATTTTAAGGTTATAAATCGGGTAGGGGAGTCAGAGTGTGATATTCTCTGTCGTCAGATCAATATTGAGAAGATAAACTATGCTTTTGTGTCCAAATCTGATCTTGAAAGAGGTTTGAGAAGTGATCTTTGGGTCGGCTTGGTTTTGTTTATAGATGGTCAGAAACCAACAAAATACTTACTTCCAAGCACAGTTTGGCATGAGCCAAATCGGCTATTCACAGATACAGCAGTCAAGAATCCTGAGTATGGAATTAACTTAAATCAGCATACAATGAAGGAGTTTGTTGAGAATTATGCTCTCGAAAAAATGATCGAAAATGTTTGACGAGGTTGTTGTTAATAGCATTGAACAGGCCAAAGAACTTCCTGCTGTAAAGCGGGTCTATCAAAGCGAATTTGTTAGGTCTAAAATTAATCAATTTGAAAAATTCTTAGGTAGGATAATTAGGAGGAATGTAAAGAAAGCCGTTGCTCCAACTAAGAAGAAGCTGACTTTGTTAAATTGGATATTAATTAATGGTGTTGTGTTCGCATATTTTGCTGGTAAAGCAGATGCACAGAGCATTGATCATTTAGAATATGTCTATCAGAATTACTCAATAATTGGAACTTGGGGAATTGCTGCCAATGTTGGCGCACTAATTCTTCTAGGTCTCGGCAAAATTTTACGAATTGCAGCAAGAATAGCACTACATGTATTTGCTGTTCTTATAGTTGCATTTTTTGTCTATTGGGTGATTAAAAAGTTGTTGGACTTCTTCACAAAGGAAACTGAATTAAAGGAAGAAGTTCCTCCAACCCAGTAGTCATATATTATGTTAAGTAGAATCTCATCTACATTCAGTCGGGCTGGTTGACAGAATAGCGACCCATGCGTTGGGCCGTGGGTGGAAGCTTAATTCTGTCTAGAATTTTGCATACTTTTTATCAATGAAAAGTATGAGCCCAGCGCCTGCCTGCCGGTAGGCAGGGCTTGAGTGATTAAGCGAACACAGATAAAAGATAGATTTCTTAAAAGATAGATGGCCTATGAGCTATGCAGACTCTACTAAGAGTTTTAAGAGATTCCGGATATCCGCTGCGCTGCTTCTGGAATGACGTTCTGATGGTGAGCTGTGTCAAAACAAAGCGCCCGCCTGAGCGAATTCATTCGGGCAGGTTGGCCTTCAAGTGTTTTACAGGCAAATTACTAATTGCAGAGAAGTGCGTAGCATTAGTCAGGCTCAATTGAAAAAATTCTAACGCCCGAGAATTGAATATTTGTAAGCAATCTGGCCAATAGTGCAGATGACGTAAAATAGAGTAATACACTTTGCTGATAAATCTCTTGGTCGGGCTTACTTGAGTCTCGGCCCGGATTGATCTGGCTTAAAACGATAACCAAGAACTTCAAAGAAAGACGAGAGTGTACGGTTCCCGATACTTCGGGATTAAACTAATATAGAGTTATATAACAAGCGTGGCCGTAATTCCCTTAACATAAAACCTAACGTTATCGTACTGGCGTAGCGATAACTGGTTTTATATTAAATACTCACTATGCTCGTATTACAGGAATAACTAAGGATTTGTTATATAATGTCCTGCGTTATGTTAATATAGCTTAGGTCTTGGGCGGGATTAATAGTTTAGGGTTTGGCCTAATTCATCAATCAATGGCACTCACATCATTTCTTAGTAGGAACGAGCACTCTTTTGCCACTCCTCTCGAATGAGGAATTACCATGCCGCAGTGAGAGATGTAGGATAGGAGGGAAGGAGAGTGGCAAATGTGTGCGGTAAAGTAGTTGGTAATTCATAAATTGATTCATGCTTATTGAGTGATGTAACCTAAATGCATATGTATTTATGAAAGGAAAAAAATGTCGAAACAGAAATTAGAAATAATACAATTAGTTAAGGAGAATCCTAGAAAGGGTCTTGAAAAACTATTTGAAAAGTACTCAAATAAGCTTTTTTCCTACTGTGTCTCGAATTGGGATTTTTCAGAAGATGAGGGTTGGGATCTAATCTATTCGACTTTCGAGACAATATTAGATTCGATAAAAGGATATGATTTTGAATCCGAAAGGCATTTTGAGAATTTTCTATTTAAAGTTTTTAAAAATAATTTAAGACAACTGTACCGTAAGCAAAAAGCACTTTTAGAACACATTCAATTTGTTCCACTAGAATTAGAAGGGCTGGAAAAAGAGGGCGAAAAATTGTTTGGGCAGATGCATGACGAAGACCTTAAAGTATCAAGTCCTCAAATTGAACTTCTGAATCACGCACTTGAAAGGCTGAATGATTCTGACAGAGAACTACTATTGTTAAGAGGTCAAAATTTTAGCTATGAGCAAATCGCTTCTTTCCTTGGAATTGAGGACAACCAATTGAAGGTTAAGGCTCATAGAGCAAAGAAGAAACTTGTTGATTTAATGATTAAACTACAAAATGCAGAACAATGAGCACTGATAAAAAATATGATATTATTGATAGTGTTTTATTGAAAAGGTTCTTGGAAAAGGATGATTTTGATAACACAAAACTCATTCTATCAAGTGAATATGATGTAAATATTGACCAAGGTAAAAGGTCGCAAATATTTAATCAACTTGTAGGACTTGCCGAGAAACCAACTTTTGGATCTTTGATAGGTAAGATTGAAACCGAGACAGTTCAGAGTATTGCCAAAAAAGTAGGTATTTCTGAAGAACAACTAGAGAGGATCTACCGTGATGAAGTTTTGATCAATAGAATTCCTATTACTCGGTTAAAAGTATTCTTGGAAACGCTTAATCTTTCATATGAAAAGGTGAAGGATGCGATAATTCGGACTTCTGAAATTCTTAGTACCCAATCAAAAGCAATGACTTTTGACCAAAAAATGGGAGTCGCCTTTCGAAGAAAAATGTCCGATAATATAAGTACGGCTTCATGGGGAAGTGATTTTAAATCAGACTTATTCGACAATAATGAAGCCTTAAGTAAGTATCTGGATAAACTTAATGAATTAATGTCCTAGAAGATGGCAAAATGGTCTATATCAACGATTAACTCTTTAAGAAGATGCAACAGGCAATACTACTTTGCTCATGTTGCAGCTAACCACGGGAGAAAGAATGCCTTCCGAAGAGAAGCATATGAACTCAAACGAATGCAGAATTTTTTGATGTGGCCTGGGAGTGTTGTTGATAAGTTCATAGAGACAGAAATAATTCCAAACATAAAAAATCTTGATTATTCAGATTTTGAGACTTTAGCTGAAAAGGCTGTTCAAATGGCTAAAGAGCAATATGCGTTTTCGAAGAAAAGATTATTTAGTAACCCAGATGTTCGTGCTGGAGATCACAAGCAAGATTTTGCAATTCTTCAAATGCATAAGCTGAATGAAGAATATAGTGAAGATGATACTCAGGTGGTTTATGACAAGATTTATGATGCGGTAAGAAAATTTCCTGATATCGTTATTCCAGCTAATGGCACAAAGTTGCTCGATTTCTTGAAAGAGGCTTCTTGGCTTTTGCCTAATGTCATGAATTGGTCATTTAATGTTGAGTCTTCTAGAGTTTCTCCACAGATTGACCTGTTTCTAATACATCAGAATAAGCCTGTAATTATTGACTGGAAGCTATCAGAAAGTTTTGTGAGTGATTACTCCAGACAACTAATAATTTGTGCTCTTTCAGTAATGAATTGGTACAAGAACAGAGATGGTCAAAATCCTGACATGGAGGATTACAGTCTTTATGAGATCAACTTATTAAAAGAATCTGAAAATGTCACATCACACGAACTTAATGTAGAAAGAGCAAGTGAAATTATAGATTATATAAACCTTACTGGCTCAGATATAGAGTTATTACTAGGGGATAGAAAGTATGAAGAAATTGATATTGAAGAATTTGATATAACCGATAAGGACACTACATGTGCTTTCTGTAATTTCAAAAGTCTATGTGCAAAAGTTTTAATAAACGGAATAGAAAATGAAAAGGCGACATTCAATAAACATGTTTCCAATTTGCAATTTGAATGGGATTGATTTCTCGTTTAAATTAATAGAATTCGATTGGGAATTATTAAAAAATAGGGAAGAGGTTTATCATCAAAGTGTAAACAAATTAACACTTAAAATTTCCTCACAAACAAAGGGTCCCTGTGCTTTATATTATAAAGATGGGAAGCCATACTTTGCTATTCCAAAAAGCAAGAGTATAAGTGCTAAAAAAATAAGTGTTGGACCTCTTCAAATTAGCATAAACCCATTACCTGACGTTTACGATGTGTCGATCGATACCATAAGCACTGAGAATTTATCCGTAATCCACCAGTTTATTGAATTTTCGATAAGAGAAAACCTAAACAGGAAGGTTGATTTATGGAGATTTAGTGCAAATCAGTATTTCTGGAATAAACCAGTAAACAAAGATGATGGGGGTAATATTGATGTTTTTGGTGGTTTTCAGTTTAGGCTGGTAAGAAAGAATAAAGCCTTCTACATCGTTTTGGATGTCAATTACAAGTACATCGGAAGGCAATTTCTGAGCGAATTTGTAAATAAGGATAATATTTTGACAGTCGGTAAATCTCTTAAGGGAGCTAGATGTCTTTACATGAATGGGGATGACTGGTACACTGTAGTCGTAGATGGTTTTGCAAATAGTATAAGCGAGCAAACCTTTGGAGGAAAGACAATTTACAATTACATCCTAGACAAAAACACGGGAGAAAGCTTTGATTTAAAACCCTATCTTAAAAAGGATTCAGTTACACTACTTTATAAGTACCCGGGTAGATCCATGCAGCCACATACTGCAGCCGCATGTTTGGCTAAGCAAATTTTTCCTACAGATCATCCTGACATCCGGGAGATGCATAGGAGATCAGCTTTAGTGCCTTTTAAAAGGTTCAAAGAAATAAAATCTGCAATCAGTAGACATTTTCAGAATATTACAATAAATGACGTAAAGCTAGAAATCGCAACTGAACCTATTGAAAAAGATGCTACATTTTTTGAGATGCCCGCACTAAAATTTAACAAAGGCAAAGTGCTTAGTTTAAACAAGAATGAATCATCTGAAGAATTCAGTATTCATGATTTTGCCAGTGAGAGAAAACGGTTGATTCTAGAAAATGGTATCCTAAATGAAGGTGTTTATGATCCTCAGTTTTTGGTTGTACCCCGTGAATTAGAGAAGGGAAAAGCTAAATTAATTAAAGAATTACTTGAAGATCAGATTAGGAGTTTAAGCCCTGCATTTAAAGGATTCAAGATAATTACCTACAAGTCATTGTCCAATAAATCTGCAACTCATCAGATTGGAGAAATTCAAAGAGTTTTCAAAGAAAACAATGTCAATACTGGGTCAGTCCTTTTCATATTGCCGAATTATGGACGCAATGGCGGGTATAAGGTCAAGAATTTGCATGATTTACTAAAGAATAAGTTCTATCCCGATATAAAATTTCAATGTGCTTCACAATACAAAGTAGAATCATATGTCGGTTCATTTCCAGATAACGAGCAAGGTGTAAAGTATGATGTATATCAAAGGTCGAGAATGCAATTCAAATCTTATTTATTCAATTTGGCACTTGAACATTTGCTTGCAAATCGAAAATGGCCGTATGCTTTAAGTAAGAATGCTCATTATGATATCTACATTGGAGTAGATGTTCATGATAGATATGTTGGACTGACTTTCTTCTATAAGAATGGAGAAAAGATTTATTTCGACTCAAAAAAGGTCCCAATGAAAACTGGGTTTAAAAGAGCAGAAAAAATTCGCTCGAAAGACTTGGTTGAGAAGATATATGAAAAGTTGAAAGCGCATATACCGTTACACTGTAACAATCCAAATGGTATCGTGCTGATTAGAGATGGTAGAAGTTTCGGAGAAGAAGAAAAAGCTTTATTAGAGGTTATTGAAAAGCTAAGCCAGAATCATTTAATTGAAAAAGATAAGATCAGATGGTCCGTAGTTGATTTGCATAAGCAAAGCGCAATACCACTTAGAATAGCCTCACATACGTCTGGCCATGATAGAATTGAGAATCCTAGATCAGGGGCATATGTTATGTTGAATGAGAATGAAGGGTTTATTTTCTCTACTGGATTTCCTTTTAAAATTCCAGGATCTGTAAAACCCTTAAACTTAATTCAAAGTGCTGGTAATTGTGATTTTAAGCTGATTCTAGAAGATATATACAATCAGTGTATACTGGCCTTCTCTGCTCCAGATAGAAGCAATTCACTTCCAATCACAATTAAATTAATTGATAGTCTAATTCAGCCGCTTGCCTATAGTTCAGAAGAAGTATTGGAAGAGGATGAAATGGAGTTTGAAAACGAAGAAAATACATTAACATGAGTGACGTAAGCGTATTATCGAAGCAATTTGAGAAGCTTGTTAAGCTCTCAAATTCTTTTAATGAGTCAGTCATTCTTCATAAAAAGAAGAAGCATTTAGGCTCAGTTAAAGGTAAATATTCTAGTTTGAATCTGTCAAAAGATTCTTTATCGGAAGCAAATAGGTATTTGCTGTCATTCTTAGAAAATTTGATACATGTTGTTAATGATAATTCATATTCAACTGAGTATTTACCATCAATTATTCTTGAAGACTATACGAAACGGATTAAGCTAACACCGTATTTGACTGATGAACTGCAGGAAATCATCAACAAATTAAAGTCTAGTAAAGGACTAAGTAATGAGAATATTGAATTACTTGATAAGCTGCTATCGGAGTTGGATAGTGAGAAAAATATATTGTATAAAAAACTAAGATCGGGTAGGGGATGATAGAGTTTCTTAACGGTATTTATCATGATCTCCTTTCACGAGTTGACAGAATGAAAAGCATTCTGCAAAACGGAGATTTTGATGATGAGTTGAGAGAAACTTTTCTAACCAAAACAGTTGACCTATTAGACGAATTATCATCAGAAATTCAGCATGTAATTGATTCTGGTGACCTTGAATTAGATTTCATTGTGAATAATAATCTAATTAGATATAACAGGTTTAATCAAGCTTTTCAAGCGATTGAACTGTATCGATATAGGGTCATTGAAAAGTATGGGGTTGCAGAGAGATATTTCAATAAGAAAATTGAAAGAATTTATAACGAAATAGAGAATTTCTCACAATTACCTCCGATCATAACTACTATTAGTAACTCTGAAGAATATTATTGGGCTCATCCGCTCTATGAAATTATTGCTGTCCCGTCCGGAGAAGAAAAGAATCTACTAAACCTTCCAGACCTTTATCATGAGGTTGGTCACCTTATTTTCAAGCAGTATTCAGATTCATTGGTTGGAAGTTTGATTGATGAAATATCAAAGTATTTTGCCGCTCAAAAACAATTAGCTGTAGATCAAAACAAATCAGGAAAACTCATAGATTTATTAAAAGAAATTGAGGCTAACTGGAAAAATGGTTGGATCGAAGAGTTTACGTGTGATATTATTGGTACATATCTTGTAGGGCCAGCTTATGGCTGGACTAACTTAAAACTGACGACCAACAGCACATATTTTAATGCGGTCTATTCACCTAGTGTTTCACACCCTTCAGACGATTCAAGAAATAAGGCAATCTTGAAGACATTGAATCTACTGGGCTATGGACATGATGATATTCAGGTATTGGAAAAATCATGGAAGGATTTTCAAAGTCATATATCAGATGATTATCCTGAATATTATGATTATTATTTCCCGGAGGAATTGATTGAGAAATTAGTTCAAAACGTTGTTCAGGGTTGTAAAGATATTGCCCTTAGGAGCCACTTGGAACAAATTGAAAAATTTGATAGACCTATCTCTCAAATACTTAACGAAGCATGGTTCATTGCTAGAAATAAACCTCAAGAATTTAGTGAATGGGAGAAAAAGACAATTCAAGAGATTGACGAATCTTTGAATGGAGAGTGAAAAGCAACAGCTTAATATTATGTTAAGTAGAATCCAATCTACATCAAGGCGGGTCGGCCTGACAGAAAAGCGGGGTTAGCGTTGGCCCTGTGGGCGGAAGCATTTTTCTGTCTAGATTTTTGCATACTTTTCATCAATGGAAAAGTATGGGCCCAGCGGCCTGAGCGAAAAAGCGAACACATCTGAAGGACTACTAAACTGTGAGCTATTCTAATTCTGCTACAAGCGTCTGTGAGATCCTTCGATAAACTCAGGATGACAGACGCATGGTGAGCTGTGCCAAAACAAAGCGTTGGCCAGCAAGTGTTTTACAGGCAAATTCCTAATTGCTGAGAATCGCGTATTTGAAATCAATCCGATCAATCGTACAGATAACGAAAAATGGAACGATACACTTTGCCTGGAAATCTCTTGCTTAGGGCTGGTCAGTGAGCCTTAGCTCACAAGCGGGTGGGAAAACTATTAATAGCCGTTTGGTCAGGGAACGGCCGAGCGATGGTCCCGATAGCTATCGGGAGTGCGCTGGCCGAGCGGCTATTTAATATAACGTCTAATTATATAACAACATTCTTAGAAGCACTGCACCAAAAAAAATCATCAAACAGAAACGTGCACGTCAAGGTCCAGCTTTGCTGGTTAACATAATATCATTATATAATCGAAGCTGACAGATAATCGCCAAACAGCGCAGCAGTAATAAATAACAGCTTTGTTATATAATTTACATTATGTTAAATAATAAACTCATTTATAAAGGGAGGCTCTTCAACCTCCCTTTATAAGATTATTTGGTATACTGTATTGCTGTTACACTGCCATTTTTAAAGTAGATGTAAACATTCTTCTCTCTATAAACCCACTGCTCAGATTTAACACCCTCAGTTTCAGTAATGTTCTTAGCGTCAGGATTACCCATGCTTTCTATAACTTGATTTTTCGACCAACCAACTTTAACAGGCATGCCACCAGATTCGATCAAATCCAATCTCTCTAAAATAGAATCTCTTTTGGCATCCATTCCTAACTGATCGTAGATGGTGCTCAACGGTCTTAGTGAGTACACATCGTTCGGATCGGCAGCAACGGCCTTCTCGAACATTGGCATGGCTTCTTTGAATTTAGCCAGAGCCTTGTCCTTTAGCTCCTTATATTTCGCATCATCATCCATTGTGCTATTGGCTTCAGTCATAAAGGCCGCACCTTTATTATAGATTACTGAAGCGGCTACGTATAGAGCTTCTGCGTAGTTAGGGTCGAGCTCTAGCGCTTTTTTAGCGTTCTTCTCGGCATCATCCAGGTTATCGTTGTTCCATTGCAGGTAAGCCAACATGTAGTAGATATTTTTTTCAGCATTACCACCTTCGATAAGCTTCTTGAGGTTTTCAATGGCCTCGTCCATTTTCTTAGTCTGAATAAGTACATCTACCTCCCACTGTCTGTAAATATCATCTTCAGGGAAAGCCTTCTGAGCTGCTCTGATTGAAGCCAAGGCTTCATCGAACATCTCGTTCTCCATTTGGTGCTGAATAACCATGTTGTAGGCGTAGTTCTTATTCTCGTACTCCTCATCGTAAGCAATTACTTTCTTGTAGTACTCATAAGCCACATCATCGGCTTCTGCATTCTGTGCAGCATAACCTACGAAGAAATCCTTGGCAATCTCAGTTCTAATCATGGTGGCTACGCGCAGCAACTGGTAGGCTGTTTCGTAATCTTCCTCTTCTAGCGCTTTATTACCTCTGTCGAGCAAGAAAGCTTCTAACTGGCCAAGGCCACCACCACCAAGGGTTTTGGTCGGATCCTGAGGGTTTACCACCGCTTCTTTCATCAGGTCTTCTTTCACTTTATCGCCACCCTTTTCTATAGCTTTTTGGTACCACTCATAGCTGGTTTTAGCCAACTCGGCATCGGTTTTCCCATCTTGTACATATTTCTCTTTATAAATATCGCCCAGCAATAAGTATACATCCGCTTCTGCACCGGTTTCAGCATCTTGAGTAGCCTGAGTAGCCAGCTCAATAGCCGACTCCATTTCGCCCTTTCTAAAGGCTTTCTGAGCGTCTTTAAGTACTTTCTTTTGTGCAAACGCTCCCATTACCAGAAATGAAAGCGCAAATGTGAAAAACAGTTTTTTCATGAGTATTAGTCTAATTTTAGTTTCAATAATTATTCAGTAGTTTCTGAGGTGGTCTCTTCTCCGCCCTCATTATTTTCATCGGTAAGCTCATTGTCAAGCTCCGCATCTTCTTCCATTTGTTCAATTTTCTCTACAGAAGAAATCTCATCGCCTTCCTGCAGTCTGATTAGTTTAACGCCCTGGGTAGCTCTACCCATTACACGCAAATCAGCTACAGAAATTCTAATGGTAATTCCCGATTTATTGATAATCATCAAGTCATCAGAGTCGATTACCTCTTTGATAGACACTAAGTTACCTGTTTTTTCAGTAATGTTAATGGTCTTTACACCTTTACCACCTCGCTTGGTAATTCGGTAATCATCTATTGGAGAGCGCTTTCCGTAGCCTTTTTCAGAAACGACTAACAGATTAGCATCATCTCTAGAAACACATACCATGCCAATTACCTTATCATCGTCACCTTCAAGGGTTACTCCCCTCACTCCTGCAGCCGTACGACCCATGGCTCGTACATCGCTCTCGTGGAAGTGAACTACCTTGCCACTACGCTTACCAATAATGATGTGGTTATCGCCATTGGTAAGTTTTACTTCCAGCAGACGATCGCCTTCGTGGATAGTAATGGCATTGATTCCGTTAGTTCTCGGACGTGAATAAGCTTCAAGCGAAGTTTTCTTAATAGTACCAGACTCTGTACACATCACCACATAGTGGTTGTTTATGTAATCTTCGTCTTTCAGGTCTTCGGCATTAATTACAGCCCGTATTTTATCACCGGGTTCAATATTGAGCAGGTTCTGAACGGGACGTCCTTTAGAAACCTTGCTTCCTTCCGGAAGTTCCCATACTTTTTTCCAGAATACTTTACCAAACTCTGTGAAAATGAGCAGGTAATTGTGAGTCCATCCGGTGAATAGATACTCGGTAAAGTCATCGTCTTTGGTAGCGGCACCTCTGGCGCCCACACCTCCGCGGCCTTGTCTTCTATATTCTGATAATAGGGTACGCTTAATATATCCCTGATGCGAGATGGTGATAATCATCTCTTCGTTCGGGATCATATCTTCGGTGGTGAAGTCTTCGGCCGAATGGACTATGTCTGTTCTTCGCTCATCACCATAGCGATCGCGAAGTTCAATCAGCTCGTCTTTAATAATACCCATTCGAAGCTCCTCTTTCTCAAGAATCTCCTTCAAGCGGGCAATGAGCTCCATAATCTCTTCGTACTCTTTCTTAATCTTATCGCGTTCAAGGCCTGTCAAACGCTGAAGTCGCATTTCCAGAATAGCTTTGGCCTGAATCTCTGACAGACCAAACTTATCTATTAGCCCGTTTTTGGCTATTTCCGGATCTCTGGACGAACGAATGAGGTTGATGACTTCATCGAGGTTATCGAGTGCAATGAGGTATCCTTCCAAAATATGAGCACGCTTTTCAGCTTCGTTAAGCTCATACTGCGTTCTACGGATAACCACCTCGTGCCGGTGATCTACATAATTCTTGATGAGGTCTTTGAGGTTGAGGGTGTATGGTCGGCCTTTCACCAAAGCCACATTGTTCACCCCAAACGAAGATTGCAATTGGGTATACTTAAACAAATTGTTTAAGACCACGTTTCCAATTGCATCTTTTTTAAGCTCATACACAATGCGTAATCCACTCCGGTCAGACTCATCGCGTATATCGGAAATACCCTCAATCTTCTTTTCATTGACCAAAGCCGCAGTCTTTTCAATCATGCTGGCTTTGTTGACCATGTAAGGAATTTCTGTAACGATAATTTGCTCTCTTCCACTCTTGGTGGTCTCAATGTCGGCCTTAGCGCGCAGCACAATTCTTCCTCTTCCGGTTTCGAAAGCCGACTTTACCCCGGTATAGCCATAAATGGTACCTCCCGTTGGGAAGTCGGGAGCGGTTATGTGCTCCATTAATTCGGCTATGGTAATGTCATTGTTTTCTATGTAGGCAATGGTACCGTTTACTACCTCCGTAAGGTTATGAGGTGCCATGTTGGTGGCCATACCCACTGCAATACCGGAAGAACCATTGACCAACAAGCAGGGCAATTTACCCGGCAATACGGTAGGCTCTTTGAGGGAGTCATCGAAGTTGAGCTGAAAATCGACCGTATCTTTGTTGATATCGGCCAACATTTCTTCTGCAATGCGCTTTAGCCTGGCCTCGGTATAACGCATGGCCGCGGGCGAATCGCCATCGATGGAACCAAAGTTACCCTGCCCATCGACCAGCGGATAGCGCAACGACCACTCCTGGGCCATACGCACCATGGTATCGTATACTGAAGAGTCACCGTGTGGGTGATACTTACCCAACACCTCTCCTACAATTCTAGCTGATTTTTTATATGGTTTATTCCAGTTGACCCCAAGGTCGAGCATTCCGTAAAGTACCCTTCTGTGTACAGGTTTTAGGCCATCTCGAACATCTGGTAATGCCCTTGAGATAATCACCGACATGGAGTAGTCGATGTAGGCACCCCGCATCTCATCTTCTATGTTTATCGGGATGATTGTTTCCTTGTCTCCTTCTGCCATAAATTGGTTAAAAAGTCCGTTTGATTAAGGCGGCAAGATACCAAAAAATATCCGATCGACAGGGCAAAAACCAAGGGTTTAATTGCCTTTTCCGCTGCCTTTTTTCGACTTCTTTTGTTTGATGATTGGAAAGAATGAGCCTCCGGGTTTTCGCCTTACCCGGTTTTGACCGTAGCGTGGGTTTTGCTTTTTATAAAATGGCCTTCCCCGATACATTTTTCCGTTGAAAACATGCTCCATTTGCACCTGATTGGCCACGTACCGGTTGCGCGGATAAGTAGGGTATTTGAGCAAAAGCCCCAGGTCTATGCTAAACATGGTGAACTTGTGCGGTATACTGATGGCGTCATCGGCCAAGGTATAGGACCGCATTTCAAACGAAGGTCTTATGTAGCCTTTAAAGTATTTGGAAAAGGTGGTTTGAAACATGAGCCCCACATTGAAGAAGGGATCGTAAGTTACCTGTTCCTTATTTACCTGTGAAGCTTTTATCTTCCACACTCCGCCATACACATCGGCCAACATGGAAAAATCGCCCAGCGAGTAAAAGTTATAGCTTACAGAGCCAAAAAGCTTGGTGGTGGAGAGTTTGGTTTCAGGAAGGCTGTAGCGCCTGAGTATTGGGTCTGCATCTTGCTCTGAAGAGGGATGCCTGAATTTCATGGCTCCAAAGCCAATACCTCCCCCTACTCGGATCAGGTCATCATCCAGATAGCGCTTCTCTCCTGTTCGTTCAAAATGTCCTCTATCTAATTTTTTAAGACTAAGAGAAACGCGCAACGTGAGCGGATTGTATCGGCCTGAGTTGCTGTAAGCAAGGCTTGCCGTATCGGTGCGTACAATCTGACTGTCATCGTCTATATAGTCAATGGTTGTGGTTTCCAAACGATTGAACCAGTTAGTATATCCTGTTGCGGGTAGATTGGTGCCGGTTTCTTCTCCAAGAGGCACCAGGTATAAAAGGTCATTTCTGGGGTTTCGGATTACTGAAACTCCCTCCAGCGGATTATGATAGGCAAAGTAGCCATAGCTCTTTTCTATCTGAAAATTGAATCGGTTGAGCATTTTGCGCACAGGGCTCACTAACTGACGTTCCAGAGCTTTTTGGCGCTCTTCCGGAGTCACTCCCTCTTCCAGCACAAAGCCTTGAATTTCGCTCTTCTTCTTTTTGTTCTTTTTCTTGAAAAGTTGCGCATGGCCACTTACGGGAGCCAAAAGGCATAGGCATAGAAAAATGATTTGCCAGTATTTAATCTTCAAGCGAATGGTATTTTCTTCTAATAAAGACAAACCTATTCAATTATTATGGAATGCGTAAAAAAAGACCACGAATTGAAGCGGTTTATGGTTTAAAAATGAAACGTACTGCCTGTATGGAATAAAGCCCCAATGGGTTCCAAGTAAGGACTGGACACAAAAAAAGACTGCCTTGGGGCAGTCTCTTTTCGTTTTTAGTATGTTAAGGTTGATTAAGGCTTTTCTACTAAATCGGCCATGAAAGCATCTACTTTGGCCTTAGCATCGCCACCTTGAGCGTAAGCTTTTTTAACAGCGTTATATTTTGAAGCACCTAAGCTGTGTTTAGCCAATGTAGTTACTACACTAGTGGCAGCCTGTTGCTTTTCTTTAATTTCTTTGTTCACCAGATTTAAGAATTGCTTTTCCCAATCTTTGGCCGGCTCGCCTTGTTTAGACCTCAACTCTTGAAATCGTTGGCCGGTCATACCCTCTTGTCTTGCAATAAGATCGTTCACCATTGGGCTAATTTTGTCAGTGATTGCTTTTTGAGCTAGAAGAATCACTGCATAATCTTTGTAATCCTGATCGGTCAATTCATCTTGTGCCATAGAGGCAACAGATACGAAGGCAAAGCAAACAGCGGCTAAAACAACTCTAGATAGTCTTTTCATGGTCTTTTTTGATTTTTAGTTTAAGAAAGGCTAGCAACCTCTCTCCCTCAGTTTAGTAGTTTAGTTATTTTTTACAGCGTCACAAGAAAGATGATTTGTTCAAAACATACAAGTGAAAGTTTTCCAAAATTGATTCGGAACGGATAATTTTGGCCGTTTTATTGGAAAAGGACAAATAAAATTAAAGATGAGAAAAGTTTACTACCTCTCTACCTGCAATACCTGTAAGCGCATTATGGATGGTTTCGATTTGTCAGATTTTGAAACACAAGACATTAAAAACGAACCAATTACACCCGACCAGCTTAGTGAAATGAGAGCTCTTGCCGGAAGCTACGAAAGCCTTTTTAGTAAGGTGGCCAGAAAATACAGATTGCTTGGGCTTCATGAAAAAGAACTTTCTGAAGATGAAATGAAGCAGCATATCTTAAATGAGTACACCTTTCTGAAGCGTCCGGTGTTTCTGATTGATGGCGAAATATTTATAGGTAACAGTAAGAAAACCGTTGAAGCCATTGCCCAAAAACTGAACTGAGCCGATAAATACGCTGCTAAGTGATGGTTTTAAATACTGAGGGTGAAAGGGTGATTTGGAATTCCCCCTCTCCCTTTGGTATACTCTCATTCCAAGCATTTGCAAAACCACACTTACAATCGCTCCGGGTCATCAGAATGAATCACTTTTACGGTATGCCTCAATAACGGCCATTTCTCCATCAGCTCCGGGCCGACTGTTACCATGCTCCATCCCTATTATTCCATTAAATCCTTTGGCATAAATGTGTTTGAACACATTGAGATAATTGATTTCTCCTGTAGTTGGCTCTCTCCTTCCCGGATTATCGCCTACCTGAAAGTATGCAATCTCCTCCCATGAGGCCTCTATGTTTGGAATGAGGTTTCCCTCGGTTATCTGCTGGTGGTATATATCGAACAGAATTTTACAGGAAGGACTATCTACGGCTTTACAAATCTCATAGGCTTGTGCCGCTTTGGTCAAAAATAAACCGGGGTGATCGCGCTTATTTAGAGGCTCCAGCACCATTACGAGTCCATGGGGTTCCAGAATTTCAGCGGCCCGCTTGAGGCTTTCTACCACATGGGCGGTCTGGTAACCCATGTCTTTTCTAAGGTCTAAATGCCCGGGTACCACGGTCATCCACTTAGCATTTACACGCTTGGCTACCTCTACCGATTCTTGAATTTCTTTTAGAAAGAGATCTCTGCCCTCGGCTTTTCCACTGGCCAGGTTAGGCTCAGTCCAAAAAATAGTATGGGCCACAAAAACACCCATTTGCATGTTATGCTTTTCCATTCGCGCTGCAATCTGCCGTTGCTGCTCTAAGGGGCGCTTTTTCATGTCGTTGTCTTCCAACGACCGAAAGCCATGTTCGGCCATAAAATCGAGTTCATTTAAAACGCCTCCCGGGGCCGAATGTCTGAACATACCAAAGTGAGGCGCGTAGTTTAGCTGAAAAGTCTCTGCCCTTGTCGAAGAACGGCTCCACTGGTGGGGGAAAACTGAAAGTGCACTGGCCAGAAGGCTGCTACCCAAAAATTTTCTACGGTCCATGAATGAATATTTTGGGGAAGATAAAGATTAAAGCCCTATTGCATCAACTATACACGGCCTTAATTGAATTGATGGGTACTCTACAACTCGTTACTCATTAGATAATTGGGTTACTTACTTAAGCCGCAAGAAGTATATTCCTGAACCGTGCCTCCATTTGTATCTACACAAATGGCTGTTAAAAGACGCTGTGAGGACACAGCTTGTGGCTAGTATACTGGATCTAACAAATGCAAGCTAAATGAGTAACCCTATTAGATAACTCCCTCTAAATGCCAAATAATGATTCCATATACCACAAAGCGGAGTATTCTGAAGGAAGAATAAATCAGGTATTTTTTGAGCGGGTAGTCCATTGAGCCGGTGACCAGAGAAATCAGTGAGTATGGCAAGGGTGTAAGTGCAGCCACAATGATAAAACCACCTCCATATTGATCGTACCTCATTTGGTACTTTTTTAGTCGCTTATCGAACCAGCGATGAAAAAAATCTTTGGTGCTAATTACTTTTCCCACTGCAAAGTTTAGCCATCCGGCACCAATAGAAAGCAAGGCCATCACAATTACAATGATGGTATAAACCATTATGGGGTCGTCCTTAGACCAAATCATAAATAGCTCCGGAGGCAGAATACCTACCAATATTTCCGACACCACAAAAATGACAAGCATCAGCAGGTAATCGTCAGATACCCAATGCTCAATGGTATCATACTGGGTCTGAAAATAGTTTTTAAAGAGAATGAGCAGTACAACAAGTATAACCAGATAAAGAATGCCTTTTATCAGGTTTTTCGAGAAGTAGTTGTAGAAGTCTTTCTTGCTGCTTTCCATCGGTTGAAGGCACCAAAATAAGACAAATCTTCTGCATTTTGAGGTGTATATAGGCTATTTAGTTTGCGCTGCTTTATACTCATCAATAATCTGCTTGAAGAACATGGGATTAGTGAATTTATCGATAATATGAACCTCCCCGTAATTTTTTAATTCTACTGAAAGTTCGTCTTTCAGCTGGCCACTGTATATGTATATCCAGGTTTTATATTCACTAAGTGTTTCTATTACTTCGGCAATAAACTCAGACCCCTTCATATCGGGCATCATTTGGTCAGAAATGAGTATGTCTATCTTGTGCTTTTTAACCTCTTCTATAGCATCCCGGCCATTCATTGCCTGGTGAATAACCAAATCATCGTAAAAGAATTCGAGAAAGTCTTTTAGGGTATCTCTAACCGAAAAATTATCGTCTACCAGCAGTAAATTAATCATGGCGTTCTATTTCAATTCTAACGGAAGTTCCTACACCGGTTTTCGACTCCACATTTATGCTGTGACCGAGAAGCTGTGTCAACTCCTTGGCAAGGTAAAAACCAACACCTGAAACTTCAGATTTTTCATTCAGTTCAATCTTGGGATTTCCAAGCTCGGTGAGTTCTTGTTTTGTCATTCCCTCACCATAATCTCTTACTTCAATGACCAACCGCTTTTCTACACTAGCCATATATATTTCGGGCTGTCTGTCGCTGTTCATGGAGTATTTGCGGGCATTACTCAGCAGAGTGCTCAACACATATTCCAGCGTGGTAATGTCTGTCTTGTATTTTCCCTTGGTTAGCGTAGGCCGTCTTACTTCCATCGAAAACCGATGACTGATGCGATCGGCAATCTCATCAAAAGTATATACCCCTGTAGACTCTCCTCCCCGACTCATAAAGTAAACAAAGTCGTTGACCATTTCCTTGATGTCTTCTACCGCTTCGGAAGCCCCCTGAAGTATTTTAGACATCAGCTCGGGTGGCATTTGTCGGGCTCCCTGGCTGGCACGAAGCATTTCCATATTCATTTGCAGGGTAGCCACCGGTGTCTTAATCTCATGAGAAATGAGCGAAAGCATGGTCTGTTTGCTGCGATTAATCTGCTGCACCGAATCTTCCTTATCAATGGCTTTGATCTTTTGAACAAAGGTTCTGAACAGGGCCAGGTTGCAAAACACGATAATTAGCGAAACCAAGGCTACATTGAGGTAATAGGGTATTTCTCGAATACTCAAAAAGTTAATTACCTGAAAGAGGGTCCAAACTAACACCACCACAAGTGCGAAGAGCAGATAGCCTGAGGTTATTTCCTTTTCGGCTTTGGCCTTTATAATAATGTTTATGAAAACCGCCACATAAAATAGTACAAAGAAAAGGAAGTACTGCAGCAGACCGGTGAACACTATGGGCTCCAGAAACACCACGCAGCCCAGGCTTATAGCCACTCCTGAGAGGAAGATATACTTGAGATACTTGTTGGTTTGTTTGGGATACAAATAAAATATGAACAATCCGCCAAAGAGTGCTGCTGTGTGTATGGTTCCATATTCCATGTGAATGGACCAATCGAAAGGCAACTGATTGATGAGGGTATGCAAAGGATACGGATCTGCTCCAAGCATTCGATACATAAGGCTTATGGAGAATAGTGCGTAAAAGGGTATTTGCCACTCCAACTGCTGATAAGCAAAAGAAAAAGCCAGTAACACAAAGCCGGTGATAAAGAGGCCTCCGGCCAGAAACAAATTCACATCTTGTTGCAAATTTAGCTCATAACGCAAGTCGGCATAATTGCCTAACTCCAGTGCGTAAATCATTCCAGAGTTCACATGGTCATAATTGGCCACCTGAATGATAATTTCATAGGTTCCGGAAGCGGTAGGTGCCAATGAAAATACCTGCGGTTCTCTATAGGGCACATAGCTTTCTTTAGTTGTACCAACCCTACCACTCTCATAAACTAAGTCCCTGTTTATGAATAGTTTATAAGAGCTGAAAATATGCGGAATGTTCAACCCCAGTGGCTCCTTCTGGTCAGGGTTTATCCGCACCAATGTGCGGTAAGTGCCATAACCCGTTTTTGCAAAACCCAATTCTGCGTTGTCATACCAATCAGAAGGGACCTCCAGAACTACAGGTGTCAGCTTGTCCAAGCTATCTATCTCCAGAGTATTCCAATAAAACTCCCAATTTCCTTCCAGTCGTACGGGCTGCTCAAAAGTCTGGTCAGTCAAATCGAAAACCGATAGACTACCTGAGCTTTGCGCTAACATAGCGCAGTTTATTAGCCATAGACTTATGAGCAGTGATATTCGCATAAAAGCTGCTTAACGTACGATGATTATCTCTTCCTGGCGGCCATCAATGTAGCGGACTCCGCTGGCATCAAAATATGCTTCTTCCTCCAGCATTATACGTATTTCCTTCCCCCACTCCTCAATGTAGGTGGCAGCATTCAGTTCGATGGAATAGGCCGTATTCAAATGCAGTGGATAGTCGCCCGTAACGGGTACCCCGCCCTGCGAGTCCCACATACCGAGTGTTGTGCCTGCAGCATGGCCGTGGTAGCCAATAGGGTGTGTATATATGGAGGGCTTAATTCCCTCGGCAATGGCTTGTTCACGACTCATTTTGAGCACTTCGTTGCCCGTGCGCCCTTCTTTAAAATGACCGGTGAATATGTCTTGTAGTCTATTTCCGTTTTTAAAAGCCTTCTTCAGGTAATCGGGAACATCGGTTTCTCCGGGTCTCAGTACATAAGCGTGCTGCTGCTGATCGGTATTCAACCTTAGGTAAGTGATACCGAAATCGCAGTGCAACAGATCGCCCGGCATAATGACGTTCTTTTCTGGTCGTTTGGAAAAGGTTCGCAGATGATCGAAACTCTCAGGGTCTGCCCGCTGCACATCAATAGTTGGATGAAACCAGGTTTCGAGCTTCAACTCTTTCACCTTTTCGCGCATCCACCACACCACATCTTCAGTAGTCGTTACTCCCGGAGTAATCACCTTGCTGGAAAATGCCTCCTTAATAATATTGTGCGACAGCCTCACAATGTGCGGATATATGGCCATCTCTGCTTCTGTTCTGGTTTCGAGCCAGCCAATGGCCACCTTTTCGGCCGAAACAACACGAGAGGCCCAATTGCCTAAAGAAGCTTTTAGCTCTTCATAATCGGTGGCAACAATACCATCAGCCAAGCCAAAGTACTCCGACTTATTCACTCCAATCTTCTTAGGGTTTCTCTCCTTGACCAACTCCGCAAAGCGTGCCCATTGGTTAGGTTGTTGCTCCTTGTCCCAGGCACTTTTAAAAATAGACCCCACATCGTAGCGGGCTACAGCCAGGGTTTCAATGCCCTTTTCCGGCCCACGATCATAAAAAATAAGAATAGTTCTTCTTCGGGCAGCCAGCCATTCGGCAGGCAAAAGTGTTTTAATTACCGGGTCTTCGTTGTACTCGCGAGAAACTACCACCCACATGTCTATACCCTCTCGCCTCATGATTTCCGGCAGGTAGTTTTGAACTTTATCTTCCAGCAGGCGGTTAATGGTGGCTGCACGATCTTTCATGGATAAAATATGGCCGTAATCGTGCTGGGCATTCAGTGAAAAACTGAGCAGGGACAAAGAAATGAGGAGTGTTAGTTTGTTCATGCATTTAAGGTTTACTGCCTAAAACTATAATAAGTATGGGAAAGAAAAGTGCAGAAGGACAAACAAAGTTGAACATCTTCCGAAAAACACATCAATTTTTTGATCAGTATAAGCAATACGCTTTCCTAATCAAACACACTGTTCATTTAAATAAAGGACTTTACTTAACTCCCCTTGCCTGACTCTGACCAGCCATAAGGGAATCGCCTATGGCCATTTTTGCCCTGACTGTCGTTCAAACAGTTTTTTTAACGTTAATCAAAAACCCAAGTCACTTTTTCTCAATCTGTCGTTATTCGCCAAACAATTAAATACCAATGCAAGGACTAAAGCTCACCACACTACTTGTCTTTTTAACAACCGGCTATTTCAGCTTCAATAATAACCCACCTAAATCAGAGGATAACGGCCAGAACAATGAACCTCAAATTCTGCACCCTGGCACACTCTCCAACGATTTACCACAATGGAATAACTACTTTAATCGCAAACTGAGCATTGGCCTTTGCACCCAGCTCATAGATGGCAAGTCTCGCATTATTCAATATCCCTATGCAGACAGTGCCTTCTCTCAGGGCAGCATCATTCCTTTCAAAGAACAGTTTGAGTATGCTTCTCCTTGGGTGAACCTGGAGGGAGATTATATGTTGCTTCAAGCTAATATTGGCCCCTTAGGCGAAGTAAGTCGCGACTTTGGCATTTGCGAATCAAGGTTGGTAAACGGCCAATGGACACAACCCAAACCTCTAAATCACATAAATAACATGCCGGGCAATGAAGGTTCTCCGGCTCTTGCCGAAAACGGAAATCTCTATTTCAACGCTCAGAATGGCAACAGAGGCTACGATATTTTTGTACTGAAAAAAGGGGCTACCAAACCCGTTGCGTTACCCGAAGCAATTAATTCTACTTACTACGAAGGAGACTTTTATATTGATAAAGATGAGAAGTTTATTGTGTTTTCTTCGGCCGATAGGCCCGATGGACAAGGCTCGACAGACTTGTACATTTCTTTCAACGAAAACGGCCGATGGACAAAATCCGTTTCTTTAGGCAACCGAATTAACACAGCCGCAGAAGAGTTCAGTCCCTATGTTTCTATGGACAGGCGCTTTCTGGTGTTTACCAGCAATCGCAATTACCCCGATGGCCTCATTCCTTCCTATAACCACTTTATTGTAGAAATTGATCTGGACAGAATAAAGCAGCACTTTGGTGACTGACCCTCTCTATGACGGTATGTGTGGCAGCAGGCCATAAAAAAGTGTGGTGCATTGCAAACGTTTGATTGGGTGAATTAGATCCACTCAGCTTCATATCTTTTCTCAAATCTTGAGAATTGATTAGTTTACCCTACACAAACCGAAAACTATGACCCGATACCTGATTAGACCGCTTGCTCTGTTATTCCTCCTTGTTTCGTCTCTTAGTGCGCAAACCGATTTACGGGTAGAACCTCCTTTTTGGTATACCCAAATGCAGAGCAACCAATTGCAGCTCATGATTCACGGGGCCAACATTGGCCGGTTTCAGGCTTCGGTAGATCATCCAGGAATAAAAATCACCAAACAGATTACAGGCGACTCACCCAACTATCGGTTTGTTTATCTCCAAATTGACCCTGACGTAAAACCCGGCAGTTTTAGCCTAAGCCTTAAAAACGGAGATCAAACCAAAACCATTACTTACAGCCTGAAAGAACGCGCCAAAAGCATCAACAGAAATCAGGGTTTTAGCAGTGAAGATGTAATATACCTGCTCATGCCCGACCGTTTTGCCAACGGCAACCCGGCCAATGACACGGTAGAAGGAATGCTGGAACCCGCCCGGAGAAACGACCCCAGTGGAAGGCACGGAGGAGACATTAAGGGCGTTCAAGATCATCTGGATTATATAAAGAATCTGGGCATGACGGCTGTTTGGCTTACCCCCGTTTTTGAAAACGATCAGACTCCCGAATACAAGGCTTACCATGGCTATGCAGCTACCGATATGTATAAAATAGACAGGCGTTTTGGCAGCAATGAGGAGTTTGTAGCCTTTGTAAAGGCTTGCCACGATAAAGGACTTAAAGTGATCATGGATATGATTCACAACCACATTGGCGATCAGCATTGGTGGATGAAGGACCTACCCTTCAACGATTGGGTGCACGATCAGTCCGTCTATGGCAACACAAACTATCGTGGCACAGTAGCTTCCGATCCCTATGCCTCTCAGCACGACACTGACCGACTGGTAAAGGGCTGGTTTGTGAACGAAATGCCCGACCTGAACCAGCGCAACCAGCAATTAGCCGACTACCTTATTCAAAACACCTTATGGTGGATAGAATATTCAGGTATAGATGGTATTCGAATGGATACCTACCTCTACCCCTATCAGGACTATATGGCTCGCTGGGCCAAAGAGGTATTGGAGGCTTATCCTTCATTCAATATCGTTGGTGAATCATGGGTAGAAAGTGTAGCCCATGAATCATACTGGCAAAAAGATCGCGATGGTGAAAATGATGGGTATAACTCTCACCTGCCATCGGTTACGGACTTCCAGATTCATTTTGCAGTTCGTGATGCCTTTAACTCTCCCTTCGGATGGGAATCGGGCATCATGCGTCTCTATTACACCCTTTCGCAAGATCGGTTGTACTCAGACCCCATGCAAAATGTGATCTTCCTGGACAACCATGACATTAACCGCATTTACAGCACGCTTGGCGAAAACCTGAATAACCTTAAAATGGCCTACGCCTTCTTAATGACCACCCGAGGAATTCCGCAAGTCTATTACGGAACGGAATTGGCCTTTAAAGCAGGGCCTGGTTCTTGGGGAGATGGTGCCAAACGGGCCGATATGCCGGGCGGTTGGCCGGGAGACGCTCGCTCGGTTTTTACGGCCGAAGGGAGAACACCGGAAGAAAATGCCATGCATAGCTATGTGACCAAGCTAACCAACTGGAGAAAAACCAGCGATGCAGTTAAAAATGGCAAGCTGATACACTTTGTACCCGAAGAGAATGTGTATGTTTATTTTCGATATACCAATCGCGAGCGCGTAATGGTTATTATGAATATGAACGATACGGAGGCCACCATTTCACGAAAAAAACACCTCGAAATGTTAAGGGGCTATACCTTTGGCCTGGATGTAATCACCGGCAAAAGCACCAATGTGGGACAAGATTTTAAAGTTCCGGCCAGAACAACCACAATACTTACTCTAAAATAAACCGTATTGGATTTTTCACAAGCCAAGCATAGTTGCGATGAATTCATCTACAATGCCCTCTTTAGAAGCATAGCCCCACTCTTGCGAAATTTTCTCTATGCCCGCTACAAGGATGTTGAAAAAGCTAATGATATGGTGCAGGAAGCCTTTCTTGCCTTATGGAAAAACTGCAGTAATGTGCTACCTGCCATGGCCAAAGCCTATGTCTTCAGAGTAGCACAAAACCAAATGCTTAAAAGCATTGATAAGGAGAAGACCAAAGACAAGCATATTCACTTTATTCAAAAAAGTACCAATTATGAAACTCCTCACTATCAATTCGAATTCAGTGAATTTGACCGAAAAGTGCAGGCGGCTATTGCCAGTTTACCGGAGGGCCAGCGCGAAGTGTTTCTGATGAACCGGATTGAAAAGCTTACATATACTGAAATAGCAGAACTACTGGAGGTGAGTGTAAAGGCGGTTGAAAAACGCATGCATAAGGCCCTCCAAAAACTAAGAGCAGACATTCATGAAAATATATAAACGTTAGGTAGGGTAAAATCCATCTGACCGGATGTAAGGGTAGAACAACACCAATGAGCGACAACCACCATAGCGAAGAAACCATCAATCGCTGGCTGCAAGGCAAGCTTTCGGAAGCCGAGCGTATAGCTTTTGAGCAATCGCCTGAGGGACAGGACTACCTGCAAATTGTGCAAGCCACCGACAAACTGGGCTTTCCTGACTACGATGTAGAGGCCGAACTACAAAAGCTACACGCGCTCAAAAAAGAGCAAGGACCCAGCGCTTTCTCGTTCTGGAAAATAGCCGTTGCAGCCCTGCTTATTGTTGGTGTAAGCTTGGTATACTACCTCACCCAAACCGGGTATACCACTCACAACACCGGCTTTGGTGAGACCTTAGCCATTACATTGCCAGATGCCTCTGTGGTTACCTTAAATGCCAACAGTGAACTGCGATACAAAACCTCTGATTTTGCGGAAGATCGAAAACTGAAGCTCCGGGGAGAAGCTTTTTTTGAAGTAACCAGGGGGATAGATTTTGAAGTCCAAACCTCTGAAGGCAGCATAAAAGTGCTGGGCACCAGTTTCAATGTGAAACAACTTAGAAACGCGCTGGAAGTACAGGTATATTCAGGACTAGTGGCTGTTGAAGGGAGTAGCACCCGACAGCAGCTCCAAAAAGGCGAAGGCTTGCGGTTAGAAAATGGTGTATTACACAAAAGCTGGACAAAACCGGTGGAAAACAAACCTTTATGGATTAGTGAGCACCTGGTGGAATTAGAAGATGCTCCCCTTCAGGAAGCACTTGTGCAACTAGAAAATAGCTATGGCATAACCATCCGTTCTAATATTTCAACGGACTCGATTAGATTTACAGGAGCTTTCCCAACCGATGATGTAGAGAGTGCTCTGCGCATCGTCTTGTCGGCTGCAGAACTAGACTATACCTATGACCCGCAAAATAAAGTACTTACGATCAGCGGCCGTCAAAATCCTTAGTTTTTGGCTGTTCTCAACCTGTTGTGCTGCGGTCTTTGGGCAGGCAGAAAGTAGCTCTAATGAACAGCAGCCTTTAAAACAGGTGTTGGCCCAACTGGAAAGTACTTATGGTGTCTATTTTTCCTACAATCCGGCAGAAATTAAAGGATTAACAACTTCTTTACCGGACTCAACACTTTCTACGGAAAAGGCTCTCCGCCAATTGCTGCAGGATTTACCCTTAAGCTTTGAAAGGGTTAAGGATAAGTTTTATGTCATAAAAAAAGCAGACTCTCGATTTGTAGAACTGCGGATTGAAGATGGTGAAACAGGAGTACCACTACCCTTTTCAACCGTTCGGCTAAAAGGAACCTCCAAAGGGCAAATAGCCAACAATGAAGGGGTTGCCCGTTTAATTATTCCGGCCGGAAAAGAACAGTGGCTAGAGGTGTTTTTTCTGGGCTACCAAACCAAAAGCATTTGGTTAGATACCTTGTCTGCGGTAAGTAGCCTCAAACTCAACCTTTATCCGGAACCACTGGAATTGAATGACTATGAGATAAAAGAATACCTGAATCCGGGCATAGTAGCTGACCCCAAAGCCAATAGCTTTCGCATTTTACCACAAGAGATGGAAATTTTGCCCGGTCTTTCGGAGCGTGATGTGCTTCTTTCAGCACAAATTATTGCAGGCGTCAGCTCCAACGATGAGTCGGCCTCCGGCATCAATATAAGAGGCAGTTCCAGAGACAATACGTTGCTTTATTGGAACAATGTGCCCATTTATCATACTGCCCATTATTTTGGCAATATTTCTAGTTTCATTCCCTCTTCGGTGGGGGCACTCGATATCTACAAAAACTACATTCCGGTGCGCTACGGAGGAGCTTCTGCCGGTCTAATAGCCATACAACCCCGAAATTCTGTTGAGGACAAAATCAGCGGAGAAATAAGTACTAATATGACCCATGCCGATGGTTTCCTCAAGTTGCCTGTGTTGGATAAAAAAGGCTCTCTGATGCTGGCCGCCAGACGTTCGTATAACGATGCCATACCCACATGGACCTTCAACGCCTACGGCCGCAAGCTTTTTGAAAGCGAGACTAGAGATAGACAAGGACTATTGCGTGTAGCCGACTTTAGCAACAATCTGAATTTTAGCGACTTAAATCTACAATGGAACTATGAAGCGTCCAGTCGATCCAACTTTAGTATTGGCTACATTTCGGCACATAGCCAGTTTGGCTATAAGGAAATGAATCCTCAACAAAGGATCAACATTGAGCAGGCGCATGAGGTGGATAGCTACGGAGCCGATCTGGCCTGGAACTACCGGGTGGCCGATAGAACCTCCTTGGCTGTTAGCATGGCTTATTCCGACTATGCCATGGCCTACTCTTTCACCAACCTGCGTAACCCCTCCGATACCAGCGATGACGATACGGAAAGCAGAAGCAACACAGTTAAAAACTGGGAAGCCCGGGTGGCACTCACCCAAAGGTTTGGAAAGGGTCATTTGCTTAGTTATGGCTATCAGTTCAATAATTTAGACATTGTCAATCTCATCAATACCCAAAACTTCTTTGAACAAAACAATGCTGAGCTAATCGACTCAAAGGCCAATGTGCACGCCTTTTTTAGCGATATGAATTTAACAATGAACCAAGACTTTGAGTTGGTGCTCAGTGGCCGACTCACCCTGCTCGAGTCGCTGCAAAAAACAGTTTTCAGTCCTCAAATTAAGCTCAATTACAACCTGGGCTCTCACCTGCTGTTCAAATCATCGTACGGTCTTTACCATCAGTATCTAAGTACGATCAAAGAATCTCAGTTCACCCTTTCTAATGCCGTGGAACAGCACTGGTTACTAGCTGATAATGAAGAACTTGTACCTTTAGTAGAAAACCAACAGTTGAGCATTGGATTGATCTACAATTATGCAGACTGGTTATGGGATGTGGACATTTACACAAAAGCTATCGATGGGCTATTGGCGCGTAATCTGGGCTTTGGCTTTACTCGCGAAGATGGCTTCAACCAGGGCAGTGAACGCATTTGGGGAGTAGACCTTACCCTGCGCAAACGCTGGAAATATTTTCGCACGTGGATAAATTACAACTTTCAAGACTCTGAGGTTAGCTTCAGCAACCTTTTTCCCAATTCCTTTCCTTCAAGTCTGAATATTCGACATCAGGTTGGTTGGTCGGGCAGCTACAGCAAAGGAGCATGGGAATTTTCGCTGGGTTACACCTTTAAAACCGGGGCTCCTTATACCAGTATTGACAATGTAAGGCTTGATGACAGACGACCTCCGCCACCTCCGGGGCAGGGTAACCCGGGAGACAGACAGTATAAACTGCGTTTTAGCGCACCTAATAGTATCAGACTGCCAAATTACCACCGGGCAGATGCTTCTATTTGGCACAGGTTTAAAGGACATAACTGGAAAGGTGAAGTAGGCCTTAGCTTCATCAACCTGTTGAATAGAACCAACACCTATGCTGTAAGCTATTTGGTAGATTTTAATAGGAATGGCGATGTAGATGTGCTTGAACGAACCAAATTCTTCTTACGCTTCACTCCTAATGTGAGTTTACGCATACTTTTTTAGCCCTACAGGGCTAAAAAAAGCGCCAATAAGTTCTGTAGATTCCAAACTTATTGACGCCAAAGCCGGGTTGTCAGGAGATCATTTGCCCCGTTGACCCATAAATAGTTTACCCTTCATTTTCACAATTATCACCTCCATGATGACCATAACGTTGACTCTCAATAAAGGAGCCATCGGCTGCAAAAAGCAGTGCCAGGGTTGGTTCATTTAATATTACCCCATACTCACCAGCCGCGTTGGTTCCGGCCCGCATTATAGTGGCATCGGGATAATTTGTGCCTATATAATCCAGCACGTTTTGGGGCAAACTCTCAGAATCTATAGCCGTCCACTCTCTGCTGTGATGACTGCCGAGTTCTCTGGCAGCAATAAAATGACCATCGGCATCGAACAAGAGCGCAATGGCCGAATTCAGAACAACTCCATACTGCCCTTCCCTGTTTGTTCCGGCACGGACCAATTCGTTGTCTGGGTAGTGCTCGGCAATGTAGCGTAAAACAGATGTGGGCAAAGAGTCGGTCGGTATGGCCTCCCAGCCTTCGTCATGTGCTCTGCGCTTTCTTCTTCGTTTTTTGTCTTGCGCACTTCTTTCTTCTATAAAATTGCCCTGCGCATCGAATATTACGAGTGGTCCCTCGGCCAGCTTCACATAATATTGGCCTTCGGCATCTGTTCCTGCTCTTTCTATCGCAAAATCGGCATAATTATCGGCCAGATAGAGGCTAATGGCTTCCGGCAGATCTTCAGTGGCTATGGCGGTAAGCTCCGGTCTTCTTTTTCTTCTACCGGCTTCCTCTATTGTTTCAGTATGATTCCCGGCATTGTCAAAGCGCAGGGCTGTCCTGTTTCGCAGCAATACCACATAACCACCATTTTCGTCTAGCCAGGCTTTGGTAATGGTTTCTGAAGGATAATTTTCGGAAACATAGTCGACAACAGCTGGGGGCAGGTCATCAGCAGCAAGCACCGTCCACTCTTCCATTTGACTACTGCCAAAGGCTGCAGAATCCAGTTCGGTAGTCTCAGCTTCGGCTGCTACTTCATTCAAAATGTCTGGGTTGGCATCTTCATTATCACAGGCTGTACACAGCCCTACCAATAGCACGAGTGCCGCTAACATCAGGTTTTTTAGGTTTTTCATTCCTTTGAAATTTAGTTGTACATGCATTTTTGAGTTCATTTCACTTGAACTTTGACCTTAAATACTGTTGGTAGCCATTTACCCCACCCCCATAGACAGAGAGTAATCTGTAATAGCTTACCAGTTATCGAAGAATCACTACCATTGATCGATTCTGCCTGAAAAATGCCTGTAAACGAGGCAGATTTGAAGAAAAACAATCGCATGGAAACCATACTTATCGTTGAACACAGCTACATGATGAGACTCTTCCTCATCAATTACCTGAGCAAGAATTTTGATGTGAATGCCGTAGAAACCCCTACTGAGGCATTAGAATATCTGGAAAAGAATTTGAGACCGGCAGCCATACTGTCCAACTTTCATTCAAATGCCAGCCGTGAGCGTGAAGGCTTTCAACAAATGATAGCCACGCTGGAGCAAAACAACATTCCACTTATTGTATTGACCGATCAGGACAAGAGTGATCAACGCATTGAGGCCCTAAAACTTGGAGCCAAAGATACCATGAGTAAACCCTTTAATCCCGTAGAAATGCAGCTTAGACTTATGACAGCCATGGGCTTTAAGCAAAAAGATAAGATGAAACGAGTGGCTTAGATTCTGCCAATAACCGCTCGTTAACCAAACACTAATGCAACAACACCAAAAGCCCCTATTCAAATTAAATTTTCACCAGAGCAAACAACAATGAAAAAACTATTGCCATTGATTACTTTGCTTCTCCTGGTACAAAGTTGCCTCGAAAAGCCAGTTGTTGAATTAGAAGAAACGGTTAACGAAACTACTAATTTCGACTTTGCCACTACCCAGGAGGTTGCCATAGATATAAGTTTGGCTGACGCCTCAGGGAACGCCTTTAAGGGCGTAAAATTCTCCATTTTTGAAGTTGACGGAGATACACTTGGTAAGCAGTTGTTTACTGCAGTTACCAATGCCAGCGGAGCTTTCCGAGACAATCTTAGCCTTCCGGCATATTATGAATCTGTTTATGTTCAATCTGCATTTGTAGGTATTCCAGGACAAATTCAGGTACCCATTCAAAACAACCTCATAGAAGTTGTTTATGCCGAAGGAGAACTTAAGTCGGCCATTATAGAGAAAGAGGAACAATCTCAGGGAGGCACTGCTGCCAACCAAAGCTATTCAGTAAACGGAATTACTTTCAGCTACATGGATAACTATAGCTTTTGGTGGGGTGTTCCCAAAAACCTGGAGAAGAAAAGAGATAAGATTAGTACCGATTTATTAGACATCATAAATTCTTCATTGCCTGAAGGACAACCCGTTCCCGATTATCATCCTACCTACCTGGCTGATGGCCGTAAAACTACTCTGGATATAGTAGAAACTGCCGATGTATGGCTAACCTTTGTACATGAGGGTGCAGGATGGAGAAATGCGATTGGTTTTTACACCTACCCTACGAGCAACCCTCCCAGTACACTAGACGATATTGATGTAATTAATGTGGCCTTCCCGAACCTGTCTTATTTTGGGTCGGGCGGTAAATTACGATCAGGCGATAAAATTAATCTCGGACGCTTTGAACCCGGCACTTCCATTGGGCTTGTACTTTTGGCTGACGGATGGAATGGCTGGAATTCTGAAAGCTATGATTATCTGGTATTTGCCGATAAAGACCTGAATCCTGAGAGCGATCCTGCGCTTAGACAACACAATGTGCTTCTTTGGGACGAAGAAAACGAGCTCTTTTTACTGGGCTTTGAAGATGTGAATCGGGAATACCTGTGGTGCGATCAGGATTTTAACGATGCCATTATGTTTGTAACTTCTAACCCTCCCACCGCTATTAGCACCACTAATGTGAGCCCGGTAGATAAGCCAGGAACATTAGACTCTGACGGTGACGGAATCAACGATGTGTTGGACGAATTCCCTAATGATGCCAATAAAGCTTACTCCAGCTATTACCCTTCATCTTCTACCTTTGGCAGTTTTGCCTTTGAAGACAATTGGCCAAACTATGGAGACTACGACTTTAACGACCTGGTGATTGACTATCAGTTCAAGCACATTCTGAATGCGGATAATAAGGTTGTAGAAATGGAGTCTAAGTTTAAGGTGAGAGCCATTGGAGCTGGTTACCGAAACGGCTTTGGTTTTGCCACCAAGCTGCTGCCTGGAGACGTTAGTTCCAGCACCGGACAGTTGATTAACAATGCCAACATAAAGCTGAATGGAAACGGCACTGAGCAAGGACAAGACAATGCGGTGTTTATAGTAACCAGCAGTGTACACGACCTCTTTTCTACTTCAGGGTTTGTAAATACTGAAGACGGAGCACAAGAGTTGGAACCTCAAGTTTTGACCATACAAACTCAGCTGACCAACCCAAAGGCTTATTCAGAGATTGGCACAGCTCCTTACAATCCATTTCTGATTATTGGACAAGACCGTGGACGTGAAGTACACCTGCCCGGCTATGAACCAACCAATCTGGTGAACTCAGAATACTTTGGAACCTTAGACGATAATTCCGATCCGGATGCCGGAGTCTATTACCGTTCCAAAACAGATTTGCCGTGGGCTATTCACCTGCCTGAAAGCTTCGATTATCCTACGGAGAAGATAGATATTAGAGAAGGCCACCTTCGGTTTAGAGACTGGGCCCAAAGCTATGGCTATAGCTATATGGACTGGTACAAAGAGCGAGATGGCTACAGAAACAGAAGAAAACTATTCAAAAAGTAAGTGTCGGTTTAGTTTGTGTTTTTTGGGGCTGCTCAGTTGAGCGGCCCTTTTTTTATGCTATGCCTCCTGGTTTGGGTCAAACAAGGTTCTCCACGCAGTGCCAGTATGTCTCAGCTTCATGGTATGCAACGGCTTCCCTGCCAATCGGACAGCCGAAGACAGCTACAAGAAGTGGTACCAGAGAAAGATTTGACACAGCCCGAAATGGTGCTAGTGTAGTTCTCCCGAAAGGTCTAAAGCCAGCAATCTCATCCCAAAGTGACCAATTGCACAGCACCGCCTCCAATCACCCTCATTTTTCATTTACCGACAGAGAAGGGCATTCATCTGCCATTACCGGTCAGTCATCTAATAAAACCGTCATGGCCTCAGGCTTAAATTATTTTTGATTAAACGAAAAACACAAAAACCGTGAACAAAAGAGCCACATTTATCGTCAAACGAATCTTCGATATCCTCTTTGCGGGAACGCTGATTCTACTTATTAGCCCCATCCTGATAATCGTGTCACTGGCCATCAGGCTCGACTCGAAAGGGCCCATTTTCTACTATTCATACCGGGTAGGTAGAAACTACAAGATCTTCAAGTTCTACAAGTTCCGTTCTATGAGAACTGATGCCGACCGATTGGTTGAGAAAATGAAGCACCTTAACCAGTACGGAGTTGCAGAAGACAACCAGTTGGAAGAGCGTGCCTTGAACAGACATGCGATTGCATGGCATGCCGATGACCCGATTGTAATTGCTGATGAAAAGTATAGCGAAAAGGATCGCTTTGAAGATCTCAAATCTCAAGACAACAGCAATTCATTCGTAAAATTTAAGAACGATCCACGCATTACAAGAATAGGTCGGTTTATCCGAAACACCAGCATCGATGAACTACCTCAGCTTTTCAACATTCTTAAGGGCGATATGTCGGTAGTAGGCAACAGACCTCTACCACTTTATGAAGCAGAAAAACTTACCACTGACGAACGAGTGGGCAGATTCCTCGGTCCTGCTGGCCTTACCGGCTTATGGCAGGTAACCGAACGCGGCAAAGAAAATGTAGACCCGGAAAACCGAGTGAAGCTAGACATAGAGTACGCCATGAATTACAATTTATGGATGGACCTTAAAATATTAATAAAGACGCCCCTGGCGGCCTTCCAAACCGAAAATGTGTAATCATGCAATGGCTTCTCAAAAATCTAAAAAGACCCAATTCGGGCAGAGCTTATCTTCCATTTGTTGACGGAATACGATTTGTAGCCATACTGCCTGTTGTAATTCTCCATGCCAACGAACGATTTCTCAGGTATGTATATGGCGAACACAATCTGGAAGGTGCTACCGAACAAGTGAGTTACCTGATTAGCCGAGGAGCCATTGGTGTTATGATTTTCTTCGCCCTGAGCGGTTTTGTACTGGCCTTGCCTTTTGCCAAAGGTAGCAGCAATGGCCCTTTTAGTTATAAAAAATACTTTACCAGAAGGTTGGAGAGGCTCGAACCTCCCTACATCTTCTGGATGAGTTTGTTTGCCCTCGTACTCTTCCTTAAAAGCAATATCCCCTTTGAACAACTCGCTGGCCATTACTTCAGCAGTATTTTCTACGTGCACAATATAGTATATGCCGATTTCCCCATCATTAACCCTGTCGCCTGGTCGCTGGAGGTAGAAATACAATATTATCTACTCGCTCCATTTCTAGCCATCGGTTACTTCAGTATAAAAGCGGTGGTTAAAAGACGCCTAATGCTGATTGGCTTCACAGCCCTGTTCATTGTGGCACAGCATCTTTTAGGTTGGCAGTTCCAACCCTTCCGAGCGAGCTTGTTGGGCCAATTACAACACTTTCTCATTGGCCTTTTTGCAGCCGACTTGTTTGTGCACTCCAAAAACTGGTTGGCAGCCAAGCACAGAGCTTATGATCTACTTGGGGTTATTTCCTTTGCCATTATGATGTTTACCTGGACAGACGATATGGAAAAAGCACTGCTCTTTTCGGTTGCCCTCTGTGGGTTCTTCCTTAGTACACTCAAAGGGCGCTCTATTCCACAAATTCTTTCTTTCAAATGGATTCCTGTCATAGGTGGCATGTGCTATACCATCTATCTTACCCACTTACCCCTTTTGGAGTTGTTTTATTCATTCATCGCCAAAATCGGTTATTCAACGACATATTTCTTAGGTCTAACGATAAGCCTGAGCATTGTGCTCGCTATGGTCTTACTTAGTAGTATCATTTTTTACCGGGTCATTGAGCGGCCATTCATGAAGAAAGACGGAATGAGCCAGGTGATCGACAAAGTGAAATCACTCTTCGGTAAGAAAATGGCAAAAACAGAATAAGACCATGAAAAAGACACTTAGCATACTCGCCCTTCTTATCGGCCTTCAGTGGGTGGCCATGGCTCAGAGCCCCACCCAGCTCAAGGTAGAAAACCTTAGACCCGTAGAAGAACTTATTGCTGTGGCCATGCAACAGTCATCGGCTATCAAAGCTCTGGGAGTAGCTCAGCTACAGGCCGATCAGGAAATACAGATCAACAAAAAGAAGTGGTTGCAGCACATCACGGTGGCAGCAGGTGTCAATTATGGTAACGGCATTGTGGCCGATCAGCTTACGGGCGATCAAAGCGGTACAAGACTTACTTACCTGAGCCGTCAGAATGTAACCTACAATCTTGGTCTTAACATTAGACTACCCTTTACCGAGGTGAGCTCAAGAAAAAACGAAATCAAGCTTCAAGCGCTTGAAAAGGAAAAGCTGGATCATCTGAAGGGCAAAGAAGAAGAACTCATTAAAAAAGAAATCATAAAAATTTATTCTAACCTGAAGCACTTCATCAAGGCGGTTGAAATTCAGGTAGAAGTAGTACAATCGAACGAAATGGCTCTGGAAGTGGCTGAAGGCTACTTCAAAGCCGGTAAGCTTCCCCTTGAGCAGTACCGAATGGCCATGGAATCGCTTTACTCCTCAAAAATGGAGTTTGAAAAAGCCAAAAACGAAGCGTGGTTGGCTTACACTACCCTTAAGACTATTGTTGGAGAAGATATACTCAAGTAAGTCATGACCATTGTAGAAATCGTACGACTTATAGTAAGGTACTTCCACTTTATAGCCGGAACCGCCATACTCCTCGCCTTCCTGGTCTTCTACAGCACCAAAGACGGTAAGAAAGAGTACTCCACTCATACGCTACTCAATACGGGTCTCATCTCAGGTTACAGTATCGAAAGCAATGCCAGCGGTAGAGTGGATTATGCCAAAACCAACAACGAGTTAGAAAACCTCATCAACCTGGCTACCTCTTACGAAACCAACAAGGAACTCTCGGCCCGACTAATGGCACACCTTCTGTTGGCCCGCAAAAAAGGAGTACTAAGACTTTTGCCAGAAAATTTAGATCACTTTGAGCAAACCCTGAAAAACCTGGAAATCAATATTACTGATCAGGATACAGAAATCTCAATTTATCAGAAACTGGTAAATATGAGAGAAGCCGATCAGTTCAACGAAGTATACCTGATTGCTAATTCCAAGAACGATTTCTTTGGCATTGAGCAATTGGAAAACCTGGTGGTGACCCGCGAAGGTAACAGCGACATGATTCGCATGGAATACACCTCAATAGATCCGTACATAAGCCAGAAAACCCTCGAACTCCTCACCGGCATTTTCATGTCGAAGCAAAAAGGAATTAAAGAAGGCCAAAGCGATTCTGTAATTGGCTTCTTTGAGCAAGCTGTAAACAAATCTTCTGCAAAATTAAAAGGGGCTGAGGATGCTCTACTACAGTTTCGTGTAAACAACAAAATCATTAACTATTACGAGCAAACCCGCTTTATCTCGGGCAACAAAGAAGAACTAGACAAGCAGTACCAGGACGAGTTGAAAATATTAGCCGGAGCCAAATCGGCCCTTGCAAAAATTGAAATTGAAATCTCCGACCGCGACATCCTTGCCAGCCTGCAAACCAAACTTGCCAATAATCGAGGCAACATTTCTAAGTACAGTGCCGAGCTTGCTTCACTTGAGCTAACCGCAGACACCGTACCTAATCAGGCCATGGTAATTCGCAAATCTGAGCTCAACCTGCAGATTGACTCGCTCAAAAGCCAAATGACCAATATTGCCAACGATTTGCTGTTTACCAGCCAAACTCCTGATGGGCTTGAAACTCGCGAAATGCTTACCCAGTGGCTCAACTTCACCATTATGAAAGAAGAGTCTGCCGCCAAGCTATCCGTAATGGAGGCACGCCAGCAGGAGTATGAAAGAATTTATGACCGCTTTGCCCCCTTAGGTTCTACCCTAAAGAGACTTGAGCGCGAAATTGATGTGGCCGAAAGAGAATATCTGGAAAACCTACATAGCTACAACCAGGCTCGATTGCACAAGTACAGCATGATGATGTCGAGCAATATTAAGGTAATAGATGCGCCTTACTACCCCATTAAGCCGCTAAAGTCTAAGCGAATGATGATGGTGATTCTGGCCTTCTTAGTAGGAGCCATTTTGCCTACAGCCATCATTATTGCCTCAGAGTTGATGGATAATTCTTTGAAGAAGCCGGAAACAGCCAAGGTGCAAACCGGATTGTATGTAGGCGGCATATTAGCCAAAAACACCAAAAAGCTTCAAAAGAGCATAGACATGGACTCGTTGGATCGATTGGCCCTTAACCTCTTTGTTCAGGAATTAAGAGCCAATGCACAAGGGGTGAAAGAACCAAAGACCGTAATTTTCTTTAGTACCGAAGCGGCAGAGGGTAAAAGCTACATTATTGAGCAATTAGAGAAGCACTTCCCCTATCTCAATTCGGGTGAAAATCCTGAGTTCATTTTCAAAGAACTTCCTTCTATTCTGCATAACCCATACTCGGAAGAAGAAGTAGCCAGCGGCAATGTGCATGTACTCGTAGCCCGTGCCAACAGAAGATGGATGGCCTCAGACAAACATGTATTGAAGATATACCGCAAGCTTGCCAATAAAAAACCCCTACTATTTATCAACGCGGTGACTGCCGAGGTAATGGAAGAAGTAATTGGCGAAATACCTAAGAAAAGAAGCTGGCTGAGAGCCAGAGTAAAACAAGTGTTAACCACAGGTTTTAAAACTAACTCCATATGAAAAAAGTGATCGTTTGTCATAGTTTTCCGGCTTGGGACACCCCCTATATTAAGTCTACCATTGAGTTGCTCAAGCAATTAAGCGCAGACCATCGTGTAATAATGATAGACTATCACTACACACTTAAAGATCTGTTTTTCAATAAATTTGCTCCTGTTAAACAAATTTTAGGTTTAAGCAGAAGAACACGTACTTTCACCACAAATCAGGGAGCCATTGAGGTAATCTCAACTCCCCCTATACTGCCCATCAACTGGATTAAGCACAAAGGTTTGTTTAAGGCAATGGCCCGGCTAAACGCCTGGGTCATTGGCAGGAGCATCAAAAAACAGCTACAGCGATCAGCAGTAGATTCTTATACTTTGGTGAACGCCTTTAATCCCGTCTATGGCTACTACTGCCGTTCATACTTCGCTCCGCTTAAAACAGTCTATTACTGCTACGATGAAATTGCCGCTACCGAATGGTCGGGAGTACATGGAGCAGCCTATGAAGAACGTTTTATGCCATTGGCCGATGAGGTGATTTGCACCAGTAGTGTATTAAAAAGAAACAAGTCAGAGCTGGCCAAACAGATTCAGTTTATACCCAACGGGGTAAATCTGGACCTCTTTCTAGCCCCACACAAAGAGAAAAGCAATGGCTCTACGATTGGCTACATCGGAGCCATTGATAGCCGGATTGACTTCGATCTGGTTGCACATTGCGCTCAGGCCCTGCCCGAGTTTGAATTTCAGTTCTACGGACCGGTGAAAACCACTTTGCCAAAACTACCGGCCAATGTGAAAATGCTGGGCGCAGTGGCTCAGGAACTATTGCCCGAAAAAGTTCAGGCCTTTGATGTTTGCCTCATTCCATTTGTAAAGAGTAAACTCACCGAAGCCATTTACCCACTCAAAATCAATGAATACCTGGCCATGGGAAAAGCCGTAGTTTGCACCGATTTCTCAGACCTTTCCGACTTTGAAAAAGTGGCCGAAATAGCCACAGACAAAGATGGTTTTGTAAAGGCCATTCGGAAAGCCCTGCGATACAACACCAGACTAAAAACCCAAAAACGAATTGAGTTTGCCAAACAAAACTCCTGGGAACATAGAGCCCGGCAGTTTGCCGAAGCACTTTCCGCTTAACGCTCTTTTCGGTTATTCACCGAAGCATACCATCCATTGAACGAGTACAGACCAAATTGGCCTAAAGCCTTTGCACTTTTGTATTCATGGATAATCCACAAAACGTTTATACTCCAAAGGGTGCAGCCATTTTTGGCACTCCATTAGGATGGCTCATTATTCTGGCCATTCTGGGGCTTAGTTTTGTACTTATTCACTTTATAGGCCTCATTGGTGGCATGCTACTGCTAGGGCTACCCGTAGGCCTGGTGGTAGTTTCCTACATATGGAACCGACCCAAGATTGGCGTATGGGGAACACTCATTATGGCTTTCTTTTCGGCCGGAATTACCCGATATGTTCCCGGCCCCTGGGGACTCACGGTAGACATACTGCTTGCCCTTTCATGGCTAAGTATAATTCTCAATAAATCCATTAAACCCAACTGGAAACACGCCAAAAACCCGATTGTGGCCCTCACCAGCTTTTGGATGCTTTTTCTGGCTCTTGAAATCGTAAACCCCAGTGGCAACGGGCTCATTGCCTGGTTTTATGCCATGCGCGGAATTGGCTTTTATCAGGCACTTACGGTACCCCTGGTCTTTCTCTTTTTCAGAAAGCAGAAAGACATGGATCAATTCTTTAACGCCCTTATACTATTTTCTCTAATTGGTACGGTTTGGGGCTTTAAGCAGCAAATACTGGGAGTAGATGCAGCGGAACATCACTGGCTTTATGCCGAAAACCATCATGAAGAGCATGTATTGCATGGGGTATTGAGGGTCTTCTCCTTCTACTCCGATGCGGGGAGTTTTGGCTCATCGCAGGCCATGATGGCCCTTATGTGCGGTATTCTGTTTATGGGTCCCTACCCCACAGCCAAGAAAATAAAATACCTTGTTCTTGCCATTGTATTCTTGCTGGGCTTTGCCATTTCAGGAACCAGAGGGGCTTTGGCCGTGCCATTGGCCGGAGGTATTGCATACCTCATACTCATAAAGAATTTTAAAATACTTATAGCCGGCTTTAGTGCCATGATCATTGTGTTTGTCATACTCAAATACACTTTTCTTTTTCAGGGTGTTGAACAGGTAAGGCGAATGCGAACGGCATTAGACCCTAATAACAAGTCGCTTAGTGTACGGCTGGAAAACCAGAAAACCTTTGCCCGATATCTGGCCACACGACCTTTTGGTGGAGGCATAGGCACAGCTGGTTTTTGGGGCGCACGATTTAACCCTGATTCTCTGATGGCCAATACGGCCACCGACAGTTGGTTTGTGAAAATCTGGGCAGAAACGGGGCCCATTGGCTTAATGGTTCACCTCGTTGTGTTGGGATTTATACTCGGCTATGGTGGTTTAAAGATTATGCGGATGCGCTGTCTCAAAAACCGCACACAAGCTTCTGCCTTATATGCCATGCTGGCAGGAGCCATTTTTGCGAGTTATGGCAACCAGGTACTCATTCAAATGCCCACCGGTATCATACTCAATTTTGCCATTCCGTTCATCTTCTTAATTGCTGAACGAGACACCAAAACCTGGCTCAAAGGCATTAAAAAGCCATCTAAACTCAGAGAGCTATTACAGTAATCTAACCTGAATTCGATTTAAGTAAGTAGTAAAATACCCCCTCTTAGGACGTTATTGCGGAATTTTCCTCTGAAAACTTCACATACGCAAAGGAAAATAT
>CEPH01079456.1_pt1 | contig 61070 bp, 54 predicted proteins | sample 530571 | NCBI WGS metagenome assembly CEPH01 (sample SAMEA2620413, study PRJEB7988) | marine metagenome | biome: marine biome (ENVO:00000447); feature: surface water layer (ENVO:00002042); material: "saline water (ENVO:00002010), including plankton (ENVO:xxxxxxxx)" | depth 5 m | reverse complement strand
AATACCAGGGTTTTACCGCCCCGTTTTATACTTACATTCTTCGATTCTTCGATATCCTCATCGATAAAGATGTATTGACTCTTGTACTTGTCCAGATTCTCCAGCTGAGACTCAATAAGAAGTACTCCTGATTTTCTGGAATCGAGGAGCTTGAAATCGTCTCTTACTTCTTCTCCATTAATAAAAACCCTGGCTTTAATGAGCACCTCCTGCTTATTCCATGTTCTCAGTTGAATAAGCTGAGGATAATCGAATTGGAGTGCCAACTTTTCTTGGGGGCCGAGTGCGTAGGTTTTCTCCAAAGTACTTTGACCAAAAAGCCCTCCGGAGATGCACAAAAGAGCAAGTGTTATTGCAATTGTTTTCATGATAGTTTGAGTTTTTGATGAAAAAACTGCCTGCCGCTGAGATACCAATTATCTTTTGCGACAGGCAGTTACTGCATTTATTTTTTTCTCAGGTATACGTTGCCATAAGAAGCCTTTAACTCCAGCCCTACTCCTCCACCATTGAGTGTTCCTTCAATTGCCGAGCTGATTTTGCGCATTTCTTCCGTTTTAGGAAATTCAATGTTCAGATCGGAGTAAGCCTCTCCATAGGGAGTTTTTACCAGCAGATTGGCCTTGGTATTGGTAGGTAGAGTAACATCTACGGTTGAATACACAGAAACCAGTGAAGTGGGGCCTTTTTGGCTAAGCGAAGCAAAATCGGCTTCAATTTTACCGTAAATGGTATTTACCAAAGCAGGACCGGTTATGTTTTTCAGGTATACAGAGTTGTATCTTCCGGAAATTTCAAGTTCGGTAGAAAGTCCGCTAACCTCAATTTTACCACCCTCATGCTGGCCTGTATGTTCTATCTGCACCTTCATGCCTTTGGGTACTTTAATTACGTATTTCCCTTGCGATCTTCTGGCGGCTTGGAATACAGTAACTTCGTTTCCTGAAGTGGTCACATTGAGCCCTATGCCTGTATTGTCTTCTCCCCTGGCACTCAATGGCTTTAAGCCTTGCGCTCTTTCCGGATGGTCTCCATGATTTTCGCTTGTCATAAGCACCTGATTGCCATCGTGAGCCTCTACAGCAACACGGTTCAATTCTTTGAGGATAAGGGTCTTACCTGAAGGATTGGATACATCTAACTTAAATTCCTGGGCGTTGAGTCCCGTAAGTGTTGCAGCAGTAAACAATACTGCCATTACCATTCTGTTTAACTTATTCATTTTCATCGTTTTATTGTTTTCAGATATTTGAGTTTGTTCTTTGGACTGTCTTGTTGACTATTTTGAATTACATGTCTTTGAGTTTGAAAATACCTATGTAGGCTTCGTCTCTTACTTCTTTGAGCACCTGATCTTGTTCGGTTAGTTTTTCGAGCGATTCTATGGCCGATTTCTCCTGCAAGGTCACCAAAGCCTCAATAATGGCTATTTGTGCGGCAGGCTCATTCTCTTCTAACAAGGCTCCAGTGAGTGCCTGAACGGACCCGGGTTGTTTTCCCATTTTGGTCAGAGCCTCTACAGCCTTAATGCGCACATGCATGTTTGGGTCGTTTTTCATCACCGCAAAGAGTGTGATGAGCATTTCCTCATCGGGACGTTCAGCATGCTTTATTTGACTAACCGCCTGCAGCCTGCCACTGGCCGAATTGCTTGATAACTGTTGCTTGAGCAGTGCCAGCTCTTCTTTGATCTCAGACACCTCGGTATTTTGAGAAAAGCGCTCTCCTACCCAAAAGCCTACCAGTACAAGTGTTATTGCAGCAGCCACTCTCAAACCCCAGGTTTGCCAGTTGGTTTTTAACTCTACCACTTTAGGCTCTTTGGCCTCACTTGCCTCCTCAATTTTGGCAAACAGATCATCATCATTCAGCTCGGTTCTCACCTTCCTTAACTCGGCAGCCATCAGTATTTGCTGTCGGTAAGATTCCAGTTCAGCGGGAAGATCTTCTCTTTGAAAGAAAACCTGGAGTTGCTTTTCTTCTTCCAGAGAAGTCTCTCCACTGAAATATTTTTCTATTAATTGCTCTATTTCTTTATTGGCGTTCATATTCTGTCTCTTTTAAATAGGCCTCTCTTGCTGCCTTGCGGGCTCTTGAAAGCCCCACTCTTATGTTGTTTATCTGTAGACCGGTTTGCATAGATATTTCTTCGTAGCTATAGCCTTCAACATCTCGCAGTATCACCAGCAGCCTTTGCTGGTCAGGAAGCGTATCAAAGGCTTTGAGCATTAGCTTCATGCTTTCTCCCAACTCCAAACTCCTGTATGGATTGGATAAGCCCGATTCAACTTCCAGTGTCTGCACGTCTTCATGATACTTGTGCTTTTTAGACTTTAGTTTATCAATGCATCGGTTTTTGCACACCGTCACGGCTAGAGCTTCTACACTACGATACTCTCCCAGTTGTGCTCTTTTATCCCAAAGCCTTACCATTACATCCTGAAGCGTATCTTCGGCCTCTTCGACCGACTTTAGCATTGCTAGTGCTATTCTGTAAAGCCGATCTTTAAGCGGTAAAACTTTGGTTTTAAATTCCTGCAACTCCATTCAATTGTATAGACGAGCCTTGTCTAAAGGCATTACACTGTTTTGAAAAATGCTTGAAAAAATGAGTCAATGATCATTGTATCTCATTGATTTTCAAAAGATAAGGTTTATCAAATAATTGACATTATTTTCGCTATGCATTCCATATGTTTTTTATTCTATCAAAGATACTGTCTCTGTTTGTAGGTCCGTTGACCTGGGTTATCGGCTTGCTCATACTTTCTGTTTTCTTAAAAAACTCCCGATGGAAGAAGCGCTGTTTTTGGCTTTCTGTTGGGCTATTGGCCTTTTTTTCTAATCAATATATTGCCAACCGGGTTATGCTTTGGTGGGAACCTGAGCCGGTACCCATGAAGGAAATGGCTTACTACGATGTGGCTGTGGTGTTTTCAGGAGTTACCAAAGGCAGTAAAACTCCAAGAGACCGAATCTACTTCAATATGGGTGCAGACCGGATCACCCACACCCTTCAGCTTTACAACGAGGGAAAAATTGGGAGAATTCTGGTAAGCGGGGGGCTGGGTTTCGAACAAGTAGACAATAGCAGAGCGGCCGATAGGTTAAAATCTTTTCTAACTATGGCTGGTGTACCCGATTCAGTTATTGTGGTTGAACCACATGCCATTAACACCCACGAAAACGCGGTGAAATCGGCCGAATTATTAAACAGCCATTTTCCGGGTCAGAACTACCTACTCATCACATCTGCTTTTCACATGAAAAGAGCATCGCTCTGCCTGAAAAGGCAGGGTGTAGATTTCGATACTTTTCCGGCCGGGTATTTAACAGACCGAAGCACTCTTAACTTTGATGACCTTGTAATACCTCGCGCTTCAGCCATTGACAAATGGGAAACACTTTTCAAAGAATGGGTTGGATTGGGTATGTACCGGGTAATGGGCTATATCTAAGGCAGCACAATGGTTTTCTGGTTTACAAACTCGCGGATACCCAGATGAGACAGCTCTCTACCATATCCTGATTTCTTTATTCCTCCAAAAGGCAGCCGGGGATCTGAAGCTACCATTTGGTTCACAAACATGGCTCCGGTTTGTACCTTGCGAGCTACTTCAAGACCCATTTTAGGGTCTGCTGTCCAAACAGAGCCTCCCAAACCAAAACGGGAGTTATTGGCAATTGCCACTGCATGGTCAGTATCTTTGGCTTTGATTACGGAAGCCACCGGGCCAAACATTTCCTCCTCGAATGCAGGCATACCTTCCTTTACCCCGGTAAGTATAGTTGGTTCGAAGAAAGCTCCTTGATTACCCGCCATTTTCCCTCCCAATTCTATATGGGCACCGGCCTTGACCGACTCACTCACTTGTCTTTGCAGCTCTTCGGCCAGCGATAGAGAGGCCATTGGTCCACAATTGGTTGATTTTTGAAGCGGATCGGCAGGAATATAGGTTTTCATAAAGGCGGTAAACTTATGAATAAACTCCTCATAGACACGTTCCACCACAATGAAGCGCTTGGCTGCTATACAGCTCTGGCCGCAATTAATCATTCTTGCCTTGGCTGCTATACGACAGGTTTTATCAATATCGGCATCGGCCAATACGATGAAAGGATCACTTCCACCTAGCTCGAGCAAGGAGCTTTTTATGTTTCGTCCGGCCGCCTCCGCAACTTTAGCACCGGCCAGTTCACTTCCTGTTAGTGTAACAGCCACAATTCTTCTGTCATCAATAAGCGCCTCTACTCTGGAAGATTCGATCAAAAGATTTTGAAATACCCCAACGGGAAAGCCTGCTTCTATAAAGAGTTGCTCAATAGCCAGGGCACACTGCGGAACATTGGATGCATGTTTAAGAATGCCCGTATTTCCAGCCATAAGAGTTGGCGCAGCATAGCGAAACACCTGCCAGAAAGGAAAATTCCAGGGCATAACTGCCAACACGCAGCCTATGGGTTCATAACTAATAAAGGCTTTGCCTGAATCTGTTGTGAGAGGCTCATCTTTTAAGAATCGCTCCGCATTTTCTGCATAATACTCACACACCCAGGCGCATTTTTCTATCTCCGCTATTCCTTCGTTAATGGTTTTACCCATCTCTAAAGTCATTAAACGCGCCAGGTCTTCTTTTTGGGATCTGAGTTGAGAGGCTAGCTGAATAAACAGCTTACCACGGTAAGCAAACGATTCTGCCGACCATGATTTAAAGGCCTGCTCGGTTCTTTCTAAAGCTGATTCCACATAGGCCGATGAATGCGGTTCAAACTCGGCTTCGATCTGGTTGTTGGTGGGATTAACAGATTGTATTGCCATACTCTAATTAAGTCAAACTAAAGCTTAATTGTTACGGCTTAACCGGGAATTTACTAGAACACAATCACATCTACATCTTCTAACACTTTAATGAGGTCGGGTACTTCCTTCATTCGCAAGAAATAGAAGATATTCTTACCTTCTCGCTTGCTGCCGAGAATTCCCTTCATTTTCATGTTAGCCAGATGGTGGGAGGTTAGTGATTGTTCCAGTCCAAGGTAAGCGGTAATGTCGTTAACCGACATTTTCTCATGCTCATTGAGCAGGTCGATGATGCCAATTCGCATCGGGTGAGCAATTGTTTTGAGCACAAAAGCAATTTTCTCGACCCTGTCTACGTCCAGTTGCTCTTCCATTTGGATAGGTTTGCTTCAAATATATGAACATACGTTCATATTAAAAAGCGAAAACTGTAATTTTTAACCCCAAGTTGGAGCCATTGCCCACCGAAAAGATATACCGGGTTCAATAAAAAAAGCCAGACGTTGATTCGCCTGGCTTTTCACTAGATATTAACTGATCTATCTATAGATAATTTCTATCTCTACTCTTCTGTTGGCTGCTCTACCGGCACTCGTGCTGTTATCAGCCACCGGGTTAGCAATACCATATCCATCGGCACTAATTCTGCTTGGGCTAATACCCTGTTCTACAAGGTAGTTCTTCACAGCGTTAGCTCTTCTTTTGGACAGCTCAAGGTTTGAAGCTGCATTGCCGGTATTGTCAGTATAGCCACTCAACTTAATATCGAAGTCGTTTTCTTTCATCAGCTGAGCCACCTGATTGAGCGAAGCATAGGAACTAGATCGTAACACATCACTTCCGGAGTTGAACTGAATGCTCTTAACCGCAAGGTCTAATACCTGTTGCACTTCTTCCTGCACTTCAGGACAACCACCATTGCTGGCAAGTCCGGCAGTTTCCGGGCAGCGGTCATCACTATCTTTTACACCATCACCATCTCTGTCGGGGCAACCGTTTAGTGTACCAGCCACTGTCGGACATTGATCATCACTGTCTTTCACACCATCACCATCTCTATCAGGACAGCCATTGAGTGTGCCGGCCACGCTTGGACATTGGTCTTCTGAATCCTGAATACCATCTCCATCCGTATCAGGACATCCGTTGAAGCGCGCAATACCGGCCACATTAGGACACGCATCCTCACTATCTTTTATACCGTCACCATCCGCATCAGGGCAGCCATTGAGCTTTCCTGCTACCGCAGGACACTGATCGTCTTTGTCCAATACGCCATCGCCATCCGTATCGGGCCATGGACATCCTTTGTTTTCTGCAGGTCCTGCCTGAGTAGGACAAGCATCTTCTTTATCATAAATGCCATCACCATCCGAATCTTTTTTGCTGCTTAAGGAGAAGGATACTCCCAGTGAATACTGCATGTAGTTAGGAGCCTGCTGAACACTCTTTTTATAGGCAGCGCCCACTTCTATGCTAGCGCCTTCGGTTAGCTTAAACTCAAGTCCGGCTCCAATCGGTACATGACTCAGCAAGCCATCTTCAAACTCTTCGTATATGCCTTCTATATTGCTGAAAGAAGTGAGTCCATAGCCTAGAAAAACAAACGGAGCTACTTTAGACTCTTCTTTGAGGACATACCCATTAGCCAACTTATAAACCAGTCGGGCATCCACATCGAATACATTACCCACGAAAATATTTTCGTGGCTCAACTTACCATAAGAGGTTCCCAGCTCTAAATCTAAACTATTGTTGAGGTAGCGATCTACCCCTACTCGAAAACCGGCACTACCCAAGTCTCCAAAATTGAAGAGGCTCTCATAGTAGCGGTAATCAAACTTGTTATTGATGAGGTCAATGTCAATCCACCACTTGTCGTCAGCGGTTTGGGCATGAGCAGTAAATGCAAAAAGAATTGCCGTAAGTGTTAGTAAAAGTTTTTTCATCGATTTAAGGTTTTTGTTGTGTGTTACAGACTCAAAAATACCACCAAACTGTCAGACAATAAACAGTCTTTGAGTAAAAGAGACTACACGATAAATAAAATGGCATTTTTTTTTGAATCCGCATCAAAGCGAGGCCAGAAAAGTTTCTTCATCCTAGAAATGATTCCCAAATTAGGAACATGAAAATTGGCCTTATTTCCGATACTCACGGGTTTCTCGATGATCGCGTTTTTCATCATTTTGAGACATGCGATGAAGTATGGCATGCCGGTGACATTGGTGAGGGCGGGGTGTTAGAGGCCTTGCAAAATTTCAAACCCACTCAAGCGGTTTATGGAAACATAGACGGCCCCGAGATGCAGCGGGAGCTTCCGGAATACATTGCAACCTCTATAGAAGGCTTAAAGATTCTAATGATTCATATCTGTGGAACTCCGGGCAAATATGCCAGAAGGGCGAAAGAACTTATTGCCGAGCACTCCCCTGACCTGCTCATTTGTGGCCACAGCCATATACTTAAAGTAATGCCCGATAAGCAAAACCAACTTTTATACATGAACCCTGGCGCTGCAGGAAGGCACGGTTTTCATCAGGTGCGAACGCTGTTGCGCTTCGACATTGCCCAAGGAAGGGCACAAAACCTGGAAGTTATTGAATTGGGTAAACGAAGTGAAATAAAAAAGCCCTGATTTCAGGGCTTTCATTAGGTTATATTTTTAAAAGATGCTTATTCAGCAGACTCTTCTTTTTTCTCTTCTTTAGCAGGCTTCTCTTCTTTAGCAGCTTTTTCAGCCTTAGGGGCCTCTTCTTTCTTTGCCTTGGCCTTAGTTTCTTTCTTAGGCTCTTCAGCGTTGAAAGACGCCTTCAGCTCCTCTTTATCAACGTTTTTCAACACAGGTTTGCTGGTAAGAAATTTAATTCTGCTCTGTCTTTGAGCCGCTTTTTGCTTATTTCTTCTGCCTTTTCTCTTTAATCTTGTTACTCCCATGACTAAGACCTTATTTCTAAATGAGGGGCAAAGATACTGGTTTAATATTCATTTGCGAATATTTTGACGAAGAAAAACTGTCATTTTTTTCCTATAAGTTAGGAAGAGCTACTCAGTGAGCCATGGTTTTACTAGTTTTGGCAAAAATTTGAATAGATGTCTAAGAAACCATCCCTTCCCAAAGGCACCAGAGATTTCGGTCCGGAACAAATGTTCAAACGAAACTTTATTATCGAAACCATTAAAAAGGTGTTTGAAAAATACGGTTTTATGCCTCTGGAAACTCCGGCCATGGAAAACCTGAGTGTTTTAACCGGTAAGTATGGGGATGAAGGCGATCAATTGCTCTTTAGAATCCTCAATTCGGGAGACTTTTTGAGCAAGACTCAACCGGCAGATTTCGAAGAAGGCACTAAATCGCTGGCACCTAAAATCTCCGAAAAAGGGCTCAAATATGACCTTACAGTGCCTTTTGCCCGCTATGTGGTAATGAACCGCAACGACATCACCTTTCCGTTCAAGCGTTACCAAATTCAGCCGGTATGGCGAGCCGACAAACCTCAAAAAGGGAGGTATCGCGAATTTTTTCAGTGCGATGCAGACATTGTAGGTACCGACTCGTTGGTTTGCGAGGCCGAGTTGCTGGCTATGGTGCAGGAGGTTTACAAATGCTTTGCTTTCGATGCCTATAGCATCTCTATAAGCAACCGTAAAATACTGGAAGGAATTGCCGAAGTGTGTGGAGCCAAAGAAGAGTTTAGCCGGTTTTGTGTGATTCTCGACAAGCTAGACAAGATAGGCAAGGAAAAGGTGTTTGATGAATTGGCCCTTATTGGTCTGAATAAGCAATCGCTTCACCGACTCGATCAAATTCTGGCACTTTCCGGCAATAACGTGGAGAAACTGGATGCCCTGCTCTCCCTGCTCAACGAATCTGAAATAGGCCAAAAGGGAATTGCCGAAACCAGAGAAACTCTGGACAACCTAAGTTTACTGGGCTTTCTGACCGACAAAGTACTTGTGGACTTTACCCTGGCCAGAGGACTCTCCTACTATACCGGCATGATCTACGAAGTGAAACCTACCACTATTAAAATGGGAACAATTACGGCCGGTGGACGATACGATAACCTCACAGGAGTTTTTGGACTAGAAGGTATTTCAGGCGTGGGTATTTCTTTTGGAATCGACCGTATTTACGACACTCTCGAAGAACTCAATCTCTTCCCCCAAGCCAAAGCAAGGTACAGCAAGCTTTTGATCGTGTCGTTCGATGATGCTGCACAAAAGCATTCGCTTAATCTGCTATCTAAACTAAGAGCGGCAGGAATTAGCGCAGAACTATACCCTGAACCCGCCAAGCTTAAGAAGCAATTGGGTTATGCGGATAAAAAAGGGATTCCCTATGTCTTATTGGTAGGTTCTGAAGAAATGAAAAACCTGCAATACACGCTTAAGTATATGGAAACCGGTAACCAAGACAGCTTCAGTATAGAAGATGTGATTAAACATCTGCTTGAGGAAACGAACTAGCAAATACGGTTTTGTTTTACCTAATTTGAATAAGTTTCCAATACGCGCTACGTTTATTGGATAGTTCAAATGGATATTCTTCACGTTCATATCCTTTCATTATTGACACGAAGCCGGTGGGGTAAATTTATACTGCTCATGCTGCTTTTTGCACTGCCCTATGGCGCTTATGGCCAGTTCAATAGTAGCAAGGGTTGGATAGAATCTGATTTTGTAGCCGGTTGTGCCCCCCTTTCATTGGTAATTAAACACACCGGCCTTAAACCGGGCACCTTATTTTACACCATAGATGGCGATCCTAACAACCCACAGTTTACCAATGCAGATGGAGCCCTGGACCCCGGGGAAACGAATACCATTGAGTACCTGGACCCCGGCACATATCATATCATATTGGTCGATCAGGGGGTAATCAGAGAATATGACAGCCTAAAAATCACTGTATATCCTAACGATCCGCCACAGGTTTCTTACAACTCCTGCCAGGGCAACAGCGTGCAACTGGAATTCCGGAAAGATCAGGACATATACGATTTTTATCGAATAGACTTTGGAGACAATAACATAGTAGAACACGATGGCGAAAGTCCCCTAAACTACAGCTATAGCACTCCCGGAGTTTATCGGCTCACCGTGCGTGGTATGCTTAACACTGGCGAAGCCTCCAGTTGTCATGTGGCTATTTTCAACGTATCCTCTTTTGAAAACCTCCCTCCTCCCGTTCTCAACACAGTAGAAGTAGTGGATGAGCAAAGTTTTCGAATTGCCTATGAGGAACTTGAACCTAACCTCAATTATACCCTCGAAATTAACCGGGGCAACGGATTTGAGGTAGTTACTTCTATTGATCCTGACAACAACCCCACCTCATTTGAGTATAGCAACAACGCTCTTTCTTTAAACGATTCTTATGTGGGTATCCGCCTGATGGTAGCCGATGACTGTGGCACTCAAACCATTTATTCGGAGACAGGTTACACCATTGCCTTTAGTTTATATGATGAATCGGTTGACGATGATATAGAAATGACCATTGCCTGGCTTACCAGCACCACAGACTTTAGCGACATACGGCTACACCTGAACGGTTTGGAATGGCAAACTTACTCTGAGGCTGAAAATAGCAACGGACAATCCCTTTCTTTCAACAGCTGTACCGAACTGGGCACCCTACAAATGGTGTCTGTGTTTAACGGGGTTACGTCTCTGAGCCAAAGCCTTGAACCATTTAATGGTCAGCCCTTCACTTTACCGGCTCCACCGGCTCCTCAAATAAGCGCTCGGGGTGCTGTGGTAGAAGTAGTTCTGCCAGCCACTAATTTTCCCTTGGGGCGATACATTCTGTACAGGAAAGATATTGAAACAGACTTTGCAGAGATATTTAGCACCGCAGAAACAGAAATAACAGACACCACCATTCCACCGGGTACTTCCGAGGTATGTTACCGCTTGGTTTATGAAGACGCGTGTGGCAACCTTTCCGAAACCAGTGAGCAAGTATGCCTCATACTTTCTACCAATCTGGGTGTTCCTAATGCTTTTAGCCCCAATGGCGATGGAATCAATGACATTTTCAAAGTAAGTGATGGAATTTATAACAACTTTGTACTGAGTGTTTACAGCCGATGGGGAAGTCTCGTTTATGAAACTACCAACCCCTCAGAAGGTTGGGACGGAAATTTTAACGGTGAGCCCGCGGCATCCGGAACCTATCTTTACCGTGTCTCGTTCGAGAATGCGGACAACCAACCCATAAGAAGAACAGGTTCTTTTATATTAATTCGATAGCTTTGACAAAAAATACAGGCCATGTTTGATATGATGAAAATGATGGGCAAGGTGAAGGAGATGCAAGCCAAAATGAAAGAAGCCCAAGAGAAGCTGGAGTTCATTGAAGAAACCGGTGAAGCCGGAGCAGGAATGGTAAAAGCCACTGTAAACGGCAAGAAAAGCGTAGTCTCTATTGAAATTGACGAAAGCCTGTTGAGCAAGGATGACAAAGAAATGCTTCAGGACCTTACCGTTGCGGCCATTAACAATGCCATGGAAAAGGCCGACATCCGGGCAAAAGAAGAAATTAAGAAAAGTACTGAGGGGCTTATGCCCAATATTCCCGGAATGGATCTGGGCAATTTATTTTAATGGAAAAACTTTCTGTTGTTCTCCTCAACTACAATGGGAGAGCCCACCTGGAAACATTCTTACCATCGGTAGTTGCACACAGCCAACCACACACCGTATACCTGGTAGACAATGGCTCTACCGATGATTCACTCCAGTGGGTAAAGGCAAATTTTCCTTCCGTAAAAACCATTGCTTTTTCTCAAAATCATGGTTTTTGCGGTGGTTACAACAAAGCACTACCCCTAATTGAGTCTGAGTATGTGGTGCTACTCAATACCGATGTGGAAGTAACCAAAGGGTGGATTCATGCTCCCTTACAGTTGCTAGAACAAAACAGAACCATTAAGGCCCTTCAACCCAAAATACTCGATTATAAGAAGAAAGATACTTTCGAATATGCCGGAGCTGCCGGTGGTTATATCGATTGGATGGGCTACCCTTTTTGTCGCGGCCGGATTTTTGAAACGCTCGAAAAAGACAACGGCCAGTATAACACCAACACTCCCATTTTTTGGGCCTCGGGCAGCTGCCTTTTCGTGCACCGCAAAACCTACCTAAAACTTGGCGGTCTCGATGAAGACTTTTTTGCCCATATGGAAGAAATAGATCTCTGTTGGCGCATTTGGAATGCCGGGTTTCAGGTGAGTGTAGCAACCGAAAGCATCGTATTTCATTTGGGTGGAGGCACATTAGACAAGTCGAAACCCAAAAAAACTTACCTCAACTTTAGAAATGGCCTAAGCCTGCTCATTAAAAACGAAACCATTGGCCACCTGCTGTGGAAATTCCCTTTGCGCTTAGCCCTGGATTGGGTAGCTGTATTCAAGTTTTCTGTACAAAGCGGCCCACAACACGGCCTGGCCATTCTGCACGCCCACTTGAGCACTTTTTGGTATATGAGAAGAACATGGGCTAAAAGAAGCAAGAAAAGCCAAAGTTTACCCAACATTCCAATCTACCGAGGGTTTATAACCTGGCAGTATTTTGTAAAAGGCCGGAAAGTGTTTGCCAATCTGAACCGAAAAAACCTATCCTAATTATACCAAACAGGGTTTTGTCTTCTTCTAAGATGTTTTCTAATGTTGATGATATAGGCCAAACCCAAATAAACAATGAGAGGGGAGCCAAAGGTTAGAAAAGAAGAGTAAATGAAAAACAAACGGATGCTAGAGGTAGAAAGATTGAGCTTCTCCCCTAGTTTGGTGCATACCCCAAAGGCCTGATTCTCAAAAAACTGCTGAATTCTTTCCATTTAGCTAAAAGATGTACCAATTTAGAAACAAATTCCAATTGGTGAAATCGGAAAGTACTAAAAAATTATTAAACTTGCAGCCTGCTAAATCAGGCTTAAACAGACGAAAACAATCAAAATTCTTATGAAAACCCGAACTGCTAAAAAGTTTTTTCTAGTTGCACTTGTGGGCATCTTCTCATTCACGGGCTGTGCACTCAGCACCATGAAGAAAATGGCCAAAGATCAACAACTAACGGTGACTCCAAGCCCACTTGAGGTACATGCAGACACTGTAAGATTCGAGTTATCTGCCAACCTTCCGGTTAAAATGCTTAAACCAGGCAAGGTGTACCAACTGAATACTTTCTATACCTACGGAACACAAGAGCGTCAGCTAAAAACCATAGAGTTCAGAGAAGTTGACTACCCTAATGCTGGTACCGAACAACCAAAGAAAACCGAAACCTATGCCTTCCCATTTGTAGAGGGTATGGAAAGAGGTAATCTTCTGGTTCAAGGCCGTGCACTAAACCCTAAGAACGGCAACTACCTTGAGACCGAGCGACTTGGCATTGCCGATGGCGTAATCACTACCTCAAGACTGGTACAGTCTTCTTACTATGCCTCTTATGCCCCTCACGGTTACAACGATCAGGAAGAATTGATCCCTACTAACGTAGAGTTCTACTTCGATCAGGGAAAATCGGTATTCAAAACTTCTGAGAAAAACAGTGACAGAGGTGAGCGTTTTGCTGCCTTTATTGCCGAGAAAAACGTAACAAGAACTGTTACCATTACCGGTACTCACTCTCCTGAAGGTAGAGAAACATTCAACTCAGAGCTTTCTCAGGAAAGAGCTGCCGCCATTGAAAAGTGGTATAGAGAAAAAATGGATCAGTATGACTACAAAGGCATGGCTGATCAGATCAGATTTATTCTTAAGCCAATTGTTCAGGACTGGAACGGTCTAAAATCTATGCTTGCCAGCTACGATGGTATCACTGCGGCTCAAAAAGCAGAGTGGACTAACATTATCAATGGAGCCGGTTCATTTGAGCAAAAAGAAAAGCAGCTACAAAAACTAAGCACTTACAACAAAGTGTTTAAAGACATCTACCCTAAGCTTAGAACAGCTAAAACAGAAGTGTTGACTGTGAAGCCAAAGAAATCGAGAGAAGAAATTGCTACGCTGGCTACTCAAATAGCTAACGGTTCGGCTTCGGCAAGCGCTCTTTCTCTTGAAGAATTGCTTTATGCTGCTGCCAACAACCCTTCACTTACTGAAAAGCAAAAAATCTACGAAGCTGCTGCCAAGAAAAGCGATACTTACGTAGTACACAACAACTTAGGTGCTGTACACCTACAGTTAGCCATGCAAACTTCTGGCAGAGAAATGACTAACCATGTTAGAACTGCATTGAACCACTTCAATATTTCTAACCAAAAACAAGCTAACGTATATGCTCAAGCCAACATTGGTATGGCTCTAGCTATGCAAGGCAACCTTTGGGGAGCACACGATGCGCTTACAAAAGCAGCCGGAATGAACCCAGGCAACGAAGTAAGCCAGGGTATTAACGGTGCCAAAGGAGCTGTAGAAATCAAAGTAGGTCGTTACGATCTTGCCATTGGTTCATTGAACAGAGCTACTAACCGTTCTGTAGACCAGTTCAACAAAGGCCTTGTACAGTTGTTGAGAAAAGACTTCAGAAATGCACAGTCTACTTTGGAAAGTGTAATTAGCAGCGACAGAGGTTATGTAGTTGCTCACTATGCTGCTGCAGTTGCCGCTGCCCGTCAGGACAACGAGAACAAAGTAATTGAGCACCTGAGAAATGCCATTAGTGCCGATGCTTCTTTGAGAGCTAAAGCTGCTAACGACCTTGAGTTTAGACAATACACTGGCTCACAAGCATTTCTTGACTTACTGAAATAAGTAAATCATTAAAAAAATACTCGAAAGCCCCGAATCACATTCGGGGCTTTTTTTATACCCAATTCTAAAGCAATTCTATATTGGGATTTGAACCCTGATTGTGTATTTTTACGCCCGCTAAAAACCAAGTTCAATGAGAGAAATACAATTCAGAGAAGCCTTAAGGGAAGCCATGTCTGAGGAAATGAGAAGAGACCAAAAAGTCTTTCTCATGGGAGAAGAAGTTGCTGAATACAATGGTGCTTACAAAGTGAGCCAGGGCATGCTCGATGAGTTTGGACCGGAAAGAGTTATAGATACCCCTATTGCCGAACTGGGCTTTGCAGGAATTGGTGTTGGAGCAGCCATGAATGGCCTGCGTCCGATCATTGAATTTATGACCTTCAACTTCTCGTTGGTGGCCATAGACCAGGTTATTAACTCAGCCGCCAAAATGATGTCTATGTCAGGTGGTCAGTTTCCAATGCCTATAGTTTTTAGAGGACCAACCGGTAATGCCGGAATGCTAAGCTCTCAGCATTCTCAAAACTTTGAAAACTGGTATGCCAATACCCCCGGACTCAAAGTGGTAGTACCTTCTAACCCCTACGATGCTAAAGGTTTGCTCAAGTCGTCTATAAGAGATGAAGACCCGGTTATCTTTATGGAGTCTGAGCTCATGTATGGCGATAAAGGAGAAGTACCTGAGGGAGAATACCTCTTGCCTATTGGCCAGGCCAATATTGTAAAAGAGGGTAGCGATGTAACACTCGTTTCCTTCGGTAAAATGATGAAGATTGCCATTGAAGCAGCAGACGAACTGGCCAAAAAAGACATTAGTGCAGAAGTAATTGATCTACGATCAGTACGCCCCATTGACTATAAAACTGTTATAGGCTCCGTTAAGAAAACCAATCGATTGGTGATTGTTGAAGAAGCCTGGCCACTGGCTTCTATTTCAACCGATATTGCCTTCAACGTACAAAAAGATGCCTTCGATTATCTGGACGCACCTGTAAAAAGGGTAAACAGCATGGATCTTCCGTTGCCTTACGCCCCTACGCTCATCGATGCCATTCTACCCAATGTAAAGCGGACACTAGACGCGGTAGATGCAGTTATGTACAGATAGTAAGAAAAAACTTAAAAAAAGCCCTGTCGGAACTGACAGGGCTTTTTTTATGCTCATCAACGCCATAGGAGAAAATATTATACCCATCTCCCCTACTTAATTGAGGGCTCTTTGAACGCAGAAAACAAATGGATTCTTTCTCATAATTCAAAACACCCTTTAAATTGCCTACTGTTGAAAAGGCTCTAGCTCAGAGCACCAACAAGCACATAGATTAATTTCCCTGAAGTACAAAGCAACATAAAGATGTACTCCATGGAAACTCATAAAAGAGAGAAAGTAAGGTTTAAAATCAACAGATGGGTCAACTGATTTTAGTAGCGGGAGTCAGCCGATCGGGAAAATCGTCATTTTCGAAAGAACTATGTGCCCTGCTGCATGATTCCATCCATCTGGATCAGGATGAATTTGTGAAAGCCCAATCGGAAATACCCACCATTAAAGACAGGATTGATTGGGAAACCCCCGATTCAATCGACTGGAACAGATGGAGAAACACCATCGACAGTTCTTTGAATGAAAATCGCTATGTAGTCGCTGAAGGCATTTTTGCTTTCACAGATCTACAAATAATAAAAAACGCCTCTCTTACCATTGCCATAGACATTCCCTACGAAACCTATCTGCAGAGACGTATGAAGGAAACCCGCTGGGGTAATGAACCGGAGTGGTTTTTAGAGCATGTTTGGCATTCTCACCTCAAATATCATAACCCTCACAAAATAACTCCTGATATTATGCTTAGCGGCACGGAAACTATTGACGCTCAACAGGTACTCTTAGCCGCACAACTTATTTAATTACGCTTTTGGATTTAAGAAATAGAAACACTTTATTTAACGAAATAATTAGTTAATTTGAAGTATTTCATAGTTATACCAATTCTCTCTGTTGTCTTATTGGGCTGCACCCCCCCACAAAAAGAGCCCGATTCGTCAAAAAGAATGGTAGAATCCGAGCCCAAAAAAGAAGAACCCATCACCCGTGTATTGGCTGAAATGCCGGGTTACTACTTTCAATTTTCTTCGCTAGAGCTCAATCAACACCTGAAAGATTTGGATTTGCGGGTGTTCAAACACTATGGCGAGTTTTACACTGATGATTTTAGCATATACAAGCTTCACCGCCTGGACTACCTGGTAGAATCGTACTTCATAGAAGATATTAACCTATACTTTATCGATAGCTTATTAGTTAAAATCCAGGTCTATCTGCGCGAAGACAAGACTCAAGAGTTCCTCAACCGCTACGGAATGGCTAAGATTTATATTACTGACTATCACAATAAAAAGCTTTTAGAATCGGAACGGATATTATCGTATCAAAAAGGCAAATACCGGATCAACGAGAATCTGGATCACTACATTCTTCGATGGAAAGCCGACAGCATGGACATTGAATACCGGGTGAATAAGAAACCGGACAGTATAAAAATACAGGCGGCAAGCAACACTACCTTGTTAGACGACAACCGAAAGCGCTACAAGCTCACCTTTCAAACAGCCGACTATGATCACCAAATGGCATGGATAAAATGGGAATCGTACAAAGAGTCTAGAGGGCTTGTGGCAGAACCCGCAGAAGAACAATGAAAACGGCCAATTTAATGGTCATGGTAAAAGGTCTGTCAAAAACCGGTAATGATGGAGGAATTTGGCCTATCAAAACCATAATCTTATCATTTCTGCGTCCATAAAAAAAGTCCTCGTTTTTCACGAGGACTCCTTAGTTAATATCCACTGAAAATGCTTGAGGCTTATCTCCTGCCGCCCATTTGAGCCAGGCTTTGCATGGCTCGCTTGCCTCCTACTTTATTCATCATTTTCATCATTTTTCGCATGTCGGCAAACTGCTTCATAAGGTTATTTACCTCCTGAATAGAAGTACCCGAGCCATCGGCAATTCGCTTTCTTCGGCTACCATTAATAATCTCTGGGTTAGCCCGCTCATCTTTAGTCATTGAGCGGATAATGGCTTCAATCGGCTTAAAGGAATCGTCATCAATATCAAGCCCCTTCAAAGCCTTTCCCATTCCGGGTATCATACCCATAAGGTCTTTCAGGTTACCCATTTTCTTAATTTGCTCTAGCTGCGACAAGAAATCATCAAAATCGAACTTATTCTGGCGAATCTTTTTGTTGAGCTTCTTGGCTTCTTCTTCATCAAAGGTTTGTTGCGCTTTTTCTACCAACGACACCACATCGCCCATACCCAATATTCGGTTGGCCATACGGTCTGGATGGAAGACATCAATAGCCTCCATCTTCTCTCCGGTAGAAATGAACTTAATGGGTTTGTCTACTACCGTTCTGATCGAAAGGGCCGCACCACCGCGGGTATCACCATCGAGTTTGGTGAGTACTACTCCGTCAAAATCGAGCCTTTCGTTGAAAGTTTTAGCTGTATTCACAGCATCCTGACCCGTCATTGAATCGACCACAAACAGGGTTTCTGAAGGATTCAGTGCTTTTTTGAGCCCTTCAATCTCTTGCATCATTTGCTCATCGACCGCCAATCGACCGGCTGTATCGACTATAACGATCTTTTTCCCTGTTGACTTAGCATGTTTAATGGCATTGTTGGCAATTTCAACAGCATTTTTATTCTCAGGCTCGGCATAAACCTCCACACCAATTTGCTCTCCCAATACCTTCAACTGATCAATGGCAGCCGGACGGTAGATATCGCAGGCAGTAAGCAACACCTGTCGCCCTTGTGATTTGAGCATTCGGGCAAGCTTACCTGAAAAAGTGGTTTTACCTGAACCCTGCAAGCCGGAAATAAGCACCACCGCAGGATCTCCCTGCAGGGTCATATCTACCTTTTTGCCACCCATCATTTGGGTAAGTTCTTCGTTAACGATCTTAACAAGTAGCTGGCCGGGAGAAACCGATATGAGTACATCTCTGCCAAGTGCCTCTTCTTTAATTTTGTCGGTTACCTCCTTTGCTACTTTATAGTTAACATCAGCATCAATCAGTGCTCGTCTGATCTCTTTGACTGTGGTGGCTACGTTTATTTCTGTGATCGAACCCTGACCTTTTAAGGTCTTAAAGGCCTTATCTAGCTTGCCGCTTAAATTCTCAAACATGCTTTCAACTTTTGGCTTGCAAAAATAGCCATTTTTCCTGTCTTAAAAAGCCGCTAAACCGAGTAAAACAGACAAATAGCGGCTTTGGCTTTTCTATTAGTGGCCTAATGAACATATTGTGTCGCAAATTGATATAGATAGCATGAAGAAGATCAACTTTTCGCAACATGTGTTGCCGCATCTGATAGCCGTACTGGCATTTTTGGTAATCACTGTAGCCTTTTTCAACCCGGTCTTTTTCGACAATAAAAACCTGAACCAGAGCGATATTATTCAATGGGAAGCAAGTGCCCAGGAGTTGATAGAACACAGAGAAGCTACTGGCAAAGAAGGCTTATGGACCAATTCTATATTTGGAGGCATGCCTGCTTACCTTATCAGTGTGAAATGGGGCAATCAGCTTATTAAATATGCACATGCTGTTTATTCTGTAGGGCTTCCTCACCCGGTAAGAATAATTTTTGCCAGCATGCTTTCTTTCTACATTATGCTATTGTGTTTTAGAGTTAAACCATATCTGGCACTGATAGGGTCGGTTGCTTTTGGTTTATCTTCTTATAACATTATCGGGCTCACAGCCGGTCATAACGCCCGCATATCGGCTGTTTCGTTTATGCCACTGGTTATGGGAGGAATTCACCTTTGCTTTAACCGCAACAAATGGCTGGGCGCAAGCCTTACAGCCCTTGCCCTGGCAATGCAGCTAAGGGTGAATCACTTACAGATTACTTATTACCTAGCCTTTATAATAGGTATTTATGGTCTAATACAACTCATCTATGCCTACCGGGAAGGACAGTTGCGCCTTTATGTGCAACGGTTGAGTCTTTTAATTGTAGCCGCGCTAATGGCCATTGGTACTTTCTTTGGTGAGTTTTATGCCACCTATGAATATGGTAAATATTCTAACCGAGGGAAGTCAGAACTTTCTCAGCAGGTGGATGAGGAAATGAATGCCGATGGCCTTTCACCTACATATGCCTTTCAGTATTCCAATGGTATTTGGGATCCTTTCACCCTATTTATCCCTAATGCATTGGGCGGTAATGCTCCTCTTTCTACTGATTCTGAGACTGCCGATTTTTTACGAGCCAATGGAGTAAACAACCTACAATTGGGTCAGTTTTTAAATTATGACCCGCGATTTAGGGCTTACTGGGGTAGTGAGAGCCCTACTACCTACTATGCCGGAGCCATTATGGTTTTTCTGTTTGTACTGGGCTGCTTTCTTGTAGAGCGTAAGTATGTGGTCTGGTTAGTTTCTGTGGCCATATTAGGCATTCTACTGAGTTATGGACGCAACCTTGGCTGGTTCAACAATTTTATGTTCGAGTATTTTCCCGGTTACAATAAGTTTAGATCGGTCACCTTCACAATGGTGATGCCCATCTTCTCCATTGGCCTGCTGGGAATGATGGCACTTCAAAAGCTGGTGGAGCTTAAATGGGACAAAACCTTGCAAAAGAAACTATGGATAGCGCTTGGCTCTACAGCCGGTTTGGCTCTGCTGCTTGGCCTGAGTACGGGTATGTTTAGCTTTAGAGGTACATATGACTCCCAACTTCCACAAGAACTTGCTCGGGCATTAAAAAACGACCGTAAAGACCTGTTTTCTGCCGATGCATGGAGAGCTTTTTTCTTCATCGGCATTTTTGCTCTTACCTTCTACCTTTATAAGGTAGGGAAACTTAAAAAGGGGTTGGCCACCTTGCTTCTCGTTGTCATTGGTTCCTCAGAAATATTAATTGTGAGCGCCAGATTCATTGGCAAAGACAACTATAGCGCCAACTTCAGAAGCAATGTTTTTGCAGAGACGCCTGCCGACCGTTACATTAAGCAAACCAAAAAGAACGGGGACAGAGTTATAGACCTTTCGGCACAGTTCTACAGTGCAAGAGCTGCCTACCACCATCATCTGGTGAACGGGTACCACGGAGCAAGAATCAGAAGGTATCAGGAGCTAATTGATAATGTAATACTACCAGAATATTCATTGGTTGCTCAAGCCCTTAATGCAGGTAGTATACCGGACTTTAGCCAGACTCCGGTCCTCAACATGCTCAATACACGGTTTTTTATTACCGACCCTCAAGCAGCCGGAGATGTGATTCAAAACCCAAATGCCCTTGGTGCTGCTTGGTTTGTAAAAGAATTAAACTATGTGGAAGATGCCGATGGCGAATTCAATGCCACCCGAAACCTTACCACACCGGCTATTACAGCCATAGTAAATGCCGGTGAGGTGCCTCAGGGGCTCAGTACATCAGCCAACGGCACCATTAATTTGGTAGAATACAAACCGGGTTACTGGAAATATGAAAGCTCCAATACATCCGATGGTTTTGCTGTTTTCTCGGAGGTGCATTACCCCAAGGGCTTTAGAGTAACCATTGATGGCGAAGAAGTAGACATGCTCAGAGCCAATTACATTTTAAGAGCACTGGCCATACCTGCAGGCGATCATACCATTGAGTTCAGCTTTGAACCAAAGATTTATTCTGTAGGGAGTACCGTGATGCAGGTAATGAGCCTAATGGTCTTGTTAGCTTTTGCCGGAAGTGTTTATTTTAGTCTTAGGGAAAATTGAGTGCCTCTGACAATTGAGTATAATAATTAATAAGAGATTTAGCTGTACAATCCCAGTTATACTCTGATTCAACAGCTTTCTTACCATTCTCTCCAAACTCTCTGGCCAATGTGGGGTTATTATAAAGTTCTAAAAGGCAGGTTGCTAATTGTTCGTGATTTGCTGCCTCAAATATCAACCCTGCTTTGGCTTTGTTAACTACTGAAACCTGAGCCGGACAATCACTCGCTACTACTGCCCTTTCTCCGGCCATGTATTGAAATAGCTTATTGGCTAGAGTTGTATCGTGGTGAAGGTTTCTATGCAATGGAGAGATGCAAACCTCAGCACCTTTAATATAGGAAGGGAAAAGTGAAACATCCTGCCAGCCTTCAAAAAGCACATGAGCTCCGAGTCCCAAATCCGCCACCAGTTGTTTCAGCTGACTATCCTCGGTGCTTTTACCTACAAGAACCAGCTGAGCCTGTGGAATATACTTCACCACCTTTTGCATTGCCCTTACTGCTGTATCTGTTCCTCTCCGCAAGCCCGTGTCACCCACATAAACAACATCGAAGCCCTTTTTAAACCGCTTTACCACCTTCGTATCAATGGGGTAATTCCAGTAAATTTCGGGCGAAATTGTGTTGGCCACTGCCAAGAACTTGGATCTAGGCTCCTGCGTGTCTCTAACAGCCACATCGATTGCCTCAGGGGTAACCATTACCACCTTATCAGCCCTCCTGATGAGTTCATTCTGAGCGCTTTTCCACAGGTCGATTTTCACCAGATGCTTGGCAGGGAATTTTTGTAAATGCGGGTAGTATTGCATAATCTCGGGTCTGTTCTCGTGCAAATCCAACGTGAGAGGTAGCCTATAATACCGATCATTCACATCCATTACTGCCTTGGCGAGTAACATATCATGCACATGAAGTGCATCTGGTCTGATCTCCTCAATGAACTCCTTAATCGGTTCCCTAAGGCTATTATGAAAGTAACCCCATTCATAAGCCAGAGCCGAGGCCTTATAGAGTAGTTTACCCGCCTTGCATCTGTAAACCTCTATGCCATTGATTGTAACCCTTGAAGGAGAAAGCTTCTTATAATTGAGGGAAAATAAATGAACCTGGTGGCCTGCTTGAATTAAAGAATGAGCCTCATTTTCAACTCTCGAATCAGGTGGAAAAGATTGATCCAAAAAAAAGGCAATGCGCATGTGGCAAGATTGATTATCTGTTTAAAATATCAAAGCAAATGCTTTTTTATGCTATGATTTATTAGTTTCGAACACTAATGCAAAATACATTTCACAAAATAGAAAAGACCGTACTAGGCCACCCTTTCGAAGAAGAGAATATTGCCGTAAGGCAAGGCCTTTTTAATAAAGTCATCTATTTAATCAGAAGACCAATTCTGAAAAGGAAATATAAAAAGTACAGAAAGTACAATGCAGATAAACCTTGGATGAACCCAGATGCAGTTAAGGTCTTAGAGCTTCTTCTGAATAAGGAATCTAAAGTTCTTGAATATGGCAGTGGTTCGAGTACTAAGTTCTTCTGTGCTCGGAGCAAACACGTAGTCAGCATAGAACACAACCGAGCATGGTTTAATACAATTAAAGCACAATTATTATCTGAACAAATAAACAACGTTGAGTATGTCTTAATTGAACCTGACGTTCCTTTACCAACAACAAGACTTAGCAGCTTAGATCAAATAAATTTCTCTGCAGAAGAGTACCCCATAAAAGATGAACTATTCAGAACTTATTCAGCTTATATAACTCGGTTTAAAGATGAATATTTTGACATGGTTGTTGTTGACGGTAGAGCAAGAGCAACCTGTGCAGTTAATGCCATCTCGAAAATAAAAGAAGGTGGTGTATTAGTACTTGACAATTCGGAAAGAAGGAGATATGATTTGGTTCATGAAACACTAAAGGATTGGCCGAAAATCCAAACTACCTCAGGACTTACTGATACTACTTTTTGGCTAAAACCATCTACTAAAAGATCAAATGTTTGAAAGTGAAATTTATAGTAAGAGTTCTAAAGGAAATCTTCCGGAAGACATTACCAAATGCTTTCAGGAAACACAGAAAGCAATACTAAAAAAGTCTATCCTGCATTGGACAGAGCACTGTACAGAGTGTGCCATGCCTGCATGCTTTAAAACCTGTAGCCTTTACTCACCACGAATTGATGGCAAGTGCCAACGTTTCGTGCATGGAATTGAACCTATAAAAATTCAAGACAACTCAGGATTTAGAATTCTGAAAATCTCGTTTAAGAAATGGGCCATGCTCTCAACTCAAGGCAGTATGATGTTGGAAGAACACTCAAAAGCCAATAATCTCCAGCTTAATGACCTTAAAGTCGCTAAAAGAATCAATCTAATTCCACATCGAACTCTCAGAAAAAAATTTATTCAAAAAAGGTATTCAATTAAAAAGAATTACCTTAAACAAAACACTATTTCAACTGGTGAGTCTCCAGATTCTTTTATAATTGAAATTTACAACCCTCAAAAATCAAGTATATTCTTCACTTTGACCATTAGAAGTGAAGATGAAAAGTACTCTCTGATCCCCTTTCAATATAAAGTTGAAGCTAAACAAGGATACTGCCGTGAATTAATTCCATTTGAGGAAATTAAAAAAAGGCTTTACCTAAAGTCTAGCTTCAGAATTGACATTACTCCTGAAAATGTAACGGAAGATGACATTCTCTACTTTGGGGAATTGGGTTTTGTAGATCTAAAGCGACAAGAAGATAGCAGCATTAGCAAGCACAAGATCAAATGTATTGTTTGGGATTTAGACAACACCATCTGGAATGGGACTTTAGTTGAAGATGGAGCGGAAAACCTCAAGTTAAAAGATGGTATTGAAGAGGTGCTAGAAAAGCTTGACCAAGGAGGAATAATCAACTCCGTAGCCAGTAAAAATAATTTGGAAGAAGCCTTAAGCACTCTTAAGAAATTTAAGATTGACAAATATTTTATCTTTCCCAAGATTCATTGGGGACCTAAGAGCCAGTCAATAAAGGAGTTATCCGAAGATCTTAATTTCTCTATCAATACTTTTCTGTTCATTGATGATTCTCCTTTTGAAAGAGAAGAAGTTCAGAATGCAATACCAGAAATTAGAGTACTTGACGCAGTAGCATACAGAGATATTCTGGAGCTAGACGAGTTGGTCTTAAAAAATACCGAAGAAAGTAAACAGAGAAGAAAATTTTATCTGGACGAGAAAGAAAGAAAAAGTAGTTCAGAGCGCTTTAAAGGTGACTATATCAATTTTTTAAGATCATGTGATATTCAACTTCGAATATTCGACTTAGAGCCCGAAAATTTCGAAAGAGTCTATGAATTGACACAAAGAACAAACCAAATGAATTTTTCTGGCAACGTTTACTCCAAGGAAGAATTAGAGGAAATTAGTAAGCATGGCGGTTATGAAAAATATGTTATGCATTGCAGAGATAAATTTGGCGATTATGGAATTATTGGGTTTGCTTTGATTGAGAAGGCTATGGACAGGAATACATTAGTTGATTTAATGTTCAGTTGTAGAATACAAAGTAAAAGAGTGGAACACGCCTTCATACAACATTGTCTTGACAAATACTTACCAAGAGGTACCTTCTATGTTAAATATAAGCGATCAGATAGAAACAAATATTCAGCACAGGTTTTTGACGACCTTGGATTTCACCTAGACAAAAAAGAAGGGAGTCTGTATTTTTTGAGCATGAACCAAGGGGACTATACAAAAAAGGAAGAAATCGTAACAATAATTAATTAAGTAAAATGCCCCTTCATCCGATCCTTATTAAGACTGGTCTTTATAAACCTTTTTTGCCAGTAGCTACACTATTCAACAAACTATACCTTTATCTAGACTTCTTAAAGTGGATGGATAAACAGAGAAGTCTTAAAATCTTCAACGACTATTATGAGAGCAAAAGTCGATATACCAGAAGATTTGAACTTCATGACTACATTATTGAAAATCACGCATCTCCATCTTTACCGATTGACTACTTTGAATTTGGAGTAGCTCAAGGTGAAATGATCAGCCATTGGTCCAATAGAAACGTAAATTCAGCATCACGTTTTTTTGGTTTTGATTCTTTCACAGGCCTCCCTGAAAGCTGGGAAGATAAAGCCCAGGGTCATTTCAACACTAGAGGGGAGTTACCTCAGATTAATGATTCAAGGGTATCTTTTATTAAAGGATGGTTTCAAGATACAGTTAGCCCCTTTTTCAAATCTCTTGACATAGCCGATCGTCAAGCAATATACCATTTGGATGCTGACTTATTTAGCTCTACTCTTTATGTGTTATTTCAGATTCAGCCACTCATAAAATCTGGAGATATTCTGATATTTGACGAGTTCTCCAGTTACAAAGATGAATATCTAGCATTCAAAATATTTGAAAAAACAATGGGAAAGCATTTTGACTCTAAACTCATTGGAGCAATTAACAATTATAGACAAGTAGCCATTCAAATTACCAATGAAGTTCAAGCACAAAATTGAAAAGGCTCTGTCTGAGCTTCTATTCAAAAAAACAATAAACCTTGCTGAAGATAAAGCATTTGTAACTTTCACATTTGATGATGCACCTCTGTCTGCTTTTGTTAATGGGGGAGATATTCTAAAAAAGCATGGACTAAATGGTACATATTATATCTCAATGTCCCTCTTAAATCGAGAAGGATACTTTACTTCTTCCGACCTTAAAAATGCTTTAGAGCAGGGTCATGAATTAGCTTGCCACACCTTTAGCCATTTGCATTCCTTTAATACATCCGGTAAGAGGCTATATCAAGATGTTCTAAAAAATGAAGAAGCTTTTCAACAAATATTCCCCCACCAACCTTTACTCAATTACTCATTTCCATTTGGAGAACAAACCATTCTTTCTAGAAGACTTACCAAAAATAGATTTAAGTCAAGCAGAGGGATAACGACTGGGATCAATAGAGGCAAAATAGATCTCAATAACCTCAAAGCCATTAAGTTGTATGAATCCACTAACTCAATTCAATCTATTAGACAAGAATTGAAAGATCTAAAGGCAAATGGAGGTTGGTTGATTTTTTATACCCATGATGTTCAAAACAATTTTTCAGAATATGGTTGCTCGACTGAGTACTTCGAAGAGGTTGTTAAGAGTGTTTTGCAACTAGATATCAAATGCTTCAATATTAAAGAAGGAATCTCTTGTATAAGTGATTAATTTTTATTTTTTTATTGAAAAAATTCTATCATGAAACACATCACATTTATAGTTATCGTTGCAGCAATGACAACTATAATCACCTCCCAATTAAACGGACAATATCACAATATAACCGCACCTTCCTCCTATTTAACTGCCGAAAGAGTAGCTAGGTTTAGCACATCAGGATTGACAACAGACTTTTTAGAAATAACAAATGCCACGCATTATGAAAACCAATTTGTACCCGCAATCTGGGCACATAGACAAAGTGACAATCGAATTGTCACAAGTCTTCATGCATCCATTTCTTCAGGCATTGACAATGGTTCTACAGCCCTAATAGAATTCAGAGCTGATATTCGCAATAATATTAACCTTAGTGCTCCATCCGGGAGTCTTTTTCCATGGAATGAGAATAGCTATAGTCAGGTATCAACAAGACCTCTGTTCGAATGGTTAAATGGTGACGCCAGTAGAATGAAGATGCTAGCCAACGGCTACTTGGGACTCAATACTACGTCCCCTACTGCCAGGCTACATGTTAATGGAGGTGGGGTGAGATTCGAAAGTCTAAGCACAACCACAGGCGGCACATATGTATTGGTAACGGACAATAATGGTAATGTTAATCGAAAAGCAATGTCATTTTTTGGGGGAGGGTCTCAAGCCCCTTTATGTTTTGATGGCAACACAGTTGTAAAAGTTGATACGAATGGAGATTTTGCATGTACCCAAATTTATGATACTGGGACAAATGTGGGTGTTGGTACTTCAAGCCCTTCAAGCAAGTTTACCGTTAATGGAGATATTAGATCTTTGACCAACACATTCCTATCAGATAAGCGGTATAAAAAAAATATTCAAAGACTGGATGGATCGCTTGATAAAATACTAAACCTCCAAGGGAAAACCTATTACTGGAGAACGGAAGAGTTTAATGACATGGGTTTTAATGACAAAAAGCAGTATGGTTTTATTGCGCAGGAAGTTGCTGAATATTTTCCTGAACTTGCTCAAGTGGACTCTAATGGAGATTACGCTTTGAATTATACTGGATTGATTCCAGTACTGGTTGAAGCCCTAAAGGAGCAACAAGTTCAAATCACTGAACTTAGCAACTTGATCCTGGCTATGAGCAAGGAAGGACAATCTATAAAAAATAAGGATGAGTCAGATGGTCTTATTTTTTCAACCAATTACCCAAACCCTTTTAGTGATGAGACGAACGTAGACTTCCTAATACCGGCTAATATTCATAATGCCACTCTTGCCTTATATGATGGTGATGGAAATGTAATTATGGAAAAAGAAATTAAGGCAAGAAATAAGAGAGAGAGCATCATTATTGAGAAAGGCAACATGAAATCTGGAGTCTACTTCTACACCCTACTTCTTGATGGAAAAGTTTATGATACCAAGAAAATGATTGTGCGTTAACCATTCCAAGAATATTCAATATTAAGTGGCTCAAAATCATTTGAGCCACTTTTTTTGATCATTTTTGTGATGTAGATGGGCATAATCATCAAACAAAGCATACGGTCCTCAATCATCTCCTACTTTGGAGTAGCTATTGGCTATGTAAATGTCTTATGGCTATACCCTTATTTTCTAGGCACCGAACAAGTTGGACTGTTTCGACTGATACAAAGTACGGCTTATTTACTGGCTACATTTGGCCAAATGGGCCTGGCCCAGAGCTTCATAAAATTCTACCCTGAGTTTAAACACAAGAAGGGCTACCTTGCCGCTGCCCTCGTTGGTGGAACCATGGGGTTCCTCTTACTGTGCGGGTTTACCGGGGTCTTTCAACGGCAAATTGTAAACTACTTCTCCAGAGAATCTCCTCTTTTTGTAGAATATTTGCAGGTGACATTCATTGTATCTTACCTGATTATACTCTTTCAATTGCTAGAAGCTTATTCCAGAAGCCTATTAAAAATAGTTTTTCCAACCCTAATGAAAGACATTGGTCTGAGAGTGCTAACTATGGCTTTTCTGCTGTGCTATGGTTTTGGCTATCTGCGGTTCAACCAACTTGTTTATCTTCTCATAGCCATATATGGAACCGTACTTTTGGGTCTTCTTATTCATTTTGCCAGAAATAGAGAGCTCCATTTTTCGTTAGACTTTGGGTTTCTAAAGCAAGGCCGGTTGAAACGGATTGTACATTATGGCTTATTTTCTCTTATAGGAGCCGGAGGCACTCAAATAATACTTCAAATTGATAGTGTAATGATTAGTGGTAGCCTGGGGCTGGAGGAAACCGGTATTTATACCATAGCTTTCTTTATTGGAATAGTCATTGAAATGCCCAAAAGAGCCATCGCACAACTGAGCTCAGCCTTGCTGGCTCAATCTTTTAATAAGCATGACATGGCTGCGGTAAAAAAACTTTACCAACAAACATCAATCAATCAGTTGTTAATCGGCTCGCTGCTTCTTATTGGCATCTGGGCTAATTTGAGCAATATTTATGCATTCATCCCCAATAACGAGGCCTATCTGACCGGAGTTAATGTAGTGCTCTTTATTGGCTTAGGTAAGCTTTCCGACATGGCTTTTGGCACCAATGGCGAAATCATTGTCATGTCTAAATACTTTCAGTTTAATGTTGTTGCAGTGGCCGTTTTGGCCGTGCTTACTATTCTCTTAAACCTTTGGCTTATTCCACTTTTTGGCATAGAGGGTGCAGCTGTGGCTTCCTTTTTAGCCATGCTCACCTTTAACCTAACCAAGTATATTTTTGTATGGTATAAGTTTGGCATACAGCCTTTCAACTCAAAAACACTAGTGCTGTTGGCCATTGCAGCAGGCGCATTGATTTTAAATAGCTTGGTTGTGCCTTTCAACAATCCTTTATTGGATTTAGTGCTTCGCTCTGCCATGATTGCTTTCTTTGTGCTTGGCTTGGCTTATTGGCTAAAAGTGTCTGATGAATTTAACAATCTGATCCATCAGGTTTTGGAGAAATCAAATCTGCGCTAACCAAGTGGCAAGTTGCCCCGTGAGCTGGTGCCTGCTATACTGCTCAATATTTTCATAGGTCAAATCCAATTGCTGTTCATGGGCTGCTTCCAAAAACTCCTTTATGCCAGTATAGTCATCATAATCGAAGCACTTTCCAGCATTACACTCCCTAAGAATAGTCGCCAAATCACTGTGCACATCACCAATAGCCAAAATGGGCTTCTTTGCTCTCAAATATTCAAAAAGCTTACCTGGAAGTTGCGTTTGGAGCCTTTCTGTTTGAGTTTGAATAAGTATGAGCACATTGCTTTGAGCGTACAAAGAAAAAACCTCCTGATGGGGCACGGAGGGCTCAATGGTAGTACACTTCTTTAAAGCCACATGCTGCTCCACCTCGTTGCGCACTTCATCACTTAAAATCCCAATTAGTTTAAGTGCCATATCAGCGTGTGTCACTGCCAAAGCATCTATTGCCTTCCATAGGTTTTTCGGATTCCTTTGCCTACTGAGCATTCCAACATGGCTTAGAATAAACTTTTGATCACGATTAAGCTGTTCGGGCATTTCGTCAGCATCGTCATATCCATTAGTAATTACTTTTACCGAACGTGCCCCAAGCCGCTTAAACTCATCTCTTGCGCTTTGGCTAGTTACCAACAGTGCGTCAGACACTTTTATAACTTCCTGTTCCAGCTTTTGGTGGCGTTTCCAAAGGGGAGCTGTAATTTTCATTTCCTGAAGAATCTCCCATTGTGTCCATGGATCTCTAAAATCTGCTACCCAGGTAAGCGATGGCACTTTCATCTTTAGTCGTTTACCAATAAGATGCAAACTATGAGGTGGCCCGGTGGTTATCACATGCCTTATATGGTTGGTCTCCAGAATACTCAGTAAATAGTTAGATGCCGGTTTTACCCAAAATATTTTGGGGTCGGGCACAAATAAATTTCCACGAAGCCAAACAGCTAATTGCTTCAGAAGGCTATTGTTGGCGTCTTCCAAAATTTGCCCTTGTTTTAGCTCCTTTTGCCCCGATAATTTCTTGAAAATACTGTATGGTTCCCAAATGGGAAACTTCAGCACTTCCACTTCCGGGTGAATATCATGAACCAACGATTCATCTTTCAGGTCGAAATCAGGGTTTTCCGGAGTAAAAATTATAGGTCTCCATCCATAAGAAGGCAGGTACTTGCTAAACTTGAGCCAACGCTGCACTCCGGCTCCTCCGCTAGGCGGCCAATAATAGGTTACAATAAGAACAGGCTTTAGCTCTTTTGGGGTTAGTTGTTGAGTATTGCCAGAATTAGTGCGCTCCATAGTAGACTTGCAATTAAGAAGAAAAAAATCTTATTTCAGCCATCAATACAGGTCAAACTCAACGAATCTACCATGGGCTTTTTACCACTTTTTGTCGCTTTATTAGGCTTAATATTACTTTACACTCTCTATACATACAATCAAATAAAGCCAAGAAAGGCCAACCTTAACCGGGTTATTGATGCCATGGCAGCCAACAGTCGCGAAAGGAAACAACTGGTTTTACAACACGAACAGAACAACCCCGCTCTGCAAGAGCTTGCCGAAAAGCTTCGAAAAACCTCTACAGACAGGTTTCAGAGTTATAAAAAAGAAGAAGAATTCATCGAAGAATTAGAGCAAGCCACCAAGCAACTCGCCAATGAAGACCTAGCTCATAAATTAAATGCGCTCAATCATAGACAGCAAGAGCTTATTCAAAACCTAAAGGCCAAAGCCAAGGAGTACAACTCTTTCATTGGCAAATCGCCTGCTTCGGCAGTAGCCTCAGCATTCGGTTTCAGACAATTTTAACTGTTCTTTGAGATAAGAGACTACTTCTTCGGCAGAATCAGGTTTAAACCATTGTACTTCTGAATCCCTTCTAAACCACGTAAGCTGCCGTTTGGCATATCTCCTTGAGTTTCTTTTGAGCAACCGAATAGCCTCCTCCCTACTGTATTCTCCCTTTAGGTAAGGAAAAATCTCCTGATACCCCACGGTTTGCAACGCGTTCAGATGCTCCAAAGCCAACAGTTTTTCTGCTTCTTCAAAAAGCCCTTGCTCAATCATGGCATCCATGCGCGCATCAATACGCTCATAGAGTTTTTCTCTTTCCATGTGCAGTCCAATTTTATGAACGCAGAACGGTCGGTGTTTTTTGTTCTGGTTTTTCCTAAAATGAGAAAATGGTCTACCGCTGACGCGTATTACTTCAAGGGCTCTAATAACTCGCTGCGGGTTGTGCAAGTCAACAACAGCTGCATATTCAGGGTCTGTTCTTTTCAGCTCTTCTACCAACGGGCTCAAACCGTTCTCTTCCAGTTCATCATTCAGTTTTTGTCTTACCTCCCCGGGCACTTCGGGAAACTCGTCCAATCCATGACAAACGGCATTCACAAAAAGTCCCGATCCGCCCACCAATACCAAAACATCATGTTGGCTATGGAGTTGTTCTATTAAGCGCAGAGCGTCCTTTTCGAACTTTCCAACATCGTAAGAATCATGAATAGAATGAGAATTTATAAAATGATGCGATACTCGGCTCAATTCTTGAGCGTTAGGCTTTGCAGTACCAATTTCAAGTTCTCTGTAAAATTGCCTGGAGTCTGCTGATAGTATTTCAGTTTGAAAGTATTCAGCAACTTCTATGGCCAATGCCGTTTTACCTACGGCTGTTGGCCCCACAATACATATTAAGTGCTTTTTTATTGAGCTCATGTTGAATTTACGCACCCAAATATATTATAATTGAAATTGCAGTATGAATAATAGACACAACAGCATTCTGGTCATTGATGACAATGACATTAATAGAAAATATCTAAAATCAGTACTTTCCAACAACAGCCTGGAACCCGTATTAGTAGAAAGCGGGTATAGGGCTCTGGAAGAATTACGATTACGCCAGTTCGATTTGATTTTAGTAGACATTCAGATGCCCGAAATGGATGGTTTTGAGTGCTACAACCGAATTAAAGAAGAATTTGGTTTATATTGCCCTGTTTTAGCAATAACTGCTTTCTCGGATAATGCCGATAAGAAGCAAATCATTGAATTTGGCTTTAACGATTACATTCTGAAACCTGTAAAACCTAACGTATTGGTAGAAACCATTAAATACTGGATTACCAATTTTAGCAAGACCAACGGGGCCAGCCCCTTTCAGGAAGATGAACATGTAGACGAAGAAGTAATTCAGGACCTACTTAGATACACCGATAAAGACTCACTACTCTTATTAATCGATGAATTTGTTGAAGAGACTAAATCAAATCTTCAATCAATTTCATTTTTAAAGAGCAATCATAAGTACACTGAAATTTTGAGTATCTTGCATAATATAAAAGGAAATGCTGGTTCTTTCGGATTCACCACTCTTTCTTCTATGGCCTCTACCATAGAGTCATACATTAAAGAAGAAAAATGGGATAGGGCTGTTTCTATTCTCGATGAATTTTTAGAATATGGCGACTTTCTTTTTAAAGACCATAGAAGACTGTTAAAGATTTATTAGTTATGACTGTTGAATACAAGAAAGTGCTCGTAGCCGAGGACAGTTCTGTTATTCAGAATCTGTTGAAGAAGATTCTGCTTTTTGAGAACTGTAAAATCACCTCTGCCAAGGATGGGCAGGCTGTGTTAGACAAGTTCGAAGCCGAAGACTTCGACTTGGTTATCATGGATGTAAACCTTCCGATTCTCAATGGATTGGAGGCCACCAAGCGAATAAGAGCCGGAAAAACCAAAAAATCTAAAATTCCAATAATTGGAATTTCTGGCAACGCCAAAAACCTGCCGGTTTCGGAGTTTTTTGAGGCCGGAATGAATGAATACATTCAAAAACCACTCGATTATGACAAACTGATTGAGCTGGTTAAAAAATATACTTCCACCAACTAAATGTCTGTAAAGTACACAAAACAATTTCTGGGTAAACTAGAAGACATATTTGCCGAGTCTGACTACGTATTGCGCTACGAAAAAGGCAACTTCAAGTCGGGCTATTGTATTCTAAAAGACACCAAAATTGCTATTGTGAACAAATACTATACTACAGAAGGCAAAATCACCTGCCTTTTGGACATTATTAAATCTATTGAACTAGACCCTAAGCAGCTTAGCGAAAAAAACGTTAAGCTGCTTAACGAACTCTCTCAAACCTCACTAAAGCTGTGAAAGTAACTGTTCTTGGATCAGGAACTTCGCAAGGTGTGCCGGTAATTGGCTGCCAGTGCCCGGTTTGTCAATCTCTTGACTTTCGAGATAAAAGACTCCGCTCTTCTGTTCATATAGAAGTAGAGGGCAAAAGCATTGTGATTGATTCCGGCCCAGACTTCCGTCAGCAAATGCTCCGAGAACGCATCAGCCAACTAGATGCCCTACTGTTTACTCACGAACACAAAGACCATACGGCCGGCATGGACGATATTCGTTCGTTTAATTTTCTGCAAGAAAAAGACATGCCCGTTTATGCCGCCCCGAGGGTAATAGAGCAATTAAAACGTGAGTTTGCTTATGTATTTTCTGAAAAGAAATATCCCGGTGTGCCCATGGTAGAGGTAAATGAGTTAGACGGTCAACCTTTTGAAGTAGAAGGGATACAGGTTATACCTATTGAGGTACTACACTACAAATTGCCAGTATATGGCTTTCGCATAGGAGACTTCACCTATATAACCGATGCCAAAACCATTAGCGAAGAGTCTTTGGAAAAAGCTCGCGGCTCAAAAATTCTGATGATCAATGCATTGCAGCAAACCGAACACTTGAGCCACCTCACGCTGAACGAAGCCATAGACATGGCTCAAAAAATTGGAGCAGACGCCACCTATTTTACTCACTTAAGCCACAAAATGGGCAGTCACAAAACCATAGAAGCGCAACTGCCCAACAATATTTATATTGCCTATGATGGTCTTCAGCTATCGCTCTAAGACCAACTATTTTGCCACGTTTATTTTAAGCGTATTTGTTCTTCCAAATTCATGAATTGGCATACTGGCTGTGGTAATAAACACATCGCCCGACTTCAGCTTGCCTGCCTCTTTTAGTATCTCCTCCTGATCTTCGAATGTCTGGTCTGTAGAATGACGTTTGTCATAAAAAAATCCTTCTACTCCCCAAACCAAGCCCAGTTTGGTTAGCAGCCCTTTGTTGGCGGTGAATATGAAAATCTTAGAATAAGGTCTGTGCGAAGCCATTTTAAAGGCGGTATAGCCCGAAACAGTGTTGCCTATAATGGCTTTTGCCCTTACCTGTTCGCAAAGCTTACAGGCCGCAAGCATCACATTGTCGTTAATAAAGGTGTCGCTATCTTCCTGAGGGTTGTAGAAGTGGTCATATACTTTGGCCGAACTTTCTACCGAAGCAATGGTTCTAGCCATATACTGAACCGTTTCTACAGGATATTTTCCGGCCGCTGTTTCGGCAGACAGCATCATTGCATCGGCACCATCCAACACCGCATTGGCCACATCGTTTGTCTCTGCCCGGGTTGGCCTCGGATTAGAGATCATGCTTTCCATCATCTGTGTAGCAATAATTACTGGCTTAGCGGCTTTGTTGCATTTATCGACAATCATTTTCTGAGCCATGGGTACCTCTTCCATCACTATTTCTACCCCAAGGTCTCCCCTGGCCACCATTAGAGCATCAGAGGCGGCAATAATGTCATCTATGTTTTTTAGAGCCTCGGGCTTCTCAATTTTAGCCACTACCCTAATATCCTTACCCGATTGTTCAATTTGCTTCTTTAGGTCCAGAATGTCCTTGGCCGTTCTAACAAAAGAAAGAGCAATCCAGTCAACCCCCTGATCGATTCCAAACGCAAGATCTTCCTTATCCTTCTCTGTAAGAGCCGGGGCCGAAACATCCGTAAAAGGAAGATTGATTCCCTTCCTGGACTTCAAAGAACCACCGTATTTAACCTCACAGATTACGTCTTTACCTTTAATATCCTTTACAAAAAGTTCGAGATTACCATCATCAATAAGCACCATATCGCCCTTTTTCACATCTTTAGGCAAATCGGTGTAAGAGGTACTCACACGCTTAGAGTTACCCAAAAGACTTTCGGTAGTAATGGTCAGTTCCTGGCCGGGTTCAATAAACACTTCTCCATCTTCAACCTTTTCTACCCTTATTTTTGGTCCTTGCAGATCCTGAAGAATAGAAACATGAGTCCCAAGCTCTTCATTTACCTCTCTTATTCTCTGAATTACCTGAGCATGTGTGGCGTGTTCACCGTGAGAAAAGTTCAGTCTGAAAACGTTTACACCAGCCTTTACAAGTTCGGTTAATACCTCTTTAGACTGGCTGGCAGGCCCTACAGTGGCCACAATTTTTGCTCTTTTAGAATAAATAGTCTGACCCATATTAAAAGATAAGGTTATCCTTAGATTTTAGTGATTGAATATCGATTTTGGTTGTAAACTGCACGAAAGGTATTCGTTTGACTTCGCTAATAAAAGTATTCTCATCGAAAGTGCTGGATTCGTTTTCCAAAAGCACCAGATAGTCGAAATTTTTCAATTCAGGCAGCAAATAGGCATTATAAGCTCCATCAGTATCTTCGGCTCTATTTCTGATTAATCGAACCGTCTGAAACTCTGACCGATCCAGAAAATTCTGAATGGAAAGACTCTTCTGTTCATTGAAACCAATTTCTATGTTTTCTGCTTTTACCAGGTTGAGCTTCAAATCTTTATTGAGGCACCACGCGAGCTTGTATGGTTTCACGTTAGCATTGAGGGCTAAAAGAAGAAAGTCGAAATCATAAATAACCTGAAGCTTATTTTTAGCCATACGATGCAAAATTAGGCCTTTTGAAGGGCTCGGACAAGATTAAAAATTTTGTTTGACATTCGGGGAGAATTGCATTTCTTTGCATCGAGTTTTAACTAAATTTTAACCAAAATGTCAGAAATCGCATCAAAAGTTAAGGGTATTATTATTGATAAATTAGGTGTTGAAGATTCTGAAGTAACACCAGAAGCCAGCTTCACCAACGATCTTGGAGCTGATTCCCTTGACACTGTGGAATTGATCATGGAGTTTGAGAAGGAGTTCAACATTTCAATTCCTGATGACCAGGCTGAAAACATCGCTACTGTTGGCGATGCCATCTCTTATTTGGAAGCAAACGTTCAGCAATAATTTCTCACTTACGACTCTAGTATGCAATTAAAACGAGTTGTAGTAACCGGACTAGGCGCACTTACACCACTAGGTAATAATCTCAATACATATTGGGACAATCTTATTAAGGGTGTAAGTGGGGCTGGACCGATCACCAAGTTCGATCCCGAAAAATTCAAAACCAAGTTTGCCTGCGAGGTAAAGGGATACGATCCTAACGAGCACTTTGATAGAAAAGAAGCTCGTAAGATGGATTTATTTACCCAATACGCCTTAGTAACAGCCGAGGAGGCTATGCAAGACGCAGGTATTGACCTGGAATCAATCGATAAGCTAAAGGCCGGTGTTATCTGGGGTTCAGGTATTGGCGGTCTTAGAACTTTTCAGGAAGAAGTGGCCTCTTTCGCCCAAGGCGATGGAACTCCACGATTCAACCCATTCTTCATTCCTAAGATGATTGCAGACATTTCTGCAGGAATGATTTCTATCAAATACGGATTCAATGGCCCCAACTTTGTCACTGTTTCGGCCTGTGCCTCCGCTACCAACGCCATGATAGACGCCATGACCTACATTAAGTTAGGCAAGGCCAATATTATGATTACAGGTGGCTCAGAAGCATCGGTAACCGAAGCAGGAATTGGTGGGTTTAACGCCATGAAAGCCCTGTCTGAGAGAAATGATTCTCCGGAAACGGCTTCAAGGCCTTTCGATAAAGATAGAGATGGGTTTGTTTTAGGCGAAGGTGCAGGAGCTCTCATTCTGGAAGAATACGAGCATGCCAAAGCACGCGGTGCTAAAATATATGCTGAAGTAGTTGGTGGCGGTATGTCGGCCGATGCCTATCACATTACAGCCCCTCACCCGGAAGGGTTAGGTGCCTACAATGTGATGATCAACGCATTGGAAGACGCCCACATGAAACCGGAAGAGATTGATTATATCAACGTTCATGGTACTTCTACACCACTTGGCGATATTTCAGAAGCGGCTGCCATTGAAAAAGTATTTGGCGAACATGCCTACAAACTGAATATCAGTTCTACCAAATCCATGACAGGACACCTGTTAGGTGCTGCCGGAGCTATTGAGGCCATTGCCAGTGTAATGGCCATTAAGCACCAGATTGCCCCTCCTACCATTAACCACTTTACAGACGATGATCAATTTGACCCTCGTTTGAACTTTACCTTTAACAAGGCCCAGGAGAGAACAATCAATGCTGCACTTAGTAACACCTTTGGTTTTGGAGGACACAATACCTCTGTGATTTTCCGTAAAATTGACTAATTGTGCGGTTGATAGTAAACCGTGTAACGTCTCTTTTCAAATCATATTCTAAAGAAGAAAAAGCGCTTATTGCCTCTATCAAAATGATAACAGGCAGTAAGCCTTTTAATTTAAAACCCTACCAAATAGCCACTCAACACACCTCAGTGGCTAAAGCACTCAAAAAGGGCTTCAAAGAATCGAACGAACGTTTAGAATATCTCGGAGACTCTGTGCTAGGCATGGTGGTGGCCGAGTACCTCTTCAAACGCTTTCCGTTCAAAGACGAAGGCTTTCTTACAGAACTCCGCTCGCGTATTGTAAGCCGAGAAAGTCTCAACAATGTGGCAAGAACCATAGGCGTACCGCAAATTGTGCGCTTCGACCGAAAGCGCAAAACACCCAATTCCCACAAGTCGCTTTATGGTAACACATTAGAAGCGCTCATCGGAGCCATTTATCTGGACAAAGGCTTTAGACACAGCCGAAAATTCATTCTTAAAAAATTGCTTCTGCCCCATTTCGATCTGGAAGAAATCATTAATACCACCAAGAACTATAAAAGCAAACTGATCGAGTGGTCGCAAAAACACTCCAAGTCGCCTACCTTTGAGCATATTGACACCATAGATAAAGGCCATTACAAGGAATTCATTATTGAAGTAAAAGTAGATGACGAACCGATAGCCAAAGGACATGGTTTAAGCAAGAAGAAGGCCGAGCAAGATGCAGCCCGCGAGGCTTGTATTATTCTAGAACTAGAACAATGAGAACATATCGCATAGGTGGAGCCACTATAAACCAGACCCCACTCGACTGGAAAGGTAACCTTGAACGCATTAAAAAGGTGTTGATTGAGGCCCGAAAAAATGGCGTAGAAATACTTTGTCTTCCCGAATTGTGCATTACCGGCTACGGATGTGAAGATTTGTTTCTAAGTCAATGGCTCCCCGAAAAGGCTTTGAGCCTCATCCCTCAGTTGGTTGCCGAAACGGAAGGGCTACTCACTACCCTTACCCTCCCCCTTCGCCACAAAGGATTGCTCTACAACTGCGCCATTGTGGTTAAGAACAAACAAATACTGGGTATATATGCTAAGCAACACATGGCACTAGATGGTGTACACTACGAACCCCGCTGGTTTAACCCATGGCCCATTGGCTTGGTAGAAGACTTTGAAATTGACGGAGAAACATACCCAATTGGCGACCTTACTTTCGATGTAGATGATTGGAAGGTAGGCTTCGAGATTTGCGAAGACGCATGGCGCGGACCCGTGAGACCTGCCTGCAGACTCAAAGAACGCGGAGTTAACCTTATTCTTAACCCTAGCGCCAGTCATTTTGCCATGCAAAAAACACTGGACCGCATTAAGCTTGTTGAAAACTCCAGCTTAGACTTTAATTGCACCTATGTATATGCCAATCTGCTGGGCAATGAGGCCGGACGCATGATTTACGATGGGGAAATTATGGTAGCCCAGCGAGGAAAAATACTGCTCAGAAACCAACTGCTCAGTTTCCGGGCATTTGAGCTATGCTATGGCGATTTCAAAGCCGATCAATCGACCCAAGAGAACAACGAAGCCGTTGCCCCGGTACTTTCCAAACAAGAGGAATTTCCCAGGGCCTGCGCACTGGCCCTTTTCGACTATATGAGAAAAAGCCGCACTAAAGGATACACCCTTTCGCTAAGTGGTGGAGCCGACTCAGCCACTTGCGCCATTATGGTGGCCGAAATGGTAAAAAGAGGTATTGAGCAGCTGGGAAAAGAGTCTTTCTGCTCAGCCATAGGCTTCGATGAGCTGGCTGAAAAACCCGAAAAGAAAATAGTCTACACCATTTTTAATACGGCCTACCAAGGCACTGTCAATTCCTCAGAGGCTACTTTAAATGCTGCTAAATATTTGGCAGATTCAATTGGTGCAAAATTTTACAGTTGGACAATCGACTCTTCCGTTGAAGCTTACACTTCAATTATTGAAACGGCACTCCACAGAAAATTAAGTTGGGAGCAAGACGACCTGGCCTTGCAGAATATTCAGGCACGCTCGAGAAGCCCCATTATATGGATGCTCACCAACATTACCAATACCTTATTGCTCACTACCTCGAACCGTAGCGAGGGCGATGTAGGTTATGCCACTATGGACGGAGACACCAGCGGTAGTCTGGCCCCTATTTCTTCAGTTGACAAGCACTTTATCAGGCAATGGCTTATTTATGCCCAGAAGGAAATGGGTTATGAAGGTCTAAGGTTCATCAACCAACTTCCTCCCACTGCAGAACTAAGACCACAAGACCAGAAGCAAACAGATGAAGACGATTTGATGCCTTACCATATAATGGTTGAAATAGAAAAGCTAGCTATTAGGGACCACAAATCTCCTTTAGAGGTTTTTACTGAATTGAAAGCTGCAGATCTTGAGCCGGAAGATTTGCTGAGGCAACACGTGAGGAAATTCTTTCGGCTTTGGAGCCGCAATCAGTGGAAACGGGAGCGCTTAGCACCAGCCTTTCATCTCGATGAGTTCAACGTAGACCCCAGAACTTGGTGTCGTTTCCCTATTCTCTCGGCTGGTTTTGAGGAAGAATTAGCCTTATTATAAAGCTTAACAATTAGTTTTTTCGGTTTCAGGCTATTCAATCGGATTGCTTTCAGCAATTCGTATATCTTTGCTTTATGCACCAATTAACAGTTCTATCTTACTTTGTATGGGATCCAATGCGGGAGATTATCAAGGGTATTCAGCCCCCCGTATGGTATAGTGTACTTTTTGCTGCCGGTTTCATATTCGGCTACCAAATAATGGTCTACATTTTTAAGAAGGAGGGCAAAAACCCACTCAATGTAGATACACTTTCAGTTCATATGATTGTGGCAACCATTGTGGGCGCAAGATTAGGACACCTCATATTCTATGAACCAGAACGATTCCTGGCAGATCCCCTTGTATTTTTCAGAACCTGGGAGGGTGGTTTGGCAAGCCATGGCGCAGCCATATGCATACCCATTGCCTTATACCTCTATAGTAACTATGTGGTTAAGGTGGTAAAACCCAGACCATGGCCTTTAAAATTCATTAAACAAAAACGAGAGGGACAAAGCTATTTGTGGATTATAGACCGAATAGTGATTACCGTAGCCCTGGCCGGAGCCTTTATTCGCTTTGGTAACTTTGTAAATTCAGAAATTATAGGAAAGCCCTCAGAATCGGACTATGGGGTGGTGTTTGGTCGCGTAGCCGAAGAGGCTCTGGAAAAGGCTCCTTTAGGTATTGAAAGTGCTGAAGCTTCAAAAGGCAGTACGACCGAAAGGCGTGCTCCAGGTATTGTTCCGGTAGACCTCAGGTTAGTATTTGAAAACAGGCAACTATCAGAAGCTCAAGCACGAAAAATCATTGAAGATGATGTACGATTGATACTTCTGGGAAACCAATCGGTACAGGAGCATTATGCCCAACCCAACGAACCACTCGATTATGAAATTAACATTGTAGACCGTAAGGTGGAGGCCATAGTGCACACCTGGGGTATTGCAAGATATCCCGCACAGTTGTACGAATCGGCCACCTGTGTACTCCTTTTTCTTATTTTGCTAGGCATTTGGTTTAAATGGAAGTCGAAAACTCCTGAAGGCTTACTGTTCGGTATTTTCCTCATCTGGATATTTGGCCTTCGCTGGTTCCACGAACTATTTAAGGAAAACCAGGTTGCTTTTGAAAATGACATGACCTACAACATGGGGCAACTGCTCAGTATTCCTTTGGTACTTGTAGGGGTAATTATGCTGATAAGAGTCATAGTATTATCTAAGAAATCTTAAATCGGGAGTGTTCATAAAGTTATTCAGGCTGTGGTTGATTGTGGGGTGCATTTTATGTATTAAGTCCGGCACCTACGGACAAACTTTGCCTGATATTGACACCGCCTCGGTGGTCAAGATTGGTAAGATTTACGTTACAGGAAACAAGCGTACCCTGGAAAGCATCATTTTGCGGGAGCTTAGTTTTGCTGAGGGAGACCAAATTAAAGTAAGCGATCTAGCCGATAAAATAGTGCTGGACCAACAAAAGCTCATTAATACACGCTTATTTGTGACGGCCGAAATTGTGCCGCTTTTTCTTTCCTCCACCCAGTGCGAAGTACTCATTAGGCTACAAGAGCGATGGTACGTTTTTCCGGTTCCCATATTTAAGCTGGCCGACAGAAACTTTACCGAGTGGTGGGTGAATCAGAACAGAGATTTCTCCAGGGTAAACTATGGCATGCAACTATACCACCTTAACTTTTCTGGTCGAAACGACAGGTTGGTTGTCCGCACCCAGTTTGGCTTTACCAAACGCTACAGTTTTCAATATTCGGTGCCATATATAAACCGTGCTCAAACAGCAGGGCTCACCCTTTCTACTTCGTTCGATACCAATAAAACAGTGAGCTACGCCTCCGATGGTCACCTGCAACAGTTTGTGCAGAGCGAAGACGTAATTCGCAGAATATTCAGTACAACAGGAGCCATAACCTTTCGCCCCTCATTCTATAACCGGCATTCGTTCATTCTTAATTATAACAGAGGCTCCATTGCCGATACTGTTTTCCGTCTCAATAGTGAATACTTTCAGGCCAACACCCAGTTGCAACAGTACTTTGCTTTTGGGTATTCCTTTGTTCACGACCGCAGAGACTATGTTGCATACCCACTAACCGGTACAGAATTTACCTTCAACTTCAATCAGTTTGGCCTGGGAATATTCGATGACATAAACATGACCAGCACCCGGCTGGGCTATGGCACTTTCTCCCAGTTGAGCAAAAAACTCTACCTCGCCAACAGAGTAGACATTTACAAAAACTTCTCCGATGAAATTCCCTATCTGATTCGGGCTGGTTTTGGTTATAACCCCGATTTCATCAGGGGCTATGAGCGCTACGTTATTGAAAGTGATTTTTTGGCTTCGTACCGTACGGCTTTGCGCTACGAGGTGCTTAAAGGAGTTAAGCAAATCAACCCTAGAAGTATGATCGACCAGTTTAGAACATTACCTTATGCTTTCTACTTAAAGGTGTTTTTGGATACCGGCTATGCCGGAGATTCACTGGCTTCTAACATCAACAACTTCTACAACAATCAGTGGATTGGTAGTGTAGGTGTGGGTCTGGATATTGTCACCTACTACGATTTTGTGGTTCGACTGGAGTATAGCATTAACCGTGAAGGAAGCACGGGCTTCTTCTTCAATTTCAGATCGGCACTTTAGATTATTTGCCCCATCTAAACCCCTAATTTCCTATATTCGGAAGTGCGAAGAGTAACACTCACTTTTTTTCTATTTATTCAACTAATCTTTGTGGCGAACGCACAATTGGCTGGTGTTCCTCCCAAAGGCCCTATTTCTCTGGCTCTTGGTGGAGTATCTGCTTCTACGGCCAATGAATGGTCGGTTTTCAATAATCCTGCCGGGCTTATTGCCAATGAAGGCATTAATGCAGCTTTTAGCTATCAAACCATTTTCAACTTTGCCCCCTTTAATACGGTCATGGCCGCTGTGAACCATGAGACCAACTGGGGAACGGCCTCCTTTGGAGTATATCGCTTTGGAGACGAGCTTTTTAGCAACCAAATGGCCAGCCTTGGTTTTGCCCGAAAAATTGGCATTATGAGTCTTGGAGCTAAAACCAGCGTATTACAATACCATATCGATGGTTTTGGCAAAAGGGCCACTTTTATTGGCGAAATGGGCGTATTAGCAGAGTTCACGGAGCAGTTACATTTTGGTGCCCACGTATATAACTTCACCCAATCGGTAATTGCCGAAGAAAGTGGCGAACGCGTGCCAACTATCATTCGCTTGTCGCTCAAATATCAACCCGATGAGGCCTTGGCTATTTATATGGAGGGCGATAAGAATGTAGAAGACAAACCGGACCTACGCCTGGGTATAGCCTATGGTCTTATGGAAAACCTTGAGTTGAGAACAGGTTTTTCTACCCAAACCAATCGGCACTCTTTTGGGGCGGGCCTTACGCTCAAGAAATTTAAGATTAATTATGCCGTCCGCTCTAACCGCGGCACAGGCGCTACGCATAATTTTGGGCTCGGCTACCAAATTAAGCAACCATGAAAAAGTGGGTGCTTCCGGCTTTGATTTTGCTGCTCGTAATCAGCCATTTTCCACTAAGGGCCCAAATACGGGAAAATTTTGATTTACAGCTTTTTATTGAATCACTCTTCAATACTCAAGAAGAATCGCTGAACTATGAAGACCTGTACGAGCGTCTTCTACTGCTTTACGAAACACCGGTAAACATCAACACAGCCTCCATCGAGGACCTTAGAGGCTTGTACATACTTTCTGACCCACAAATAGATTCGCTGAAAGCCTACATTGCTCGCAATGGCAAACTGCTCACCGAATATGAGCTTCAACTAGTGCCAGAGTTCGACCTGGCCACTATAGAGAAAATTCTACCATTTATTACCATAAATGCACAAGACCTAACTACCGACAACCGGCCTCTCTGGCAACGTATTTTGAGCGAAAGAAACCACTACTTCATATACCGTTATGAGCAAACCTTAGAGAAAAAAAGAGGCTTTGATCCTCCGGAATCTCCCACCGATACGCGCTATGCAGGTAGTAGAGGTAAACAATACCTTCGGTATCGGGTAGCAAAACCGGGAGATTTTAGCTTTGGCTTTACTACCGAAAAAGATCCGGGCGAAGCCATTGTTTGGGATCCTGACAGCAAGCGCTATGGCATGGACTTTTGGTCTGCACATGCCATGCTTGAGAATAATAACCAATGGAGAAAGGTAATAGTGGGAGACTACCAGTTGCAGTTTGGGCAAGGGCTCATATTTGGAGCAGGTTTTGCCATTGGAAAAGGCTCCGAAACCATCAATACGCTTGAAAGGGTAAACCTCGGCATTCGGCCTTATACTTCCGTGTTAGAAGGTGGCTTTTTGCGAGGGGTTGCGGCTACATATTCGCTCTCCGAGAAGGTAGCCCTAACCGCTTTTTTCTCACGCTTAAAACAAGATGCCGCATTGCAAGAAGATGAAGAAACCTTTGAGCAATATTTTTCATCCATTCAAACCTCGGGGTTCCACCGCACTCCATCAGAAATTGATAATAAAAAACAAATTACCGAAACAGTGGCCGGGGCAAACCTTCATTTCAAAGTGAATGGAAGAACTCAGCTGGGCTTTGTTATCAGCAACAACAACTTTAACATCCCTATACAGCGTAGCAATCAGGGCTACAATCTATTTGAGTTTTCGGGCCAAAGCAATAGCAACGGCAGTGTTTATGCCAACTTCAACATCAACAAATTCAGGATTTTTGGTGAAGCAGGTGTTTCCAAAAGTGGAGGAAAAGGCGGAGTGTTCGGGCTCACCACCACCCTATCTCCCAGGGTAGACTTTGCTCTGTTATGGCGCAACTACAGTCGGGATTTTCACGCCCTTAGGGGAGCTTCATTTGCAGAAGGAAGCCGCAACATTAATGAAAGCGGTATTTATTGGGGACTTAAATACACCCTGAACCGATCGCTCTTTGTAACGGCCTACTACGATTCTTTTCAGTTTCCCTGGCTCAGATACCGGGTAAATGCCCCTTCGGAAGGCAACGACTACCTACTACGAGTCAACTACTTACCCAACTCAAAAGTCCATTCTTATATTCAATACAGAAAAAAGACCCGCGAAGAGAACGCCACAGAAACAGATACCGGCAACACCATAATAAGACCCGGAGTCAGGCAGCAGGTTTTGGTCAACTTTGACTATCGGCTGGCTCCCGGCCTTTCACTAAAATCGAGAGTTCAATACAGCCATTTTCAGCTATATACAGAAAAGAATGATGGATATGCCTTTATACAAGATGCGGTGTATGATTTCGGTAAACTTATTCTTAGTGGCCGCATAGCACTATTCGATACTGAGGGAGCAAACAACAGGCAATATGCCTATGAGAGAGATGTATTGTATTCTTTTTCAATTCCTGCCTATAGTGGTGAAGGCGTTAGAAACTACATTCTCATTCAATACAAAGCGAGTAGAAAGTTAGACCTGTGGGCCAGATGGGCAAGAACGCGCTATTACGATAGAAAAACCATAGGAAGCGGACTCGAAACCATTGAAAGCAATCAGCGCACCGATGTAAAGTTTCAGATTCGCTACAAGCTCAGGTAAAGGCAGGCAATTACCCGCCCCTGTTATTACATTAGATATCACATATAACCTTACTAGTTAAGGTCTTAGCAAGAGTAATACTTGTCTATAATTTTTTTCTAAAATTATAATCGATCCATTCAACCCATTTGATTTGTTGGGCAAAACAAACTTTGATAATTTCCGAGTCTGAAAACCTATTGAAATGAATATGAAACTTAAAGCGATAATACTGCTTTGTGGCCTGTCAGTTTCAGTGGCATTTGCCCAGAAGAAGGCCGATAGAAAAGACCATGAGCGATGGCAGCAATATGCCAAGTACTACATGGAAATAGACATGGACGTAAATACCAACCGATTTACGGGAGTACAAAAACTGGAATATACCAACAACTCTCCTGATGAACTGGACAAGGTGTTCTATCACCTATATTTTAATGCTTTCCAGCCGGGAAGCATGATGGACGTAAGATCAAGAACCATTGATGACCCAGACAGAAGAGTGGGCGATAGAATCTCTAAACTCTCTGACGATGAAATAGGCTACCAAAAAATTCTTTCCCTAAAGCAAAACGGCAAAGATGTAACGTATAAGGTAGAAGGCACAGTACTCGAAGTTTCACTCAATGAGCCCATTAAACCGGGACAAAAAGTAACCTTTGACATGAACTTTGAAGGTCAGGTTCCGGTACAAATTCGCAGAACCGGAAGAGACAATGCCGAGGGCGTACGCTACACCATGACTCAGTGGTTTCCTAAACTGGCCGAGTATGACTATCAGGGCTGGCATGCCGATGAATACATAGGCCGCGAGTTCTATGGGGTATGGGGTGACTTTGAGGTAAAAATTTCGATTGACAAAGACTATGTTGTTGGTGGTACCGGTTATCTTCAGAACCCACTAGAAATTGGCCACGGATATGAAGACAAAGGACAAACCGTAAAACAAAAAGTGAAGAATGGTAAACTTACCTGGCACTTTGTGGCTCCTAATGTTCACGATTTTGCCTGGGCAGCCGACCCAGACTACATTCACGACAAGCTGACCATGAAAAACGGAATGGAGCTTCACTTCTTCCACCAAAAAGGTCAGAATGAAGAAAACTGGGAAAAGCTCATGCCTTTGGCTGAAAAAGCTTTTGAATATGCCAATAAACACTTCGGCCAATACCCTTACAAGCAGTTCTCTGTTATTCAGGGAGGTGACGGAGGCATGGAGTACCCAATGTCTACCATGATTACAGGTATGCGAGGTAGTCTGCTAGGTGTAACTGTGCATGAAGCCATGCACGATTGGTACCATGGAGTATTGGGTAACAACGAAGCCCTGCACCCCTGGATGGACGAAGGGTTTACTTCTTATGCCACTTCTCGCATCATAAGCCACATAGCGGGTCGCGATACAGCCGAAGAAACTATTGAGAACTTGGGAATGCCCGCCAATGGTGGTTACCTGAGATTGGCAACCAGCGGAGTAGAAGAGCCTCTAAGCACTCATTCAGATCACTACCATCTAAATGGTGCCTACGGAGCAGCTGCTTATAGTAAAGGCTCCGTTTGGATGAGCCAGATGGGCTATGTAATTGGAGAGAAAGCCCTTAACAAAGGACTCTTAGAGTATTTTGAAACATGGAAGTTTAAACACCCTAATCCGAACGATGTTCTACGCGTATTTGAGCGTGTTTCAGGTCTGGAGCTAGACTGGTACAATGAGTATTTTGTGTACACTACTAAAACCATTGACTACGGAGTGAAAGAAGTAGTTGGCGAAAACAACCGCACCAAAGTTACACTCGAAAGAGTTGGGTTAATGCCTATGCCAATGGACGTAGTCGTAACTTACAAGGATGGGACCAAAGAGGTACACTACATGGCGTTGCGCATGATGCGAGGTGAAAAACCAGCCGAAACCAACGACCCGCGCGTGGTACACCCTGACTGGCCATGGACTCACCCTACTTATGAATTTACTATCAATAGACCAGCCTCGGAGATTGCCTCCGTTGAAATCGACCCATCTGGACGAATGGCCGATGTGAACCGCGAGAACAACGTTTGGAAAGCGGAAGCTATCGATAGCAAAAAATAATAAGGCTCTTGCCTACAAACGCGAAAATCCGGCTTGTATAAACAGGTCGGATTTTTGCTTTTAAAAAGCTTTCAACAATTATTAACTTAAACAAAAACGCACCATTATGACAAAATCTACTCTATTCCTGTTTGTTCTACTTCTAATTTGCTCATGTAATTCTAAACCAGAATTCAAGATCCAGGGTACCATTGAAAACTATGAGGGCTATGTATTTCTTCGCTATGGAAATTACGTAGACAGTACGCTTACAGAAGATGGACGGTTTGAATTTACGGGGTCGGTTGAGTACGTACGTAACGCCACCATTACTCATAAGGCCGATGGAATATACAGCGCACAATTCTTCTTAAACAATGAGGAAATATCGCTTAAAACAACTTATAAAGAACCATTCATTAGGCTCGTTGAAGTACACAGCTCCACAAACAGCCAAATGAAGCAAATTCTTAGCGACCTTGAAGGAATTATGGAGGATGAGCAAAAACTGAGAGGCAATGCCCTTTACTTATACATGGACTCCATAACTAAACTCTATCCCAGAAACGAATTTATAGCAGAACTTACTTCAGAAGTAGTCACCAGCGACTTTATTACCATTGATCAGTCACAGCAACTATTATCTACCATAGACACCACCCTTCTCGATCCGCTAGACCTGAAGTCCGTTATGCTCTCTTTAGACCGACAGGAACGAATAAACCCGGGAGATCCTTTTCCCGACTTCTCCTTTGAAGGGTTCAATGGTGAAACTTATACCCAAAACAGTTTTTCGGATAGGTATGTTCTGATAGACTTCTGGGCTACCTGGTGTGCTCCTTGCATTAAAGGGTTTGGATCATTACTGCCAGTTTACGAGGAATTAGAAGGAAAATTAGAAGTGCTTGCAGTATCGATCGACTCCAACAAGGAATTTCCTTTAAAACACCTGAATAATAAGAATTACCCATGGAAGCAGGCTTTTGCTGAAAAAGGGTTTCAAAATCCTTTTCTGGAACAGCTAGGAGTTGTTTTTCTTCCATTCTATTATTTGATCAGCCCGGATGGCGAAATTCTGGCAATCAATCCGAAAATAGACGAAATTCCGGAACTCATTAACAAACGTTCGAGCCTCAAAGAGGTTCTAAAGTAATGGATATAGGAAAAACCTTAATGGGGGTTGTTTATATCATGGCCGGGCTAATGCACTTTGTAAAGCCCAAGCTGTATATGAAAATAATGCCCCCTTACCTCCCACTCCACCGAATACTGGTTTATCTCAGTGGCCTGTTTGAAGCACTTTTTGGAGCCCTATTGCTTATCCCAAGCACTCAAAACATTGGAGCTTGGGGTCTTATTGCCACGCTGCTAGCCGTATTCCCGGCCAACCTCTACATGCTCACTTCTTATAAGGGTAAAAAACGCTGGTACAAAGTCGCACTTTGGCTGAGACTCCCCCTACAGTTTGTCCTCATATACTGGGCCTGGCTGTATACCTAATAACAAGCCGTGTATTCACTAAAACAATAAAGACCTGAAAATCAACATACTATAAATGTTTCATAATTTTATTTTCAATGTTTGAACTTTAATGTTTAAACACCAGTTAACTTCCTGAACTTCGAAAAAATTAAACAAACAATTATGAGAACATTTAATGTACCCACCCGAGATGAGGTTAGTGTTGAGAGTCAGCAACTTTTCGATGCACTAGAGAAAAAGCTAGGCATGGTGCCTAATCTATATGCCTCTATAGGATACTCCGGCAATGCCCTTGCTTCTTACCTAACCTTTCAGGATGCACAAGCCCAAGGCACATTCAATGCAAAACAGCGTGAAGCCGTAAACCTGGTTGTTTCGCAAGTTAATGGTTGCACTTATTGCCAGGCAGCACACACCACTCTGGGGAAAATGAATGGCTTTACAGAAGAAGAAACCATAGCACTAAGACAAGGTCGCTCTTCCGATGCCAAACTGAACGCCATTGTTGGTTTAGCCAAGAGCCTTGTAGAAAATCGTGGAAGAGCCTCAGAAGATAAAGTAGAAGAATTTTTGGCTCAGGGATATGATCAGGCAGCCCTGGTAGACCTTGTTGCCCTTGTGGCGAGTAAAACCCTTGCCAATTACGTGCACAATCTATTTGATTTTGCCATAGACTTTCCTGAAGCACAGCCCTTAGAAGAGGCTATTAATGCTTAAAAGCATAGACGAAAACCATTAAAGGTAGAGTTAAGTGTGTGTTGGTTGAGGGCTGCCCGGCTTAGTCGGGTGGCTCTCTTTGTTCATAGGCAATCACAGCGAAGCACCACCAGCCAAGAGCTTTATTAATGTGGGAACATTAGTATATTTAAAAATCGTTCGAGTAGCCAAGAAAACGCCCCACTATGGAAGAACAGTTAAAAAATGGTGAGTTCCTTAATGAACAACAGAGGTTGCGTGTAAATCTTCAGTATACTGCAGCCTGGTTGGGCGAAAAAATTTCGGCTTTTCTGAAGCCCTATGACATTACTCAACAGCAATTCAATGTGCTTTCTATTCTCGATAAACAATTTCCGGAGCCTATTAGCACCAAAGAGATCAGGGAACGAATGATTGTAAGTAATGCCGACACCTCTCGATTGGTTGATCGTTTGTGTAGCAAAGGCCTGATTTGGAAAAGACCTTGCCCGCACGATGGCCGTTTGGTTCAGGTTTTTATTGCCGAAAGTGGACAAAAACTGCTGCAACAAGTTAATACCCACATGCCCCAACTGGATGCGGAGATGGACAATCTGTCGGAAAAAGAACTGCTCATACTCAACCAGCTTTTAAACAAAATGAGATTTAGAGTTAAAAGCAGCTCTCCGGCCTAACCTTCTTCCCAAGCCTCCTTCTTCTATCGGCCAATTGCTCTCTGTGCATTGATTCAGCCATATAAAAACAGCTGCTACTTCCCTTGCGGTCTCTCTTCTCATTCCCCATTGTTCGTAGTTTATCGTCTTAGCACCCGATACAGAGTATAGATAGAGCCAACACACAACACACTAAATATCCACCGGGGCTCAACTACACCAACCAAGGGTAGGCCAATCAATGCCCCTACTGCAGCACCTATGTCTTTAGCTGTTGAGAGCTTGGCAAACGCATTGTAATTCTCCCGGATTGAACTTCTTTGCAAAGCAAACAAAGGCATGCAAACATTATTGACCGCAGCGGCTGCGAACACTATTACTAAAGCCTCAACTATAATACCTCCGGCCATAAAGCCTAAGGCAATGCATATCAACCCAGAAGATAAGGCAAACACCAGTCTATGACCGTAACGCCTAATAGCAGAGCCTGTTAAAGGAGCCAGTATAATCTGAAAAACCCTTCTCATAGAGATAAAAATTGCCGTATTCATCAGCACATGTTCCGACCAGAAATTGGCATGGAATCGCAGCAGTATGCTAACTGTCACTACCACAAATCCATCGATTAGAAAGGAGGAAATAAATACCCATCCATCGAGCCAATTGGGCTTTTGAAAACGTACGACTTCTTTTAGCACTACCTTAGCCTTAGGATTTGGAAGGTTGTGGAGTAATGTCATCCCCATGAGCGTGGCCATGGCAGAAGTAAGGAATACTGGTGAAGCCCCCCATGTTGCTAGTACTATTGGTCCAAACCAATAGGCAAGCACCGGCCCAAGCTCTTTAATCGATGTAGCTATACCCAGGGCTTCTCCTTTGTGCGGTGCTAATTGTACATACTGAACTGAAGCAAATCGAAACATGGAGTAGCTGATTCCCCAAACAACCCGCACAAGCAACCAAAACCATAAAGGCATTTCAAAGGCATAAGACATTGAGGTGAGAGCTGCCAAACAGATTGCCATACTTACAATATGCTTAAGTCCTGTGACCGCGGCCAGAGCATTGACCCATCGATTTGATAAAACCCGGACAAACTTATTAATGCTTAATATGGCTCCTACTGAAAAGGCGTTTAACTCTAAGGTTGTAGCATTTAATGGCAGGTAGGCATAGAGAAAAGCATCGGCCATGCTTCCGAGCGTCATGGCCAAAGAAGATCGAACTGTTGGCCTCAACGACAGGGTTGCATTCTCCACTTCTAACCGGCCAGAGTTTGCCTGTGTTGAGCGCATCTAACCACAGCAGGCAGAAGCATGCGCATGAGTAACCGTGGCAGTGGTTCCACAACCACACCCTTCCTCTCCTTCTGCCTTTTTTACCTCATCCAGTTTACAACACGCTTCAGTGTTTTCAGTCGGGGCCCCTCCACAACATCCTGCAACTTCACTATCAGACTCCGCTGGGCTACTCACAGATCCGCAACAAGATAAATCGCCTTCATTGGTAGAACCACAAACCCCGGTCTCCGGCAAATCTAACTCCACTCTTTTAGCTCCTTCTATATCGCCATCTAGCCAAGCGGCAATACTCCTCACTTGTTCATAGCCTGTAGCCATTAAGAAAGTAGGTGCCCTTCCGTAGCTTTTCACCCCTACCACATAAAAATTGGTTTCAGGTTGTTTGAGCTCCAACTCTCCATGCGGACGTACCGTACCGCAACTGTGTATATTGGGATCTATAAGCTCTGCCAACTGAGGCACACATTCAAGTGCAGGGTCTCGCGCCAACCGAATTTCTTGCAGCATCGAAAAATTGGGCCGGGCTCCGGTGTTCGCAATAATCTCATCGATTGCAGAAACCGTATGATCTTTGCCCTCTAATAAACCATGAACAGCAATGGTTCCATCTTCTGAGCTTACTCTATCAATGTAAAAGGGCATGTGCAGGCTCAGCTGGCCGGAGTTAACTAACTGTTCTATCCTTGTGCCTAAAGCTCCCCTTGCTTCCAAAGCATCTTGCTCTCTACCACCATAAAGCTTTGAAAGACTCTCTGAGTGAAGTGCCCAATGTAGCCGGGTATTGGGGTAATCTACCTTTAACTCGGCCAAACTAAGCAATGAGTTAATGGCTGAATGGCCTCCACCAACTACGAGAACCGACTTGTTGGCATATCGCTGTTTATCTTTTCCCAAAATATCCGGAATACGGTAAGCAATTTTATGCCGATGTTCATGCTCACCTTGTGCAAAACTACCTCCTGAGCCAATGGGATTGGGGTTTTGCCATGTGCCTGAAGCATCAATTACCACAGATGCCTCAAAAGATAAGTTCGTTTCTTCCTGCCTAACCCAGATTACAAAAGGCGAAGAATCTCTGTTGTGAGAATTCACCTTGGTGATTCCTTTTTTAGTGATGCTTAAGACGGTGGAATTCAGGTGTAGATATGGTTTTACTTTAGGGTGCCCGGCCAACGGCCTCAGGTATTGGTTCACCAAGTCCGCCCCGGTGGGCAGAACCTCACGGTCGGGTTCAACCCAGCCCGACCTTGTCAATATCTCCTTTGCCGCTTTGTCTATGTTGTAGCGCCAGGGTGAAAACACTTTTACATGCTTCCAGTCTGAAACATTATGACCAACTTCAGGGCCATTTTCGAATATGAGAAAAGGGATATTTCTTAACGCCAGATGAGAAGCAGCCGCTAATCCTACAGGGCCTGCTCCTATTATGGCAACAGGTAGTTCTCTATTGATTGTCATCATTTTATATCGTTTTGCCAAACAAGACGGACAAAGGGTAAAATGATGCAGGCGGGCTTATGATTTACAACAGACTAATTTAACCTGAGTTCGATGTACGAAAAGAACGTCATGCCGGAAAAACAGGCCTTAAACTCCCAAAAAGGGCTGTTTTATCCGGTATCTCGACAGAGCCTAAATGAGATTGCGGATATTTTCCTTTGTGTATGTGAAGTTTTCACAGGAAAATTCCGCAATGACGTCATAAGAGGGGATATTTTACTACTTAGTTACATCGAACTCAGGTTAATTTAGACTTGTGCTTAGGGCAGACATAAAAAACCCAGACCTACTAAGTAAGCCTGGGTTTTGTAATGTTCTTACTATTAAGTAATCTCCTTTATCTGGAGAACACAAACCGTAGATTCAATCCAAATCCATCTACGTTAAAATCTGTTTCGTCTATTAATCGGAAGCCCGGTCTCCAATCCATTCCTAAAACCAGTGGTACGTCTCTGAACTGGTATTCGATACCAATTTCGCCCACAGCACCTAAGGAAAAGTCATCTCCAATGCCCAAAAATGGCCCTGCCCCTACATACCAGAAGAAGGTTTCTCCTTCTGCTTCAAAAGGTTTATAGAGAAAGTCCCATAGGGCATCTATACCTAATACATCATTGCTCAACGATAGATCGGCATGTATTCGGCTAAACTGACCTGAAGAGAATACTGCGTCTATAGCAAAATCACCGGCAGTAACGTTTCCGAAACGAACACCAAGCTCCTGGCCTTGTGCAGTCAGAGAGCCTGCTGTAAGTAATGCAACCAGTACGAATAGTCTTCTCACGAGTTTCATCTTACCTTTTTAATTATTTCTCTACCGTAATTACATACTCACCCGCCAGGCCGGCACGTACCGGCCCATTCGATTTAGTAAAACTGAATACAAATTTACTCAGAGATAAACTCTGAATAGTGATTTGCTTTCCGTCATCTAACACTACGGCATTGGCATTGGTATCTGCCCACTCCCAAGTACCACTAGCCCTAAAAAGGTCTCCGGCATTGGTAGTGGTATATGTTCCCTGAGCAAACGATAGTGCGAAGCCCGGGTAATTCGCACTTACATTGCTCCCATCTACCTTAATACTACCGAACTGTCCCAATGTCCATTGTCCGGCCAGTTTTTCGTAGGTCAGCTCTTGTGCTGTGGGTCCTGTGGGATCGTCATTGTCACAGGAAATACTCAATAAAGCCACCGCGGCTATTAGTATGTAGGTATATATGCGGTTGGTTTTCATCCTTATTCTTTTGCTTTTTGTTTTATGATCTACAGTCTTAGGTTATTTTCTAATCAACACCTTCTTCCTCACGAGTGACTTTTCATTGCTGAACTGTATAATGTACAGGCCACTTTCAAAGCTAGCCACATCAATAGTCAGCTCCGGTTGGTCATAACCTTTCTTCTGAAGTAAACTCACCCCTGATGGATTTATCATTTGAATATCAACAGGTTTTCCATTTAGTTCACTAAGGTCAATAGTCACCTGTGTAGAAGCAGGGTTCGGGAATACACTAATCTGCTCTTCCTGAATCTGGTCGTTATCTACTCCCGTCACAATTACTCCTTCGCCAGACAAGCCCACTTCAATCACATTGTCTTTGATTCTGCTGGTAATATCGAAGTTGAACACAACTACACCTTGATATACTCTGGCCTCTCTTGGTCTGAAGACAGCAGTAATTGGTTTGGTTTCACCCGGCCCTACCTGCACTGAACCAGGAGTAATACTGAAGCCTTGAGAGGAGCTAATTACCCTAACCTCAGTGGCAGCATCTCCATTGTTGGTCACCGTCCAGCTCTTGGTGCTGCTCAGACCAAGTATGGTAGCATCGAATACGCCATCTCCTTCAACTACAATAATTGCTTCAGGTTCGTTGGTGACGGTTATGGTAAGTGCTTTTTCAAAAGTTCCATTGAATCCATCATCTGTTTTCACTCGAATGCTATAGCTGGCTTTGGTTTCAAAGTCGAACACCACATTGGTCTTTAATGTATTGCCACTTATAGTGAAGGCTGCATTGTCTGTATCGCCCGTACCAGAAACAAGGGTATAGGAATGAGAATCTCCGGCATCGGCATCGGTACTGGTTAATGTACCTATAGTGGCTCCTACCGCATTGTTCTCCTGAATACTGGTTGCTGAAAGTGTAATGTTGGTTGGAGCAAAGTTGGTCGTGTAAACCTGACCTTCGAATGCAGCCGCCAACTCATTGCCGGCCTCATCCTTAATTGTTCCATCTGCTTTCGCATTCAACTTCAGGGTACCTTCACCATTAAGACCCTGGATAGTTACCGTATAGGTTTTGTTATCTGTTGTAGTTACGGTTCCTACAGTAGCTACTGCAGTTCCTGTGGCAACTACTTCGAAGTCTGTGGCATCTACACCGTTTACTACTTCACTAAAGGTAACGGTGTATTTTCTGCTGGTTGTTCCTGTTGGTATTTGATCGGCTTCGGCTCTCGAAATGCTGCTCACCTGTGGAGCAGTTCCATCGAAGGTAGTACTCACCGTATTGGCCGATGCCGCACTGGTATTACCAGCCTGATCGTTAACTGTTCCGGCAGGAATAGCAACGCTCACCGTACCATCGGCAGCAGGAGTGATAGTTACTCTCCAAACAGAACCGGCTGTAACTACTTCCAGATTAGACGCTACTCCGTTGGTCACAGTAAGGTCGGTAAGCTCAAAGCCTGTTACCGGCTCATCGTAAGTTACAGTGGTTGAGAAGGCCGCATTGGTTAAAGTTCCGGCAGAAGTACTTAGTGTAGGAATAGCTCTGATTCCGTCTACCAGTATGGCTGCGGTTGACCCTACATTGTTCAGTCCTGTAATGGCATCTACATTGAACTCATCCTTCATGGTTGCCCCATTGAGATCAATTGAGCTTGCCAGAGCAATACCATCTGTATCAAGGTCACCTTCGGTTATTGTATAACGGAAGGTGGCTGTGGTAGCTGCAGACACAGTACCTACAAGGTTTGCCTTCACTGTTTTCGAACCAATGGTTACATCGATACTTGGTGTGCCAGTAATTGTTATTGGCAAACTGAAGGTGGCCTGGAAGTCCAGTTCATCACCTATACCATAGATATCGGCTGTTGGTACTGACACGCTCGTAACTACTGATGCTGCTACGGTTGTAAATGTCCATGACGTATTATTGCTTATACCTGCATAGGCATTCTCAAAATTGTCTTCGAAAGCCCCGGCATCTATCATTACATAGAACTCTGTCGATGGTGGTAACAAAGCATTGTCAGGATTAACAGTAATGACTCCACCTGTTATGCTCACTTTGTTGCTGTTTACATCGATAGTTTCTAGCACACTATTGTCGCTGCTTTTCTTAATGGTAATAGAGCCTGTACCTTTCACCATTGACTCATCGAATGTGAGTACCAGGTTTTGGTTTGGCAACACATCTACTTCATTGTCTGCCGGTGAGAGAGTTGGTGCTGAAATTCTACTCTTCATTTCAGTTTGACTGGTTGCAGCCACACCCTCATTATTGCTATCGTCAGTGAGTGTTACACTCACCGTAAGCACACCATCGTTGAGACCCGACAGGTCGGCAACCACAATCTGCTCATCGGCAGAAGTTATGGTTCCACTACCGGTTACCGCTGTTCCTCCTTCACTGGAAGTTATGCTGTAGTTATAAGTTGTTCCTACTTCTGCATCGGCAAAAGTGATGGTACTGGTTGTCAACTCGGTAGAGTTAATCAGGCCATCGTCAAAACTTATGGTATAACCTGCAGGTGCGGTGTTATCATCGTCATCTAAAATGGTTACAGTAGCAACATCGCTCACATCTACGGCTAGCGAAGTAGCTGCCAAACCAGACATGGATATAGTTAAGGTTTCGGTGTCTTCTTCCACTCCATCGTCTACCGGTGTCAGCGTAAAGGTCTGAGTTTCCCCTGCCGTACCATTAAAGGTCAGTGTTTGAGAAACAATAGCCTGATAGTCATCTCCTACCAGAGCTGTAACATCTGCTGTACTCACATTGATGGTAAAGCCTCCATCTACCGGATTATCCAGAGTAGCGGTAAGGGTAATATCTCCTTCTCCTTCAATTGCTTGTACATCTTCTATGGTCACCGCGGCCTGATCGTCATTGGTAATGGTGACGGTCGCTCCATCGGTTACATCAATATCGCTTGTAGAAACCGTATTGGCTATCAGGTTATTCATTAGCACCTGAATTGTCTCATTGGCCTCTAGCTTGTTGTCTGAACCTAAAGTAATGGTAACGGTCTTGGTTTCACCGGCCGTACCTACAAAGGTAATGGTCTGGTCAACCACAGCAGTATAATCATTATCGGCAATGGTTGCTGTTCCATCTACGGTTGACACGTCAACGCTGAATCCTCCGTCTACGGCTTTGTCAAGTACAAGTGAAACGGTCGTGCTTCCATCATCTTCATCAGCGCTCACATCGGCAATTGTTACAGTGGCCTGGTCATCATCTATAATGGTATAGGTGTGCACCGTATTGGCTCCAAGTATGGAGTTGGTTGGATTAGACAGCGTAATGATCACCGTCTCGTCCAGCTCAACTATTTCATCGTTCACTATTCCGGCTATCGCAATATTCTCACTGGTGCTATTGGCTGCAAAAGTAAGCGTACCACTGGCCAATGTGTAATCGGTTCCATTGGTTGCTGTACCGGTTACCGTGTAATCTACAGTAATGGTATTGGAGCTGGCCAAATCATTGTTCACTACAATGCTGGCAGAGCCTACAGATTCTAAACCAGACGAGGTAGTTGTAGCAAAAGAGATTACTGGTGTATCATCATCTTCTGTAACTACAGATACGGTCTGATCTGCCAAAGCGTCAAAGTCGTCATCACTGCTGGCATCGTCTACGGACAAGGTAATTGTCGTGGTTTGATCTCCATCCAGATCCGAATCGTCTTCTCCGGTAATGGTTACTGTTTGTGGAGTATTCCAGTTGGCCGGAGTAAAGGTAATGGATGAGGCATCGACCGTGGCCTCACCGGTATCACCACTAGTAATATTTATCACCACGTTGCTGGCCGGCTCTGCGGTAAGCACCACGGTAAAGTCATCGGTAGTACCTACTTCTGAAACGGATGCTGTGGTTTTAGACAAAGTAAAGCCTGCTGCATCATCATCGGTATTATCTACCGAAACCGTTTTATCTCCCAGCGCATCGAAATTATCGTCACTGTTATTGTCGTCTATTGACAGGGTAATATTAAAGGTCTGTGTTCCATCAATAATATCATCATCAACTCCTGTAACGGTAACGGTCTGAGGCGTATCCCAATCTGAAGGAGTAAAGGTCAATGTCGATGAGCTTACTGTCCCTTCGCCTGTGTCTCCACTGCTTACGTTGATTACTACATCGCTGCCCAGACGAGCATCCAATACAACTGTAAAGGTATCTTCTCCTCCGGCTTCTGTAACAGAAGTACCACCATCTGTTTCGGTTACTGTAAATCCTGGAGTTATCTCGGAAATGGTTGGCACATTTACTTCGCCAGACACATTGCCTGCGGCATCTACTGCCTGAACTACAAAGTTATTGTCAGAGTCTGCCGTTAAATTCACAGAGAAACTCCACGAACCTCCCGATACTGTGGCACTTCCTAAAGAGGTGCTGTTGTCGGCCGATCCGTCATTATCCACATCGGCATAGGCATGAACCGTTACTCCATCTTCTGCATGCGTTCCACTAATTGTTTGCGCAGCAGCGTCTACTGTTACTGCCATAGAAGGCGTAGTAACTATTGGCTCAGCCGGATTGGTGCTATCTTCTATTATGGTTGGCACATCTACATCGGACGAGGTATTACCTGCGGCATCCATGGCTCGAACCACAAAGTTATTGGCTTGATCTGCCGTAAGGCTTACATTTAAACTCCATGCATTGCCACTTACTGTAGCATTGCCCAATGAGGTTGCGTTATCTGCCACACCATCGTTGTTGGCATCGGCATAGGCATGAATAGTAACTCCATCTTCTGAGTGTGTTCCACTAATTGTTTGGTTATCGGCATTTACCGTAGCCGATGTAGTAGTTACAATAGGGTCTGCCGGAGCAACATTGTCTACCAACACAGCCGAAGTATTAGGCAAGGTTGGTAAAGTGCTATTCAGGGCATTGCGAGCCGCATCTTCAACCCCCAGGTCACCTACATTGAATGAGCTAATTTCTATACCATCAGAATCGTTTTCGCCACCAACAGTGAAAGACAATACCCAGGTATCCGTTCCATTTCCTGAAGAATAGAAGGCACTTCTTGGGGTTCCTCCTACATTGACAACCAAGTGAGGAGGTTCACACGAGCTACCTTCATCAAAGTTAACTGCCTCGCTAAAGGTTACCGTAAACTCTAAATTGTCACCGGATTTGTACGATCCGTCAGCCGGTGCGGTAATGGAGACAATTGTTGGCAAGGTAACATCATAAGTTACTTCTGTTGAGCTAACAGTTGTAGCCGTATTGCCCGCCTCATCTGTTCCATCAAAGCTGATGGTATATACAGAACCATCTACCAAAGTAGGAGCATTTGTGAGAGCTGCTATTCCTCGCACTCCGGCACTTAACTCACCACCTGTCAGATTCACTACATGAGGAGAGCTGGCATCGGCCGTTCCCCCTGTTCTTGTAAAGGTGATTGTTCCTGAAGCCAGGGTCTCAGAAAGGGTGTAGCCTACTCTGGCATGGTTAACCGTACTACCCGAACTTGGGCTCACAGCACTGAATACCGGAGAACTACTATCGAAGGTAACTGATGAACTGCTTACTGTGGTAGCTGAATTACCCGCAGCATCCGTTCCATTGAATGAGATGGTGTATACCGCCCCATCCACTAGGTTCGGAGCATTGGTCAATGCCGATAGGGCGCGTACTCCGGCATCCAATTCATTACCTGTCAAGGTCACGACATGCGGAGAATTGCCATCGGCTGTTCCTGAAGTTCTGGTGAATGTCACTGTTCCTGAAGCTAGAGCTTCTGAAAGGGTATAACCTACATTGGCATTATTGACTCTACCACCTGTAGCCGGACTAACAGCGCTAAACACCGGAGCTACTCCATCGACCCCTATAGCCTTGTTTGCACCAAGCGAATTGGCCTCTCCCGGAGTTGGTAGGGTAAGTGTAGCATTGTTGCCCACTGCATCGGCAATAGTACCGGAGTTTAAGCTCAATGAATTGACGTTTACATAATCCAAGTCACTGTTCTGATCGCCAGACTG
>CEPH01074564.1_pt1 | contig 62783 bp, 79 predicted proteins | sample 530571 | NCBI WGS metagenome assembly CEPH01 (sample SAMEA2620413, study PRJEB7988) | marine metagenome | biome: marine biome (ENVO:00000447); feature: surface water layer (ENVO:00002042); material: "saline water (ENVO:00002010), including plankton (ENVO:xxxxxxxx)" | depth 5 m | reverse complement strand
GAACAAAAAGAAAAATTTGACCGAGTCGATGACTCGGTATGTGCAGTACGTTCTGCACTGGAAGAAGGGATTGTTGCTGGAGCTGGACTTGCATTATATAATGCTTCAAAGACCATCGTAAGTAATAATAAAGATGCTGACTATAATACAGCATGCAATATTGTTAGAGAAGCTATAGTCCAACCATTAATACAAATATTAGAAAATGCAGGTATTAATCCCGAAAATATATTATCAGAAATAAATGATAAGAAAAAAAATTATGGATTTGATGTAAAGAATGAGAAGTTTGGAGATTTATTTAAACTTGGTGTTATAGACCCTTTGAAAGTTACAAAGAATGCTTTGATAAATTCAAGCAGTGTAGCAGCAACAATATTATCAACTAATGCAATCGTAACACATGCCAGAGTCAAAGAGTGATATAAGAAAACATTTTGGTGTGAAGCAAAGAAAAGGTATTGATGGTTATCCATTAAAACCAATTTCAAAAGATTTATCAATTAGTTTGATAGCTGAATACAAACAAAAAATATTTTTAGAAGAACTATTTAAAAAAAATACAATCCAATTCAATAGTTATTTTAAAGATAGTCGTAGAATTGAGAAAGGAAAAAGATTTAAATTAATAGAAACTAAAATATAATATTATGCCAATACACAATTATCTATTTGAAATTGCAAGAGCAGAAAGAAAAAAAGAAGAAGAAGCGATAAAATATTTGCAAAGCAGAGGCTATGTGATTTCAAGTAAGAAAAAAACTTATGCAAGCAGTAAATAAGTATATAGTTATAAAAAAAATAAACGAAGAGTACAAAACAAAATCTGGACTCTTATTGTCTAATGAAGATATGTCTTCACTTAGATATCACAAAGCATTAGTTGTAAATCCTGGAACCAATGTTGAAACAGTTAAGAAGAATGATGTAATATTATTTGATAAAGCTGCAGGACACTCTATGGTTATTGATGACAACACATATACAGTGATTGAAGAAAGAGATGTGGTAGTAGTACTATAATCTATTTTCTTGGTTTATTTTTTTCATGTAATTTCTGTACACCTTATCTCTATACTTAACATCATGTTTAAACACTGGGTTGTTTACTGAGTTCTCGGGAATATCTTCACCATTTAACTTAGCATAAACATTACTTATCATTCTTTTGGCCTGAAACGTAAGTTCATACAATGCAGCTTCATTTCCTTTTTTAGGTCTCCACTTATGTATCCAACCTTTTTTAATTAAATCATAAAATCTATTTGTATTCCAAGACATCAACTCATTGTATTCTTCAAACTTAGTTTTGGTAAATAGATGTTCGCTGTATAAAAATAACATCAGTTCTAAATCACCCGTTGTTATATTATATTTGCGTTTTGCCCAATACTTAATTACTTTCCAATATTTTAAATAATCATGTTCAGGCTGCTTACGTGTAGTGTTTCGTATGATGATAGGCATAAATTATATTAGATTAAATTATTTATCTTTGTTACAAAGATATAATAAAATCAAATGGCTCGTAAAAATGTAAGTACGTATGTATTTCGTTCTCGAAAAAAAAGACCTGGGGTACATTCAAAAAACAGACATACGAACCAAAAGAGCGGAAAGTATTATACAGGAACTAAATATAAAGGCCAAGGAAGATGAGTAAACTATCATTAAGAAAACCAAAGAAGGGAAGTAAAATTTGTCCAGCAGGAATAGCTTGGGCTAAAAGAACTTTTGATACTTATCCAGGAGCTTATGCAAATATGGCTGCAAGTAAGTATTGTAAAGACCCAAACTATGCTAAAAAGGCAAAAGGGAAAAAATAATTGTAAATATTAAAATTAAAAATCATGATGAAAAAACCTATGCTTAATGCCATACAGAAAGTTAAAATGTCCATGGCAATGAAATCAAAAAATCCCAAGATGAATCCTGGGTTTGACTCTTTACCAAAAGAAGTTCAAAGTAAAATTATGAAAAAGAAAGCAAAGCTTTCTATGAAAAAGAAACCTAAGATGGCTATGAAAAAGCCAAAGGTAGGTATGAAAAAAGTTCCTAAAGGAGACATGACAATGCCAAAGATGGCTATGAAAAAACCTGCTTTGATGGGAAAGAAACCTAAAATGGCAATGAAAAAGAAATAATGCCTTTTAAATTAAAAACATTAGGACAGGTATTAGATTTTAGTGACAAGTATTCGACAGGCGATTATATCGTAAAAGAAAAGAAACTTGGCAAATACACTTTGGGTGAAATAAATCCAAACGGTGTGATTGACATTGAAAAAGATATGTCACCTGCTCTAAAAAGAAAAGCTGTAAAACATGAGGTAGACCATTTGTATCAAATGAAAAGAGGAGAGATGAGGTTTGACCATAATAATTATTATTATAAACCCACACCATATTCACCAATACAAGTTATACCTTCAAGTAAAATAGACCCTCACGATAGAAGTCTACCGTGGGAACAAGATGCACATAAATAATGGGTGAATTAAAAAAATGGAGAGAGCAAAACTGGGTACGCATAGGTCGTGATGGAAAAATCAAAGGACCCTGTGGAACTTCCAAGAATAAAAAAAATCCAGATAGATGTTTGCCGATGTCTAAAGCAAGGTCTTTATCAAAAAGACAATTAGCTAAAACAGCTCGAAAGAAAAAAGCTGCTGGTAGAAAAGGAAAACAAGTTGTTCCAAACACCCCAGCTGCAAAAGTAAGAAACTCATAATGGCAAAGAATATAGCAAAAACTACAGGTAAGGGAGGAAACTTTCGTAAAGCATCAGCTGGTGCGGGCATGACTGAAAAAGGTGTTGCTGCATATCGTAGAGCTAACCCTGGTTCCAAATTAAAAACTGCCGTTACAGAAAAAAAGCCCAGTAAGATGAGGGCTAAAAGAAGAAAGTCTTATTGTTCAAGGTCACTTGGTCAAATGAAAATGCACAACATTAATTGTTCTAAAACTCCAGAAAAGAGAATATGTGCAGCAAGACGTCGCTGGAGATGTTAAAAAAATATATTATTATATTTGTATTTATATTAATTTAAAAAAAAAAGTTATGGCACAAGGTTATAATGCAAGACTCGATGAGTCGTTAGGTGCAAAGCACGGAAAAAAATCTCAGTCTTTTAAAGACAGAAGAGATGAATCAAAAGCTATGTCTAAGAAAATGTATGGACATGCTTATGGTGGAGACCATTCTATGAAATATGAGAAACATTATCCTAAAAGTGTAAAAGGACATTTAGGTAAGTTAATCAGCAAATAGTATGGCTTTTCCACAAATAAAAAAACAAAATCGTGGAAAGTTCACAAAGTGGGCTAAAAGAAACGGTTTCAAAGATGCGTGTAGTGCAGCATCAGCAGTAATGAAGAGTACAAAAAAATATTCTAAAGAAGTTGTTGAAATGGCTAACTACGCAAATAACTTTGGTTGTAAAAGAAAATAAAATTAAATCTATGGCGAAAGCAAAAAAGAAAGCTGCACCAAAAAAAAGTGTAGCTAAAAAAGAAGTAAAAACTAAAGTAGAAGGTAAACCTGCTGAAGTAAAAGCTGTAAGCACACATTGCGATGTTCCTTACATACCAAGAAGAATAGATAGGTTACCTCCAGACTTAAATAAATTAAAAAAGTAAATGGGAAAATTATTAGTAAAATTTGGATACTGGATACAGAAAGCTTGGTGCAAATTATTATGTAAGTGGAACTGGCTGGTATCAAAATTAGTAGTAAACGTAAACGACTGCCCAGTGGCAGAATGTGTTTGTAAAAAATAAAAAAATGAAATTAAATGAAAAATCCCGAGGTTTGGGAGATACTATAGAAAAATTTACCACGGCTACTGGTATTAAAAATGTAGTCACTAAGGTCACAAAAGCAGTTGGAGCAGAAGATTGCGGGTGTGGTCAAAGGAGAGACACTTTAAATCGTGTGTTTCCTTACAAAAAGTAAAGAGATTTTTAACCCTCTAAAATAAAAAAAATGGCATATCCAAAAATAACCGTAAACACTGGCTTAGCACTTCAAGTTATAGCCGCAGATTCAATACCAATTCCATATCCTGGCTGCCCCCAACTAACTGGAAATAATACAGCAAATACTACCGACAAACTTGTCGATGTAGGTGCTGACTTTTCTAACGTTGTTGTTGGTGATATTGTATATAATACAGCTACAGGAACTATTGCAACAGTAACTGCGATTGATAGTTCTACTATATTAACTCTAAGTGCTGATATTTTTCAAAACTCTCCTAACGATACTTATATAGTATTTCAAGGTGGGCCAATATTTGAACAAAGAATAGAATCATCTTCAGGATGCTTACTATACATTGGGTCCACTGCTACCATATCTGGAGCTGGAGATGAGTATGTAGATGTGTGTGTAGATACTGTTACTGGTTCAGTACAATCTCCTAACACTGTAATATTCAAAAACTTTAAAGTAGGAAACTACCTACCTGTTCAAGTAAAAAAATTACGAGTAGCTGGAAGTAGTGCATCGATTAGAAATCAAGCATGTATAGCTATTTGGTAAAATGAAAAACAAATTAAAAGCAATATCAGCTGAACTAAAAAAAGCATCGAAGACACATGCTGGACAAGCGGCTAAAATTGATAAAATAATAAAACCTAAAATGAGTAAACTACATAAAAGCACAAGAAGAAGCATGAGACCAAAGATGTCTATGAAACCAATGCTCTCAATGAAAAAACCTAAAAAAGGTGATGGAAAATTTGGTAAAGTAGCTGGAAAGGTAGGAGGTGCATTAGGCCTTGTTGGGCAAGCATTAGGAGTGGTAAATCAAATAAAAGAATTAAAAAAGAAGACACCATCAAGTAAAGCTCCAGATAAAACTAAAGTTGCTGGTAGAGTTCAAAAACCTTATTTGTCTAAAAAGAAACCTAAAAAATCTGACAAACCTGATATTGATAAAAAATTAATAAAAGAAGCAGAAAAGAATTTCAAAATAAGAACACCTAAAACTCAAGGTGATAGTATTTATCTTACAAGAACCATGAAAAAAATGGGACAAGTGCCAGGAAGAGAATCATCTGCAAAACTGGACTTTTATGAAAAGTATGGTAAAAAAGGTGGCATGAAAAGTAAAGCTGAATTAATAAAAGCCAACAAAGAAAAATTGGCTAAAAAAAGAGCAGCTACACTTGCTAAAAGAACAAAACCTAAATTATCAAAAAAGAAAAAAGAAATAGCTAAATATAATGTTAGCGGTTTTGTTTCCAAACATACAGGATTAAAACCAGGACGTTATGAAAAAGCAGTAATTATGAATGGTGTAAGAAACGCAGCACCATCACGTAGAAAACAAGTTTTAGAAAAATTAAAAACAAATGCTGGAACAGCAGCCATGTTTAAAAAACCTAAATTATCAAAAAAGAAAAAATAAAATGGAATATACTCAAACAAACACAGCGGGAAATAATATAACTTTTAATTATATATATGTAGAGAAATGAGCCAAGACAAAAACTTATCGCCTGAAAGTAAATTTACTTTATCATTAAAAGAAATGGTAGCTATGGCCATAGGTTTCGCTTCACTCGTAGGCATGTACTATACTTTACAGGCTCAAATAACTACAGCAATGGAACTGCCTAAACCAGAGGTCAGTAAAATTGAATTTCAATATAAGGACGAATTGGTGAGAAGCACCATAGATAATATTCAATCTGATGTGACAAACATCAAAGATGATGTAAATGAAATCAAAGAGTCTTTAGCTAAAATGGATGAAAGGCTCTACGAAATAAGTAGAAAAAAATGAGACTATGTATAGTATTAATGTTATTTCCTATGTTGATTTTTTCTCAAGACTTCAAAGAGGAAATATCAGTAGTACAATTTAGTGCTCCATTTACTGAAGGTTCAGAGATTTCGCTGAAGCCGTTTAAACAACACAACACTTATACATTTAAGATAACAGAAAAGAAAAAAGTATTTGATAATGAAAAAATCAAATACCTTCCTACTATAATTCTTTATCACAATGGTGATGAAGTAATTAGAGTGGAGAGTGGTATCTCTTTAAAATTACCAGAAAATACAATCGAATTAATTGAAGAAAAAATTGAAGAAATCATTGAAAGTAAATTTTAGATATGAAACAATTAATAACATTAATATTTATAATATTAAGTCTTAACGTATCAGCACAAGTAATTAATGCAGATAAAAAGATTGAAAACAAAATAGTAAAGAAGTATAAAGCAAAAAATTTTTTTGATAATTTATACAAAGATATTTTTAAATATGCTACAGTATATGTAGCGGGTGACATAGGTAATGCTTATGAAACTCAATATCCTGATTATTTTATAAGAACAAATCCTGATGATTTATATGCTATACCAAGAGTAGAAGACCAAACTATTTATCATCCTTTTGATTATAGAGTTGGGTTTGGTGTGCGTAAACTTGCAAGATTTGATTACGAGGTAAAAGGGAGAAACTATTATGATGGAACCGAAAATAACAAAGCTTTGTCGGCACCAACAGCTGCGGTTCAAGGTTTTGAATACTTGTTTCATTGGGAAAGAGAAAGACAAAGGTCTGATGTTTTTACAAATTCAAGATATTTTTTAAGACATACAGGAGATTATCATATAGTTAAAGTTGAGCAAAGAGAAGTAGGTAATGTAGATTTGAAATATCAAAGTGCAGAAGTGAGAGCTCGATTACCGATTGGTAAAAAATTTAGTATTAGTGCGGGTGTTATAGCAAGAACTCATCAAAAAGCTTTTGGATATAACCCAATAGAACTATGGCTAAATGAAATAGATGAAAATGGAAATCCAGCAAACTATTGGTACACGTTAGGATTTGAATATGGCTATGATGACTGGTACTATTCTTCAACTGATGAAAGCGGGAATTCATTTTATGATTGGTATTGGACAAATCCGCAAGGCGATATAGTAGCCTGGACGGATAGACAGTTTCGTGACTTAATATTTGGTCAACTTATGAATGATTATAATCAAGCAAGATGGGCAGAGCTTGACGCATTTGCGGAGTATGCACCTATCGTGGGATTTGATTTCTATCATTACAAGTCGAAGTTTTGGGTACACACTTATGCTAACTGGATTTTACCGTATCATAAATATTTTAAGGGTAATGTCGACTTCAGCTACTTACATCGCGATAGTTGGGGGCTCGGGGGCCACAACAATTTACTGAAAGGTAAACAGTGGAGTGATTATCAAGGCGGGTTGATAGTCGGTTGGAAGATTACAAAAACGCTTGGAATTTTTATGGAAGCTGAATATGCTAAGTTTTGGGACTCTGAAATATATAATAGTAGTGTAGGTCTGAATGTTAGGTTATGAGTAACATAAGTAAAAATATTACATACAAAGAAGCTGTACACTCTAATACAGCAAAAAGATTTGGTATAGATAACGAGCCGAGTCATGAACAAATAGCTAATATGATGACTATTGCCGAAATGATATTTCAACCTTTGAGAAGTTATGTCGGAGGTCCTATAAAAATCACTTCTTTTTTTAGGTCACCAAAACTTAACAAAGCTATTGGTGGAAGCAAGACAAGTCAGCATTGTAAAGGTCAAGCAATGGATATTGATGATGTTTATGGACACAAGTCAAATGCAGAAATGTTTATGTATATAAAAGAAAATTTAGATTTTGACCAATTAATTTGGGAGTTTGGAAATGATGAGAATCCATCCTGGATTCATGTCTCTTATGTTGATGCACAAGAAAATAGAAACAGATGTTTACAAGCATATAAAGAAAATGGTAAAACAAAATATAAAGTAATATGAAAGATATATTAGCAAAAATATTTGGTGGAGCAGGTGCTTCAGTAGCAGAAAAAATATCGGGTATTATAGATAATCACACTTTTAGTAAAGAAGAAAAGGCGCGTTTTGAAAAAGAAATGACTGAAGTATTTATTAATGCCGAAGCAGCTCAACAAAAAAACGTTACAGAAAGATGGAAAGCCGATATGGCTTCAGATAATAAATTATCAAAATCCGTAAGACCTTTGTCTTTAATTTTTGTATTGGTCAGTACGGTTGTGCTTATCTTTATTGACTCAGGATTTATTAACTTTGCAGTTGATGATAAATGGAAAGATTTGCTTCAGCTTCTTCTCATTACGATTGTAGCAGCTTATTTCGGTGGAAGGTCCTACGAAAAGGGTAAATCAATAAAATAAACAAATGGCAAGAATATCCACATACGTTAAAGATACCAATGTAGTTGGTGCTGATAAATGGATTGGTTCTGATTCTCAGAATAATTTTCAAACCAAAAATTTTACAGCGCAAGATGTTGCTAATTTTATAAATAAAAAAGCAGCTGAATCACAATTATTAAGATATCAATACGATATGATAAACCCTACAGGAAGTCATCCAAGACCAGATGAGTCTATTACTTTTACAAATGGAGGGGCTTTTAATGTACCGTTTAGTGGTATCACAACATTTGTTCTGAGTGCGTATGCAGAAAACCAAGGTGGTTTACTTATAGATGTATCTACATGGTATACTGCACCCTTGACTGGTTCTGATGTTTTAATAACACAATGTGATGATATTACTAATTGGGCTATATATAAATGGAACAGCTCTGCTCTTCAGACTGGAACGTTCTATGATATCAGCTTGACTTACATTGCAGGCAATGGGGGCTTAACAGACAAAAAAGATTATTTTATATCTTTGCTACAATATGTAGGGAGTAGCGGAGACAAAAATGAAGTGAGTGCTCTTTTAACTGGAAACAGTAGTTATATAGTCACTCATAGTTTAAACAAGTTCCCTGCAGTGAGTGTTACGTTAGTAGACGGGTCTAACAACCCAACAGAAGAAGTTGAGTGCAAGGTAACTTACATAGATGTAGACCGAGTACAGTTAGACTTTACAAGTAATTTCACTGGTAAAGCAGTATTTAATTGAAAAAAAATATATAAAAAATGGCAATAAGATTTTTAAAAGAAGTATTTATAGACGGAACGCTCCAGCTTACCGTAAACGCAGATGATGCAACATATACAGGTTTAGTTACCGTTGACGGCGGTATATTAAAATATAGAACAAAAGCACAGGTATTATCCGATATAGGAGCGGGAACTATGAGTAGTTTTGTTGCCGCAGCTGATTCAGGTTCTAATTCCACAATATCAAATGGTGATACTTTAACCTTTACAGCTGGTTCAGGTATAACGACAGCAAATGACGGTAATGGTACAATTACTATTACTGCCACTGCGAGTGGTTATGCAGGATGGGAACTTGCTGGAGATTCAGGTTCTGCACAAGATATAGGCTCTGGTAACACAGCTACGTTTGCTGGTGGAACTAAAATTAGTACAGTCGTAAGCGCAACTGACACATTAACAATAAATCACGACGCTCAATCACAAACTAATACAACACCATCTACCGCTTTATCAAGTGGTGCTACGTTTACAGCTCTTTCAGCTAATGTAGGTGTAGATTCAACAGGTCATGTTACAGGCCAAGCTCTTACTACATACGAGCTTCCAGCTTCAGACAATTATGTAAGTTGGACACTATCAGCGGATAGTGGTTCAAATCAAACTATACTTAGTGGCAATACAGTAGATATTGCAGGTACTGCAAATAATATTTCTACGGTTGTTGCTAATACTGACACAGTAACTATTGATTTAATTGACACAGCGGTAACAGCTGGTTCGTATACATCTGCAAACATTACAGTTGACGATAAAGGTAGAATTACCGCAGCATCAGACGGTGGTGCAGGAACAATGACATCATGGACCTTACAAGGTGATTCAGGTTCTAATTTAACTGTTTCTGATGGAACAACAGTTGATATTGCAGGTGGTACAGGAGTTTCTACTGAAACTACAGCGTCAGGAATGACACTGACAAACAGTTTACCGTTTAACAGTATAACATTAGCTGCCACAACTGGAGCTAATTCAACAATTTCAAACAATGGCACAATTACTATAGCTGCAGGCGCAAGCATTTCTACAACAAATAATGCAAGTGGAACAGTAACTATAGCATATACAGGCGGTACAGGTTCAATGAGTTCATGGGTGCTTACAGCTGATTCAGGTTCTGACCAAACAATAGATGATGGAGAGTCAGTTTTAATTGGAGGTAGTACGGGAATTGATACATCAATTTCTGCAACTAATACAGTAGAAATTGCTCTTGATTTAAATGAATTGACAACTATTACTTCAGCAGCAGCAACAGATGAGCTTATTATAAATAGTTCTGGTAACAAAAAAATAGATATAGATGATATTCATCTAAATCAGTTTGGTGATGCAGAAGCAGATGTTGATTTTGGTGGAAATAAACTATTAGATGTTGCAACAGGTACTGCTGGAACAGACGGTGTTAACTTAGCACAAGTTCAATCTATAGCGGCTGGAGTTGGAATATTTAGAGGAGGATATAATGCAATTACAAACACCCCAGTATTAACTGGTTCAAGTAATATAGCTTTAGACCAAGGTGACTTCTTTGCTGTAACAGACTCTAATAATACAAGTTTCTTAGGAACAGTAGTAGAGGTTGGAGATTTAATATTTGCAAATAGTAACATATCTGCGAGCTCATCACCAAGTGCATCAGATTATACGATAGTACAATCTGGACAAAGTATTGCAGGTGTAGGACTAACAGATGGTGCTACAATAAAAGGTATTGCAGGTTTCGATAGTGCAAACTTTAACGCAACTTCTAATGGATTTATAACTTTAGACGACACTGGAGTAACCTCGGGTTCTTATGGTGGTGCAAGTAAATCACTTTCAGCTACTGTAACTGCAAAAGGTTTACTATCTTCGCTAAGTGAACAAGCTATTGATATTACAGCATCACAAGTTAGTGATTTCTGTACAGCGGTTAGCACATGTATAGCAGCAAACGAGCAGTATGTTGTAAGTATAGGAGATGGAACTGCAACTTCGTATTCAGTAAGTCATGGTTTAAACACAAAAGATGTAATTGTGCAACTATATGATGTTAGTAGCGGTGACACTGTTTATGCGGACGTAGTAAGAACATCAGCAGCGGTAGTAACAATTACATTTACATCGGCACCTTCAACTAATGATATAAGAGTATTGATTACGAAGGTTGCATAAATTTAATTTATAATGGCAATAAAATTTTTATCAGATGGTAACATTGATAATGACCTTCAAGTACAATCAAAATTAACAGTAGGTAACGGCTCTACCAGTTATTCTAAAATACAAAACAATGCTATTAATTTGTATGATAGCGGTGGTTCGTCCAAAGGCCAAATATTTATAAACGAATCTGGTAGTAATCATCTTCTAATGATTAACAATGGCTCTTCAGGGGGTATTGTTTATTTTGGAGCTCCCACATCTTACACTCAAAATGTAATTATTCAAGGCGGCTATTTAACTGTAGGAAACTATCTTGATATAGAAGGTAGTCTTATAAAGATGGATGCTCCTGGCACTACTACTGCAGTAGATGTAATTAAATTTGAAACAACAACCTCCTCTTCACCTTATACGGGTGGTAAAACATTAACTATAGGTGATGTAGCTGCAGGTGACCAAGTAGAAACTATAAACCTCATGACAATGGGGCACACCTATTTACAAATTTCTGATGACCAAATTATTTCTAAAGCAGATGAATTAAAATTTACAGGTAATTTAGGTTCAAATGCAATTACTCAATTTTGGGGATTAAATAGTAATGGTGATGTGCAAAAAAGAACAAAGGCTCAATTCGCTTCTGATGCAGGTATAGTTCGTACAACTACTTCTCAAACCATAGCTGGTGACAAAACATTTTCTGGTGCAACAACATTTACTAATTCTATAACACAAACTGGAGGTGGAACAACAACATTATCTGGGGACCTTGATGTACAAGGAAGTGGAATAAGTTTAGTTGATGATATTACCTTTAGTGGTAGTGGAAGAATACAAGGTTTAGCTTCTCCATCATCTGGTACAGATGCAGCCAACAAATCTTATGTAGATGCACATCCATCAGGAACAGTAACATCAGTTGCTCTTTCAGGTGGCACTGGGATTTCTATTTCTGGTTCTCCTATAACTGGTTCTGGAACAATAACTGTTACAAACTCTGCACCTGACCAAACAGTAGCTCTAACAGGAGGTACTGGCATATCAATATCAGGTACCTATCCTAATTTCACTATAACGAATAGTTCACCGAGTAGTGGTGGGACTATTACAGGTTCTGGCACCGCTAATAAAGTAACAAAATTTACAGGTGCTTCAGCTATCGGTAACGGCCCTATTACATTCTCAAGTAATGATTCCACATTTGCAGGAAATGTGACAATAGATAATTCTGGAAGCGGTGATAGTAAATTAACACTTTCTACTTCAACAGGTGGCGACCCTCAAATAGTTATGAATAGTGATGCTTCAAATAGAAGTGGACTAATTATGTATCAAGACAATGGAACAAATATAGGTAGAATTGAATATGTTCACAACGGAGATAAATTGCAATTTCAAGCAGGCTCATCAACTGGCTATGCTTTACAATTAGAAAATACTGTTGCAACTTTTTCAGGTAATATAACCCTTAGTTCAGATAAAAAAATAAATTTTGGAGCATCTACTAATATTGAAGGAGCAACTTCTGGTACAAAAATGATATTAGAAACTTCAACTGATTATCTTTTCCGTTTTGGAGGTTCTACTAAAGTATCTTTTGAATCTAATGGTCAAGTAAGTTTTTTAAATTATGGTTCTGGAACATTTACTGGTACAGCTACAAAGGCTTTACAGGTAACTTCTGCTGGTAAAATAATTGAAGGAAATATAGGAGGTTCTGGTACAGTAACAAGTGTAGGTATCACTGCTGGTACAGGAATATCTGTATCTGGTTCACCAGTTACAAGCTCAGGAAATATAACAGTTACTAACTCAGCACCTGACCAAACGGTCGCTTTAACTGGTGGCACAGGAATTTCTATATCGGGTTCTTATCCAAACTTCACTATAACTAATAGTTCACCAAGCAGTGGAGGTACAGTAACAAGCGTAAGTGCAACATCACCAGTAACCTCAACGGGAGGAAACACTCCAACGATTGGTGTTGATACAGCTGCGGTAAGCAGTGGTTCATCAAAATTAGCAACAGGAACACAAATACAAACAGCAATAAACAGTGCAGTCTCTGGATTAGGTTCTGGTACAGTTACAAGTGTAGCTACTGGAACAGGTCTTACAGGTGGTACAATAACTACTTCAGGCACACTTTCATTAAATTTAAATGGACTGACAACCACAACAGGTGCAGGTAGTGCAGACTTTTTTGCTATTGTAAACAGTGCAGGAAGTCAATTTAAAATAGCTCCTGGTAATGTAAATATATCTACATTTAATAATAATGCAGGGTATGTTACGAGTTCTGGCGTAACCTCGGTTGCAACTGGTTCAGGATTAACTGGTGGTACCATAACTGGTAGTGGAACTGTAAGTGTAGATTATGGGACTGCAGGTTTAATAAATGACGCACCTGGAGGTAGTGGTAATCCAGACCAAGATGACTTAGTATTAATTGGTAAAGACTCTTCAGGTAGTGGAGAAACAAGGTCATATGCTTTAGTAGATTTACCTTTTGCACCTTCAGGAACAGTATCAGGTGTAACAAGTGTAGCTGTTTCTGGTGGTACAGGAATATCTATATCGGGTTCACCCATAACATCTACAGGCACAATAACAGTAACTAATTCAGCTCCCGACCAAACGGTTGCCTTAACAGCGGGAACTGGTATATCGGTTTCGGGCACTTATCCAAACTTTACAATAACAAACTCTTCTCCAAGTAGTGGAGGAACAATGTCGAGCTGGTCTTTACAAGGAGATTCAGGAGGTTCGACCGCTATTACAAATGGTGAAACTGTAGATATTGCTGGAGGCACTAATATTACTACATCCAGGTCAAGTAATACTATAACTATAAATAATGGGATTACCAACAATAATCAATTAACCAACGGAGCTGGATATATAACGTCAATAACAATAGGTTCTGGAACAGGGCTTACTGGCGGGGGGACTGGAACTTCATTTACTTTAAACTTAGATTTAAACGAATTAACCACCACAACAGGTTCAGGTAATGCAGATTTCTTCCCTATAGTCAATAGTGGGGGTTCTCAGTTTAAAATTGCACCAGGCGATATTGATATATCCACTTTGAATAATGACGCTGGATATGTAACATCTTCAGGTGGCTCTATGTCAACTTGGAAACTTACTGCTGATAGTGGTGGGACCGCAACTATTGATGATGCAGAGACAGTAGACATTGCAGGGGGAACAAACATAACCACAGCTCGTTCTGGAAACACAGTGACTATAAATAATGGTCTTGTAAATAACAGTCAGCTTTCTAATACTGCAGGATATATTACAGGTTCAACAGTATTTTCAGCTGGTGGTGGAGACGTTACGGGTAGTGCAGCGTTAAACCAATCAGTAGTTTTAACCATGGCTACAGTAAACTCAAATGTAGGTTCATTTACAAATGCAAATATAACTGTAGATGGTAAGGGTAGAATAACTGCTGCATCAAGTGGTAGTAGTGGAATAACTGGTTTAGGTACGGCTAACTTCTTATCAAAATTTGGTACTTCTTCAACCATAACTAATTCTGAAATATCAGACACTGGAAGTGTGATACAATTAGGTCTTGATGCTTCCAATAATTCAACATTATATTTAGACACTGTTAATAGGAAGGTCGGATTTAGAACAACGAGCCCTGGTGCTGCATTCGATGTTAATGGCACAATGAGAGTTAGAAACCAATTAAATGTTGGAGATACTACAGAACAAAATTTATATGTAGATGGAAATGCAAATCCAGGTGGCAAGTATGTTAAGATGGGTAATTATGGTGGAGCTACAGGTAATTACTTTGGAATAACTTCATCAGAAAATCAACCAAAATATAGTGCTGCGTTTGGTAATGGCGGTAAAATAGTACAAGACAAAAGAATAGTAACAGTAAAAATAGCAGCATCCGCTTTAAATAGTGCAACAAGTGATAATGGAAAAATAATAATTTCAAACCCAGGGACTAACAGTGTTCTTTGGCCAACAAATATATTTATTTATAGGGGCTCAGGACAACCTGGTTCAGGATGGGCCAGTGGAAATACAGCTGGAGCAGTTTTTTATTTTTGCCCAAGTGGTAACTGTGGTCAAAGAAGAATTATAACTGTAATGGCTGGAGGGGTTTGTAGTACTGCAAGTGAGTGGTATTGGGGCAGACCAGTTCCATTACCCACTATCAATGAAAATCCTACTGTAGTTTGGGATGGGTTAAAAAACCAAGCCTTAAGATTTAGAACATCAACTACTGTTAGTAACGCTACTATGGATTGGTATGTAAGAATAGAATATTTGAAAATAAATGTAACTGCAGGATTTGTAAATAATGTAGATACAACTGTAACTTAATAAATTTAAAATTATGGCAATAGTAAGTAATGTAAAAATAATATCTTTAAAAGCTTTAAAATCTTTTGAAGAAAAAAATCATGTGATTGAAGAAGTACACTATCTTGTTGAATCAAAAGATGGAGAATTTGCACACTCTATGGGTGGTGTAAAAAATTTAACTTTTGATAAAGATAATTTTGTTGAATGGGAGGATTCAGATGAATTTCAAGACATAGTATTGAGTTGGATTAAAGATGACACAGATAAGATTATTTCTATTTGTGAGCTTCATGTCTCTGAATTAAAAGCAGACAATAAAGAAGAGTTGTTTTTTTCAAACTAACAATAGTTTTAATTCACTATATTTGTAATATGTATAACAATTTAAATTAAATAAAATGGCAAAATTAAAAGACGAAGAATTAAAAAAAGTTCAAGAGTTAAATCAGCAGTTTTTACAAACTAAGATTGAAATAGCAGATGCTTTTGTGGCATTAGTTAAAAAAGTTCCAAATTTAGACGCGGTTCAAAGTCAATTTGGCGAATTAGAAAAAGAGCTTATTGCATCTTATGGAGAAAACGCAGTGATTGATTTAAGAACTGGAGAAGTAAAAGAACCAGAAAAAGAAAAAGAAGAATCAGATGGCGAAAATAAGTAACACAGTAGCATACCCCTCAATATCTAATTTAGATGCGGCGGATTATTTAGTATTGACAGATGCAGAAAATGAATTAAAAACAAAAACTGCAACTATCTCTCAAATACAAGCTTTGTTTGGGGTAGACACTAATGTTGCTAAAACGACTATTAACACAGGCTCTTTGCTAACATTAGCAGATACAGCTATCGCTATAGTTCCTGCACCTGGAGCAGGTAAAGTTATTGACGTTATAAGTATAATGTTTTTTTTAGATGCAGGTTCAACGGCATTTGATTTTGGTACAGGTTCTTTACCTATTAAAATGGGAGCTCAAGAAATAGCGTCTGTTCCAAATAGTAGTACTACAGTTAATTCAGCTACAGACGCGGTGTTTAAGCCAGAGGTTCCAAACTCTAATGAGATAATAGCTCAAAATACTGCGGTTACTATAGAAGCTCAATCAAACCCTTCACAAGGCTCTGGGACTTTATATGCGAATGTATTTTATAGAGTTCTTGAGGTAGGCTCATCATTCTAATTAAATGGACATAAGAAAAATTTCAATAGGTGCAGACTATAAGTCTGGAGCAATGCACTACATCGTAGGACAAGATGTATTAGGTAGTAATTATCAGATACATTTGATTCAGCATGACCATGAAAAAGATTCTTATAAAATTTGGATTATTAAAAATGAAGAAATTCTACTTTGGAAAGAATTTAAAAATACACTACCTATTTCTTTAGAATATAATATTAATTTTTAATGCAATCACCTTATTGTTTTATTGTAAAGCCCTACAACGATAGGCGTTATGATAATATAAAATATTATGGTGATAAAAAATTTTTTATTAGCACATCTGAAGAAGACCATACCGTATCTACGAGATTTGCAACTGTAGTAAACACCCCTATAAATTATAAAGGAAAAATTCAAAAAGGAGATACGCTTGTCGTTCATCATAATGTTTTCAAATATTATAACGATATTTATGGAAGACAAAAAAGCGGAAGAAGCTGGATTATTGATGATTTATTTTTAGTAGATGATTATCAATTTTATATGTATAAGCAAAATGATAAGTGGTATAGTCATGATAAGTATTGTTTTATAAAACCTATACCAATAGAAAAAAAATACATAGATGTTGCTGAAAGTGAAGAACCTCTTTGGGGTATAGTAAAATACGGCAATAAACAGTTAGAGCGTTTAAACATTTTGCCTGGTGATAAAGTTTCGTTTCAACCGAACAGTGAGTATGAATTTAAAATAGACGATGAAAAATTATATCGTATGTATACTAATAATATAACATTGAAAGATGGACACAAAAGCAATAAAACTACAAATCATACAAGCTGGTGAAAAAGCCGTTAAAGAGTTAATTGACGTAGCTAAAGAAAAAATTATAAAACCAGATATAGATGATGAACTTGCTGCTGATAGACTAAAAAATGCAGCAGCTACCAAAAAGCTCGCTATATTTGATGCTTTTGAAATACTTAAAAGAATAGACGAAGAAAGAGATAAACTGGAGGGAAAAGAAATTAAAACTAATAATTTACCAAAAGGCTTTGCAGAACGTAACTCAAAATAATATTTCTAATTTATGTAAAGGATTAATTCCTTCAAACATATTATCTCGGAAAAATAAAGCGAGAACTTGGCGATATGGATATGATGAAAAATATGACATAATTATTATTTCAAAAGACGGAACTATTGGGGATATTTTACATATATCAGGATTGCGTATTGCATTACCATCTGTTCCCAAGAAAGTGTTTAAACGGTCTGATAAAAAAACTGAACAATACTGGGAAGTAACAGATATACCACCTGTTTTAAAAAGAATATCATCTATATTTCAGTGGCATGAAGCTCCCTCTACATTTAAAAACCAATGGGTTGATTACATAGAAGAAGAGTTTAATAGAAGAGAAGAAGGTTTTTGGTTTATGAATAATGGTGAACCTACCTACATCACTGGTACACATTATATGTATTTACAGTGGACTAAAATAGATGTTGGTCATCCAGATTATAGAGAAGCTAATAGAATATTTTATTTATTCTGGGAAGCTTGTAAAGCTGACAAAAGAAGTTTTGGAATGTGTTATTTAAAAATAAGACGTTCTGGTTTTTCATTTATGAGTTCATGCGAAGGTGTAAATACAGGTACAATAACAAAAAATGCACGTATAGGAATATTATCTAAAACAGGAGCAGATGCAAAAAAAATGTTTACAGACAAAATAGTTCCAATATCTAACAACTATCCTTTCTTTTTTAAACCCATACAAGACGGTATGGATAAACCAAAAACAGAATTAGCATATAGAGTGCCAGCTTCAAAGATTACAAAAAAGAATATGTTTAATGTTGAAGAAGAAGTGTTAGAGGGTTTGGATACAACTATAGATTGGAAGAATACATCTGATAATAGTTATGATGGAGAAAAATTACAGCTATTAATACATGATGAAAGTGGTAAGTGGGAAAAACCTGAAAACATTTTAAATAACTGGAGAGTTACAAAGACGTGTTTAAGATTGGGTAGTAAAATAATTGGTAAATGTATGATGGGCTCTACTTCAAACGCCCTTGATAAAGGGGGTAGAAACTTTAAAAGTTTATACAATGATTCTGATTGCACCAAAAGAAATGCAAATGGACAAACAAAAAGCGGATTATATTCTTTGTTTGTTCCTATGGAATGGAACATGGAAGGCTTTATAGATAGGTATGGTATGCCTGTATTAGACAATCCAAAACAAGAAGTGGTAGGAATAGATAATGAATACATATATCAAGGTGCTGTAAATTATTGGGAAAATGAAGTTGTTTCTTTAAAAAATGACCCTGATGCTTTGAATGAGTATTACAGACAATTTCCTCGCTCAGAGTCACATGCTTTTAGAGATGAAAGTAAACAATCTATATTTAATTTAACTAAAATATATCAACAGATAGATTATAATGATAGTATAATTAAAGAACACTTTATAACCCAAGGTTCTTTTAGTTGGGAAAACGGAATAAAAGACACTAAGGTGGTTTGGACTCCAAATAAAAGAGGAAGATTTTTTGTAACTTACATTCCTAAACGCTCTCTTCAAAACAATGTTATAAGAAAGAATAATAGATTCTTTCCAGGCAATGAACATTTGGGTACATTTGGCTGTGACTCTTATGATATATCAGGTGTTGTAGTTGGTAAAGGTTCTAATGGTTCTTTACATGGTTTAACCAAGTTTAGTATGGAAGAAATTCCAAGTAATCATTTTTTTTTAGAATATATTGCCAGGCCACAAACAGCTGAAATATTTTTTGAGGAAGTATTAATGGCATGTGTATTTTACGGCATGCCAATATTATGTGAAAATAATAAACCTCGTTTGTTATATCATTTTAAAAATAGAGGATATCGAGGGTTTTGTTTAAACAGACCTGACAAAACATTTAATAAACTTTCTAAAAGTGAAAGAGAATTAGGTGGTATACCAAACACGTCAGAAGATGTTAAACAATCACACGCGTCTGCTATCGAATCATATATTGAAAAATATATAGGTATTGATACGGATGGAGTGCATAGAGTACAAGGTGATATGGGTGATATGTATTTTCAAAGAACACTTGAAGATTGGGCCAAGTTTGATATAAATAATAGAACTAAGTTTGATGCTTCCATAAGCTCAGGATTAGCAGTTATGGCAAACCAAAAACACTTATATACACCGACTAAAGAAAAGACAAAAATTAGCATTAACTTTGCAAGATATAATAACAGCGAAAAAGTTAGTCGAATTATTAATAAATGAAACAAGTAGAAATTAACTTAAAAGCAGCTGCATTTCCAGATGAATTTGCCTCCGATGCACAAAAAGATACAGCGGAGTACGGCCTGCAAGTTGGACAGGCTATTCAATATGAATGGTTTAGAAAAGATAATGGGTCATGTAGATATTTTAATCAGTATGCTGAGTTCAACAGGTTGCGTTTGTACGCACGTGGTGAACAGTCTGTACAAAAGTATAAAAACGAAATTGCTATTGATGGCGATTTATCCTACCTTAATTTAGATTGGACACCAGTTCCAATAATTCCAAAGTTTGTAGATATTGTAGTAAATGGTTTAAATGATAGATTGTTTAAAGTAAATGCTTTTGCAGAAGATGCAATGTCAGCAGAAAAAAGAGATGAGTTTCAAAAGAAAATAGAAGGAGAGATGATTGCGCGTCCTTTGTTTCAGCAAATTGAAGAAGACTTTGAGTTAAATGTATTTCAAACTGCAGAAGATGAATTGCCAGAAAATGATGAAGAGTTAGAGTTATTCATGCAAATGAAATATAAACCAGCTGTAGAGATTGCAGCTGAAGAAGCAATCGATACTGTATTAAATCAAAACCATTATCAAGATATTCGTAAAAGAGTTGATTATGATATAATGACTATTGGAGTTGGTATGACTAAACATCAATTTTTACCAGGTCAGGGTATTGAACTAAACTATGTTGACCCAGCTAATGTTGTCTATAGTTATACTGAAGACCCTTATTTTAAAGATTGTTTTTATTGGGGTGAATTAAAAACTATACCAATGGCTGAGCTTGTAAAAATAAATCCTGACATTACAAATGAAGAAATGCAGGAGATAGCAAAGTATAGTCAGTCTTGGTATAATTATTACAATAATGCACAATACTATGAGAACTCTTTGTTTTATAGAGATACTTGTACATTACTTTATTTTAATTATAAAACTACCCACACATTTGTATATAAGAAAAAAGAAATGCCAGATGGTACTTTCAAAGTTGTACAAAAAGATGAAAGCTTTAACCCACCAGAAGAAATGATGGCTGAAGGAAAGTTTGAAAGAGTTGAAAAAAAGATAGAAGTATGGTATGATGGTATTATGGTTATGGGCACAAACATTCTTTTAAAATGGGAGCTTGCTGAAAATATGGTTAGACCAAAAGCTGCAAGTCAAAATGCTTTACCTAATTATGTAGCTTGTGCTCCTCGATTATACAAAGGTATGTACGAGTCTTTAGTAAGAAGAATGATTCCTTTTGCAGATTTAATTCAGGTTACACATTTAAAGTTACAGCAAGTAATATCCAGAATGGTCCCAGATGGTGTTTTTATAGACGCTGATGGACTTAATGAGGTTGACTTGGGTACTGGTAACGCTTATAATCCTGAAGATGCTCTGCGTCTTTATTTTCAAACTGGTAGTGTTGTAGGTAGAAGCTTTACTCAAGACGGTGAATTTAATAACGCAAAGGTTCCAATAACACAACTAACATCAAATAGTGGTGGGGCTAAAATGCAAATGTTAATAGCTAACTATAATCATTATCTTGACATGATTAGAACTGTAACTGGTTTAAATGAAGCTCGTGATGGTTCTACCCCAAATCCTGACGCATTAGTTGGTGTACAAAAATTAGCTGCACTTAATTCTAACACAGCTACCAGACATATATTAAACGCCAGTCTGTACATTACCAGAAGATTAGCAGAGGGTATAGTTTTAAGAACAGCAGATGTTTTAGAATACTCTGAATTTAAAGACCAGTTTGCTATGCAAATTGGTAAGTATAATTTAAACTTACTTGAAGATATTAAAAATTTATATCTGTATAGCTTTGGAATATTCTTAGAATTAGCTCCAGATGAAGAAGAAAGAGCAATGCTTGAAGCAAATATTCAGATGGCTTTATCTAAAAATGATATTAATTTAGAGGATGCGTTAGACATTAGAGAGATACATAATTTAAAAATGGCCAACCAACTTCTCAAAACTAAAAGAAAAAAGAAAGCTCAAATGGAACAGCAGCAAGCTCAAATGCAACAAGCCGCACAAGCTGAGATGCAGCAACAAGCAGCTATGATGTCGGCCCAACAAGAGCAGCAACGAATTGCAGCAGAGACTCAATCTAAAATGCAAATTAAACAAGCTGAAATAGCTATGGAAATAGAAAAGATGAAGAATGAGGCTATGTTAAAATCACAACTTATGGAAACTGAGTTTGCTTATAATATGCAATTAAAAGGTATAGAGCAATCTCAAATAGATGCAAGAGAAAAGGCAAAAGAAAAAGGTAAGTCAGATAGAATTAGCCAGGCTAACACTCAACAATCTAAACTTATAGAACAAAGAAAAAGAAATTTACCAGCAGTAAAGTTTGAATCAAATGAAGATACTTTAGATGGTTTTGATTTGGCAGAGTTTGGACCTAAATAATTTTTTATGGGCAGTCTTCCTTCTATGTTTAGTGATTTCAACATCAAGAAATATAAAGTAATTAAGTATCCCTCTGATATAAGTTTACAAACTCTTAATGAAATAAAATCTTTGCAAACTCAACGCATGGATGTTGCTTACGCAGATAAATATGATGATATCAACGAGTCGTTTAAACGACTTTTTAAAAACCGAACAAGAGAATATCCAGAAGAATTAGTAAATGATGTAATAGAAAACTCTTCTAAGGTTATTTTAAAAATAAAAAATTATCACGATAGACCAAGACCTGATAAACTGGCAAAAAAATTTGGCATAAGTTTGTTGTATCATAAAATGAAAAGTGCACAGACACCAGCTTTTCCATCAGGACATTCAGCTCAAGGTAGAATGATAGCATTAATTTTGGGAGATATGTTTCCTGAAATGAAAAAAGAACTTATGGATGTTTCAAACCATATATCTAAAAGCAGAATAGTTGCACGTGTGCACTACAAATCTGACAAAGAGGTAGGTGAAAAACTGGGAGAAGACATGTATAACTATTTGAAAAACGCCTAAAAATGGTAAATAATTATTGTTTAATTTTGTTAAAAATTTAATCTAATGGAAATAAAAGTAAAAGCAGTGGATGGCAACACTCAAAAATCAAAAGCCGAAATAGAAGAGCAGTTGTTGCAAAAACATGAAGCTCAACAAAATGAAACTCAAGCTGAGGCGAAGCCTGAAAAGGTTGAACCACAAGCAGAAGTAAAGGAAAAACCAGCAGAGGAAACTCCAGCTGCAGAAGAAAAAACTCCCTCGTCAGAGTTAAATGACGAACATGTTCTTAATTTTATTAAAGAAAGATATAATAAAGACATTAATTCAGTACAAGAATTATTTGAAACAAAAGAATCAAATGTAGAATTGCCTGATGATGTTAAATTATATTTTGATTATAAAAAAGAAACAGGCCGTGGAATCGAAGACTTTTATAAATTACAAAAGAACTACGATGAAATGGACGAAGATTCAGTTTTAGCTGACTATCTCGGTGTTCAGGAGGAAGGTCTTGATGCCATAGATATTCAAGATATAATGGACGACAGATTCGGATATGATAAAGAAGAAGATGACGAAAAGGATATTAAGAAGAAAAAGTTAGCTAAAAAGAGAGAGCTTGCAAAAGCAAGAAAGTTTTTTAAAGAACAGAAAGATAAGTATAAAGTCCCTCTTGAGTCAAGTGGGGGTGGATTATCTGATGAACAAGAAAACAATCTTAATGCTTACAAGACATTGTTAGAGGAATCTAATTCTCAGAAGGAAAGCTTCCAGCTTATGAGAAAAAATTTTGAGGAGCGTACAAACAAAGTGTTTGGCGATGAATTCAAAGGTTTTGAGTTTAACGTTAGCGACGACAAATCTATTCTCTATAAACCAGGGACTGCTGAAGAATTAAAGAACAAGCAAATGGATTTCAATAATTTCATCTCAAAATATAATGATGAGAATGGACTTATGAAAGACGCAGCGGGATATCATAGAGCTATGTCAATAGCTATGAATCCTGAAAAGTTTGCAAAGTTTTTTTATGAGCAGGGTGTTGCTGCAACAGTAGATGATGTAGCAAGAAAATCTAAGAATATCAATATGGATGTTCGTAGAGCCCCGCAACTTAGCACGAAAAATAGTTTAAAAATAAAAGCTGTAGGAGATACTTCAAGTGGTAGAGGACTCAAAATTAGAAGTATTAAAAAAGTTTAACAAATTAAAATTTTAAAATTATGGCAGTAAATATTAGCCCAGGCTTCGACTTACAACCATCGGCTCAACAGGTTCCTGTTGAAACGAATTATATCAAAGATTTTGATTTCTTGAATCAGTATCTACCAGATACTTACGAGAAAGAATTTGAAAGATATGGTAATAGAAGCATTAGTTCATTCCTACGTATGGTAGGAGCAGAAATGCCTTCTAACTCTGACCTTATTAAATGGGCAGAGCAAGGAAGATTGCATATTAAATACAAAGCATGTACTTCAGCAGCTGCTGCAGGTACAGACTCTGGAGCAGTTTGGACAATTCCAAATAACTTAACTAACTTCAATCCTGCGTTAGCTAACCCTAACACAGCGAGAGATGCTAAAAACGTTATTAGAGTAGGTCAAACTGTAATGATTTCTGACAACACTCCAGGTTCATCACTAACAAACAAAGCGATTGTTACAGCTGGACCAACTAACGCAAACCCTAATACATTTACAGTAGCTTATTATGAAGCAGCTGGACAATCAGTAGCAGCGGGTGTAGCGTGTGATGTCTTTATTTACGGTTCTGAATTTGCAAAAGGAACTGAAGGAATGGTAGGTTCATTAGAATCTGACGATTTCTTTTTTGACAATAAGCCAATTATCTTAAAAGATAAATACTCTGTATCAGGTTCTGATATGGCACAAATTGGCTGGGTTGAAGTAAGTGGAGAAGACGGAGTAAGTGGATACTTATGGTATCTAAAGTCTGAGCACGATACAAGACTAAGATTTGAAGACTACATGGAAACAGCTTTAGTAGAAGCAGTACCAGCTGAAGCAGCTTCGGGTGCTGGTGACTATTTACAAGGTACAGGTGCAGCTGCGTCTGTTGCTGGATTAAGTGGTTCTAAAGGTGTATTCTTTGAAGTAGGTGCAAGAGGTAATGTTTATGGTGGTGGTAACCCAACATCATTAGCTGACTTCGACAGCATTATTCAAAGATTAGATAAGCAAGGTGCAATCGAAGAAAATGTAATCTTCGTAAACAGAAACTTCTCATTTGATATTGACGATATGTTATCAACACAAAACTCTTACGGAGGTGGTGGTACATCTTATGGTCTATTTGACAATGATGAAGAAATGGCACTTAACCTTGGTTTCTCTGGATTTAGAAGAGGTTATGACTTTTATAAGTCTGACTGGAAATACCTAAATGACCCAACTATGAGAGGTGGATTAGTAGCAGGTGGTATCAATGGACTATTAGTTCCAGCTGGTTCTACTTCAGTTTATGACCAAATACTTGGTAAAAACGCTAAGAGACCATTCTTACATGTAAGATATAGAGCTTCTGAAGCAGAAGATAGAAGATATAAAACTTGGATTACTGGCTCAGCTGGTGGAGCAAGAACATCTTCTTTAGATGCAATGGAAGTTAACTTCTTATCTGAAAGAGCAGTTTGTGTTTTAGGTGCAAACAACTTCTTCTTATTCCAAAACTAATAAGAAGTAAACACTAATATTAGGGGAGGTATACTCCTCCCCTGATATTTTTTATTAATCAAATTAAATTTAAATAAAATGAAAAAAGTAAATAAAGATAAATACGCAGATAAAGCCTATAGATTACTACTTAGGCAAATACCGCTAACTTATATGTTAGCTTCAAGACACACCAACAGGTCCCCACTATTATGGTTTGATGAAGAAAAAGGAGTCAATAGGCCTCTTAGATATGCACGAAATCAAAAGTCTCCATTTGAAGACGAGCAAGATGGAAATGCAGTATTAGAACCAGTAATGTTTGAGGATGGTATGTTGTCAGTTCCAAGAACCAATCAATCGCTTCAAAAATTTTTATATTACCATCCATCTAATGGTAGTGTTTTTGAGGAAATCAACAATGAAAAAGATGCAGCTGCAGAATTAGCTTTTGTTGAAATGGGATTAGAAGCCCAAATTATGGCAAAGAATTTAAAAGGTGATGAGCTTGTTACAGTATGTAGAGTTCTAATGGGAGGTGCAGCCGATAGGCTCACAACCTCTGAATTAAAAAGAGATGTATTGTTATATGCAAAAAATAATCCACAAGATTTTATAGAAACGGTCAATGACCCTATGTTAAATCTATATGGAGATGTTGTTCAGTTTTTTAATAACACCTGGTTGATTTTGAAAAACAATGGTAAGGATGTGTTTTTTAATCTTCCAAAAAATAAAAACAAATTATTGTCAGTACCGTTTGGTGAAGACCATTACTATATAGTAGCATCTTATTTTCAGGGTGATGACGGAGTTGAAACATATAAGCTGTTAAAGAAGAAGCTTAAAAAAGATTAATAAGGAATCGTATCTTTGTGGTATTGTTTAACCCTTAAATTTTTTAACTATGCTTAAATTTTTAAAAGTGGTGATTAGTGGAGTAGACTATTTAATACCTATCAATGAAATATTGCAGGTAGAAGTAGGTGCATCAACTAAAGTTGAAATTCTATACAAAATCAAAGGACACAGTGCAACTGGAGCGTCTGAGGTTTTAGGTGTAGAGCTTGCAGCTTCTGGTGCAGATGACGCATCTAAGTTAAATGAGCAACTAAATAGCATCGTAGATGGTATTGAAGATGCTCTTGCAACTGCATGGTCAAAGCCTATTTATGTTCTTGAGCCAAAGTATCCTATTACTGGATTTGCTAAGATAGAGCAAGAGTGGTCAGCTTAATCACTAATTAACCTTAGTTATGAAAGGGGCTTAAACAATTAAGCCTCTTTTTTTTTTACTTATATTTGTAGAAAGAATCTCGCATGATAAATTCAGTTAGAAATACAGTATTGGCTATTGCCAATAAAAATAATTATGGGTACATATCCCCACAAGATTTCAATTTGTATTGTTTACAAGCTCAAATGGATTTGTTTGAAGATTATTTTTACCAATATAATAATTGGATAAACAGAGAAAATCAGCGAACCTCAGGTACAGGTTATGCTGATATTATAAAAAACTTAGAAGAAGTAATAGATACTTTTTCTGCTACAGCTTATTTAGCACAACCAGTTGCAAACCAAAATAACCAATATAATTTACCTGCAGACTATTATTTGATAAATAAAATATTTTATTATCCCACGTTAAAGGTAAGCGGGACATCAACTGGTTTATCTGCTGGGACTCTATTAGTTGATTCAACTCAAACATTTACAACATCAGTGTCTGTAGGAGATGTATTAACAAATACTACAGACAATACTTCAGCATATATTACTGAAGTTAGGTCTGACACTATTTTGACTTTAAGTGAAAGCATAATGGCGTCAGGGGAAACATATAGTATATATGACCAGTACAATATTACAGAGGTTGAAAGAGTAAATCAAAATAAATTATTTTATTTAACAAGCTCTAATCTAACATATCCTACTACGCAATATCCTGCTTATGTTTTAGGTGGTGCAAGTTCTAATGTTACACCTGGTGTATTAGGTAATACTATTTCAGTATATCCTACTACTATAACTCAGGGTGGCGCATTACAAGCACAATACATTAGATATCCATTAGCACCAAACTGGACGTATTTAACAACATCGGGTCAAGACCCTATATTTAATCCTGCTGCTGCTGACTACCAAAGTTTTGAGTTACCTGCATCTGATGAACCTAATTTAGTTGCAAAAATATGTCAGTATATAGGTATAGAAATAAGAGAGGATGCAGTATACAAATTTGGACAAACAGAAGAATTAACAGATACACAAGAAACAAGCTAAGATGACATACATAAATCAATATCAATATTATACTAATAACGGTAACGCTCCTGAAGACGCAAACTGGGGCTCATATCAATACGTGTCTTTACAAGATATCGTAAATAATTTTATGTTGATGTATCAAGGTAATCATGAATTAGTAAACAATATAAACAGGTTTCAAATATTATTTCACGCAAAGCGTGGTATTCAAGAGTTGAATTACGACGCGATGAAAGAAATAAAAGTTTTACAATTAGATGTAGGTAATAATTCAAGATTTATATTGCCAGCGGATTATGTAAACTGGGTAAGAATATCTCAATTTAGAAATGGTGTATTGTATCCAATGAGCGAAAACATACAAACTAATTGGAGTTCAGCTTATTTACAAGATAACAATGATAGAATATTATTTGACCAAGATGGTAATCCTTTAAGCCCACAAGATTCGCAAGTAGATTTAAGTAGAGGAAGAAGAGGTATATATCTAAACAGCAACAGTATGTTTCATAATTGTGAAGGCACATGCGTTGATGGTTGCTGGTATTTTGATTATGCAGTCGGTGCAAGATTCGGATTAAACACAGAAACAGCAAACGTAAATCCTACATTTACTATAGATAAAAAAGCAGGAGTAATTAATTTTAGTTCTTTAGGTGGAAGTGCTTCTGTTGTTTTAGAATATGTTTCAGATGGTATGGAAGGTGGTGATGATTCTAAAGTTAGTGTAAATAAATTATTTGAAGAATATATATACGCATATATTAAATATTCTATTTTGAATAGTAGATTAGGAGTGCAAGAATATATAGTAAGAAGAGCTCAAAAAGATAAGTCTTCTTTACTACGTAATGCAAAAATAAGATTAAGTAATATACATCCTGGTCGACTCTTAATGAACTTAAGAGGTCAGGATAAATGGATAAAGTAGTATGCCAATAGTAACCACAAATTTTATAAAAGGACGTATGAATAAGTCTGTGGATGAGAGGCTTCTCCCACCAGGCGAATACGTAGATGCTATGAATCTAAGATTGGGTTCTACAGAAACCACTGAAGTTGGTGCTGTAGAAAACAGTAGAGGTAATACGCAGCTTACAACTTTATCTTTTGAAAATATAAACTTAACAAGTGCAGCTACATGTATTGGTGCGTATGAAGACAGTGCAAATGAAACATTGTATTGGTTTGTTCATGACCCTAACTATACTACTGGAGGTAAGGTTAAACCACTTGATTTAATTTTATCATACAATACAAATGCGAATACACTTAGATACCATGTAATATCTTTTACTGTTTTAAATTTTAATCCTTTATACTTAATGACTGCAGTAGAAAAGATAGAGAATTTACTTTTCTTTTCTGATAACTTTAACCCACCCAGAAAAATAAACGTTACTTTTTCTTATGATTTTCCTGTAGGACAGGTAGACCAAATAGTAGACGAAGATTTAAATGTTATAGTAAAACCACCTGGTTATGAGTTTGAACCTGGTGTAACTCCAACTGCAGATATACCATTACCAGCACCAACCTTTGTTGGTTTAGAATTAACTGGTTCAGAAAATTATATTGAAGATAGATTTTTATCCTTTGCTTACCGTTACAGGTATGCAAACAACGAATATAGTGCAACATCATTATTTTCAAAACCTGCTTTTGCTCCAAACCCTTTTAAGTTTAGTGTTAAAAATTATAATAATGAAGGAATGACAAACAGATTTAACGCTGTTAATGTATCATTCAACACGGGAAGTGAAAGGGTTAATGAAGTAGATTTATTGTTTAAAGACTCAAATACAAATAATATTTATGTTATAGAAAGATTTAACAAATTAGAGCAAGGTTGGGCTAATAATTCTGTACATACTTTTCAGTTTAACAACAGTAAAATATATTCTGTTTTAGGTAGTGATGAGTTGCTTAGGTTATACGATAATGTTCCTAAGAAAGCTCGAGCATTAACTATTATGGGTAATCGTCTAATATATGGTAATTACACTGACGGTTATAATATTACGAATGAAAATGACCAGAAAATAGCTATTGATTATACCACGGAACTTGTAACTAAAAACGTAGGCTTTATTCAATTACAAGAACCTACATTAGCTAATGGTACTAATTATACGATTGACCCAAACAATACAGTGACAGCTACTAATGCTATTGTTCAATTTGATTTATCTGAAATAAACGATAAGCTAAAACAAAATTCTATTCTAAATCTAAGTCTTTTATTAGAGTCTTCACAAATCGGTGGTACAACAGGTGAACCTTGTTTTCAAGATAATATAAATTTTTCACAAGGTATTATTAATTTTGATATAGGTATAACACTGCAACAAGACTATGCAACCGTTTATGATTTATCACAAAGCTCTGATTTTAGAAATGCAATAGGCACACAGTTGGGTGTAAACTTTTTAACAATGGCAGATGCCAGTCAGGGAGGTTCTCTAACTGATAGGTTTAATAATGATTTAGCTCTTCCGTCTGTAGGTGCATGTGTTTTTTCAAAAGAGATAAGTGGTATAGATAGTTCTTCAGCTCAACAAGGCTTTAGAATTACAGCTACACCAGGTAGTGATATTATTGGATTACAAGTAATAGCAATGAAGTTTATCAGTGCTGCAGACCCAACAGCTACACCCCCTATATCTCAAACTGATTTATATGAATACTTTAGAATTGTTTCGGGTGACGCAGTTTTCAGTACAGCATCAGACACAGGTTCATTACATAGTAATCGAGACTTTGCCACTGGTATTGTTTATTTAGATGAGTATGGACGAGCATCAACAGTATTAACAAGTAATTTTAATACTATCAGTATACCTACTGCTAATAGCATAACACTTAATAGTATTAGAGCAACAGTTCAAAACTACGCTCCATCATGGGCACAGAGATATAAGTTTGTGGTCAAGCCAAGTAAAGGTAATTACGAAACAATATTTTCTAATTTTTATTACGCTGTACAAACATCACAAGTAACTTATTTTAAATTAGAAGGTGACAATCAAAATAAAGTAAAAACAGGAGATACTTTAATTGTAAAGACAGACGTTGGTGGTCCTATATCAGAGGTTGTAAAAGCAAAAGTTTTAAATGTAGAAGGACAACCTAAAAACTTTTTAAATGACGACCAAGGAATGGGTCAAAGTACAACTCAATTAGCTGGATTATATATGGAAATAAAGCCCTCTGGTTTTAATGTAAACATTCCAGATGATGCAGTAATTGATAACGGAGAAAAGAAAACAACAGGAACTGGTAATGATGGTACTTGTAAGCACGGTGTACTTTATCCTTTATTTACAACTGATGCTGGTCCACCTCAAACTACAAACAACTATGATATACCAGCTGGTTCAGCTATTGATATAAACATAAGAGTTAGCAGACCAGGTAGAGGTAGTAAATGTGAGGAATATAATTGGAAGTGGAATCAAACATTGTTTGCATCAACTGATTATCCAGACTTTAGAAGATGGTGGTTGGGTGACGGAATAAACGCAGCAAACGCATCGCCTGGTGAAATAGCAGCTCAAGGAAGTATAGATGTAGTTTTTAAAACAGCTGTAGGAAGTTATTCGGCAGGAGTTGGAGGAGTTACTTGTACTGACAATAGTGGAGCAAGCATGGGTAATAATACCATATTTTTTCAGTTTGTCCAAGACACAGTAGCGGACGCTGCATCTCCACTTGGTTTAGTAGTAAAAACAAAAAAACAAGGATGCTCAGGATTTCAACCATTTTCACGAAGAAGAAATGTTTCTGTTAGATGTGAAATAGTAGTTACACGAGCAAACACTATGATTGTGTTTGAAACAGAACCTGTAGACGCAAGTCCAGATATATTCTTCGACGCTTCAGAATCTTATCCAATTATAAGAGACACGTCTACTGGTAATTATTTTCATCAATCTGCGACAGCTGATGGTGACCAAAACCAAACCGCTACACAGCCAGCCATAGTCACGCTTCCATTTATTGATTGTTTTACCTTTGGTAATGGTGTAGAAAGTTTTAAAATTAAAGATGACTTAGCAGGCAGGCCACTAAAAATGGGGCAACGAAGTTTGGCTGTTTCTGAGCAAGACTTTAAAGAAGCTCATAGGTTTGCTGATTTATCGTATAGTGGTGTATTTAGTAATAACGCAGGTGTAAATAATCTTAATGAATTTAATTTAGGATTAGCAAACTTTAAAGAATTAGAAACAAGTTTTGGTCCTATACAAAAATTATATGCAAGAGAAACAGACATACTTACATTACAGGAAGACAAGATAAGTTATGTGTTGGCGTCTAAAAATTTAATAAGCGATGCAACTGGAGGTGGGGCTATTGTTTCTTCACCTACAATATTAGGAACACAAATTGCCAGAACAGAAGAATATGGAATAAGTTTTAATCCTGAAAGTTTTGCGGTATATGGAGATAGTTATTATTTTACTGATACAAAAAGAGTAGCAGTAATTAGATTAGTTGGCAATTCGCAAAACGACCAGCTCGAAGTAATATCTGATAAAGGTATGCGTTCATGGTTTAGAGATAATTTTCAATTAGCTTTAGGTACACAAAAATTAGGAGGTTATGACCCTTATATGGATGAGTTTGTTTTGTCTACCAACGATAAATTAGTACCATTACCTCCAGTTATATATGAATGTGGTTCTGAATTTCAAGCAACTTCAGATACAGCTCAGTCTTATACCATAGATTTTGGTACTATTATAGGAACCTTTGATGTGGTTTTCACAGTAAGCGGCACGGCTACTTGTAGTGTGTTGTATAATGGTAGTACTTCAACTACAGGAGCAGTAAGTAATGCTACTGTAACTTTATCTGTACCAAAATCTACAAACACACCTACAACTGCAGTGGTCACAGTAACCCCAGCAGCTACAGCAAGCTGGACAGTAAAACCAAAATGTGTACCACCAGTAAATATAACAGTATTTAAATGTGTAATAAATTCTAACATAGATAGTGGCGAATTGATATCAGTAGAATATGGATGGAGTGATGTTCAAACAATAAGTCCAATAGATACTGACCAAATTACTATGGGTCCAAACCCACAGATATTTAGTTATTTTCAGAGTCAAACAGGTGTGCGTTCTGTTGGTGTTTATCCATTTAATGGAGCCAGTTTAAACATGCGCATAAACAAGATGGCTACGGACACTTATGATTATAAGTTTCCAAATGATAATTTTAAATTTTTATCTACTAATACTTTGTATTCTAACACAGTATCTGATGTCAGCACATTATTGGGGTTAGCTTCAACAATACCAAATAGTTTTGTAAGTAATCCTACAGGCACAAACATAAGAGAAGCTACGGTAACACCTGCAACAAATCCATCGTTCACGTTGCCTTTAGCTAATCAGTATTTGTATTTAATTTATGACTTTAGATTTACAGCTGCACAAAACTTATGTTATTCAGACACATCATCTTCAGAGGCATGTTGTGAGTGTACAATACCTTGTAACTCATTTGCAGCAAGCACAGTGCAGATATCATCATCAGTAGCATGTAATCAACCATTGAGTCAAACGTTTTATTATGCAGGTTCTGGAGGATTAGCGTTGTATGATTTAGTATATTCTGATGCAGCTTGTGCGGGTAATGCACCAGGTCAAGGTATAAATAACTTAACAGCTGGTTATTATAAGATAACAGGAAATGAGTATATTAGGGTAAATAATTTAGGAATGGTAATAGAAAAAGCAAGTTGTTAATATGGCAGTAAATTACGGTATATTTTATTTTGATGGTATAAATTTTTCAAGTGCTACTTCGGTGTACTCGAATCCAGCCCTTACTACTTTAGCGGCTGATGGATACTATGCACAAAATGGAATAGTAAGACAACAGTTAAATGGTGTATTATTAAACGCACAATCATGCACATCATGTGGAGTTGATTGTGGTTCTGGAATAAGTGCAAATTTCTCTGGCACTGGTTTCTTTAATGCTGATATCAATGTTGCAAACAGTGTTGGTGCTGTTGTAATATATGCCTATATGACAGGCACAATACCAGATGGTATACAAGCAACCTTTAATAATGTTGCATACAACAAACTAACTTGTTTTAATAATCACAATGGTGTTACACTAATTGATTGTGACAGAAATACAAACCTTGATTATGCTGGAGTAAATAATCAACCAGCAACAGGTACTAACTTTACATTAGTTGGTAATGATAGAGGGCCCTCAGCATGTGGTACTTATAATAATCTTCCAGACTATAATTTAGTTGGAACAAACTACGTTCAAACTGGAACCACCCAAAGTGTTACTATTGTAAACAATATGGTGGGGTGTGCAACAGACACATCAAATCCAAGTTCTCCTGTATTTACATTAGTAGTTCCTAAAACAGACGTTAGTTTGACAAGTGTGAATGTAAAAATTATTGCACCTTTTACTGGGACTATATTCCACTGGGAAATATTATGCCCAGAAGCTTTACCAAGTTTTACTGGTAGTGCGTTACAAGACAACACAAACTGTACTTCACCAACCACAACTTATTACTTTGCACGAAATGCACAGGGTACAACCGCACCATTTACAAAAGATACTAATACCACACCTGATATAGGTAATTTTGTTTATACAGATGATAGTGGAGCAAATGCTTTAAACGGCACATCGGCATTGAGATATGTAATAATAAATAGTACAACAGCCCTTGGAATAAGAAATGGAGTAGTGGTTAGTTCTGCCGCGTGTGCAAACTCAGGAGCATTTACTTCGTTCCAAGCTTCGTTAGCCACTACAGTAAGTGCAATATGTGACGGAGGTTCAGCACCAGCAACAGGGCAAACTTATTATCATAATGGTTCTGGAACATACCCAGTCAATGGTGATGTAGTATACAGCTCATCGAGTGGCCCAGGTTCGGAATTAGCAGCAGGAGTATATTATTTATATTCTGCTGGAGGAACCGCTAACTATATAAGTATAGGCGTAGGTGGTGTGGCTACCACAGCAACCTGTAGTCCTCCAACAACTTTAATATATTTAAGTCCAGTAGCATCTGCTTGTAATGCTTTTTGTAATAGTTCTTACCTTATAAACACACCAAGAGCTACAACAAATAACCATAATTTCGCAGCAGTAGAGATAGGAGATATAATATCTGGTGCAAGTTTAACACCAGGTTGGTACGCCTATGCAGCCTCTTCTACAGCTACATCGGGTACATTTAGAATTATGCAAGTAGATAGTAGTAATCAAATAACATCATTAGCTGAATGTGATTCTGGCTCTTGTGCAATAATATAATTATGTCTTTACAAAACTATACATTAACATATAAACCAGAAAACGACGGATGGCCTTCGTTCTATTCTTTTATGCCTGAATATATCATTGGTATGAATGCTTACTTATATACTTTCCAAAACGGAAACTTATACAGACATAATACTAATCCAAATAGAAATGAATATTACGGTGTGCCTGGCACTGACCCAGCAAACGCTTCAACTTTAACAAGTGTTTTTAATCCAGAGCCAACACTATCTATAAAACTATTTAAAACATTATCCTTTGAAAGTAATGCTGCCTGGGATTGTACAAACTTGTTAACAGATTTAAGCCAGGGTGATGTAGATTTAATACACTTTGAACAAAAAGAAGGAGAATGGTATGCTTATGTAAGACATCTTGAGGGTGTAACTGATTTTACTTTACGTTATGCGAATGGTTTAGGTACAGTAAGTATCGCACCGACTGGACCAAATACAGCCAGAGTCATAACTTTAGGTCAACCTATAGGCAACATAGTAAGTATTGGTGCGGTTATATATACATTAGTTGCAGGAAATACTCCTGTCATAGCAGGGACTATAATAGGAATAGATAAAAATAATAATACAATTACTGTAAATGAAACTATACCAGCTGGGCCACCGACGCCAGTCGGACCAGTCAATGGTAATTTTATTTTGTTTGCAAACAATACGGTAGCTGAATCATACGGCATGCGAGGTTATTTTATGGAATTTACCCTGTCTAATAATCTTGACACACCAGTGGAGTTGTTCTCGGTGGGTAGCAGTGTGATGAAAAGTTTTCCATAGATTTTTATTATCTTTGTCTGAAATAGTATACAACATGCAAGAATCTTTGGTAACCAATGAGTATAAGCCAGAAGATATTTTAAATGCTGTCCACTATAACAAAGGTATTTTGTGGGATAAGATATCTGCATTTCATAAACAAATATCTGTTTTAGAAGGAGCAGCTACACATGAGGTAGGAAAACCACAGGAGGAATTGATGCAGCAATATTATCCTTTGAAGCATCACATGGAAGGTGGTTTATATACCAGAGAAATATTTATGCCGAAGGGACACTTGACTGTTTCGTTTATACATAAGCAACAGCATCCGTCTTTTTTACTTCAGGGTAAGGTTTCTTTTTTGAATGATGAAGGTAAAATAATTACTATAGAAGCCCCACATACTGTGTTTACACAAGTGGGAACACAAAGAATATTTTATATTCATGAAGATACAAAATGGGTATGCGTTCATAAGACTAATGCTACAACAGTAGAAGAAGCAGAGAAAGAAATATATGCAAGTGATTATAAACAATTACCAAAAAAAATAATTAATAAAGCTTTAAAATTATGGCAGGAGTAATAGCAGGTATAGGCTTAGCACTTTCAGCAGTAGGTTCAGGAGTCGGTTTTGCACAAGCGGCAAAAGCCAGAAGAGAACAAAGAAAGGCTCAAAACGAGCAAAGAAAATTAATGCAGAAAGCTAAAGAGCGTGCAGAAAAAAACTTTTATGACACATTAAATGTACCAGTAGACGCATTTGAGAATCAGTTTAAACAGAATCAACAAGTAGCTGCCCAGGCTTTACAAGCACTACAACAAGGAGACGCAAGAAATTTAGCTGCAGGAGTAGGTGGTCTACAAGCTGCCGCTTCTCAGGCAAATGAGGTTGTTAGAACAGGTATGCAGGATGCTCTGTATGAAAATCAAAAGATGAAGGTAGAAGCAAGAGATAGAGTAAATCAACAGCTTCTGGATATGGAGGTAGGAGCTGCTGCCGACCAAGCTCAAATAGCAAGAGATTTTGGGGCAGACGCAGCTGCAGGTATACAAGGAGGTATAGCAAGCGCACAACAAGCTGCACAACAAGCCTCAGCATTAGTTCCGTTGTTTGGAAAAAGTAAAGCAGATAGAGCAGGAATGAGGATAGAAGAAGGGTTTGGAGTAGATGATTTAGGTAAATCTGTAGCCGAAGGAGGAACGGGTATGACACAGAAACAAAGAGCTGATAAATTAAGGGGTTATGAGTTTACTCCTCAAGAAATAAAACAGTTTCAACAAGGAGGTACTATTGATGTAGAAAAGTTTAAAACATTTGTTACAGGTGATGACCCAAGATTTAAAAATTTACAGGCGGGAATTGGTGATGTTACTGATTTAGCAAGTCTGCAAAAATTACTGTACGGATACGAATAGTTATGGCTGAGAACGTAAAAAACAAAGTAACACCAGGAGCTTCTAACAAATATTCTCTCTACGCAGGTAGAGAAGAAACAGTTAACTGGGGGCAGGTAGCAGTTAACCTTACAAAAGGGTTAAACACTATTGCTAAAGAAAGAGAAGCTGCTAAGCAAAAAATTATAGATGACACTAACGCAGCAATGACTGAGCTTAGTGAAATCGCTGACGTTCAGTCAGGCTCTATGAACTCTATACTTATAGATGGTTCAGACTTTTCAAAAAACACTTTACAAGCAAACATGGATTTAGTTAGACGTGGTCTGTTAGACCCAAAAGACTACATGTTAATTATGCAACAACAAAAAGATGGTTATAAATCTTTAAGTAACTATGCTAAAAATTATGATGCCAAATATCAAGAAGGAATGGCAAGGATACAAGATGGTAGTGCCAGTAATTTAGAAGAATATTTTAGAGGAACTGGTTTTAGTTTTGGTAATGTAAAAAACAAAAAGCTATGGACAGACCCTGGAACAGGTGAATTGTTTTTAGTTGAGATGCAACCAGACCCAGATAATCCAGGTAAATTTATTTTACCAGACCGTAATGAAATGCCTGGGGCCTATGCCTCACCATCATCTATGGTAAACATGATAGGGTTTCAAGAAGACTCAAAAAATTTAAGCGAAGATGTAAAGAATATGGTTACCGCTAATTTAGCTGAGGTAGTAACAGCCACTATAAGTTCTTATAGTGTTTTGTCTGGAGGAAAGGATGTGACAAGTATAGAAGATTTTAGACAGTTGTTTGATGATGTAGAAGGAGCAGGCTTTACAGATGCTCAGGGTAATAAAATGTCTTACGATGACTGGATGACTCAACAAGCTAAAGGTGTTGTAGGAAATGCAAATGGTGCAGCAGAGTATTTGATGAATGCTAATATGGGTTATTTTTTTACTGATGATAAAAAGGTGGCAGAAAGTAATCCGCTTGCAATATTAGCTGTGAGTGATGGTGGCCCTCCACAAGTTACTATAAGTGACAAGCAAATGGAGGCTGCAGAAAACTTAGCTAAGAATCAAATTAATTCTCAGTTAGATTCAGTTGTAAAAGTAAATGCTGGTCTCGGTGGTCAACAAGAAAGAGCGCAAACTACTGGTGAAATAAATCAAGAAAACATTGATGATAATATTAACGGATACCTTAATGACTTGAATCGTGTATTAACTGACACAGATTTACAATCTGCTGAATCACAATTACAAAAATTGATACAACAAAGAAACGAACAAAACATTAAAAGTAAAAATCCAGTTATTAATAATGTAGATATTACAGACGACGTGATATTAATAGAATTTGATGGTAGAGAGCCTATACAAATACAAAGAAGAAAATATAATGATGATGGTACAGTAGCTGGTGAAACCACCTTGCAAGAAGATATCGCTTCCCTATATGATGTGTTAAGTCCTTTCGGTGATAAAGAAGGATATGACTTGTCAACTACTGAAGTTGATAAGAGGATAGAAGGTAACGTATCATTAGGTGACAGGGGTGAAAATAGAAATGTAGGATTCGAGGAAGCAAGAGCAGATGCGTCTACTGATAATACTTCAGCAAAAATTTATGACATAGACGGTACAGATGAAACGATTCTTGATTACTTAAGGGATGAAGGTGGTATGTCTGAGACTACAACAGGTAATAGAAATGCCGAAATACAAAGAGTATTAACTCAAACCATAAATAGATTCTTATCTGCTTCTGACAAGCAAGCATTTGCAGACGCAGGCTTTACAGGTTTAAAAATTGACGTGTCTGGTACTGGTACTAATAATAAAATTACTCTGATATATAAAAAACCTGGTGGTGGTGGTACTGTGGAAGAAGTAAGAGAGGTTATTGGTACAGGGAGAGACGGAACAACCATGGAGCAGTTGGCCGACGCCATTGCTGATGGTATGAATAAAGTTAATGAGGATGCTAATAAGAACAGAGTAAAGAAAGGGCAAACATTTAGGCCCACCCTAATGCAATACTTAAAAGATAACCCTGAGAAAACTGCAAAGGATTATAAACAACAATATGGCTTATAGTGAATTATGAATGAGATTCAAATAAAAATATTAGAAGATATATTTACATTGGTTCCCGAGGGAACCTTTAGTGATATAGAGGAGCTACAAGAATTTATTGAAGACAAAGGTGTAGAAGATATATTTACATTAATGCCAGAGGGTGTCTTTGGAGATGAAGAAGAGTTTGAGGAGTTTATAACACCCTTAAAAAAAAAAGACTTTTCTGGAGATGGACCTCAGCAGCCCGTGGATTCGGCTACGCAAACTCCTACAGAAGAGACTCCTTTGTCTCGAGGTCCTGGTTCTTCGGCTACACCCGATAGAACAGTAGACCGTATTAATCCACAAATAGGTTCAATACAAACCCAACAAAATTTACCAGATAAACCAGTGGGCACAAGGTATGGTGCTAACGTTGAGTCAGGTGAAAAAAATACTTGGCTTGAAGAAATGCTGGGTAAAAATGCTGTCACAGATTTCTTTGGTGATATGTACAGAGCAGGTGCTCAAGGTATAGGTCAAGGTGCTACAATAGATGATGCAAGAAAATTATTTGTGTCTGGTAGTGAAACTTCACAGGAGGATGTAGCAAAATATATTGAGGCCGTTCAAAGAATGGATGATTATAGTATGTCTGATGAAATGAAATCTTTTAACAGAATATATGAGGATAATGGTGGGGGAGTTTTAGGATTTGTTTTAGGTGTTGGTGAAAATCCAACTGTCCTTGGACAATTATTTATATCATCAATAGCATCAATGGTAAACCCTGATGTAATTGCAGGTGCTGCAGCGGCAGGTGCAACTGGTGCTGGTGTAGCAGCTGGTGCTGGTGCATTAGCTGGAACAGGAATAGTACCTGGATTAGGTACTGCAGTTGGAGCTATTGGTGGAACTATTGGTGGTGGTATATCTGGAGCAATATTAGGAGCAAGTGCTACGCTTGAAACAGGTTTAGCTTTTACAGAGTTTATGAAAGAAGAAGTGGAGCAAGCAGGTTTTAAATTTGATAAAGAGGGAGTAAGAAATATACTAAATAATCCAGATGCCATGCAGTCAATTAGAAATAAAGCTATGGCAAGAGGTCTCGTTATAGGTACTATAGATGCGTTTACACGAGGAGCAGCAAGTAAGATAGGGGGTAGCACCATAAAGGCTGCAAAAGCGGCAGACAAGGCTATTACAAAAGGAATGAAGGCAAGGGCTGGTTTAAAAGCCGCAGGTATTGAAGCTGTTGGAGGTTCAACAGGTGAAGCCACCGCAAGAGCAGTTACAGGTCAAGAACAAGATACAGCTGAAATTTTATTTGAAGGTGTAACAGGACAGGCTTCTTCTGTATTATCAGTACCAGCTGCAGTAAGTGGTAGGAGTTTGACAGAGATAGGTAATGACATGGTAGGTAAAGGCACAAACTTTTTTAAACCACCAAGTTATGGTTACTTGACAAAGAAAGGCGAAAAGCAGCAGATGACTAAAAAACAAATTGAAGCTGCTATTGATACTATGACTGACCAAGAAATAATAGATTCTCAGTTTGTTATTGAAAACGACACAGCTCTTGAACAAAAATATACCAACAGAAGACAACAAGCAAATATAAACGAACAGACTCCTGACAATATTAAAGGAGAGAATAGAAAAAGATATATAGAATTGACACAGGAGAAATCTAATATGGAAAATCCTGATACTCCTGAAAACAAAGAAAGGATAAAAGCTATTGATGAAGAACTTAAATCCATTACTGATGAAGCAGAAGCAGCCCCAGCTGAAGAGCAGACTGGACTTCCTGAATCAGAGGTACAAACAAAAGTGGAAAATGAAAGAAAAAAATTCATTAAATTAGCAAAAGATGAATTAATATCAGAAGGTATATTAGAACCTACTGAACAACAAATAAACGATAGAGCCAATGCCCTTCAAGAGTCAAGCGCAACGCAGGTGGATGTACAAGAATCTACCACAGATAGCCCAGAAGTGGGAGAAGGAGACGCCCCAGGGGTCGTTACCCCAGAGAGTCAGACCCAAGAGCAGGTTGCTGACAAGCCTATTGAGACGCAAACGCAAGAGGAAATAAGTGTAAACATTGCACCGTTTTATGAGACCAGTATAGAATCTACAACTGAAGCTGGTGGTCTAAGAAAATCTCCACAATACCAACAGTATAAACAAGGGTTGCAAGATACGGCAAATGAGTTAGGATTAGAAATTGAAATAGAAGAAGGTGTAGGTGGTTATGTAAATGATGCGGGGAATAAGATAAGAGAAATAAGTAATGTAGTAAAATTAAAGAATGCTACACTACAACAAGCAGCAGAATACGCAGCAATGTTGGCTGCATTATCTCCTGAAGTTCAAGAATCAAGTATAGCTGCTGAGTATGTAGCAGACGATTCACCAGGCGTTACAGGACAAGAGTATACACTGGAAGTATCAGATGCAGAAGGTACCTTTCAAGCACTGAAAGAAGTAGGTATTGATGAATATACTTTGAATGAATCAAATAATTTATTAACTTTGTTCAAGTTTAATGACGCTACAGAGGTAGATGTCCTTAACAAATTACAAGCATTAAAAGATAATTTAGATGGCAGAAACATCCAACACACCGCAAAAACAAGGGAATCAATCAAAAGTGAATATATCACAGTTGAGGAAAGAAAATCGTTTCTTGCAACTCTTCGAAGGAATCTCATCAACCAAGGCAAAGAGGGGACAAACCTTTATAAGAAGGTCATCTCGGCGATAAACAGAGACGCAGAGAGTCAAGGCATATCCCCTAACGAATATATAGGTACACAAGAAGCACCACAAGTAACGGCCGACCAAAGTCGTGTAGAAAAAATAGCACAAGACATAAAGAAAAAAATACTTAGTCGTAGACCAAAGTCTATGAATCCTGCTTACATAGTAAAGCAAGTAACTGAATATTTAACACAAACCAAACTACGTTCTGAACTGAATGATGTTCAGTTTGATGCGTTAGTTAGAAAGGTTACGGAAGATTTAGGAGTCAAGGTTAAAAAAGGACCAAGTGTTAAAAAGATACTTGGTAAACCTAAAGATAAAAAGGTTGTAGTAAATGAAAGAGTAGCACTTAAAGACCAAATAAGAAAAGAAGCTAAAGCTGCAAGAGAAGGAGCAGCTGCTTATAAAAAGTCTATGAAAAACATAGCTGGTCTAATAAGTAGCTTTGGAAAAAACCTTGGTAAGATTTCACAAGCTAAAGTAAAAGCAGTTACAAAAAGATTTGCAAATGTAAATCTAAATAATAAAAAATCTGTAGATAACTTCTTGACATTTGTAGATAATGTATTTACAAAAGCAGATTATGTACAACGTTTAAACACTGCCAGGAAACAATCCAGAAAAGCTAAGAAGCAAGTGGGTGGAGCAAAGACTGGTGTATTACCAGCTGATTTAAAAGCTGCGTTGAAGACAGTGTTCAGTATAAACCCTGCACTCATACCAGAACCTTTATTAGATTCTTTTATAGAACTTACATCTGAGTATGGCTCAGGTAAAAAAGTTCCTTCGTTTAAAAAAGCTCAAGAAACTTTACCAAAAGCTCTGGAGATAATTAATGGTGTCCAGGAAAATATAAATGAAGATATTGATTCGATTAAAGCTGAGCCTACACCTGATGATTTTGATGCAGATGCAACTATTAAAACTATATCTGAAAAACAAAAGACAGTTACTGAAGCTGACTTAAATAATATACCAGATAAAAGAGCTAAAGAAGATGCGCGTCAAATATTAAACATGACTCCAGAAGAAATGAAACAACTGGATGATTCTGATTTAAAAGTATTAGACCAGATAATAGAAAACATTAAGAATGGTTTTGCTGGTAAACCAGTTACTGACATAGCAACAAAGCTTAATGCTATAAAAAGTTTTAACCAAGTTAATCCTATCATTCGAGCCTTTACACAAAATAAATATGTAGATGCTATAACTAATCTATATAGTAAAATAAAAAATGCAAGAACAAAAAGAGGGTTTTTAACAGAAAGAATTCGTAGTCTTTCAACTTTCTTTATTGATGATGTGTTTGGAAATAGAAATAGTAAAACACTTTATAACAATACGTTTGGTAAGATAGCAAGGTCTTTAGAAACTGTTAAATCTAAAATAAAAAGATTAGAGACAAAAGTAAATGCAGCTGAAAAATTATTAAACACTGACGGTAATAGATTAGGTATAACAAGAAATGCTTTAGTCAAAAAGAAATACAAACTTAGAGTGTTACAGTTACAAAGAGAACATGAATCTAATTTTGTTGACGGTAAACCTAACGCAAAGACTCCTCCTGCTATAGACTTTATGAATAAAACAATAGACGCTATAGAGAATGAGGGTATTTTAAACGAACAAGATGCAATAATACTTAAAGAATTAAAAGCAGAGTTTGAAGTAGATGGACAAATAAGTTTAGAAAAAATAGAAAACTCTTTAACCGCTAAAGAAAAGAAAGCCCTGGCGTTATATGATGATGTGAATAATTCTTTAGCGTCTGAAGCTGAATATAACGCAGCTAATTTACATGGTCAACCTGTTGAGTTATATAATAATTATAGTCACCGTTATGTTATAGACCCTAAAACAAAGAACGAACAAACCGTACAAAAATTAGTAGACAAAGTAAATAACAATGTAACAAGCACGAAATCAAATACAATAGTCACCAGAACAAATGGTGCTAAAGCTATTAGTTTTGACCCAAGCTTTTCAGCAATGCGTGGAGCTCAAGAAACTATTATGGATTATGAGATGACCCAGACATTAAGAGAAGTAGACCAAACTATAAAAAGAGTTAAAGAGGATGCGAAAAGCGGAAGTAAAGATGCGAAGCAAGCGATAAATGCTATTGAAAAAGCTAAGACAGAGGTAGTAGATATTATTTTAAAAGGAACATATACAGATACGCCAAGTGATAACTTAAGTACAATGAACTTAATGCGTCTTGGTTATCAAGCCACCTTAGGTTCTATATACAGAATGGGAGCTGAAATTGTAGCAAACTTTGGTATCATGTTAAAGAATCCTGCTATGGCAGCCAGAGCTTACAAAAGCTTTGCCACGTGGGTTGCTAATCCAAAAAATGTTACAGCTGGTTTTGATGCCATGACAAATCTTAGGTCATCACAAACAAGTAAACTTTATAATGCTGACGTAATGGAATCTAAACATACACAAATGTCAGACTACGGTGGTTTAGATGCTAAAGCTGGTTCAGCTACAAGTCGTTTAAACAATGTCTTTGGTGAAATTTTAAAATATACAGGACTAAAACTAACAGGTAGAATAGTTAATTCAATAGCATCAAACATAATAACTTTTCCTGATAAAGCCATGTCACGTCCTTTATGGTTTGGTAAATGGGCAGACTCCTTTGAAGCCCAGGTAAAAGAAATAACAGGCGAAGATGTTAAGATTTCTAAAAAAGATTTTCAAGAAATAGCAGATGGAACATCGAGATATTTATCTCCTGAGTTTAAAGAAGCTCGAGATAATGCAACAGCTATGGCAGATGGTGAAGTAGTTACCATGGCAACTTCTAATAATGCAGCTGATGCCATTATTAAAAACATGAGAAGAACAGATGATAAAGCTGGTATGTCAATATACAGAATGGCTAATTCATACATGGCAAGATTTAGTTTGTTTGAATTTGCGACTGCACGAAATGCAATCTTTGCTTTATTTAATAAAGGTGACTTATCAAAAGCTGAAGCTGCTGGTCTACTTGCTGGTATTACTTTTAGAATGTCTGCATATATGACTGTGTATGGTATGTTGACAAGCGCATTAGATGAAGAATTATTTGATGCAAAAGATGATAAAGACGAAGAAATAGAAGATGTAATGGCAAGACAAATAGTAGGAGCAATGATATCTCTTCTTGCAAGACAATCATTAGGAAACATCCCTATGCTACCAATTAATTTCTACTTAGAAGAATCAGTTAACAGAAATTTATTAGAAGAATTAAGAGATGGTGAAGAGTATGATAAGTATAAACACTCTATTGTGTTCAGTCAGATAGGTGTTGAAGATTTAAAAAAGAAAAGCTTAGAGGAAATATTCGTTGACTCTTTTGCTGGTCCTTATGGTCCAATTATAAATACTTTGTCTCGATTAGTTAAGGTGGGTATCTCGTCTCAAACAGCACAAAAAAAAGAGACAAGAGATAAAGCTATGAAGGAAATAGAAGAAAGGTTAATACTTGAAGTGTTGGGTAATTTAGGACTTGTTCCTTTATATAAAGATGTACGAAGAGTAGTAATTAAAGATATGTTTCCGCCCGAAGAAAAACTTACTCCTGAACAAAAGAAACGTTTAAAAAAAATAGAGGAACAAAAAAATAGAAGACGACCTCAAAGAGGAAAAGGTGGAGACAGAAGAACTACAACAAATAGAAGACCTAAGAGAGTTAGAGTAAATACAAGATGAAATACTTTGATGAACATAAATGTATGATGGACAGTTATAAATTGTTAACTGGTAAAGCTTCTTATGAAGAGTTGTTAGATGATGATAATAACCCACCAGCATTTATATTTAATCCAACTAAACCAGTGGTGTCTATGGAGGATGATGTCTTTGATGTGTTGATGGAATACTTTGTAGACCTGGAGGACTATGAAAAGTGCGCTGAATTAAGAGAACACAAGCGTCTTAATTCTTACTATAGTTTGTCCTCTCCGCTTGTAACTTATAAAAGTGGAATGCCTGCATTCCGCTCACGTGGGAATCGGTTGGGAAAAAATACTTCCAACCCTTAGACCTTCCTCTATTAATATAATAACAAAAAGCTACAGCCAGTTTACCGCTTTGTTTAAGTGTTGATGTTTTCTTAAAATTTATTACAGCTGAATCATCTGATAGTGGTATAATATCTTCAACTGAAAATGTTTCTTTGTTTTGATTTCCATCCCGATTGAAATTAGAAAATCTGTCTGCTATAGTTTGAGCAAACTTTTTAAGCTCCAAGGCTCTATCTCTATTCATATTTCGTCTGTTAGTGATTGTATTAATTCGGCCATGACTTTGCAAATATTCTGAGCTGTTTGCTTGGCCTTCTCGTTATCACGGTCCATTAAATCCTCATATAATTGGTCCACCAAGTCATGACTACTATTTGTCACGTGGTTAATGTGAGAAATAGACTGGTTGTCATTTTTCGATATGGGTGGCGTCATCAATTATTTATCCATAGAATCAAGTAAAAGTTTTCCTTTGGATTCGTCTATAGATTTTATCGCTCGGTAAATATTTCTTGATTGGGTTCGTACATTCTTTTTTTCCCCTATTGTACTGTCCGTTCCCAAGTTCGCGTATTGAGTGCAATCTATATGTAACAATGTATCAATCTTTTTTTTGTCTGACCAGGTGATGTAAGATAAAATCTTATCTATATCAGTAGCTTTATATTTACAATCTTCAGACATTTTGTAGCTCGTTTAATTGTTTTTGTAATAGTCTCGACTCCAAATTAAGCAAAAAAATCCTATCTTGCAAATCTTTTATCTGCTCAGAACGTTTGGTATAACGCTTTAAATGGTAGTTTTCACCCCACTTTTTTAACAATTCTACTTTTTTTTCTGCTAAAGATTTGTTGTATTTAATCATGTAGGGTAGTTCATTATAAGCATGTATAACAGTAGCATGGTTTTTGTTAAAAACTTTTGCTATCTCTTGATACGTCATGTTTAAACAGTCTCTTAAAATACTGTAACAAACAGCTCTGGCAAGTATGTATTGTTCTTTCCGAGAATTAAGATGAATGTCTATTTGGAAAACTCTACTGGCTTCTAATAACAAGTTTTGGATAGCTGAATCTTTCGTCGACATTTAAATTTAATTTAAGATTTATAAAGTCTAAGTATTCATCCATGTCAATAAACTGTAAGTCACTTAACACTATGAAATTTTCTTCAGACTTTGTGATTTCTATAATAAAAGGAATAGCTTCTCCATAATGATAAACTAATCCAGCTCGTACATGTGAGCATAATCTATTCACCTCCAGTTCAGGAAGGTGCTCTTCAATATACAGAGCGATAGTTAAAGATAAAGTAGATGGTAAATTTTCTAATGCTGAAATAAAATAATCATCTAATTCAAAGTCCTTTACGTACGATAACTTTACATCCATGTTCTTCAAGTTCTTCAATTCTATATTCTTGTAGCTTTGAAACTTTCCCATTTGTTTTTTTGACTTCGATAAATTCAACATCAGAGTTTGGCGGTATGGCTATTAAGTCAGGGATACCATTTTTGTTTGTCATCTTTAACTTAATAACGTAGTAGCCTTTAGCCTCCATCTCTTTAATTACTTTAGCTTGTATCTTCTGCTCCGTCATCACCTAAAGTTACTAAATCTTTCTTGAAATGATTGAGCGTATAATCTTTCTTTTTAACAACAGCTTTGTAGATTTGTTTTTCAATACCTGTTTTAGAAAATACCCAGTATATCTTATTATATAACCTATCTTTTGTTGTCATTCTATCTCTTGATTGCCAGTAACTTGTAGCACTGAAATCAATATTGTAGTAAACTAAAGCTTCTGCTTTACGTAAACTAATTCCCTCACGCCCACTGACTATTTGTAATGCAATGGAGCGTGGTGTAGTGTTAAACACGTCAAGTGTTTCACAAAGTAAATTACCGTATTCTTCTTTTAATGCTTTGAGTTCTTCCTTAAATTTGTAGAAGATTGCTATCTTTTTACCAGCAAACTTGTTTCTAATAAAGCTTGCTTTGTTAGTACACAAAACCATGGAGTTACCACTTTCAAACTTAATAGTTCCTGAGCTCATTTGGTGAGTCTTTATCATTAACTTTACAGGAGTGTCTGCCAGTATTACTTCGTCTTCACCCCTCAATACTCTATCTTTAGAAAGTTTTTTCATCATGTCTGTAACATCAGGACAAATGTCCACGTATAAAATCTCCTCGTCTGTTTGAACTTTAAAGCCAGCTTCTTTTTGTGAATAAGATATCATATACTTTCTCATGACTTTAAGTATATCATCTCTACCCCTTGAGTAATCATTGATAGGGAAACCATTTATAATTTTCTTTGTAACAGTCACATAATTATTTGCAAACTGATAAAAGTTTTTGCAGTAAGCAAAAGGATTTGATGGTATACCAGACACTTGATGATACATTTGACTATACGATTCTGGGGTTGGGGTTCCTGATAATAAAATAACACGAGGGTGATGAATATTTATTAACCGTTTTATTTGACCACTTCTCTTATTTTGTTTTGGATAAGCACCAATAGTATGTGCTTCATCTATAATGAGACAGTCATATATTGTCTCATGAGACACTTTATGCAGAGACTCATAATTAATTACGTGTAGTTTAAACGGTGCTTGTAACAAACTCATATCATTTTCAATACTTGATATAGCTTTTTTCTTGGTAACAAACAAAACATTGGTTGCGTTTAAACGCTGGCATATACTCAAGCTTGTCAATGTTTTACCAGTCCTAACTTCCATAGCCAGGTACACGAAACCGTAACGTGTTACAAGCTCTACACCCTGTGTTACAATTTGTTTTTGATATGGTCTTAGTTTAATCATTAGAATGGAAAATCTTGTTGTTCATCGAGTTCATGTTTGTTTCTAAACCTAATCCACCTGGCGTGCATATCTCTTCCTTCTTCGGGTGCACAGCCATAATGATATAAAGAAAATGCTACAAGCCACTTTGAAAATCTAACCCTGGATACACTCATTCTTGACTTAGGTGCAAAGTCAGGATTGTCTTCAACAAAGTCAGTATACAATTCATTCTTTGGTATCTTACCGCCAACCTTTAATTTTTCATGTATAGGATTGTCTCCTATAACCCCACACCATTCTATAAATTCATGACATGTTTCTGCAGAAAGTTTTCTAATCTTTAAATTAACAAACTCACTCTTCATTAATCCTTTTTCTAAGTAAAGCTGCAGACACTGAATCATATAGTTATCAAACTGACACCACTCTTCATCGTTCCAATCTCCAAACATAAGTTTACCAAACTCTTCGAGTGGAGTATAATCTTTATTATAATGGTGAGCTAACTCAAGCTCCCACTTACGTCTTTCAAATGATGTACCTTTTCCTTTGATAGCGTAGTTGGTTGTAATAGTTATCTTAGGTGACTTAGCAAATGGTATCTTGATTGCGTCTTTGTTTTTCTTTTCTAAGGTAAGACCCTCAGTAACAACTGAAAACAATCTTTCAAAATCAAAATGCTTTTTCACATCATCAAAACACAGCACTTGTGTATCTGCACTTACAAGCTGATATGCAAACGAACGCTCAAAGTTGAAAGACTTTCCGTCAATGACTACAACTTTTTTCATGTGACTCAATCCGTTTACCCACAAACCTTTACCACTACCACCTTCAGGATTGTCTGAAATCATTTCATCATTCAGTATAACAGCTGGACAATACGCCAGGTTCTTCCAACCGTGAAGCATGTAGCCAATAGTAGAACGCATACTGCTTGCTCTCTGAATGTCGTTACCACAAATGTTTTGAATAAACTTTTGATAATCACAATCTATACTTTCACAAAGAGCGAAGTCTCTGTCAATAACGTGGTCTTTCCAAACGTATCCACCAAGGTCTAAGTAATCAATTTGTTTTATGTTGTTGTATGTAATTTCAACAGCTCCGTTTCTATAATACAAGTAAGAAGTATCTTTTTTATCTTCAATAAAATAAACATCGATAGATGAAAGAAGGGTCAAGAACTCTTCACGAAAGTATCTCGTATGTTCAGCAAAGTAATTATAAACAGATATGTCGTCGATTTCCAGCAGATAATTAAGTATATAATCTTTGATTTCTTTTTCAGAGGTATGGTCAATGAGGTTGTTAGTAACCTTGACAAAGACGTAATTCTTTGAACCTTCAGGACAAAATTTATAAAAACCATTCTCTTCTAAAAAGTTTTTGAAAGATATGTGTACAATCTTTATTACACCCTTTTCATTCTTTGTCCAGAACTGATGATTACTTTGCTCTTCCTCTAATCTATTAATAACATTCTCTACTAAATTAGGGTCAAGCTCTGTCAACTGAGTTCTTAATTCTTTTTTAGATACACCTCTTTTAAGTTTATGTTTTATCATGTTTACTTTCTCATCATCTTCATAATACTTAGTGCCAAAGTTTTGTAACTGTGCATAAGCTGAATCAATAGTTCTTTTAATTTCAGAGCGTTTAAACGTAGTGGTTTCAAATCCACCAAGAACATATTCAGCGAGTGTTTTTGTAACTCCGTAATCGTTGAAAGCTGCAGCTAATACATAAGCATTGTTGTTTCTTTGACCCTCGCTCATTGGGTATTTCTTTTGCCACCACTTTACTAATATTTCTACAATTTTATTTTCATCAGTAATAGGTATGGTTTGATTGTCAACATTCTTTATAACCTCATTGTATTCTTTTTCCTCTTGCTTATCCCACACACTTGCGTTCTCATTGATATGTATAAGCGGGTCATAGCTTTCATAACACACACGTGATACATTCTTACAAGTCTTATCAAACTGTGGAGAATTAAAATGTTTTTCCAGGCTATTGAAATAACTTACATGATTTTCTGGGATAGGTGGTATCTTAACAATAGCTTTTAATCCTTTACCCGAAGGCGATATAAATACAGAATAAACATATTTATTTTTTGAAAGTCTTTCTTTTTCTTGTAACAAATCTCTTTGTGAATCGTAGCCGTCAAAGTCTAAACAAATTAAACCACTATGCTGGCTAAGGGATTTATCATTACGCTTTGTAAATTTACCACTGAAACAAATAGCTGGAAGCTTTTGTTTTAAATTATTAATTTTATCTTTATCTTTTTCTTCTCTAATTCTTTTTACTAAATCTTTTGAAGAACCCTCCTTTATTCTATTTAAAATAACTACAGCTCCCCTATAAAAGGGTTGAGATGTAACCTTTATATCTTTAAATATTGTTATTTCCATTCTATTTAATTCTATTTTTTATGACGTGAATGACAAAGTAAAGTAATAATATAGATGTAAGTAAATATAAAATCAAAATTATTCTGTCTATCGTTTTATTTAATTTGAGTTAGTCATAGTCAACATAAAAAAGGGGAAGGTTAAAATGTAGTAATGTGAATTCTCTCTTCACCTATCCCCTAAATTATGCCGTGCCTTTCGGCTTCCAAAATTTTTAGAATCCCAAGTCGTCCTGAGGTTCAGGCTTCCAAGTGTTCACTTCAACAGAATGAGTTTTGCCATATTCGTCAGTCTCTTTTTTCTTGTTGACTTTGAGTTTAGTGTACCACTTACCTTCGTACTCGAACCTATGTTCTTGTGGAATCTTTGATAGGCAAACACTAATCTCAATTAGATTACCGTCAAACTTTTCAACTCCGCTTCCACAATATAACTTTTCGTTCTTAACTTCTGTACTCATATTATTTAATTTTAATATTACGCTCCAAAATATTCACAGCATTTAGAATGGTTGACTCCCTTTCCTCTTTGCTCATGTAGATAGTTGGAACTTCTATCCACAATTTTTTATCATCAGTTTTATAACGACGTTTAAACGACTTATAGAACTTCTGTATATATGTAATCATTGATGTCGCAAGGCGCATCATTACTAAAAAATTTCTCATAAACTTTAATTGCTTTTTTAACATTGTCTTCTCCTTTGTCTATAAACTCTTGACTCGTAGGGAAAACTTTTAATAACCCATCGTTCTTACCTATAGCCACAAAGACAAACGGTTTACCAAACAACTGCTGGTATATGTAGGCTTGTGAATTGTAGCAATAAGCAGAACATGAATGTCTAAACTTGAATATGTCAGAGCTGGTTTTTAAATCTACAACAGCTCCGTCTGGATAATCCATAATAAAAGTCTCACCGTCATGCTCAATCTCCAGCTCAAATGGTTCGTGAACCAATACATCACACTTGCCTTTGAACATGTGTCCATGTATTTCTTTTATGTTAGGTACTTCATACTCAGTATTAACACCGTATACCAAATCAAATACAGTCCAGTTACTTAACATCTTATCAACCAACTCATCTAACGCTTCCTTTTCTTTTGTCAAAAGGACATCGTACTGGTCAAGCTGTTGCTCAATCTTATACTGTTTAAACGCATTGGTTGTTCTTGATGAAGCATTGAATACTGGTATCGTGTCTATCTTTTCTGGCTCCAGAATTTTTGTATGAAAGTACCTTCCTTGTAATAAGGGTAAAGTCTTTTCTGATTTATTAAAGTCAGTAGGCTTGTAAAGTAATTGTCTGATATTAGAAGCAGATAAAAACTGCTTTCCAAACTTCCCATAATACTCTGAATCCTTTTGAAGCTTCTTAAGTATCTTACTTCTTTCCATTAATAGCTTTCTTGAGTTTAGTTTTAATGGCAGGAGTTACCTTATACTTTGTTGACAGCTGTGCCACAATGTAATCCAAACCTTTATCTTTATTCTTAGCTACGTACATCAAGACCTTGTCCCACTTGTCTGTAGTTAATTCAAAGGTTTGCTCCTTCTGAACAGGTTTATCTTTCACTTCTTTCACTTCGTTTAAACGACCTGTGTCCTCCCCTATCCATAACGATAAACCAAGGCCGTGCATAGCTATTGCTTTTGCTGTAGCTCTTTGCACTGAATTGTTTACATTGAAAGAATTAAGTTTTGTAAGAGGAATAGGTCTATTCGCATTATCAAGTATAGGTAGATAATCGATGTGTTCAATACCATTAATAACAATACCAACTTTAACATTTGCAAACTTGCCGTCAGTAAAATAGGGCATACCCATTTCATTTTCATACACGATTCTGTTTGCAGTTGGATACTCTTGCTTAACGTAATGCCAAGCCCAAGCCCAAGATAAATAAGGATAAGCTCCTTTCTTTTCAACCTTATCGGCTACTGAGATTGCACTCAGATTTTTATAAACATTTTCCATATTATAATTTATTAAGTTCTGATTTTAAATTTGTATACTTATTAAGTAACGTTTCCCTGCGGTTCTTTAAGTTCTGAATATGCTTATCGTTCTTACGAGTATTCAATTCAGTCTTAATTCTTGATTCAATTATAGCCAGCTTATGTAAGCAGTTGCTCATGCTAACTTGCGTACAACCCTTACGCCAGCCGTCTCTATAAAAGAAATCATACTCTTCATCGGAACACTCTTTAAAATAGTCACCGCCTTTTCCCATGTTGAGTATTTGGACACCGTCTTCAAACTCCTGAATCTTTACACCCCTACCAATAACACTTACACCTTTCGGTAATATGTTCTTAATACTTTTAGGGTCTTCCAAAGCTTGCTTCATGATATCACTACGTTTAAACATTCTAAACTTTTAAGTTCATTAATTCAATATGATTGACGATAGCTTTATAATCTTCATCTTCTTCTACCATTTTCTTAGCCTTTTTATAACCATGAATGATAGTCGAATGAAAGACGTCGCAACCATGCTCAGCCATATACCTCTGTATATAAGAGACTCTAATAGGTCTTTCCATACATAGATAATAAAGCATTTGTCTGGCGTCAACCAAGTCTCTTCGTTTATCTTTATTAAACATCTCATCTAATTGAAGATGAAATTGTTTAGCAACCGCGTTTGCATACGCTTCAAATATATCTGCTTTCATTATTTAAATTCTTTTAGTTTTTCATTTTTGCCCTTTATGAGCATGTCTTTAACTCTATTCTCTTCCTTACGTATTTGCACAAGAAGAAGGATTAAGTATCCCGTAATATCTCTTACAGTATCTACTCCACTTTCGTCTTTCATAGGGTCACTACCTATATGATTGATAGAAAGCTTTTTTATTCTACTAAGCTTATCGTCTATACGAGCAAGTAATCCTTCTTTAGCAGAAAGTTTGCTGAAAATTTGTGGTGGATTATTAGCTGTATCACCATAAGCTTTATTCTTTTCAAGTAGAAGAAGAACAACTTCTTTACCTACTTCTTTAATTAAGTCTTGAGTCTTACTCATAAATAAATTTTAATACGTTATAAATTATAAATGTAAATACCATTACTACAACCACAGCTCCTAAAAATTCCATGAATTTATATTGAGCTTCGCGCTGTTTAAACGACCTGCCCTGTCTATATCTTTTATCTTCTTCTGTCATATAAATAGTGGAGGGTCTTCATCATTCTTTCCCCAAGGAATTGGAGGAAGCTCAGGCTTTGGCTTTGGTTTCTCTTCTTTATCTCCTTCCTTATCCTTGTCAATAGGAAATAAACTATTAAGAAATCTATCAAAGACTTTGTTTTGATATTCAAATTCGTTATTAAAGTGTGCCATAGTATTGTATTTAATTTAATTTAATTGCAACAAATTTATACATTTTGTTTTAATTTTGCAAACAAACTGACAAATTTATAGACCTCATGTTTAAACAGATACTTGCCAGAAGCTGGACAATAATAGCTGTACACTTTGTCTTGAACCTTCACAACTTTTTGACCAGAAGCCTTGCTTCTCATTTCAAATGGTAACATATCCTCCATTAGTAATAAGGTTTATTTTCTATTGCATAATCCCTAACGTCTTCTTCTAAATCATCTTTAACATAATCCCAGAAAAAATCTGTTATCTCAAAGCCGTCGACTAATACTCTTAATATTGTCAGCTCATCTTCTGGAGGTTGTTCCCAAGTTCCATTGTCCCAATAATATTCATAATCAACTGCTACATAATAGCTGTCGTATTCTTTGCAATATGTTCCGCTATACTTACTCATAGTTGTAATGGTTGTACGTTTAAACGATGTATAATCTCATGCTCTATCTCATCGTATTGTTTGTTGAAAAAATCTTGAGCGTCCTCAGTGTATTCTAAAGTGTCTGAATCATTATCTGCATAAGTCATGTGACCAAACTTTGCTTCGGTTACTCTGTTTGCAAGGTGACATATCACAGAAATAAAATCTGAATTGTCTACCACCCGCTCGTTTAAACGGACTTCAATATCATAGTCATCACGGAGTCCTTCAATGAGGTGAACCGTGTACATGTTTTCGTGGACGTGGTCTAATAGTTCTTGTATCTGACTTAAGTCATCAGAAGCTATCCAACCTTGACCCCACAGCATGTTAGCTACATTAGATAGTTCATTGAAGCCAACGAAATGATACGTGCTCATGTATCGTTGGTCTAAGTCTATACTAATATAGTGTTCGCTTTTGTTTTTCATTTTTGCTTTTGCCATATTATTTTGATTTTAAATTATACTTTTCTCTTGCTATAATATCAATAGATTCGAAGATGGTTTCATATACCGCCTCGCAACTAAGGGCGTCGTTTAAACACTCCCATGCCGTGTCGTCATCGCACTTGTAATTTTGCTGTACGTCTTCAACATGCCATAAGCTATCAACATATCCCTTGTCTTTTAATTGTTTTCTAAGTTCTTGAGTTTCTTTGTATCCCATATAATAAATTTTAAAGGTTATAAAAATATTCTGTCTCGTCGCGATGTTTAAACGCTATCGCTTGAGCTTCAAGTCGTTGGTCTGGGTGAACGCAAATGAATTTGATTCTCATAAAAAGATTTGATGAGTCACCCCACACACAACGATACTTAATCTTTGCTTGCCGTAGTTTCTTGCAGAAGCTATCGACTTCATTGTTCGCAGTCTCATACCATTGGTCTGTAAAGTTACAACCACCAACAGCATTGACTGGCTCCAACCATGAACGCCAAGCGTCCAGCCTGAAGACTTTTGTTTGTGTAGTATTAATATGCACTGGCTTGTCTTTTTTGGTTATCCTCATAGCTACATGAAGACCAGAAACAGTCAGCATGAAAGCCATTGGTTAAGTTATGATAGTATCTCTTCAGCTTTTCATTCAGCGCGTTTAAACGGTCTATGCTTTTCCAGTCTGGAACATTGCAATCACCGTCAACTCTTCCCAGCATACCACCACCAAGGTAGTTTTGATATGCCGTCATCTTTCCGTTTGGGTAGCCCCACTTTTTTAAGTCTATCTCAATTCCGCCACCGCGTGGGCTAACTTGTTGACGAATTATAGACTGTTCTATTCTCTTAACTCTCATAGCCATACGTTTGCTGATTTGATTTTATTTGGGTCTACGTCCCTTTCAATTATCTCTGTGCTTACGCCTTGAACTGATGAGTCTTTAAGCTTATAGCATTTAGTTAGCTGAATAAACTCTACGACTTTGCCCTGACGTTTAGTCGAGCTTAGATGTTCAATAGCTTCTTTTAAAGTATCAAAAGACTTAGTCTTTTTGTTTGGGTTCTGCCATGTGTTGGCATGAGTCAAGGCTTTACCTTTGCCGTTATGAATTTCATAATGGTCAACGGTTTCCATGATTGTCCCGTAAATAATGTTCTGTTCCATATAAATTTTATTTAATTATGCGTGGCGTTTAAACGGGTGCCACACTTTACCCTTAGTGGAAGGTGGGGGACTCGAACCCCCGTGGTTCACTTACGAGCTTTCGCTACAAGGAACTACACGCACCATGCTCCAACCTACGGACTGACAAAATTTATACACAAAAGAACAGTCCGTTTAAACGTCTTCTACAATCTATCCATGAAGTCTTGTGCTAACTCCATTGGATTTGTAACATCTTCAAGTGCCCAGAACTCGATGAACTTTTCAGCGTCATCATACACGCCTTGAAATATTTGTTCATCGGTACGCCAACGCTTGCGCTGGTCTGCACTCATGGTTTTGACTTTACCATTTTCAAGGAAATTAAATCGACTAAAACTTGTCGCTCCGTAATTAAAGAACACGTCTGAAATACTGAACGAAGTTGAGGTCATCATTAACTTACCTTTGTTTTTACTTATTGTATTCATATACTTAAATTTTAAAATTCGTCTGCAATATACAAAATGTTTTTTAATTGTGCAAGCTTTGTACATTAAAATATTATTTTTATTTGTTCACCCCGTTTAAACGCACGCGACTTTTTTTCGGCGATGAGCTTGTTTAAACGTCGTTGCTCTCTCGCTTTATAAACCGCGTGCATTATTTGTCTTTCTTTTCTGTGCATTAGTTTCGTCTTACGGTATAGTCTTCATTAATTAAAGTGAAGACATCGCTCCATACTTCAGACGGGACTTCAGCTTCATTCATACAATCGTTTATTCCCTCGAACAATCCGTCAACTGCCTTATCGTCAATCCCTCTTTGTTCTACGTGGTTATACCAGTGATGAGCTTGCTCCTCTTTACTCCATTCTTCAAAAGGAACGCCTGCTTCTTCTTCGGCTTCTAAAATGTGATTTGGTTTTTCCATAATATAAATTTTAAATTAAACTTCGTTTAAACGTCCTCTATCTCATCTGAGTTAGTCAACATGCTTTCCGCAATTTCAAGAGACACAGACTCCAGAACTTCATAATAAATATAGTCACCGCCTTGGTGCATTTGCAATCCTGATTTGTCTGCAACCTTTTCAATGTGCGAAACTAATCTGCTTATCAAAGTGTAGTCACCGTCAATAGCGTCATAGATTTCTTTGGCTACTTTTCTTTCAATTTCTGCCATAATATAAATTTTAAATTAATAACTCCTGCACCGCGTTTAAACGGTGCAACGCTTTGAGCTTAGTGTTCTATTTATAGTCGCTCAATCGACTATTCATCATCACTCCAATCATCGTCCCATTCATACTGGTTGTACTCATTGTATTTAACATCTTCCCAATCACCCAGAGTTGTCTCTTTCTTTCTGCACTTATTTAAATCATTAAGTAAATCAATAAAATGACCAACAGCCATGGTATAATTTACAATGCGTTTAAACGACCCGCTTTTCAGCATGTCCTCTGCGTCTTTCCACATGTCGTACTCACATTGATACAGTTCTGAAGGGTCACCCCAATTAGAATCCGCGCTGTGTAACCAATAGATATCATTACCTTGAGCGTCTGATTCTCTATCAATTACAAGAGTATCTGAACCAGTGTAATAACCGCTATTATGGTAGAGACAATAATCTTTTTCTCTATCTCCTAATAGTTCCCATTGCCACGGGCTGAAATTTCTTTTTAATTCTGCAACGTTGAGACTGCTACTGTCTTCACAGTTCCAACCGTTTTTTGTTCCGTAAATTTTTAATTCTTTTATAATCATAAGTTTTGAATTTTAGTTAATCTCTCTAATTTGTCCGAGTCGTTTAAACGCTCCCAGTCTGAGGGTGGTTGCCAATTTGGAATCTTGCTCCTCATTGTAGCAAATACAATCCTTTCTTTATACTTGACCGCGTCTGCTGTATCCTCCTTTTTATCATTCATTAAATCCCCCATTAATAAAAAGGCTTTCATTGAATTTAGTATTGGGTCTGACTCTTTCTCTTTTTGGTCTTGCTTGCTCAAAGTCAAATTTAATTCTCTGGCTACATAGTTAATATGTTTTTGAGTAGTTACTGACCAGTAGCCTAATTGAATCAATTTTGAGCCTTCAATAGTTGCTACATGTGTGCTGTAAGAAAATACTTTATTTCCTTCAACTTTTAGATTTTTATTATATCTTTTTAATTTCATATAGTATAAATTTTAGTTAAACAACGGACAACGTTTAAACGCTGTCCCGCTTTGGGCTTAATGCCTTTTTAACGTCGCCCAAACGACTCACGTACCAGCCCAATAATTAACACTGAGCTAACGTACATTAAGAATCCAACGAACACGACAAAAGCGAACATTGTCAATCCTTGCTCTAAGGTCTTGACACTATCCAGCATGTGAATAATTACCCGACCTATAGCCGTGAGTAGAAAGAACCACGTCACGGCTAAAATTGATGTTTGAATTTTCTTCATATTAAATTAATTTAGGTTTATAACTTGAGTGATTTGAAGGAAGAGTTGTAAAAGTATCATAACCCTTAGTCCATGAATCAAATTTCTTGATTAAGTTCTGTTGCTCCTTGTCCTCTTTTTCAGCCTGTCTTTTGGCTTCTTCTTCCTCTTCTTCTTCCTCTCTTCGCATTTGCTCTTCATTGTCGTCCCAACGCCTTAGAGCGTCTTCAATTTCGTGCTTCATGGCCACGATTTCTTGACAATGTCCGAGCAGGTTTTCCAACCCGTCTCGCTCGTATTGGCTCATGTCTGTTGACATGTCGCCGTTCTGAATTGCTTCCTCGCAATCGCTTAAGTCTCTCGAAGTATTTTCGAATCGACAATATGACATATTTCCCATAGTATAAATTTTTAAAGTTAAACAACCTGAGCCGTTTAAACGGCTCAACGCTTAGGGCTTAATGTACTATTTCAAGACGCCCTAACGTCCCCAAACCTTTCACGAATTGACGCCATTCTTTGCGCGTTAGTTTAGCGCGCTTACGTGCTTTCGTTTGTCTGTTTGGCTTTGAGATTTTTAATATCATAGTGTATAAATTTTAGTTAATAAAAGGGGCGCGTTTAAACGCCCCATGTCATTTAGTAATCTTGTTCGTTGTCCATTAGTCCACCGCAACCCGTTGGGCATTGTATGTGGTCTGGAAGCATGTTAATATTCTTCCTTGACAATCTGAAACTGAAATCGCAACAATTACAGCTTACCTTCAAATTTCTCACCCCGTCCTTACGTCCGCCCGTCATGACCTTAGCATGAGGGAACAAGCCTAACGGCTTTACAACGTTGGCTTTTAGATAATCTTCAAGCCATTCTGTTTCAGTTGTCGCGGTCATTTTACCTTTCAACCCTACAGCTGTAGCGCAACGTTTAAACGGTGCCCCGTGACCGCTTTTGCAATCATCAACGGCATGAACTAATTCATGAACAAGAACGCCTAAAATTCTAAGCGTACCGCTTAAGCTGGTGCCGTCTAAATATGGGGTGATATTTACTTGATTAATTCCACTGTCACAAAGACCCGTTGGAAAGCATTGTCCCAACACCTTAACGCCTTTACCGTGTTTTGTTCTGTTTCCTCTGGTTGCCCAGCTTACAGATAATTGAACCTTTGGCACTGTGTACCCTTTGTCCTTGAAGAGCCCCTTTCTTAGTATGTCTGTTGCATTTTCTAAGTAAGTTTCTCTGTTAGATTTTGACTTTTTATGTCTCATAATGTATAAATTTTGTATTAATTATGTACAAATATAGTACAATTCTATTAAAAAACAATAGCCAAACGAAAATATATTTTCATGCACCTGCCAACTTGCTTGTAACTTGCTGACGTTCAATGACTTAGACTGTTGAAAACTTTTATATTTTTTTTATATTTTGTTTTGTCTTTTGATTTATCGGGCGGGCATAACGGGGGAAATCTCTTTTCCTCTTCAATTAAAAAACGTCAAACCTTCCCCCGCCCCTCAGCTCGTTTAAACGTTCAGACCCTCACCACGTTTAAACAATGCGCCCGCTTTTGCGGTCAACCTTGACCCCGTTTAAACGCTGTAGAAAAAGCTAAAAAATCTGAGAAAAAATTTTTTTATTTTGCTTTGACCGACAAAATATTTTGACTTTCTGTTAGGGGGGTGGCGAACGTATAACGGGGTATTACCCTCAACCCCAAGATATCTAATAAAAATTTATTATCTTTGATAAAAATTAAAAGCTATGAGTATGAACAATTACGTTGACGGATTATATATTAAGGATGGCAGGTTAATAAACGACAGGCCTTCATCAGAATCAGGAATAGCAAGAGCAGCTTCTATAAAGAGGTCTGTAAAAAACGATAGAAAGATAAATCAAATTGCTGAAGGGATTCAACTTGCAGAAGACAAGAAAAACTTTAGACAATTAGAATTTTAAAAAAACAAATTTCCCTATTTGTTCTGTTTTGATTTGAGTGAAAGAGAGTTTCGTAACTGAAACTCTTTTTTTTGTCATACCAATGACTAACTTATGACAATTTAATTTTTTGTAACTTATTGATTATTAGTTACTTATTTCTTTTATGACGACTATGACGAATAAAATATATAAATTATAATAATAATAATATATAATAATAAGAAAATATATATATAAAAAATAAAAGCAATTCATTTGTCATATTCGTCACATTTTGTATATTTGAAAAAGTTCTAATTAAATTAAGTACAATGAATAAGCAAGGTTATATTCCTAAGAATCTTCATTTTGATTCTGAAGGAAGAAAAAAATTAATATCAGGAATAGAAAAAATTTCCAACGCAGTTAAATCTACATTAGGCCCACGCGGGCAAACTGTTATAATAGAAAGCACCGAACATCTTAGCGGAATGACCATAACAAAAGACGGAGTAACTGTAGCCCGTAGCATTTTCTTGGACGACCCTGTAGAAAATATAGCAATACAAATAATGAAAGACGCTTCCAACCGTACAGCTAATTCAGCTGGCGATGGAACAACTACAGCAATCGTATTGGCAGAAGCCTTTGTCAAGGCGGGTGTCAAGTATATGATACCAAATAACAATACCACACAAGTTGTTAGACATATAAACAAACTTGTACAAGATGTTGTAAAGTATTTAGAAAAAAATTCAAAGAAGATTACAAACAGTAGTCTTTTAGATGTAGCTAAGATATCAGCCAATAATGATGCAGAGATAGGTAAATTAATATTTGATGCTTATCAGAAAGTTGGAAAGGACGGAATAGTAACTGTTGAGCGTTCACAAAACCATGAGACTTTCGCTGAAGTAACTAACGGTATCAAAGTAGATAGAGGATATTCATCTAACCTGTTCATAAATAATCAAAAGAAGGATGAGTGTATATTAGAAAATGTCAAGGTTCTTGTGTGTGACCAAGACATTAATAACATACTTCAAATAGAAAGTGTGTTAAAACCTATCATTCAAAAAAGCGAGACCTTGCTTATAATCGCTGATTGCGGAACGAATGTGGTAAATACACTTGCAGCAAATGTCGTAAGAAACGGTTTGAAGCTGTGTAATATACCGACTCCTTCGTTTGGTTATAAAAAACATGAGCTGATGCAAGACATAGCTCTCACATTAGGAGCAAAGTATTTGTCAGAAAAAACTGGTGACGATTTATCTACATTGTCAGAAGCTGACTTAGGTACAGCTGATAAAATTATTGTAGGTAAATCAAACTCTGTTCTCATTACTAATAACGAACCAAGTGAAGAATTAAAAATGAGAATAGATGAACTACGTATTCAAAAAGAAAATACTGAAACACCACAAGAAAGAAAATTTATAGATGAAAGAATAGCCAGCTTAGCTGGAGCTATCGGGTGTATCTACGTTGGTGGTAACTCAGATGTGGAACAAAAAGAAAAATTTGACCGAGTCGATGACTCGGTATGTGCAGT